>Ga0209281_1001136_pt1 | contig 18882 bp, 25 predicted proteins | sample MedtruBG_FD_187514 | JGI IMG/M metagenome (GOLD analysis project Ga0209281, IMG submission 187514) | Root nodule microbial communities of legume samples collected from California, USA - Medicago truncatula BG (SPAdes) (version 2) | ecosystem: Host-associated > Plants > Roots > Nodule | place... | reverse complement strand
CCTCAATTGAAATAGTCTAGCTATAGGTGGAAAAACTAATCCACAGCGTCTTATGTTAAGTATAATAAAAATTATTAAGAAAGGAAAAGTATAATGAATTTTTACTACATGTTCATTATACAAGGTGTGTTAATGAGAACACTTAAATATGCAATTTTAGGCTTATTAAATAGAAAACCAATGACTGGTTACGATATAGGAAAAGAATTTAATTTTCAATTAGCGGAATTTTGGAGTGCAAAACATAGTCAAATATATCCTGAATTAAAAAAATTAGTGGATGAAAAACTAATAGTTTATGATATTGAGATTACTGGAGATGTTTTAGAAAAAAAAGTTTATAATATCACAGAAAAAGGCAAGAAAGACTTTTTAAAATGGTTAAAAAAAGATGAGCCTATGGAACAGACTCCGAAGAATATTTTTCGCCTTAGAATGTACTTTTCAAATAATTTAGACATAAATACTAGAATCTATTTATTAGACCAGCAGTTAGAACAACACCAAGACAGGCTTACTTTTTTATACACCCAATTAGATCCATATGATGGTATTCCCCCTGTTGATAGTGATGCATTTGGAGACTATCTTGTTCTAAAGGGAGCTATTATACGAGAAGAATCTTCAATCAAATGGATAAAGCTTTGTATTGATTGTTGCAATAACGGCACTAAAGAGGATAAATAAAAAACTACAATAACCCACGACAATTTAATTGCCGTGGGTTTCATTTCATGAGCTATATATCCATCCCTTGTCCAAAATAAGTTTATACTTTAATTATATTTTGATAAAGTACTAGTTTAATTAGGCTATATTTTAATATAGTGTTGAAATATAGCCTAATTAAAATTATAGGTGGATTGTCCACCTATAATGCTAAATAAATGAAGGTTGTGCATTATCTCAAAATATTTTCTTATAAATAAAAGTTATCGTTTCACTTTCTATTAGAATAAAAATTCCTAACCCTATAAATATTATTGGAATGAAGATGTGCTTATATATTTCTATATTTTTCTGAACAAAAGGATATTCTACTAATCTTTTACTAATAAAACACCATAGTGCTATAAGGAATACAAATATTAGCACAGTTATAAAAATACCCATTAAATTCATACTTGTAAAGAGAGGTATATAAATTCCAATATTGTCTCCACCGTTAGCAAAAGTTATACTGGCTACTTTAAAAACACTTGGGTTAATAAAATTTTTGATAAAAGTAGTTATACAATTTTCCTTTATATCCTTTATATCAGTAGTTTCTTCTAATTTATTATTCTCACCTTTTTGATTCTCTTGCTTTTCTGTATTTTTCTTGTTCTTACTTTCTTTTTTATAGTCAGCATATGCTTTTATGCCTAAATATATAGGAACTAATCCAAGTAAGCCTACATATTCATGCGGAATTACTGATACACCCAAAGCCCCTACTATACTTATTGTTGTTAATGCCCCTATTCCTAAATACTGTCCAATAATGATATGGCGTGTCTTCATAATACTATTTATTTGTGAGGAAAACAGCATGAGTACAAATATATCATCAATATTTGTACTTACAAATGAAATAAAAGCCGTTATTATTGTACTAAACAATTAGGTTCCCTCCACTTATATGTTTTAATTAATAATAGCCATTTTGATGCGTAATAATCTACCATTATTCATCAGATTATAGTTTTTAATAACACTTATTATAACATAATTTACAAAATGCCACACATGCTCTACATACACTGGCTCTCTATTTTTCAAATCTTTTATTTTGATATATGAATGGGTTACATTGCTTTGAATAATAAAGTTTTTAGCCTTTATTATCTCTTTATCTGTATCAAATATTTGAAGCCATTTGAACCACCTAATATAATTACTTATATATTTTGTTGCAACACCATTAAACATACTCATCCATTTCTTTAAATTGCTATGGAGAGCATTGACATGTTGAATATGATATAATCCTTCTTTTTGTTTGCCTCTTTTAAGAGAGTATCTTGGCATGTTAGAAGCTTTTATACCTTTAAAACTTTCTGCAAAAGAAAAGGTATTCTTTTGCGTAGTGTTGCATTGAGAAAATTCCTATAGGATTTCTTCAGTAAAAGTTGTTCCATTCCTTGCTTGTCCTGAGCTTTCGCTCAGGAGCATGCAAGAATGGGCGCAACTTTTACTGGTAGAAATCCATAGGAATTTTCTCTAGCAACCGAGCAACAGAATACCTTTTCTTTCGGTAAGTTATATCTCAATTCTAAGTAAATGTATTTATCTAAAGATACTTCTCCATTTTTGTTGCTGCCTGTTTTTCTATTTGTTTTACTCTTGGATATGACAAATGTAATTTATCCTGAGCTACATAGTATTTTCTATGTTGTATATGAACAATCTGAATTACTTTTCTTTCATCCACTGTTAAAATAGTCATTGCATTTTCAATTCTTTTTAATTCCCTTTTCTTGCTTACCTGCTCTCTATACAATTCTTCTTTTTTTCCTATTAGTTCTTCTGTTTGCTGTTCAACTTCAGAAATATTCTTGGGATTCTCATCTATCTTTTCTTCTTTATTCATGCGATTTATAGCTGCTAGTTCTTCTTCAATCTCTTCAACTCTTAAATCTATTTCATGAATATCTGCCAAAGTTTCCTTATATTTTCTCACTCTATCTAAAGTACCACTCATGAAACTCACTCCCTAATCTTTTTCATAGCTCTTTAAATATTCCGCCTACCAATTATTTATCTCTGCTTTTAACCATTTTAGTTTAGTTCTTATTGCTTCCACTTCTAGTATCAAATTTTGTATTGAATTCACGCAAGTATTATAAGCATCCTCAGCTAAATCCCTTTGAAGCCTTAATTCAGCAATTTCTTCACTACCATTTACTATATCTATAATCAATGTTTCAGGATATTTTTCTGTTTTGAGTTTCAAGATTTCTTCAGCCTTTTTTACTTTATAAGCTTTTTCACATATAGCTTTCCTTAGGGCCAACGCCTTGAGCTCACTATTATTTTTGCTCAATTCCACAATGCAAGAGTTTAATCTTTGCATAATTCCTTTTGAACTCATAAATTAATACCTCCTAAAAGCTTTTAAATGACTTCGTATTTCACATTAATCCATAAAATTTCACCTTTATTTTAATCTATAATTATTTCTTGAACCTTCAATTTCAATTATAAAATCTTTTGCCATTTCATATATTCTACTTCCTATAGCCTCATCAAAGCTTAAAAGCTTTTCAACTGTAAATTCTGTTGAAACGATAATGGGCAAATGATTAAGATATCTATAGTTCACAAGCTCGAACATTATGTTAACGTCAGTTTCATTCACTTTACCCTTGTACAAATCATCAAGTAATAAAATTTCGCAGGTTTGATATCTGCTTAGAGTTTTTTTATAGAATTCTTCATCCAGCATGTTCTGCTTAAGCCTTGTAATCACATCCCTGTAAGACATGTAAATAACCTTTATGTTTTTCTTTAAAAAATTATTAGCTAAGGCCAAGGCAATGTGAGTTTTTCCGCTGCCTGGATTCCCACAAAATAAAATTGAATTTCTTCTCCCTTCTCGCATCTCATTAAAGCTTTTATAATAATCTATAGCTTTAGCTTTCATCTCTTTTGATTTTATTGACCATTCTTCAAAATTGCTAAAATTCTTATTAAAGTTATCAATATTTATTCCGCTATTATTCCATAACCTTTTTACTTTCTCCATTTCTAGGCATTTGCAAGGAGTCATTAATGGCTGGGCATTTTCTTGTTTTTTAATAATAAAGCCTGTATCATTACATAATTCACACTTACATTGGCTCATCCCTTTCAAAGTGTGTGCTTGCTCTTGGCTTCCATTCTGGGATTTTGATGTTGAACTTTCTTTCACTTTTTGCTGAATTCTGTCCATAACACTCTCCATAACTCTCCTCCTTTAATGGATATATTCCTTTCCAACAGTGTTCTATGCTATTTTCTAAAATCCTAATTTGAATCTTTTCATCTTGAGAAAAAGCTTTTAACTTTGATAGCATTATAGCTAAAGCTTTATGAGTCATTGGTTTTCTTATTTTCTCCCTCATTTTCATAAAATCAATTATGCTTTCTTTCAAACAATCATTTTGAGTAAATTCACCTATATATATTTTATTCTTATCATTCTTATAGTTCTTTTCATTCTTGTTAGTTGTTAAGTCTTTGTTAGAGGTTTGTGAGCTATTTGTTAGTTCCTTGTCAGCTTCTTTGTTAGTTTTATCAATACTGCCTTGGTAAAGCCCCCAATTTGTTATCTTTATAAATCTTCCGGTCTTTGTTGCTTCTTGTGTTAGAAATTCATATTTTTCAAATCTCTTAAGTGCTGTCCTAACATTTTGAACTGAAATACCAAGGCCGCTTTTCTTCACAATGCTTTCTAGGGATGTAACAAGCTCTCCAGGTTTTGCCTTAAACTTTTTACCTCCCCATTCCCACTCTTTTTCCTCATGATTAGCCATACTTAAAAGAGTAATAAGAATAACCTTTTGTTCTAATGTAGACTTAATCCAGATAGCCTTATCAAAAAGACATCTGTGAATCTTAAACCATCCTCCACTCATTTTCTCATCTCCTACATTGTTTTCTAATCTTTATATCTATGGCAGATTAAATAATATAAGTATCTACCTCTCTCCCTTTTTCGCACATCCAAAAGGAATCATATTGATAATTACTGCATTTTAAACCCTCTAGTTCCTCATTGTCTTCTTCATAATCAAAGCTTTTAAGCTCTATAGTTTCTGCTCTACATATTCCATCCTTATAGTTTTTACAGGTTTTCCAATGACATTTCACTACCAATTTGATTTCCCCCTCTTAGCTGCTATAATATAAAAAATTCCCCTCTCATTTCTTCTTTTCAGCAAGTTCCTTATTCAATTCCTTCATCTCATCGCTTAACATATCTTTAAAGCCTTTAAGTTCCTCTTCTCTTTTATCCCTTTTTAATCTATCAACAACTTCCAAAACCCTAAAAATAGTTCCCAAATTCATTCTCCACCCTTACAACAAATTACTAATTCTTTCTATATATCAAGATTTTATAGTCCGCCAAACATTATGCCCCTTAAGAGTTCAACAATATTTCTAATTCCCAAGTTGATATAATCACTACCATTTTCGGATTAGCTTTTCTACATAGATATTAATAATAATTATTGGTTTATTAGATAAACATATTTACAAACTCCCTAGAATTATATATTCACTTCCATTTTCGGGTTGGCTTTTCTGCAGATAAGTGAACTATAATCTTATTTTTATCTAGGAATATATATCCACTAGAAACTGAATACATGTTTGTGGAGTTGGCATTAGAAAATGAGCTGTTGATGTCAATTAATGGCTGGTTGTTCCATTTTAGTTTGTCAAAAGCTTGTCTTTGGAACAAACTGATATGGATGCAACCGGGCATTTAGTGACATCCAGCGATATTTTCTTAGTCCAACGGAATAAACATGTATTCAGTTTCGGTTAGTTATATGCATAATCAAAAATTACTTATCTACACTACCGCCAAATCCAAACTTATTTCGCTGTTTAATAGAGTTATTTGATTTATTAAAACCGTTGGAGGTTTATATTCTTCTATTATTTTCTTAGCAATTTCAAACTGGCACCTCTTGATTGCTTCATATCTTTCTACACCAAATTCTCTTCTAAGCTGATGTTGAATATCTGAATAAATCTTTGATCTTAAAGAGTTATTATTATAAGCTGGTGTTTTATATCCACCTAAGGCCTTTATTCCAACCTTTCTTACTAAGGCTTGAAGCTCTTTGCATTCAATACTATAAAGGGGAACACTGTTTTTAAAATCATCAATATGAGCTTTTATTTCATCAATTTTGGTATAATATTCTTTTAACACTGCAATCTGCGTTTCAAGTTTACTTGATGCCTCTAATTTATTTTGTGATTCTTGATTTTCACTTTCTATTTCTTCAAATTTCTTTACATACTTTGCTGAAAATAATACACCTTTTTCCCCTTGAAATTTATTAGCAATAAAGTCACAACCCATTTTTGTGAAAAGATAAGATTTATTTTCTCTTCCGCTGCTGTCTTTGTAAGAACTTAATATAAAATAATCACTCACCACAAAATTGTGGTCAGTAAGAATTGGGATAATTCCTTTATATTTGCCGTCCTTTGTCCCTTCAAGCTTCTCAATTATTTTATAATGCTTTACTCCCAACATATCTGCAATTTCCCTACTATCAATAGTTTTTATCACAGTTTGTACTAATTCTTTCATAATATCCTCTCCTTCACTTTTATTGATTAAGTTTTACCTGTTAAACATGAATTTTTAGATTTGAATTATTAGATATGATTTCTTAACTCTATTCCGCTATCTTAAAATCTTTAAAGATTTCATCTACTGTGCAATCGTACAAATCAGCCAATTTTTTCATCACTTGAGCTGATGGAACCGACCAGCCTTGCTCCAGTTTATAAAATGTACTCCTGCTTATATTCAGAGCCTCTATAACCTCTTTACTTTCAAGCCCCAAGTTAAGCCTTCTCAGCCTTATTGGTGTTAATTTCATCTCTCCATTTCCCCTTCACCCACGACTTATTATCATTTACTCCTTGTCCTAACATACTTATATTTTATCAGTTTTACTGATATTTTAAAAATCCATTTTTATCATAAAAACTGATAATTTTGGCAGTTATATGGATATTTATTACACTAGCTTCAATTTCCTTAGATTTACCAATTCTTTTATCATCAACACTCAAAAACTGCTTATTTACTAGCATCCACCACATTTACAAATATAATTTTTCATGATAATTTATAAAATATTTTCTAGTTTCACCGATAATATCATTAATAAATCAGCCGATAAATCCACTGATAATTTTACCGATAATTCAACTGATAAAATATGGATAACTAAATTAAAAATTTGACTATTAGGCGAATATATTTACAAATTTTCTAAAACTTTAAGGTGATATCTTAACTAGAAATTATAAATATTTTCAAATGCCTATTTTACAAACATGTATCCAATTTCTAGGTTGAGCATACTTTAAGTTCTCATTGAGGCCCCCTATGCATTAGTAAACAAATCATAACCTTAACATATACTTTGAAATATAACCCAACTAGAAATGAGTAGCATACTTTTGTGGAATGTTTCATAAGGAATTTTTATGGTAGTGATTCTTAGAACGAAAGTTGTTCCAAACATGCTAGTTCAGAGCTTGCCTTTGAGGCTAGCATTTTGGGCACAACTTTTGTTATTAGAATCACCCATAAAAATTCCTTAGAAACTGGAACAAAAGTACGCTACTCATTTCGGTGAGTTATATCCATAATTCTAAATTACATGTTGGTTATCTATAAATTTAAGCACGAAAAAAGACCTGAATTTTAAATTGCAGGTCTTTCATCTAGATAAACTAACTATTTAATTTTTCTAAATGGTATAACAATATTTCTTTTGTCCTCAGTTATATCATAATGTTCTTTAGCATCTTCCTTGATGATATCTAAAGAATCTTTTTCTCTTAGTAACCTCATAAGATATACAATTTTTTCTTGATATCTTTTGAATGATTCAGTGCTCATCTATAATTCTCCTTTTGAAAAAACTAATTTAACGATAGCTTATCCCAATATAAATAAAATATTCCTCAATAAAGAAACTCTGGTTAATAAAAAACTTTCTATCATTGAAAAAGCCCCCTATCTCGGGGCTAGAGAATATAAATCATGAAATATCAGTTAATAATTTCATAATATATATATTATGTGAAAACTGCTAAAAGGTAATCTATTTTTATGTACATTAATAAAAGTATTTTCTTTCTGAAATTAAAACTGTTTTTATTAGCATTTTTAAATAAGGCCTGAATTTGTATAAATTATATTTTTACTTCACATAATAAAGGTTGAAACATTTGATTTATTTATATTAACTTAAAAGGAGTTAAACTAATGAAAAGATTTATTGCTATATTCTCTATTTTTTTATTTTTATCATTTAATATAAGTGCAATAACCGCTATGGCTGAAACTAAATATTTAGAGCAGGGATTTTACAAGGTTAAAGATGCAGGTTTAGTTACTGGTTCTGCTTATAATGTTAGAAATGCTTCACCTACTGGCAGAGCTATTATCATAGTCTTTGATGGAAATCAACTGATGCAGGAATTTTTAAGACTAGAGCCAAACTCTCAAAGTTTTATTCTTAAACCTCTTGATTTTGATTATATTGTGATAATTATTGGTGGCGGTAGAGTTGAGTTTTCTTAATGAATCAAGATTTGCTGCAATTCTCTTGCACCACTTATAAAAGGTGAAAAATTTCTGCTATTTTTATTAATTACTAAGCGAAGTCCCCACCATCTATAATTCTAATATTTATCAACAAAAGAAATTTAGTAGCAAACTCTAAACCTAGTAATTTATGCATCCTCCCTAATTCATTCAAACTTATCAATTTTTAATTTATTATATTTTCTTAAACTAAAAAAAGCTGTCTAAAATTTAAATATTTTAAGACAACTTTTTTAACTTTTGATTTAAACTTATTTAATAATAAACTTACTTTATTATGTATACTATAAAACTACACTTCATGAAGACACTTATTAGTAGGACTTTCTATCCATCTTCCCTCGTAATTATATCTTGAACCATGACATGGACAGTCCCAAGTTAAATCATCAGCATTCCACTTAAGCTCACACCCTAAGTGAGCGCACTTTGTTGATACCGCGAACACTTTACCATCATTATCCTTATATACTCCAGTCTTTTTCCCCTTATATTCTATGATGCCTCCATGACCATTTTCAATGCTATTTAAGGTTTTCTCCGGAAGATTCACCCTTTCTGCAATAAAATTTTTTGCAGTTATAACAAGATCCTTTGCAGCATTTTTCATTGATGCTGACATATCAAATCTTCCTGGTGAAAATATTTCTGAAAAGTCATTTTCCTTTTCAAGAATCATATCGCTTATTATCATTGCCGCAACCATTGAAGTTGTCATTCCCCATTTTTTAAATCCTGTTTCAACATAGATATCAGGAGTTTTTGATGAGTAGTGACCTATATAAGGTATATTGTCTAAGGTCATACAATCTTGAGTTGACCAATGATATTTTTCTGTTGAGTTCGGATACAACTCTTTGGCGGCTTTTCTTAATTCCTCGTATGCTCCCCCTTCTTCATTTTCCCCAGTTCTTCGAACTGCACCACCAAATATTAATAAATTTTTATAATTTCTAAAAGAATATCCTGTTTTATCAATACCTTTATACATTCCGCTTACATCTTGAGCATTTTCTAAAGCCAAAACATAAGCTCTTTCTTGATGCATTCTCATAAAATAGTAGCCTGGAGTGTTTAAAAATGGGTAATGTGCTGCTACCACTATTTTATTTGCTTTGATTTTCATATGGTCTTTTGTAACTACAGTATTATCCTCAGTAATATCAAGAGCTACAGTATTTTCATAAATAGTTAATTTTTCTGAGATTGGTCTCAAAAACTTAAGTGGATTAAACTGTGCCTGATTCTTAAATTTCAATGCCTTTTTAGCCCCTACTGGAATACTTACTTCATCTACGAGCTCTGCATCAATTCCTGATTTCAAAGCTGCATTATATTCATCTTCTAGACTTTCGATATTATTTAAAGTATACAAATACGCATCTTTATATTCAAAATCACAATCAATATTTTCTTCTGTTATTATCTGTGTATATTTTTTTATTGCAAGTTCATTAGCTCTCGCATACTGTCTTGCCCCTTCTTCTCCAAATTCCTTAATGATACTATCATAAATCAAATCATGCTGAGATGTAATTTTAGCAGTTGTATTTTTAGTAACTCCACCTGCTGTACTTCTAGCATCAATTACAACAACTTCTCTCCCACTTTTACTTAACATATATGCTGTAAGTAACCCTGCCATTCCAGCCCCTATTATAAGAACGTCACATTCAATATTTCTATTTAAAGTTTCTCTTTTTTTAAACTTAACTTCAGAACTCCATACACTTTCCATGTAAATCACCTCGTGCTTAGTATTCCATTTTTTTAGATACTATACACAGATTTCTATTAGTTCCTACAAATAATCTCAAAACTACAGATTATGAAAAAAGAAGCATCAAAAATATACAATATTCATGATACTTCTTTCCCTTACTATAGTATTTTGGTACGTTATAAGTGTAGCAAATAATCTTATAAAAGATTAGAAATCTATCACTTATTTTTTTACTATAATATAAAGAGTAATTGGTTTACGTGAGTCTTTTAGGAATTTAACTTCCGTAATAAAAACTGTTAACCATCTCTTGTTATAGGTATTCGATTAAGCAGGTTGAAACCAATTTAGTGGCTTTCGTGTAACTAACCAAAATGAATAGTAATAAGTGTGATGGGTACAATTATTAATTTATGAATGGAGAGAATGAACGTGATAAGTGTAGGAATAGACATATCAAAAGGAAAAAGTACAGTATGTATTATGAAACCATATGGAGAAGTAATTAGGACACCATATGAAATAAAACATACTGAAAAAGATTTATCCGACCTGGCAGATATTATTCTTGATTTTGATGAAGAAAGTAGAGTTATACTTGAAGCTACTGGAGCGTATCATTTACCTGTTTTAAATTATTTGAAACAAAAAGGTATTTTTGTAGTAGTAATTAATCCATTGATGATGAAAAAATATTCAAGCCTTACTCTCAGAAAAGGAAAAACAGATAAGATTGATTCTATAAAAATTTCAAATTATGGAATAGATAATTGGTTTCATCTTAATGATTACTGTGTATCTGATGTACTGTATGATGAGTTAAACACACTTTGCAGGCAATATAATCAATATGTAGCTATAAAAATTAAATGCAAGGTTAATTTAGCTAATTTATTGGATAAAACAATGCCTGGAGTAGGAGATGTTTTAGCACCAAGATTAATAGGCTCTGTTGGAGATATAAGACGATTCCATAATGGCAAAGCTCTAATATAGCTTATGCGGGAATAGATGCACCACCATTTGAATCTGGGAATTTTAAAGGGACAAGGCAAAAGATATCGAAACGAGGATCTGCATATTTGAGAAAAACAGGATATGAAATAATGACTTCTTTAAATGCTATAAAACCGATAGAGGATTCAGTTGTATATGACTATATGTTAAAGAAGGAATCAGAAGGAAAAGCTAAAAAAGTGGCTAAAATAGCAGGATTGAATAAGTTTTTTAGAATTTATTATGCAAGAGTAAAGGAAGTATATAGAAAGGTTTAAAAACAGAATATGCCAGAGAATAATGTTAATATGGACATATGTCAAACTTGTAAATAAATACAATTACAGTATAATATGTGTATGGAGTAATACAGAATAGTAAGATAATGTGAAACATTATATAATTTATATTATTTACATGATGAGGAGGATTTTTATGCAAGACCCATACAAAATATGTCCCACTTTTGAAACAGAAACTTTTATTCTAAGACTCGTTTCGGAAGAAGATTCTGAAGGGCTACTTAAATGTTATTCTGATAATAAGGCACAAAAAATTTTTAACTCTGATAGGTGTACAGGTGATTTCTGTATTTACACAATTGAGGATATGTTACAATGCATAAGAGCTTGGCTATATGCATATTCTCAACAAGAATTTATACGCTTTGCAATTATAGATAAATCACTATCTAAAGCTATTGGAACAGTAGAAATGTTTGGTTATGTTGGTAAATATAAAATCAAAACAGGAATACTCCGAGTTGATGTGTCTTCTGAATACGAAATTGAAAATAACTTAAATGAAATATTTAGTGTTTGTAACGAGAATTTTTTTGATTTGTTTGAGGTTGATATAATTGCAACTAAGGCAATACCTCAAGCTGTTGAAAGACGGCAAACATTATTAAAAATAGACTTCAGTGAAGGCAAGGTATATGAAGGAGAACACTATTATTTGCGTTCAAAATAAGCATAATCTACATTAAACTAAATACTAAATATTCTTAATTTGTGTATTAACAAATAATCTAACAGAATAAAAAATGATTTGCATAGAAGAGACCAATAAAAATTTTAATACATTGATTGGTCTATTTTTCGTGTAAATCTTTATTAAAGAAAAAAGGTGAAAAAACCTGCTAAAAAGTATTGACTTTGCTTAGCAGGTTTGGTGCTCCATCCACATATTCATAAGCAAATCCATATGAAAATACTCTATCAACATATCCTTTTAATATCGCAGGAACTGAAGTCCACCAAACTGGATAAACAAAAGTGATAACATCAGCCCACTTAATATTTTCTTGTTCTACTGCAATATCTTCTGGTACTTTTCCGCTTTGAAAACCTTCAAAATCTGATGGTTTAAGTATTGGATCAAATCCTATTTCATATAGGTCTCTAACTTTTACGTTAGATCCCTTTTCTTCAGATGCTTTAACTATAGTATCTACTATTCCCTTTCCAAAACTCTTTTGATTTGGATGTGCAAAAACTATTAAAGGATTCATTATTAATTCCTCCTGTATTTTTAAACTATAATCTATTATTTACTTTGACATCAAAGTATATTTATAAAAAAAATTTGATATCAAAGTATTCTCAATAATAAACTTTTTAAATTTTATAGATTCTTTAAAGTTAATTATTTCTTAAAACAGACACATTTGCGTAGAAAAAAAATATAATATATTACTTAATAATTAAATTATTAGGCAACGTAATAATTTTGAGAACCACAAGGGGGAAGTAAAGTGAGTAACTTAGAGTATGACTATATCGTAATAGGCACAGGTCCTGCAGGTGCTACTATTGCAAAAACACTTTCTGATGATAGAAGAAACTCTGTATTGCTCTTGGAAGCTGGAGAAAATAATGATGAAGATGAACAAATCCGTAATTCTACCTTTGCTCCTGTACTAGCAAATCTCTTTTTTCCAGAATACTTTTGGCAAGGAGAAGGAGTTCCTCAAGAAGAACTTAACAATAGAACTTTCCGTTGGACTGGAGGAAGACTCTTAGGAGGAGGTTCTTCCGTAAACCGTCAATTGTATGTACGTCCTACACCCGCTATATTTGAAAAATGGCAACAACTCCTCGGACCACTTTGGTCACCTCAAGAGGCTGTTAACGGATTTAAAGAATTAGAAAACTATAACGGAATAACCGATAACCCTGAAGCCCGTGGATTTAACGGACGTCTGGATGTGAGACAGGCTCCTGTTAATCCAACTGAAACGGCTGAAGATATTGTTTTAGCGATTGAACAGGCAACAGGATTTCATAGAATTATTGATTATAACAATCCTAATACACCTATAGGCCCATTCGCAAAAAATCAATATACTCAAAAACCAGATGGTACCCGTGAGAGCTCATCAACAGCTTTTCTCTCAAGAGATATAATAAACGAAGCTGGCTTTGGAGTAAATGGGCGAAAGCTCAGATTATTGACTAAATCTACTGCTTTACGAATAATTTTTTGTAATAAAATTGCAACTGGTGTTAGATTTCTAAAGGAAGGTAAATCCTATAAAGCTTATGCTCGAAAAAAAGTTATAGTATCTGCAGGCATTAAAAGTCCTACACTTTTAATGCTTTCAGGAATCGGTCCTGCTGATGAACTCAGAAGTGTAGGTATCCCTGTTATAGTTGATAATCCGAATGTTGGTAAACATCTTGCTAATCACTCAATAATCGCAGCTGTTTTTTCTATTAATCCACCGCCACCACCTCCTGTTGATCCAAATGCTCATTTGATTGCAGGTGCATTCTTGCCAGATCCAACAGGTATAAACCCAACATTACGAGAAATACAACTCGAACCATTTTTATCTAATAGTAATACCTTGGTTGTTGGAATTTCTCCGATACAACCAAAAAGCCGCGGATCTGTAAAAATTCAAGCTAATGATCCACTAAAAATCGAATTAGGAGATGAAGAATTTTTAGATAACCCAGCTGATATGGAATTATTGAAAAATACCTTTAGAGTATATATTCAAAATATTGCTAAAGCACTTAATCCTAAATATACGCTTATTTCACCAACACTCGATATTATTAATAATGATGCAAGTCTTGAAAATTTTATCAGGCAAAATCTAAGTTTGACTTTCCATGAGGAAAGTACTCTTAGAATGGCACCTTCCAGGGCTATTGGAGTTGTTAATTTCAGAGGAGAAGTCTTTGGCGTGAGAAATTTAGTCGTGGCTGATAATTCAATAATACCATTTACTGTAGACGGCAATACTTCTGCAATAGCATATCTCATTGGATTAACAATTGCACAACAATTACTGGAGGAAGAAGATAACTGTAGATAATTATCTTTCAAAATAAAAAGACTTCTAGCACAGCATAAATATTGTGCTAAAAGTCTTATTGAAGACACATTATTAGTCCATATCCCCAGCCCTTTTAAATATCTTCAATAAACGTAAATAATGATTTGCTTCACGCAAAATATGGTCCCCCAATAATGGTAGTATTATAGATTTAATTTTACACTCTAATAATCCTATTGTACCTTGTTCTTTAAATTTACCTATTGCTAAAGTCGCTTTGTAGCTATCATCTGTAACTTTAGAAAGCGGAACTGATTTATTCATAGCTACCCTTGCTTCCATTGTTAACTTATCAAATTCACGTCCAAAGTTATTTGAAGTATTTATTAATTCATCTTCTGTTGGATCAAGAAGTCCACGAACAAATTTTGCATGTTCAGCCATAATTCTATTCCAGAAATATTCCTGCTCATAAGCTTCTCTCTCTAAATCAATATCTTCGCGCTCTTGCAATCTTTTAACTAAAGTAAAATATAGTTTCGCCTCTCTCATAATATGATCAATAAGCAAAGGATAATTTACTGTAAATACCTTGCATGATAAAACTTCTGATAATAATTTAGTTTTAAATCTTATTAAACCTGCTGTCAATTCCAATGCTCTATTATTAATAGCTACTACTTTTTTCCCAAGCTCTTCGTGATTATGTCTGCTGAAAGAATCCCCCATTAATTCTTGCTCTAATCTAGTAATATTGGTTGCAATTTTCACTCCTGTATAATATTCTGATGCCTTTTCAGCGTCTAGGGTGTAAGGAGTTATTGCTTCACCATCTTCTAAAAACTCTCTGCTCACAACCCCATCAGCAATGGAAACAACATCAAATAAAAGATTGTCAAAAGCCATTCTAAAAGCATCTGCTTCATCTATATAATCTTTATTCTTTGGAGTAAAACCTGCCTCTAAAAAGAAAGAATGTTCCTTCATAGTTCTTGCAAAATGGAGATGCAACTCCAATGATTGTCGTATAAAATTATCTATTGATAACACGTTAATTTCTCCCAATACAATAAATTCAATATCAATTCCATTATATTAATTCCTGAGCTAACTGTTACTCTCTTATCATACTTTTGAAGCAAAAACTGTTTGTACATGATAAATTCAACTATGATCAATCAGAAGATAGGGTTAATAGAGTAAGTGTTAAAATATACTCAAAAATGATCTTTATAATATAAATAGAGCTATGGGAACTTTCCATAACTCTCCTTTAAATTGCTATTAATTATATTTTACATTAATTACCATCTAAATAATATTAAGCTCTCTTCTGAATTTTTTCTTCACTTTCCATTTCAGATAGATCATCTTTCTTATTTAATGCTATATCACACACTTGACCAAAATATGCAAGCTTTACTCCAAAGAGGTAAATGAGTCCTCCCATAAGAGCTACATATAAAACTATATATGCTGGTCCTAAAAATGCTGCTGGAACGGAATTATATAAAGTTAATGTTCCAAAGAACATAAATATTACGCCTGCTACCCATTTTATATACACCTCTGGTATATGCCTGCACATCCATGCTCCACCTAAAATACCTATACCATCAGCAATAAGCATTCCAACAGTAGTTCCCATTAGGATAAGTAATGGTTGTTGATTTTCTGCTGCTATGGATATTGTCATAAGTTGTGTCTTATCTCCCATTTCAGCTATAAAAAAAGCAATTGCCACCGTTACTATAGGTCCAAATTTTACTTTTTTATTATCTTCATCGTCTAATTTATCTCCACGTATTGTCCAAAGGCCAAAAACTAGAAAAGATACTGCTGCTATAATCTTTATCAAATTCATTGGAATTATAGTGCTTACATAACTTCCTACTGCAACTGCTAACGCGTGATTTAGAATGGTTGCAATTAAAACTCCAATTAATACTTGCTTTGCCTTGTATTTACTTGCCATGGCCATAGCCAAAAGCTGGGTCTTATCCCCCATTTCTGCAACTACCACTAGTAATAATGCTTTAATAAACGATGCCATTTTTAATACCTCCAAATTATACTAATTATTAATTTTAGTTATCCCCCTTCTTGCATTTTTTTATAAAAAAATAAAGACCTTCAGCACAATAAAGCGTTTTGTCATAAATCCTTTTTGATAGATTTTATCAAAATAGGTTTATAACCTAACACAAATATTGCGCTAAAAGTCTCACTTAACTAAAATTAGTTACGATAAAGCCAGACCTAAGGTCAGTATGTTGACTTTATCACCTTTTACAAGGCAGTTACTCCCTCTTAACATTAAGTTATTTTCAATATTTCAATTTTACTTCAAATCCTATTTAATGTCAATTACTCTCTGCTTTAGGATTCATTGGTTGATTGGTTTACTTTTTATTTTTATAGCCTAAGCCATTTTATAAAGTTTTAGCATTAAGACTTTTTAAATACTCAACAGATTTTTTGTTTAGTTAAAATTATATAAAAAATTTTTAAAATTTTCTTGTTAATTTTTAGATATCGTCATATATCCTATATGAAATCAACTTGAAAGGAGTGAAAGCAATGGCTATAACAAAACTTCCACAATCAACTGCTCTTAGTATTGAAATTCAAAGCTCAGTTGATAAATCAGGCGATCCTGTATATTCTAAAAAAACTTTTTCTGGTTTAAGAAATGATGTTGATGCTCAAAATGCCTATGAAGTTGCTGAAGCTATAAAAGCTGTTCTAGATGCAAGCACTAGAGACACTTTTATAAGCACAACTGCTAGCTTAATCAACGCGTAAAACAATTCTTAATTACTAATTTATGCTCATTTTCATATTAAATCAGCATTTGAAATTAAGAATTGATTTTAAAGGAAAGGAGGAAATCAACATGGAATATGTTTTAACAATGACTTTTTTAACTTCTGGCGGCTTGAAATCCACATTATCTATTAATGGTGTTAAACCAAGTCTTTCAAAAGATATGATTAACGCTTTAATGGATACTATAGTTGCTAAAAATGTTTTCATAACTAAATCTGGAGAATTAGTTAAAAAGGAAAGCGCTCAAGTGACTGAAAGAAAGATCACTAAATTTGAAGTAGCTTAATGCTCTTTTAATATAAATAGAACCATGCATGAAAAGCATGGTTCTATTTTTTTATATAGGGTTCCTCAATGATAACAAAACTTATGTGTATACTCACCGAAATTGGATACATGTTTATTCCATAGGACTCTGAAAATAAGCTGAAAGGTTCCAAATGTGCTTGTTCAAAAGCTTGTTCTTTGAGGCTAGCACTTTGGGCACAACTTATGGCCTTAGAATCACCCATCAAAATTCCCTAGAAACTGGAACAAAAGTATATTACTGATTTCTGGTATGGTATTTATTTCAAAGTATAAATCAAACTCTTATTTGGGATATCTATATAACTACCTAACGCATTTACTTATTAGAAGCTGCATACATATCTGCTGCTGTATAAAGGTAATACGAAAGCCCAGTCAACTGATTTTCAAGCATACTTCTATGAAAATCATCTTCTAAAAAGAACTTTGTTTGATCTACAAATGATTTTGCATTAATATCATGACCATGCTTATTTAGAAATTCAATATGATTTTTTAACATTTCTTGCACACTTATATTATTAGCTTTTATATTACTTTTTAAAGCATCCTTTATATAATTCATGAACTGTTGTGCTTCCATAGCAGCTTCATTCATAGCATTCACTTGATCATCGTTTATCTCTGGCATATCGTACCCGTACTTATCTTTAATATACTCGTTCTGCTCAGAAAGTGCATCTTTCCATTCCTCTTTGTTGAATCCTTGAAACATTACTGATTTATCCATAATTTCTCCTCTCTTACTAAGGACAATCGATTCATCTATAGTTTTTAGCAAACAATCAAGTCTCTGCCTGCGCGCAAGTAGCAGTTCCTGTTGCTTAACTAAACACTCTACTCGATTCGGTTCATCCTCCAATGCTTTTTTGATATCATTAAGAGAAAAATCAAGCTCACGATAAAACAATATTTCCTGGAGCCGCTCAAGCTCTTTTTCCCCGTAGAGACGATAGCCGGCATCATTTATCTCATACGGGAATAGTAATCCTATTTTATGATAATGATGTAGTGTTTTTATAGTAACTCCTGTAAATTTTGTGACTTCTTTAACCGTGTATAGCATAATTTTTCACCTCGCTTATAATCATAAGACCTCACCTAAGGTGAGAGTCAACATTATTAATAATTTCTCTATTATTATAAATCAGTCATGATATATTTTATTAATATGGCATCATTCAATTTTCAAGAAAAGCAAAAGAATCACAAATTCATTTTCTAATAATAAGATCTTTATAAATCTTATTAATAACCTTATAATATTTTTTTCAGACTAGTTGTAAAATGAAATTGAACTAATAAAAAATCCATAGTGATTATTCTGTGTTATGATTTAATCGCCAAACCAAAACATAACGGAGGATAATCACTATGGACTACCCAAATAATAACACAGAA
>Ga0209281_1001135_pt1 | contig 18911 bp, 20 predicted proteins | sample MedtruBG_FD_187514 | JGI IMG/M metagenome (GOLD analysis project Ga0209281, IMG submission 187514) | Root nodule microbial communities of legume samples collected from California, USA - Medicago truncatula BG (SPAdes) (version 2) | ecosystem: Host-associated > Plants > Roots > Nodule | place... | reverse complement strand
TGATCACGCTGTTCAACGAGTTGCCGGGCATGCTCGCCAAGTGGCAATCGCTGCTGCTTCTATTGCCCGAGCGCTATCCGCATCTGGTGTCTGACGAGCAAGTCCTGCAGGCGATCGAAGCGGCGCGAGGCGAGATTGGCAAGTTCGGTCAGTGGGCTCTGACTTTCTCGTTGTCGAGTTTGCCGCTGCTGGTGAACATCATGATCTATCTGGTGCTGGTACCGATTCTGGTGTTCTTCTTCCTCAAGGATCGGGCGATGATTGGCGAATGGGTGCGTGGCTATCTGCCTCGCGAGCGCGCGCTGATCACCCGCGTCGCCCAGGAAATGAACCGGCAGATCGCCAATTACATACGTGGCAAAGGCATCGAGATCGTGATTTGCGGAGGCGTGACCTACATCGCCTTCATCGCGCTGGGCCTGAACTACGCGGCGCTGCTGGCGTTGCTGGTCGGTTTGTCGGTGGTGGTGCCGTATGTCGGTGCGGTGGTGGTGACCGTACCGGTGCTGCTGATTGCGCTGTTCCAGTGGGGCTGGAGCGATCAGTTCATCTACCTGATGGCGGTCTACGGGATCATTCAGACGCTGGACGGCAACGTGCTGGTGCCGTTGCTGTTTTCGGAAGCAGTGAATCTGCATCCGGTGGCAATCATCTGCGCGGTGCTGTTGTTTGGCGGGTTGTGGGGATTCTGGGGGGTGTTCTTTGCGATCCCGCTGGCGACGCTGTTCAAGGCTGTGCTCGATGCGTGGCCGCGCAAGGAGCCGGTGGTGGCGCCGTTGCTTTAAATCGGGGTGAGGCTTTTGGCCTCATCGCTGGCAAGCCAGCTCCCACAGGTTTTGTATGTGCTGAACCCTGTGGGAGCTGGCTTGCCAGCGATGGCGTCGGTGATGACGCAGCAAAAACATCAGGCTTTATTCAGAGCCTCAGCCGCCGCCAGCACGGCATCAACATGCCCCGGCACTTTCACGCCACGCCATTCCTGACGCAGCACACCGTCCTTATCAATCAGGAAAGTGCTGCGATCAACGCCCAGGTATTCCTTGCCATACAGCTTTTTCAGCTTGATCACGTCGAACAACTGGCAAACCGCTTCGTCCTTGTCACTGATCAGTTCGAAGGGGAATTCCTGTTTGCCTTTGAAGTTTTCGTGCGACCTCAAACTGTCGCGGGAAATGCCGAAGACTTCGGTGTTGGCAGCCTTGAACGCCGCATATTGATCGCGAAAGCCCTGGCCCTGAGTGGTGCAGCCCGGGGTGCTGTCCTTCGGGTAGAAGTAGATCACCACTTGCTTGCCCTTGAGTTCGGACAGGCTGACGGTCTGCCCGCTGGTCGCAGGTGCGGTGAAATCCGCAACCGGTTGGTCGATGACTACGGCCATGAAAGCTTCCTTACATTGGGTTTTGTGGGCGCCAAGGCTCGATCAGGGCATCCAGGTTCATCGCGTCGGCGAAATCGAGGAACTGATCGCGCAGCCAGCTGATCTGGGTGTTGGCCGGCAGGGTCACGGTGAACGTGGCGTTGAGCATGGTGCCGCCGGTCTGTGGCGCCTGATAGGTGTCGCAGGTGAGGTTTTCCAGCTCGACGTTGTGGTCCATGAAGAACTGGCACAGCTCATTGATAATGTCCGGGCGATACGCCGAGCTGACGTAAGCCACGTAAGGCAGCGCTTGCGGACGATTTTCCAGAGCGGCGCTGCGCACCACGTTGACGGTGAAAGCGTGACGCTTGGCCAGCAATGGCAGGCTGCCTTCGAGGCGCGCGAGGGCGTCCCAGCTGCCGGAAATTTCCAGCACCAGGGCGCTGCACTCGCCGTGGCGGGTCAGGCGAGAGGTGACGACGGCGCAGCGGTTTTCATGGCTGGCGCGGCACAGGACGTTGGTCAGCTCCATGGGGTTGGCGCCGAGGGCACTGATGACAAGGAATTGTTCGCGAACTGTGGGGGTGGACATGCAGCATTCCTAAAGCGATGAGCGGTCGGTAGGTTGACGGGCGTTGGCGGCCGGGAGTGCCTGTTCTGGCGGTCCGTATAAAGAGCCCCGGCCAGCGTTCGCGGCTCGCTCCACTGTGCAGGAGCGCGTCGATGCGACGCAGGAACGGGGCCTGGGAGGCCGAAAGGGGAGGCTGAAACCCGGCGTACAAGCTGATCTGTACCGATCAAAGTCTGAAGGGTAGCGAAAAGCGGCGCCAAGGGGAATGGCGGCGGCGCAGTACTTCGCTTGTGCAAGCATCTTGGCGCCAGTACCATTACCGCTCTCTTTTTCCGGCAGGAGCGGTTTCATGATTGCGGGCAGTATGGTGGCACTGGTCACTCCCATGGATGCACAAGGGCGTCTTGACTGGGACAGCCTCAGCAAACTCGTGGACTTCCACCTCAAGAACGGCACCCATGCCATCGTCGCCGTCGGTACTACCGGCGAGTCGGCCACCCTTGATGTAGAAGAGCACATCGCCGTCATCAAAGCCGTGGTCAAACAGGTTGCCGGGCGCATTCCGGTCATCGCCGGCACCGGCGCCAACTCGACCCGCGAAGCCGTCGAGCTGACCCGCAACGCCAAGGCCGCCGGCGCCGATGCCTGCCTGCTGGTGGTTCCTTATTACAACAAGCCGACCCAGGAAGGCCTGTACCAGCACTTCAAGCACATCGCTGAAGCGGTCGACATTCCGCAGATTCTCTACAACGTTCCCGGCCGCACCTCCTGCGACATGCAGGCCGAGACGGTGATTCGCCTGTCCACCGTGCCGAACATCATCGGCATCAAGGAAGCCACCGGCGACCTCAAGCGCGCCAAAGCGATCATCGATGGCGTGAGCAAGGATTTCATCGTGCTGTCCGGCGATGATCCGACCGCTGTCGAGCTGATCCTGCTGGGCGGCAAAGGCAACATTTCGGTCACCGCCAACGTCGCCCCGCGCGAAATGGCTGACCTGTGCGAGGCCGCGCTCAAGGGCGACGCCGATACCGCACGCGCAATCAACGAAAAACTGATGCCGCTGCACAAGGACCTGTTCATCGAAGCCAACCCGATTCCGGTGAAGTGGGCTTTGGTCGAAATGGGCCTGATGCACGAAGGCATCCGCCTGCCACTGACCTGGCTGAGCACCCCTTGTCATGAAACGCTGCGCTCGGCCCTGCGCCAGTGCAACGTCCTGGTTTAATTGAGGAAGTACAACGCATGAAGCGAATGGCCGGACTTTCCGCACTTGCCTTGATTATCTCCAGCACCAGTGGCTGCGGATGGGTCTGGGGGCCGGAAGGTTATTTCCGCGACCGTGGAAGCGATTACCTGCAAGCGCAACAGACTGCACCGATGCAATTGCCGCCGGATGTGAGCACTGCCAAGCGCCTCGATCCGCTGTTGCCGATCCCGCGCAACGTGGCCGATGACACCGCGACGGGCGAATACGTCGTGCCGCGTCCTCAGCCGCTTTCGGCGGTTGCCGATGCCACGGATTACTCGCTGCAGAAGAGCGGTGATTCGCGTTGGGTCGTGGCCCAGCACCCGCCGGCCGAAGTCTGGCCAGTGGCGCTGCAGTTCTTCCAGGACAACGGTTTCCGTCTGGATGAACAGCGTCCGCAGACCGGTGAGTTCACCACCACCTGGCAGCACTCCGACGAGTTGTCCGCGTCGATGGCCAAGCGCCTGAGTGCGGCCGGTATCGCCAGCGACAGCGAAACCCGCGTGCGTGTGCGCATCGAGCCGGGCGTGCAGCGCAACACCAGTGAGATCTACGTGGTCAGCGCCGAGCGTCCTGCCGGCAGCACGGCCGACGTGGCTTTCACCAACCGTTCGGTCAACACTGGCCTGGACGCTGCGCTGGTCGACGACATGCTCGCGAGCATGAGCCGCACCTCCGAGAAGGGCGGTTCGGTGTCGATGCTGGCCTCGCGTGATTTCGATGCGCCGAGCCGTGTCAGCCTGAACGAAGACGGCAGCGGCAACCCGGTGTTGAACGTCGGTACCGATCTGGACCGCGCCTGGTCGAGCGTCGGCCGTGCGCTGGAACAGGGCGAATGGCGCGTTGAAGACATCAACCGCAGCCTGGGCCTGTACTACATCAACCTGGCCGAAAAAGCCGAGAAGAAAGACGACAAGCCTGGCTTCTTCAGCAGCCTGTTCGGCAGTGCGCCGAGCAAGGAAGAAGTCGAAGCCCGTGCCGAGCGTTATCAGGTTCGCCTGAGCAAGGTGGGCGAGAACATCCAGGTCACCGTCGAAAAGAACATCAACACCGTCGCGCCGGCCGATGTCGCGCGTAAAGTGTTGAGCGTGATTCAGGACAACCTGGGCTGATCCGATATGCGTTTTGCCGTTCTCGGCAGCGGTAGCCAAGGGAACGGCACGCTGATCGCCAGTGCTGATACGTACGTGCTGGTGGATTGTGGTTTTTCCCTGCGGGAAACCGAAAGACGTCTGTTGCGCCTGGGTGTTCACCCGGCGCAACTGAGCGCGATACTCGTGACCCACGAACATGCCGACCACGTGCATGGCGTGGGTTTGCTGTCTCGGCGCTACAATCTGCCGGTCTACCTCAGTCGCGGCACGTTGCGCGGGATGCGCAAACCGCTTGAACCCGCTGGCTTTCTGGCCGGCGGCGAGCAACTGCAGATCGGCGCACTGAACGTCGGGGTCATTGCCGTGGCCCATGACGCGCAGGAGCCGACCCAGTACGTTTTCAGCGATCAGGAACAGCGGCGCTTCGGCCTGTTGACCGACCTGGGATCGTTCTGCGAGCGGGTGCTGGATGGCTATCGGGACCTCGATGCATTGATGATCGAGTCCAACCATTGCCGCGACATGCTGGCCCGTGGTCATTACCCGTACTTCCTCAAGCAACGGGTGGGCGGCGAACGCGGACATCTGAACAACCATCAGGCGGCATTCCTGGTGGCCGAGTTGGGCTGGCAGGGTTTGCAACACCTGGTCCTGGCCCATCTGAGCAGCAAGAACAACCTGCCGCAGCTGGCCCGGCAATGTTTTGTCGACACCCTCGGGTGCGACCCGGACTGGCTGCAACTGGCCGATCAAGATTCAGGGCTCGACTGGCGCCACATCGCCTAGCCCACCTACTTAGCAAGCGGAGCCCATCATGGAAAAACGTGAAGAACTCTACCGCGGCAAAGCCAAATCGGTTTACAAGACCGACGACGCTGACCGCTTGATCCTGCTGTTTCGCAACGACACTTCGGCGTTCGACGGCAAGCGCATCGAACAGCTCGATCGCAAAGGTATGGTGAACAACAAGTTCAACGCTTTCATCATGCAGAAGCTCGAAGCGGCCGGCGTGCCGACCCAGTTCGACAAACTGCTGGGCGACAATGAATGCCTGGTGAAGAAGCTCGACATGATCCCGGTCGAATGCGTCGTGCGTAACTACGCCGCCGGCAGCCTGGTCAAGCGTCTGGGCGTCGAGGAGGGCATGAAGCTCAACCCGTACACCTTCGAACTGTTCTTGAAGGACGACGCCAAGGGCGACCCGTTCATCAACGAATCCCACGTCGTGGCGTTCGGTTGGGGCACCGCCGAGCAACTGGCGCGCATGAAGGAACTGTCGCTCAAGGTCAACGAAGTCCTGAGCAAACTGTTCGACGACGCCGGCCTGCTGCTGGTCGACTTCAAGCTTGAGTTCGGCGTGTTCAGCGACGGCTCCATCGTCCTCGGCGACGAGTTCAGCCCGGACGGCTGCCGTCTGTGGGACAAGGACACCAAGAAGAAGATGGACAAGGACCGCTTCCGCCAGGGCCTCGGTGACGTCATCGAAGCCTACGAAGAAGTCGCCGCTCGTCTGGGCGTACCGCTTTAATCGACGCAAGCATCTGATAGCACGGAAAAAATTTCGTTTGGGGGGTTCGCAACCAACGAAAGTGTTGTTATGATGCGCGCCGTTGGAGAGATGCCAGAGTGGCCGAATGGGACGGATTCGAAATCCGTTGTACCTTCACCGGTACCTAGGGTTCGAATCCCTATCTCTCCGCCATACATAGAAAAGCCCCGTAAGTCTTTGATTTGCGGGGTTTTTTTTCATCCGTAATTTTTGGTGTTTGACCACTAGGTTTGCCCACTCTGTTGCATTACTCGCTTTTACGATTCCTTGCTACAGTGCGGTTCTTCCTCCTGCGGTGCCGAACCTACCCGTCACCTTGATTTCTGACTATGGGCACCATCATCGGTAAAAAAGCAGCGGCTTGGCACTTTCGTTTGTGTTGGTGATTGAAGCCTAAGCGGCTTTCGTTCAGTATCCAGCCTAATGCCAGCCGTGCACATTGAAGTGCGTGAATAAAATGACAGACCAGAAATCACCTGCGGATGCAGTAGTAGTCGCTTTGGAGCAGTCAGCAAGGGAAGATACTCCTGTTATCCCTGTTCCGGCTGAGGTGTGCCATGAGGCTCTCAAGAAAGGCAATCGGTCAGTCATAACTGACTACTATGTCCACGAAGACGTTTCGAGTGAGCGTACTGAATTCGCTTTCAAGGTGTACGTACGGCTTAATGCCAAGAAAATAAAATTTACTAATGTCTCATTCCAGCATAGTGTTTTCGATGGTTGCTATTTCAACAATTGCTCTTTTGATTCGTGCGATTTCACTGGATGTAGATTTATTGGTTGCAACCTGCATCAGTCCTCTTTTACTGGTTGTAAGTTCGATTACGCCGTGTTCGAGCGCTGTCAGATAGATGATGATATTCTGGAGCGTGAAGCTCCGCGTGAAGAAAATTTGCAAATGCGTTTTGCTCGATCACTTCGTATGAACTTTCAGCAGATCGGTGATGCAAAAGCAGTAAATCGAGCAATTTCCCTAGAGTTGGACGCGACCTCTAGTTATTTAAGAAAGTCATGGTCATCTAGTGAGTCGTACTATCGAACCAAATACAAGGGCTGGAAGAAAGTACCGCAGTTTTTCAAATGGCTGGAATTTAAGGTCTTGGATGTAATTTGGGGTAATGGCGAAGATACTCTCAAGCTACTGCGGGCGATAGTCGCTGTGCATGTCGGTATTGCGGCTTACGATACTATTGCCTTCGGTAGTCCTTGGGATATCCGAGATTACGTTGCGAGCTTTATTGCCTCTCCCGGAGTGTTCTTTGGTATTGTCAGTCCTCACGCCTATCCGGTCTGGTTTTCTTCCGGCGTTGCTGCCACACGTCTGCTAGGTTTTGCGTTCCTCACGGCAATCCTTGTGAAGCGTTTTGGGCGAAGATGATGATGCATATTTATGCATTTGGCTCGATATGCCGAGGGGAAATTGACAAGGGTTCTGATGTCGATCTTCTTGCCTGCGTTGATGGTTCTGCTCCGCATATAGATACTGAAAAATACTCGGTATATCAGTACGGGCGGCTTAAGGCTCTTTGGGACGAGGGAAATCCATTTGCTTGGCATTTGCATCTAGAGTCGAAGTTGCTGTTTGCTTCAGATGGTGCTGATTTTCTTGAGGGGTTAGGGGCTCCCGCTGCTTATACTCAAGGGCATGAGGATTGTGAGAAGTTCCGTGTGCTTTTCGAGCGGTCTTACGACGCTGTGGGTCAATCTAGCAATAGCGCTATATTTCATTTGTCATGCATTTTTCTAGCGCTAAGGAACTTTGCAACTTGCCACTCGCTTACGTTGGGCGAGCCAATTTTTTCGAGGCAGTCGCCGCTGCGGGTCAGCCCCAGCTTGGATATAGGTTCAGAAGCATTCTCAATCCTGACTCGTGCACGGTTGCTGTCGACTCGTGGATATGGGGAGCCTATTACGTCTAATGAGGTTAATACGGCGATGGAAGCGGTTAGAATCGTACCGCAATGGATGCGGGCCCTACGGAGCCTAGAACTAATATGAGAGAATTCAATAACCGAATCGATGCACAGCGCGAGATTTTGAATCTCGTCAATAAGAAAGGGTGGAGCGAAGAGCTGTTCGGCCTCTCTAGTGGTGCTATTGATCGATGGGTGCGTGTCAATGGAATTGATAGTTCTTCTGAGTTGAGACGCTTGGTTTATGAATCGGCAGCTAAGCTTTTTTTTCTGGCTAACAAGAGTCAAGAGCAAGTTACCGACGAATATCGGTTGTTATCAGGTGAAGTGTATGATTTGACGCAGCAAATCTCCCGTGTCTTGGGGTAGATAGCTGGTTGTTCAATATCTTCAGTAAAATCGAATGTGGTGCAGCAACCTTCTAACGATTGTATGAATAGATGCGCAATCGACGAGTCAATGGCATCGGCGTTTGTGGCTTTCGATCAGCGCACGTTGTCGTGAATCTTGGTCGAGCTTCGCCTCAAGCGTTTGTCTTTGGCGTCTCAGCAAACGACACGAAATTCAGGTATCAATCAGCGATGCTTTTGGGACTAGTCCTACTGTCATTGCCTGCTATTACCGGTAACTTCACTCTAGCCCAGCCTCAGCTGGTGCTTCCAAGGACGAACAAGGAATCAAGGATTGAGCGGCTACGTTCCCAACCCACCAAAAGGTTACCGCTACAGCGGCGGTGAACCTGTTGACCTCCACGCCCAGCGTTGGGCTGAATACAAAGACCTGCCTAGTAAAGAAGAATCCAAGCCAAACAGCTTGGGGTGTGTGTTCGCTAAGAGCTGCGATCTTCCAGACGGCGTGATTGACCACAAAAAGCCAGCCGGGTTTATCCCCGTCGAGAAGGTGGGCAACTACGGTGAGCTTGCCATTCTTGGTGGTCGTGAGACGGACTCACAGGGAAACATCCCCCTCAAAAAAGTTAGCGGTGCAATACCCGCTACGCTAGGAACTCTTCTGTTAGGTGGAGCTGCTGCTTCCACTGCTGCTGGTGTGTCATGTGGCGGCTTGTGTACTGCTGGAGCTGCTGTCGCTGGCGGGAGTGCCGCAACAGGAGCAGGTGCTGCAACCGGAGCCACTGGAGGGGTTATCACTACAGGTGTCGCCGCTGGAGCCTTGGCGGGTTCTGTTGCGCTGCTGTGGCCTTCCAGCTTGGGTGATAGCAGTCTATACACCGAGGAACAGCTTCAGTCGCTCAAGCAAGGCCGTACGCGGGTTCGGATTCACGTAGAACAGCAGGCCGATGGCACTTTAAAAGGATACGGATACAACACTCAAAAGCGCACTGACTGGGAGATGATCCCCGTTGTGCAATTCGTTGAGCAGGGTTCTCAGCAGGTGGCAGACTTTGGCGATGGTGTAACGCTGATCTGGACACCAGCCGTTGACCCATCCAGCACGTCAGGAATTCCACCGTTAGAGGCTGCACCTCAAGCCCCGCAAATCTGGATTTATCCGCCGTCTGAAAAAGCAGATAGCATCATCGTTAACCCGATCTATCCGCCCGAATACAAAGACTTCATTCTGGTATTCCCTGCCGACTCGGGAGTACAACCTCTTTACATCGTGATGAACGTACGTCGAAAGCCTGGCACTGTTACTGGTCAAGGGCAGGACGTAGTAGGAATCTGGCTTGCAGGTGCTGGCGTAGGACTTGGTGTACCGGTTCCCTCACAGATCGCAGACCAACTGCGGGGACGGGAATTCAAGGACTTCGACACTTTCCGACAAACCTTCTGGGAGCTTGTGGCCAAAGACCCAGAGCTGAGTCAGCAATTCAACGAACGCAATCTTAAAGGTATGTTGAATGGTCTGGCACCCGTCACCCCGAGGGCTGGACATGCAGGAAAGCGAATCGCATTCGAGCTGCACCACATCGAGCTAATCAAGGATGGTGGTGCGGTATACGATACCGACAACATCAATGTCGTCACCCCTAGACGCCATATCGACATTCACAGGGGAGTTGAGTAATGGAATTGAAGAGCCAACTGGCTGACTACACGGAACAGGAATTCAAGTCGCTGATTCAGGCGATTGAAGACGCAAAGAGCGAGGAGGAGCGGGGCGAACTCGTCGATCATTTTAACAAGATCGTTCCCCATCCGGCAGGTAGCGACCTACTGTACTATCCAGAGGATGGCGAGGATGATTCAGCAGATGGCGTGACACGTACTGTAGGCGACTATTGCCGTACGAACGGTCTACCAAGCTTCAAGTCCTGACAAGAATAGAAGGCCCGCTCACACCAAGGGGCTGTCACCCTGAACGAGAAGAACTGGAGATGTGAGCGAGCGGTAAGGATTGTATCAGAATACTTGATTTCAGCTTTACACAAACGCTCACCCATCAGACAAAGATTTTTCAAATTCAGTTGCCAATTCTGGAAGGCTATCTCTTACCATCCCACACAGTTCGCGGAGCTGCACGACATCCAGCTAAAGGAAGTATGGTTATCAAATCACCGTCTGGCATCGGCACTAGCGAAACCTCCGTCACCTTCGCTTAAGAGGTTGTGGTAACGTCCATCTGCCGGATACCGGTATAAAGCCAGGGAGTAGGTGTATGATTGCTGATTCAGGTAAAGCCACATACAAGTATGAATGGAATGGCGATTGGAAGAGCGGTACCGTTTCGATCCCGGTAGTGGAACTCAAAGATGTCGATCCCAAAACAGGGCTAGAAAAGACGCTGACGAACAACACTAGTGTAAGTGTAGCTCGGACCGTTGCTGAGGAGCTTCATGCTTTAGGGAAAGTAGTCGAGATGAACGGGCAGCGAGTTTCAGTCAACCAGCCTCAACAACAGAAAGGGACAAAGGTCAGTGGTGGGGATCTTACTGTTAAAATTGATGCTCGCACCTCATGGGATATATCGCTTGTAGTCTATGAAGCCGGTGCCCGCATCATCCCTGTGACTGAATAAGACAATCACGGAAACCCTATTTCCCCCTATTTTGGGAAATCTGACTTCACTGCATTTTCAGATTTTGCATGGGGGAAATCTGTAGATCGCTATGCGGAAGTCGATCTGACTGGCCATGGAAAAAGACCTCTTAGCTCTAGGGGAAAAGCTTGGAAATGCCTCAACATTTTACAATGTCAGAGATTGGACTATTTTTAAGCGAAAGCATGCGTACTTGGCGAAAAACATTAGGAGCTACTTGCATGGATGTGTATTTAGTGACAGATATATTGTTGCTTGTCTTAATTTTTATTGTGGGCTTGCTGATTAAAATCTATCTCCCCCGCTACATTGGAGAGAAAGCCAAAAATCTAGCGACTAAAGAAGATATAGCCGATATCACAGGTAAAATTGAGCAAGTAAAAGCCGAGTATGCGAAGCAGCTAGAACTTTACAAGTCTGATATATGGCAGACGCAGCAGCGATATCTGCAAATGCAAGAGGAAGTAAAGTTAAAAGTGGAGATTTTCAAAAGGGCCGTAGTGGATGTGGCCAAACTTACTGACATCATTAGCATATGTCAGCACCATGCATCCAATAGCGAGATGAATGCTGCGATTGCAGAGATGGCTTTTGAGAAAGGGAATCAGGAAGTGCAAAAAGCGAGCTGGGATATGCACCTTGAGCAGAAAGGCAAGGCAGCGGCGCTGTATTCTAGTTTTAGAGAATTGGTTGTTGAGCTAGGCGGAACATTTGCACTGTTCTCAATCTATTTTGAACCGGCACTAAGCGAGTGTCTAAACAGGATTATCATGATGACTCACGGCGCTGTAGAACTTAAAATGCATCCTGCTGAGTTCCGCGAACGGTTAGAAGAAGAATGCAATAAGGGACTCGACTTGAATGCGGCCCGAGAGAATGTTGGGGGGTATTACGATACGCTCTACGATGTAAATTTGATAACAGCAGAAAGTAACCGATTCTTCCAGCTCATGAAAAACCATATCAAGCTGGCAGACGAGCAGAATGTCCACAAGAAGAGCTAAAAGATTCACAGGTGCTTCCACCCAAGCACCCATCTCCCCCAGAAATTCAACCTCAAACTCGTAAATGATGCCGACAGCTCAAGGGTGAAAATCCCCGCAATACATCCACAATGCTTAGCGCCCTACCGCTATAGCATGATAGCTCCCCTAATGTTTTGGAAAATCCGTATGTGGTGGTTATTAGTGGTTGACTAGCATGCCTGGAGCTAACAGGAAGCCCGTAGCGATGCGTTAGCACTGCTGTCTACCCTACTTGCTGGTTTGTTCACTACAGCTTGTCAGTGGCTTGGGAAGGCAAGCCCAAGACGCTCCATCATTCGTTTCACTGTCATTGGTGAGAACTCACTACCACGTGCGGTGGTAACACCTTTGGCATTCAAGCATTTGGCAATGGCGGCGAATGTTGGTTGACGTTCGTACAAGCAGGCTTTCAATTCAGCGTCCAATGACTTTGCACGGTTGTTAGCGTTGTCTGCTTTCGCCTGCATTGCAGCACCATTACCAACTGCCCAAGCAGCCTTACGACCAGCGTCCCGGCGAGCGATCTTGGCTTGCGCTTCCACATCACCAGCGGCAGCAAGGTTCTTCAATTCTGCAAGACCATCCTTGGTACGTTGGCGAATCTTGATCAACTCTTCTTCGGCTAACAGTGATTTGATGTTCCGTACCAGGCCACTGCCATGTACGTCTTCAGCTTCAATGAAGATGTATTTCTTTTGCAGGGTTACAAAGTGGGCATGGTCACGACCAAGACGGTCAAGACGATGAACCACTACCGGACATTCCAGACCCTTTGCCATTGCCAGAGCAAGACGGCACTGAGGACGTTCCAGTGGGTCAATGGAACCTGACACACCTTCGTCTGTGAACTGAGCAACAATCTCCCAACCATTAGCTTCAGCAGCGATCTTGATAGCGGCGAACTGACCAGCGACGGACAAACATTGGTCTTCTTTTGAAACCCTTGCATATGCCACTACCTTTTTCATTGTTTTTCCTCCTGTCATCGTTGGTCAGGTGGCCATCATAACATATTGCAGATGACCGACAACAATATGTTATGGGGCGAAGGAATACTTTTTTGCTAGTTGTGTTTGTCATCCGATCGTGGTTTGTCACGATCCATTAAGCTATCGAACATGTAGTGATTACTGACGGAGTCAATCACCACCTCCAGACATCTCTGAGGCACTCCGATAAATACCTAAATTCTCCAGCCCTATCTAGCAGCACGACGCATCAAGTAAGTTGCTGAAGCTATCACAGCGCCTCCACGGGCACTTCCGTCCAAGACTACCAAAAGTCAAATGAGATTCGTTCAGAAATGAGAGAAATGTGACGAATCATTAGATAATCACGATCGATTGCTAACAGTGCTTACCAGATAAGTAACCATTCACCAATAGACATCGGCACATCAACCAATTAGTCAGCCCCTGACCCAGGTCATGACTAATATTGTGGTGAGAATCGACACCAATATGTCCTGTTGAAGATCCTGATACACACTCATACAGGTATAGTAAGGCTACGTGTACGGCTCGTACACAGGCTATTGATTGAACAGGTAGGTATTTGTGTGTGACACACACAAGAAAGATCAAAAGCGATGGGATGATTATTTCATCCTTCCCTCTAAGAGCGTTCACTATGTTCACCTCGCCTACATGTCTTTACAGATTGACACTCATAGATCCAGTGTTAGCCAGTGAGCACCGAAGGTGTGAATGCTTTTTTAGAAGGTGAGTCCATAAGACCACCAAGCTCTTGATCTGCCTATGTACGTCAGTACATGATTATCAAAACTTTATGAGTACATGCTTCTGTGCGTTGCACAGGAATAGTTATTTTGATAATTTGAGGGAACTTGCTTGCCCCTCTTCTTCCTTACCTTTTTAGAGTATCCCTTTGGAAACCAAGCGTGGATGACCTCCGGCATCAAGAATCACGTTCGCTTCGCTCTCTTATAGATCTGTCGTTAATTGTGCATTAGTGCTTCCTGCCTCCACTTGCTTGCCGTATTCCTGTGTACGCCAAACCGTTCAGCCATATGTTTGATCGTCAGGCTTTGATCTTGCTGGAATAGCAAAATTGCATCTAATTTTTCGAGAGATGCACCACGAAGCTGTCCACCACGCTCCTTCCAGAACGCATCGAAATCTAGCGTATAATTGAACTGCTCCAGTAACTCTGGACGACGCTCAAGGTGAAGCATTAGACCGCCAAGTGCAATTCGTGCAGCTTGAACAACACGCTCAACCTGACGGATGCTCATAGGCTCTACGTTGTGATTGCAAAGCACTGTAGCAGCTGTCTCAGTCGAGATTTCCGGCAGATACAAAACTCTACGCACATCACCGGGGGACACATTGAAACGTCCCGTTGTCGGCGTGCCGCCACCTTCTCGCTCTACCTGTGTGCCACACGCTCCGATAACACAATCATCTATCCAGGAGGTTGAGTGTCCGTCGAATCTGAAGAACTGCAAGTATCCGCAAATGGGGTTGGTCAGATTAATAACAGGGGAGCCTGCGTTCGACTTCGGATAATCGGCCTGCGCAGGAAACTCAATGACGTCCCCTGAGCATTGCTTTGTAATGTCTGAGGTAGCACCAACGTCAATTGGGGTGCCATCATCAGACATTACAAAGCAAGATCGGTTAGCAACATTTTTCTTTGCTTGAATCGTATAGCCGTATGGCTCCGGATGATAATCTTGGATTGTGTAGATCCCCATTATTTCGCCCGTAGCTGGGTTCACACTGAATCCATCAATGTTGTGTGTGCGACTTACATTCTGATTGTTGCAGTGGTGCGGCCTTGGCTGATAATTCTTAGGTTGTACATGCTTGATCCAACCCAAGCCGTGACCAGTGCAACCTTTGCAGCGACACTGTGCGTTCCACTGTTGTATGGTTTTGCTCATTGTTTTTCTCCATTTGTTAGTTCAGCTCATAGGCATTCCTCACGATAGGTGCCAGATGGGTATGAAAATGTTTCGAGGGATATCGCTTACCGGCGCAGGATCACGCATAAATTTGAATAGGGAATTTGTAAGCGACGGATAAGCTGACATAATATAATCTGTAGAGTTATCACAGATCAATTAATCCGACTGTAGAGAAATCAAAAAGGTGAATTCTTGCTGATAATCAGCCCAACACTATTTCTCTGAACCTCTTAGAATCGGTGGTGACGATAAAAGCTGTCCCAAGCACAACGCTTGCATCAACCGCTCAGGGCAACGTTATGGCGTACAGACATGAAAAAGCCCCATGGTCAACCGTTAAGATAGCGACCACAGGGCTTCGTTCGATATTGGGTTAACCTTGCATGTCTGTCGAAAATTCAGCTGCTTTTCGTTCTGGAATGCTCTCCGGGATGACCAGTGGTGAGTAACAAGCCTCCACCTCCTTGTTGATGGCATCCAGCTTCTTGGCTTCCTCGCGCTCGCGCTGTACGCGCGCCTTATCATTGACTGCTGCAAGCAGTTGCTCGCGTAGCAGGTCTTGATAACGCTGATGTTCAGATTGTAGATGAGCGATATATTCATCTTTGACCTTCTGCTTGATCTGGTTAATGTCAGCGTTTTCAACATCATCAGGTTTGGACATCCACACCGTATGTGATAGCTGACCGTGATCCACAGGATAACGCGGGCTTACTTTGTAACCACGCTGAGCCTTCTCAATCACGAGGTTAAGAAACTGAAATTCAAGTGGTGCACGGACCATTTCAAGACAAGCAGAAGTATTTCGATACATATGGATTTCCATATCGAGTCGACGTAGATATTCTTCATCATCCCACGCAGGTGGTGCACCCTTGATGCTAATCTTTTCAATTTGTTGTTTACTCATTTGTTTGCTGCTCCTTTTAGTTTCTTGAAATGTCTAATGATAGTAGCTTGCAGCTCTATACGGAATTGCTCATCAGCTTCAGCCTGCTCAGCATCTGTCAGCTGTACGTTCTTAATAGTAATTGGTACAGATAGTGGTACAGATGAATTTACGTTCACTTTGGTAACTAAAGCTTCAGCTTCTCGCCTTAACTTTACTTTGGCTGCTGCTCTTTTAAATTGATCCAGTCCGTTCATGCACTCATTCCTCCTTGCTTACCATATTTGAACGATGTATATGGGGGCGGTCTTACTGCATTCTTCTCAACCTCGGTAGTAGTGGTGGGCTGTAGCCCATGGTGATCAATCAGCTTACTGAGCGTGTCTTGAGCATACTGATACAGCGTTTTGTTACCAGCAGCGGCAGCAGTGTTAAGCAGACTCATACACTTCAGTACATCAGGATAGGTGCTCAATGCTTCAACATCGTATTGCTCATAGGTGTATCTCAATTTCGTTCCTCCATAGAATTGCACTCAGGCCTTTGAGTTAGGCTGAGATAAGGCGATATTTGGTAATCAAGCCCACATATTACGGGGCCTGTAGGGTTGCAAAAACAGGGGGTCTGTAGGGTTGTCAGGGTAGGTGCTAGCATTGCCTAAAACGCACTACAGGAGATTGCAGGCGTATACGTGTTTGTCACGTATGTCTGAGTGATTCCATAAAACTTGGACTGATGAGTGCAAACTCACCTGCATCCACACATGTTCCGTTCCCATTGAACGCTTTCATGTGCTTACCAAGTATAGTGTAGTATTTTTCGAGTACTGCCTCACCAACGGGAATCAGCTTGTACGCTGGACTAAGGTAGGCACTGTGTGGGGCTTCTGACTCGAATGTGCGAACAATCAAATTCGATGACTTGTGAATTACTATGTGGTTGATGATATTAGATTCTCCTTATTTAATGATCCTGTGAACGTAGCCAGTACAAGCCAGCTAACGATGAAATCCAACGCCAAACATTCATACGCAAGACAGTACAGATATTTGACGTAGCAGACGGTCGTTAACACTCACACCATCTTTAATCGCGGTACTGGCAAGGTTTGTAAATATAGCGGTCGGTACTCGAATATGGAGCAATACGGTTCCTGCTCTGTTTCGACGATACAGCTCTGTTCTACATTTGCTGGTACAGGTCTTAGTGTCAGCCCTACGGTTAATAAGCGGTGTAGCACAAACAATACATTGTGTGAATTTCATTTGTTCTCCTGCAGATTATGCACAGCTTAATTCGACAGTTAACTGTGATTAGAATTTGACATATTTTATTTAGGGCACAAAAAAGTCCGTCACTCGGAAGAAAAGAAACAAGTGACAGACCGGTTTGCTTAGAGGGTTGCTATCGAGATAGCTGATTTACAACGGAAGGATATACGAAACTAAGGAAGATTATGAATAAGGTTTGGCATTACTCGATTCATATTTGAAGTATAACATTTTAGTTCGTATTTGTCAACTAAGAGTGATATGTTTTTCACACTTAAATTCATAAAATTTTAAATTCGAATGATAGATTGGAGAGTGCGTCAAGTTTCTGTTTTGGGCTGGCGCCTTCGTCGTAGACATCGAATGTAACCAAACCTGTTTCGTGACCGACGATGTTCGCAACAGTAGGGCCGGGAACTCCGCTTCGTAGTAGTAAAGTTACGACCATCGCTCTTACGCTGTGGAATACATGCTGCTTGCCGAAGCCTTGTGCTGTTTTCAATCTACCGAATGCTTTGCTGAGTGAGTCGGATCGAATCCCGTACTTGTTCCCTGCTGAGCTTGGTAGGAGGAATCCGTCCGTACTATCAGCATTCAGGCGTTCAACGGTGGTCAACAGGGATGGGTGTATTGGTATTTGTCTAATACCTGCAACAGTCTTACTGTCTTCAATGTTAAAGCTAAGAACACCTTCGATCTTCAACACCGTTTCTTTGCGAAGCTGGGCTAGCTCCTCGATACGGCATCCAGTGTAGGCACCGAGCATGATTAAATCGCACAACGTCTGGTTGCCTTCAGCTTGGGCAACTCCGTACAGGTATTCAATCTGCTCTGGGGCGAATGCCTTGCGGGCTGCATCTGCCTTGGCTTTACCGCGCACCTTCGGAAGTTCTTGTCCTTTGAACGGGTTGTCCAGTCCCAGGTGCAACTCTTGCCAACGCGCATCAGTCTTCATTGCCCACCGCCAAAACGTTGAGCCTGCTAGTAAGTATTGAGCTTTGGTTTTGCTCGATAGATTAAGCGTTTCTAACCACGCGGCAACGGTGGTACTTGTCAGCGATGTACCTTGATCACGGAGGTAACCAGACAGCTTGATGAGCTTGGCTTCCTGCTGGTCGATAGTCTTAGCCGCAATACCATCTTTCACGCGGTATGCTCGAAATTTTTCTAGACGATGCCCTGTAATAGGTGAAACTGGTTTGTAGCTTGTTGGTTCTTGGATAATTTCGTGGGCTTCTCTCAGATCATGCGAAGAAAGCCCATGTCTGCGTTCGGCTAGCTGAACCATAGTGTCTTGGACGGTTTGAGCGGAACGCATCACCGCGTCAACCATCGTGATTGGTTCTGACTCAAGGTCAAGGTCAGCTCTTAAACGGTCTACAAGTCCGGTAGCACCTTGTATCTCCAACTGCTGAGCATCTCGCAAGAACTCTTTTATTTCCTCTTGCAGCTTCGCAGAACGGGCGTAAATCTCAGCGGCTGTGCCACCTAAACCCTTGGGTGGATTCTTGACGGCATCTAACAACGCTGCATCTATTTGTTGTTGCAGGTTCAAGCTTTTATCTGCGAGTTCGGGACGCCACTGGTCACGAGCGTTGAGCTTTAGCTCCTTAGCTTTCTCAATCTCTGCCTTCCACTGACCAGCGACGCGCATGGCGATAGCTTTCGCTTCGGTTAAGTCACTGGTGCCAGTGGTTTTGATAAGTTTGGCACGTCCACCAAATGCATGACGTACTTCCGGCGGAACCGTCATGCGCACGTACCATCTCGATTCGCCCTTTTTTCGTGTGAGGTAGTCGGCCATTTTTTATTCCTGATTTGACCACTCAATTTGACCACTCTTGATGCTGGAAGCCAAGAAATACCGTGCTCTGTGGGCTGTAGCTCTAAAATCGGAGACTCCCTATCTCTCCGCCATTATTGAACAAGACGAAGCTCCCGTAATCATTGCTGATTACGGGGGCTTTTTCGTTTCTGGCGTTTTGTTCGTTGCGCTTTTCGGGTACAACCTGCCGACTGCATAAAAGGAACAGCTCGATGAGTGAAGTTCAGCCGTTGGCGGGT
>Ga0209281_1001134_pt1 | contig 18934 bp, 19 predicted proteins | sample MedtruBG_FD_187514 | JGI IMG/M metagenome (GOLD analysis project Ga0209281, IMG submission 187514) | Root nodule microbial communities of legume samples collected from California, USA - Medicago truncatula BG (SPAdes) (version 2) | ecosystem: Host-associated > Plants > Roots > Nodule | place... | reverse complement strand
TCTGGTGGCGGTCAGGATACCGGCTCTGGCGGCGGTCAGGACACCGGCTCCGGTGGTGGCCAGGATAGCGGCTCCGGCGGCGGCGAAGGCTCCGGCGGCGGTCAGGACAGCGGCTCAGGTGGCGGTCAGGATACCGGCTCTGGCGGCGGTCAGGACAGCGGCTCCGGTGGTGGCCAGGATAGCGGCTCCGGCGGCGGCGAAGGCTCCGGCGGCGGTCAGGACACTGGCTCCGGCGGCGGCCAGGATAGCGGCTCCGGCGGTGGCGAAGGCTCCGGCGGCGGTCAGGACACTGGCTCCGGCGGCGGCCAGGATAGCGGCTCCGGCGGTGGCGAAGGCTCCGGCGGCGGTCAGGACAGCGGCTCCGGCGGCGGCCAGGATACCGGCTCAGGCGGTGGAGAAACCCCGGCTTCCACTTCGAGCGACTGACACAGCACCAATAGTCGCTGAATCACGATGATTTCAGGTCGGGTCGACCTGACATCATGAACGTGATCGACTCTAGGAAGTTAGGGCGGGATGCGGACGGAAAACCGCACACTTTTCTCCTCATCCCGCTCTACTGCCACAGGCAGAGGCGGTTGAAGCTCATTGAAACCCCGCCTGACGGAACCACTCCTGAATGCCGGCAAGAACTTCCGCTTTGGCGCCCTCGAGCGTCGGCGCGTAGCGGAAGCCTGTTTCACCGGTACCGTTGCAATGGGAGATACGCCAGGCCCAATCGCTCATGGCCTGCCGTTTCATGACAAAGGCGACTTCATGTATGCCAAGCATCGCGCAGAAAGTCCCATTCTGCAGCGGCAACCAAGTCAAACGGATCTCTGCAACCGTCACCATTCCAGCCCTCCAACAGCAGAAAAGGTATAGAATGGGGGCCAAGTGCTTGAAACCCCGCCATTTAAGGGGATGCAGCGCAATGCGGGTGGCGAAGGAAAGGACAACTCCAGATAAGGGCTTGTTCGGCGATGAGCTAGCGCCCCTTCCGGCGAAGATATCCGGTCGGCCGCAGCGGCGGCGGACAGAAGCAAAATTGTGTTTCAGCAAAATTGCGGACAAACCGGAATCCCTGAGCTACATTGAAGCGCTTGGCTCGGTCTCCGGCCTTTCGCGGCAGGGAACCGGGGCTGACCCGGCAGCGTTCTTGTACATGATCCCGGGAGCGGGAAAGCGGCAGTCGAAGCCGGTGTCCGTCGCTTGTCGCCCGATAGGAACCGAACATACCCACGACGCGGGGCACGATTGCCGCGTCGCTGCAATCCAGGAGGAGAAGCATGCAGGTCTTGTGGAGCAATCCCATCGAGCTTGGAATGACCGGGGGTGACGTGCGCATGGTCAAGGGACCGTCCGATGCGCTCCGGTGCCTCGCGGACCATTGGCCTTATCGCGGCCCCTATTATGTCGCCGCGCGCAGCGCGTGCCGCGCCGCGATCGACGGGCGCCGTACCTGCGAGGAAGCACGCAGACTCTTTCTTTCCGCCGCTGAGGAGGCGCGCCTTAAAGCGCACTAGCTCACGATAACCCGAGCAACCGACCGCGACACGTGATCGATCCTTTGCGTTGGCGGCTGCCGGTGACGATGGCGAATGGCGAATGGCGTGATCCTCCGCCTCCTGCGCGGATCATTGCTCGGCGCCTCCAGTCGGGGCCCATGTATTCGTAATACAATTCTTGTGCGGCGCAATATTCGCCTGCACCCAGTCGGACCGCTTGAAAAACAAAGAAACCGCTAATATAACCGATCCCGAGATTTAATCCGCGAATATGGGAATGCGACCTTCGCAATCGCGCGGTCCAGCCTCGAAATAAGTCGGAAATCTTCGCCAAACCGCCCGATTTCTGTCGTGAAGGCTTCATCTTGCGGGGTTATATTTTAGTCCGTCTCACAAAAACCAATATCGAATGTTTAAGGTCCCATCAAAAGAGGGACATAAGAAAATAATACGGGAGAGCTATGATGAGAGAGCGTAATCTCTATCGTATCGTCGAAGTCAGCATGAAGCGCGAAAGCGGCCGGAAGGAAATCGGCATCATGACCGTACGCCAGGCCCTTGAGCTTCCCCAGGTACCGAGCCTCGAATACAGCCATCCGGAGCTAAACTCGCGGTCCGACGGGCGCTTCCTCACGCGTGACCAACTCGAGGCCTATGCGCGCTGCGCCTGAGCCCGAGAGCGCGGCTCCGGCATCATCCTCATGCTCTGCCTATTGCAGCAGCCCGTCCGGCTGCTAACGTCCTTCTCTCCAGATTCGCTTCGGCGTCGCCCTGACTTACCGGGCGGTGCCGGTGCGTCGATTCTGCGAACGAACCGCTCGGGCCAGACCGAGACCGAATGATGGAGCCGGACGATCATGCAGACAGCCCTGACACCCCCGCCGCTCATCCTGCTGCCGATCTCCGGCAGTTCCGTCGGGTTTCCGGTGCGCCGGGTCTATTGTGTCGGCCGCAACTATGCGGCCCACGCCCGCGAGATGGGTCACGACCCGGACCGGGAGGCACCCTTCTTCTTTCAGAAGAACGCCGACAATCTTCTGCCGCCGGGCGAGAATTTCCCCTATCCGACGCGCTCTTCCGACGTTCACCACGAGGTTGAACTGGTCGTCGCGATGCGCACCGGCGGAGCGGACATTCCCGTCTCGGAAGCGGCAGATCACATCTTCGGTTATGGCGTCGGCATCGACTTCACCCGCCGGGACCTGCAGGCGGAAGCGAAGAAGGCCGGCAAGCCGTGGACGGCCGCCAAGGCGTTCGAGCATTCCGCTCCGGTCTCCGCGATCGTCCCCGTCACCGCGATCGGTCATCCCGCAAGCGGCAACATATGGCTCAAGGTCAATGGCGAACTGCGCCAGCAGGGCGATCTTGATCAAATGATCTGGAAGGTGCCCGAAATCATCGCCGAACTGTCCCGCCTCTTCACTCTCGCACCGGGCGATATCATCATGACCGGGACGCCATCAGGTGTGGGTCCCGTCACGCAAGGCGATGTCGTCGCCTGCGGCATCGACGGGATCGGCGCGATCTCCGTCAATATCGTTTGAGAAACAGGAAGAGCGAAAGTCACCGCCTTCGATTAAAGGACGCAGCCGCCAATGCCGCTTTACGCTCTAGGACCGCTCAGACCGCAGACGCCGACCGAAGGCAGCTATTGGGTGGCGCCGGACGCCAATATCATCGGGCAGGTTGAGCTCGGCGAGGACGTCGGCATCTGGTTCGGCGCGACGCTGCGCGGCGACAACGAGCCGATCCGCATCGGCGCGCGCACGAACATCCAGGAGGCCGTCATCATCCATGTCGATCCCGGTCACCCGGTTTCTATAGGCGAAGGCTGCACCATCGGTCACCGGGCGATCGTTCACGGCTGCACCATCGGCGACAATTCGCTGATCGGCATGGGAGCGACGATATTGAATGGCGCGAAGATCGGCCGCAATTGCCTCGTCGGCGCCAATGCGCTGGTGACCGAGGGGAAGGAATTCCCCGACAATTCACTCATCGTCGGCGCTCCGGCCAAGATGGTGCGGACACTCGACGACGCCGCAGTCGAGGGATTGAAGCGTTCGGCCGAACATTATGTGAAGAATTGGCAGCGTTACGCCGCCCAGTTTACGCTGCTGGATTGATACGCGGCCTTACGCGCAGCTCTTGCAGTGTCCGCGGATCTCGATCGTCGTCTTCTCGGTCTTGAACTCCTGCGCCCGCACGAGCGTGGAAAGCCGATCCTCGATCACCTCGTCATGAAACTCGGTCACCTGGCCGCAGCCTTCGCAGATGGTGAAGGCCGTGACGCCGTGGTCGTGCTCGTGTTCATGCGGGCAGCTGCAGGCCACGAAGGCGTTGAGGCTCTCCAGCCGATGAACCAGCCCGTATTCGAGCAGCTTGTCGAGTGCGCGATAGACCTGCAGCGGTGCGCGAAAGCCATTGTCGCGCAGCTTGTCGAGAATGGTGTAAGCGCTCATCGGACCGTCCGAATGGGCAAGCGCCCCCATCACCAGCGACTGGTTCTTGGTCAGTTGGGGCGTAACCATCAGTGATGTCCTCCATGCGAAGTATGCGGGGCGCTCTCGATCCGGCGGCCGACCGGCAGCAGACTCAGCACGAAAAGGACCAGCGCCGCAACCACGATAGACGGTCCCGACGGCGTATCCCAATGAAGCGAGCCGAAAAGCCCGCCGGCAACGGCGACCGCGCCGATCAGCGAGGCGCAGACAGCCATGACTTCCGGAGACGAGGCGAAGCGACGGGCGGTCGCCGCCGGTATGATCAGCAGCGAGGTGATCAGCAGGATGCCGACGATCTTCATGGCGATCGCAATCACCAGAGCCATCAGCAGCATGAAAAAGAACCGCGCCCTTTCGGGATTGAGGCCTTCCGCTTCGGCCAGCTCCGGATTGACGGTCGATGCGAGCAACGGCCGCCATAGATAGACGAGCGCGAAGATCACCAGAATGCCACCGCCCCAGACGATGTCGATATCGGCGCGGGAAACCGCGAGGATGTCGCCGAAGAGGAAGCCGACGAGGTCGATCCGGACCCAGGTCATGAAGGCGACGATGACGAGGCCGATCGACAGCGCCGAGTGCGAGAGGATGCCGAGCAGCGCGTCGGTCGAGAGCGCGCCGCGCTTCTGCAGGAAGAGAAGCAGCACCGAGACGACCGAGGCGACGATAAACACGCTTACCATGAGGTTGAGGTCCATGAGCAGCGAGAGCGCCACCCCGAGCAGCGCCGAATGCGCCATCGTATCGCCGAAATAGGCCATGCGCCGCCAGATGACGAAGCAACCGAGCGGCCCGGCGACCATGGCGATGCCAATTCCGGCGACGAGCGCGCGAATGAAGAAATCGTCAAGCATCGCGCTTCTCCGTCCCGTCGTAACCCTGGAGCCGCGCGTGATGGCCGCAGCCGCAGTCCGGATCGTGGTCATGAATGTTGTCGGCCTCTTCGTGATGATGATGGCCGTCGCCCGGGAAGCAGCTTTCAGTGATGCTGCCGTCCGCATGCAGCACCCGCCCGTCCGGGAGGTGCGTGTGGTCGTGGTGATGACTGTAGACCGCAAGCGCGCCGGCGGCCCGGCGGCCGAAGAGTTTGAGATATTCCGGACTCTGGCTCACCACCTGCGGCGTTCCGCGACAGCAGACATGGCCGTTGAGGCAGACGACCGTATCGGTTTCCGCCATGACGATATGGAGATCGTGGGAAATGAGCAGGATACCGCAGCCGGTGCGGTTGCGGATCTGCTTGATCAACTCGTAAAGGGCTATCTCCCCGGAAAAATCGACCCCCTGCACCGGCTCGTCCAGGACCAGCAGGTCGGGTTTGCGGGCGATAGCGCGGGCAAGCAGCGCCCGCTGGAACTCGCCACCCGAAAGGTGCTGTACCTCGGCCTTCGCCATGTGCAGCATGCCCGTCGCTGCGAGCGACTCCTCGATTTCCCGACCTTTAAGCGGCCCCGTCAGCGTCATCAGCCGCTCCACCGTCAAAGGCAGCGTCCAGTCGACCGCAAGCTTCTGCGGCACATAGCCGACCTTCAGCCCTGCGAGCCGCTCGACGTGTCCCTCATCCGGCTTGAGAACCCCGATCGCCGTTTTTGCCGTCGTCGACTTTCCCGATCCGTTCGGCCCTATGAGGGTGACGATCTCGCCGCGGCTGATCGAAAAATCGACACCGCGCACGAGCCACCTGCCGTTTCGCCGCACCCCGGCATTGGCGAGGCTGACCAAGGGCATCGTTTCTGGTGATCGGAAGTTCAACATCAAAAAGTTCCGGCTGGTGGTTGCCACTGGCTATCGCACACGTTATAGCATAACGCAATTGATGTAATAACATAACAACGCCGTTACAAGCAATGTCCGGCCGTAAAAGCCGGCTGCAGCCCACCGGACAATTCGGAGAAAACGATGAAATCGACGACTGCCCTCCTGTTCGCCTCGACGCTTCTCCTGGCCTCCCCCGCATTTGCGGCGGCGCCCAATGTGGTCGTCTCGATCAAGCCGGTCCATTCGCTGGTCGCCTCGATCATGCAGGGCATCGGCGAGCCCTCGCTCATCGTCGAGGGCGGCGCCTCCCCTCATACCTACACCATGAAGCCTTCGAACGCCGCGGCACTGCAGGCGGCAAAGGTCGTGTTCTGGGTCGGACCCGGCCTCGAGGCGTTCCTCGACAAGCCGCTTGATACGCTCGGCACAGGAGCCCAGGTGGTCGAACTCGGCGAGGCTCCCGGGCTCGCGAAGCTGAAGTTCCGCGAGGGCGGCGCCTTCGAGGGGCACGATCACGGTGAAGAGGGCCATGGCGAGGAAGCGGGCCACGAGGGGCACGAGGATCACGGCGATGCCCATGCCGGCGAAGCGGAGGGTGCCGAGCACGCCGATAAGCATGACGATCACGATCATGCCGAGGGCGAGTTCGACATGCATATGTGGCTCGACCCGATGAACGCCAAGGCCATGGCGACCGAGATCGAGAAGACCTTGGCCGCGGCCGATCCGGCCAACGCCGCCGCCTACAAGGCAAATCTGGAGAAGTTCAACGCGCGGATCGACGCTCTCGACAAGAGCCTCGCCGAGACGGTGGCTGCCGTCAAGGACAAGCCTTTCGTCGTCTTCCACGATGCCTATCAGTATTTCGAAAACCGCTACCAGGTGCGCGTCGCCGGCTCGATCACCGTCAGCCCGGAGGTGCTGCCCGGCGCCGAGCGGCTCTCCGAGATTCGCGCGAAGATCAAGGAATTGGGCGCGACCTGCGTCTTCGCCGAGCCGCAGTTCGAACCGAAGCTCGTCAGCGTCGTCATAGAAGGCACGCCGGCGAAATCCGGCACGCTCGATCCGGAAGCCGGCACCCTCGAGGCTGGACCGGATCTCTACTTCCAGATGATGGAAAACATCGGCGCCTCGCTGAAGGAATGCCTTTCTTCGGCGAGCTAAGTGTTTAGTCCCGGCATTTGATGGATTGGATCGGCCCTGAAGCGCGTTCGGGCTCTTTTGACCAGCATTTGCTAGGGCCTGTAAGATCCGGAATACCCCCGCGGCTTGTTTGATCTCCTCATCCCTGTGCTCGTCACAGGGATCCAGCCAGACCAAGTCCTTGGGCTGAAAGAACGTTCTCCGCGCCGCAGACGCGGCGCTGCTGGATCTCTGTAACAAGCACAGAGATGAGGGTGAGGAGAGATTGCAGGCCTCAGAGATGTTTCCCAGACCGCGCAGTCGGCAAGATGGCTTACATACGCGCAAACGGCAGCTGCCGTGACACCCACCCCCTCCCAATCTCCTCGTTCCTGTGAAAGGCACAGGAACGAGGGCCGCGGAGACGCGACGGCGTCAATAAGCCGATGCAAGGCCTGCGATCACGCCCGTTGCGAGGCTGATCAGCAGAAAGTCATTGTCGACACGCACCCATTGCTGGCCCCGCGGCGGCGGCCGCAGCTTGTAGCGGCGGTAGTCACGGACATAAGCCATGTGGCGCCGCTCGGACGGGCTCAGCCTGTGGCCGCGCGCCCAGCGGTGCTTCTTGATGATCACGCGCTTTTCGACATGCTTCTCGACGTGTCGGTCGACGCGTTTCTCGACATGTCGATCGACGTGCCTGTGGCGATTGCGATCATGCGCCTGCGCAAGCTCGAAGGAGCCGGCCGGCTGAGCAAGCGCCATCGGAGTGGCGAAGAATGAGCTTGCGACGAGCGCGATCAGAAGGCGTTTCATGGGGTTTCCCTTTCGTTATTACCCCCCGAAACTAAGCCTCCCTTCCTGAACCGAATATGAAGCGTGACATTACAAATAAGTAATGATTACCGATGCTTATAAGAATTCCCTCATAAACGTACGGCATTTCAAACGCTGAGCGCCTGGTAGCGGAACCGGTCGAAGTCGGCAGGCGTCGCGCAACCCGAGATGTCGAAAGCGAAAATGCCGGCGAACGCCCCCGTGAAGGAACCGTGCTCGCCGCGCCCGCCTTCGTCCGAAATCACGCCGGCGTCGAGCACCGGCCCGATGGTCAGCCACTCTGCCTGGGCCGCTCCCCGCCAGAAGAACTGGAGATCGTTGTCTCTGACCTCCATGGCGAGTTGAACTGGACCGTCCGGTACGGCGAAACCGCTGCCGACCGGATAGGTCAACCGCCCGTTCGGAAAATCGCCCGGACAGGAGAGTATGGTTAGGACGCGTCCGAGGGTTTCGTGCCGTGTGACACCGAGGGCATGGAACTTGTGCCGGTTATAATAATGGGTCAGTCCCGCGACCTGCTGATAGGTATCGGGAGCGAAATCGACGACGGCTTCTGCGCGGAAGGAATGGTGTTCCTGCCGCCGCGCCACCAGCGCCTGCTCGAACCAGCTGCCGATGCTCTCGCGGCCGAAGAGCCGGAGATGCCCGGTCCGGGCGGCTAACGAGAAGATCCGCTCCGGTACCGGAGTGCGCAGCCACTGGAACTCCGGCGGAAGCACCTGCTCGTCGAAGTCCGTTTCAAAGAGGACGCGCTCAGCGACGGTTCCCGCGGCTCCCGGCGCGGGCACGGTCACCCCGGGAACCGGCCCGCCATTTTCGAGATAGAGCCAACCGTCCTCCCGCCAGACGCATTTCTGCAACGCAGTCTCGCGCCCGAGCGTGCAGCGTCGCTGCGGCGGCAGCGGCCGGCCGCAAAGATGCGTATGATAGGCCTGGCCGTCCGGCGTCTCGACATATTGCCCGTGCCCCGCCCGTTGCAGAGCTGCCTCCGGGTGATCCTTGGAGGTGATGAGATGAACATTCGGGTGCATCTCGTAAGGTCCGTCGATCGTGCGGGACCGCGCCATGCCCACGGCGTGGTCGTAACCTGTTCCACCCTCGGCGACCGTCAGGTAATACCAACCGTCGCGTTTGAAGAGATGCGGCCCTTCGACAAGGCCGAGCGGACTGCCGGCGAAGATGTTCTTCACTGGGCCCACGAGCTTGCGGGTCCGCTCGTCCCATTCCTGCAGCAGGATACCGTCGAAAGCGGGGCTCTTGGGCGAGCCGGCGAAGCTTTCCGAGCGGTGGTTCCATTGCATGTTGAGAAACCATTTGCGGCCATCGTCGTCATGGAACAGCGACGGATCGAAGCCCGACGAATTGACATAGACCGGATCGGACCAGGTGGCCTCCACCGCTTCCGCCGTCACGATGTAGTTGTGGGCATCCTTGAAGTTGCCGTCCAGGCGTTTGACGTCGGTGTAGACGAGCCAGAACAGCCCGTCGCAATAGGAGAGGCACGGAGCCCATACGCCGCAACTGTCGGGATTGCCGCGCATGTCGAGCTGACTTGCGCGCTCGAGCGGGCGGCGCACGAGCCGCCAGTTCACGAGATCGCGCGAATGGTGAATCTGTACACCGGGGTACCATTCGAATGTCGAGGTCGCGATGTAATAGTCTTCGCCGACCCGACAGATGGATGGGTCCGGATTGAAACCGGGCAGGATCGGGTTCCGGATCGTCGCGGTCATCTCTTGCATCTCCCTCTTCGCGGTGCCGCATCCAGCCCCATGCTCACCGTCTTTTCAAGACCTTTCACGCAGGCGCTCCCACACCGGCGATCCTGGCAGGTTGCCACCTCTCGAATCGCGTGAAATCCCCTGCACGGGCTTTATTTTCCACGAAAGCTGCGGCGGAACATCGGCGGGAATCGCGCTCGCGTGCCTAAGTTTTGATCATTCGCCGGCGGACTGTATTCGACTTTCGTCTGAGACCCCGCCCCTATCCCGGAAAATCGGCCGTCGCACTTGAAAGCAGGCTTGAAATGGGCACTCTGCCTGTGCTTGGCAAAAAAACAAAAACCATTGCGGGGAGGAACTCGATGAAACCGTTACTCGGCTTCAGCCGATTGATCGACGCCATTACCGAAAGGATCGGCAAGGCGGTCTCTTGGCTTATTCTGGTGGCCGTGCTCGTGAGCGCCGGCAACGCCGTCATCCGAAAAGTGTTCAACATGTCGTCCAATGCATGGCTGGAGGCGCAGTGGTATCTCTTCGGCGCGGCCTTCATGTTCGCTGCCGCCTACACGCTGAGCCAGAACGAGCACATCCGCATCGACGTCGTCTACGGAATGTTCTCGCGCCGCGTGCAGCACTGGATCGACCTCTTCGGGCACGTCTTCTTCCTGATGCCCTTCGTGGTTCTCATGCTCTATTACCTCGTACCCTACGTACGGATGTCATATGTCTCGGGCGAGCTTTCCTCGAGCGCCGGGGGGCTCATCATATGGCCGGCGAAAGCGATCCTGCTGATCGGCTTCGTGCTTCTCGCGCTGCAGGGCGTTTCGGAAATCATCAAAAAAATCGCCATCATGACCGGGAACATGGATGATCCGACGCCTTACGTCCCGGCCCATGCACCGCTCGATGACGCCGTTGCGCCGGAGGCCCGTTCATGATCGAGTTCGTCGCTGAAAACCTGGCGCCGATCATGTTCGTGTCGCTGATCGTATTCCTTCTGCTCGGATACCCGGTCGCCTTCTCGCTCGCCGCCAACGGTCTCCTGTTCTTCATCATCGGCGTCGAACTCGCGCCTTTGTCCGATTCCATCAATCTTTCCTGGCCACTGCTGAACGCACTGCCGGAACGGTTCTGGGGGGTCATGTCGAACGACACGCTTCTCGCCATCCCCTTCTTCACCTTCATGGGCATAGTGCTCGAACGGTCGGGCATGGCCGAGGACCTTCTCGACACGATCGGCCAGCTCTTCGGTCCCGTGCGCGGCGGACTTGCCTACGCGGTCATCTTCGTCGGCGCGCTGCTTGCGGCGACCACCGGCGTCGTCGCAGCTTCCGTCATCGCGATGGGCCTGATCTCGCTGCCGATCATGCTGCGCTACGGCTACGACCGGCGCATCGCCTCCGGCGTCATCGCCGCCTCCGGCACGCTTGCGCAGATCATCCCGCCGTCGCTGGTGCTGATCGTTCTTGCCGACCAGCTCGGCCGCTCGGTCGGCGACATGTATGCCGGCGCCCTCATCCCCGGCCTCGTTCTGACCGGGCTCTATATGGGCTACATCCTGCTGATGACCTTCGTGAAGCGGCACTCCATGCCGGCGCTGCCTCTGGAAGCGCGCACGCTCGGGTCCGGCGTCACCTCGCTTGCGATCGCGCTCCTGGTCGCCTGCGCGATCGCCTATGCGGCCCACGTCTATCTTTCGCCGACGCAGGGCGAAAACGCGGACATCCTCGGCGCGACGGTGGGCATCATATTCATCTACCTGGCCGCCCTCGCCGACAGGACGCTCAAGATCAACGCGCTTTCGCGGCTGGCGCAACAGGTGATCATCGTTCTGATCCCGCCACTGGCCCTGATTTTCCTCGTTCTCGGGACGATTTTCCTGGGCATCGCCACACCCACCGAAGGCGGCGCCATGGGAGCCGTCGGCGCGCTCGTCATGGCGGCCGGCAAGGGCCGCCTCAACATGGAAGTGGTCCGCGCCGCACTCGCCTCCACGACGCGGCTCTCCGCCTTCGTTCTGTTCATCCTGATCGGCGCCCGCGTCTTTTCGCTCACCTTCTACGGCGTCAACGGGCATCTCTGGGTGGAGCATCTGCTGACGGCCTTGCCGGGCGGCGAAATCGGCTTCCTGATCGCCGTCAACGTGCTCGTCTTCTTCCTGGCCTTCTTCCTCGATTTCTTCGAGCTCGCCTTCATCATCGTCCCCCTGCTCGCGCCGGCGGCCGACAAGCTGGGCATCGATCTGATCTGGTTCGGCGTGCTGCTCGGCATCAACATGCAGACGAGCTTCATGCATCCGCCCTTCGGCTTCGCGCTCTTCTATCTGCGTTCCGTGGCAGCCAGGGTGCCCTATCTGGACAGGGTGACCGGCAAGATGATGCAGCCCGTGACGACCGGACAGATCTATTGGGGCGCCGTGCCTTTCGTCTGCATACAGGTCGTCATGGTTGCGCTGACCCTCATGTTCCCGCAGATGGTCCTGCATTATAAAGGCAGCGGCGCGGCGGTCGATCCGTCGACGATCAAGATCGAGGTCCCGGGCTTCGGCACCGGCGGCGGCGGTCTTACCCTGCCCGACAATGGCGGCGGCCTCGGCCTTCCCGGCGGCCTGCAGCTGCCGGGCGGCAGTCCGCTCGACGGGGGTGACCAGCAGCCGGCCCAACCGAATACGGCGCCTCAACAGAACAATCCGGCCCCCGATCTCAGCGCACCGCCGTCGTTCAACTGAAGTGCGTTCCACAAGCGGGCCGACGACTTACTCTTGGCCGATACAAAGAAGCCACCCGGCAGCGGCTGGGTGGCTTCTTTGCCGGACTCAGCCTTTGGGAGGACGGATCACTCGGCAGCGAATTGCCGGGGGCTGAGCCTCAGAGCGGCTGCGCGACGATGGCCTTCGAGTCGTTCTGTAGCGCTCTGCCGTACAGCGGCAGGAGCGACAGCGGCAACGCCGCGTTCATCCAACCATTGATGCGTGCAGGTTTTGACGTATGAGCCAACCCAGAGTCCACCCGTATACCGGCCAGCGGCCATGGTCGGAAGGGTGTGGTTGGTGCCGCAGCACTTGTCGGAGTAAACCACGCTGGCCAGTTCGCCGATGAAGAGTGAACCGTAGTTGCGGAGCTTCTTGGCGGTGGCCTGCGGATCGCGGGTGTGAACCTGAAGATGCTCGGCTGCGATGTAGTCCGAATAGGCGATCATCGCTGCTTCGTCTTCGCAGACGGTGATCTCCCCATAATCCTTCCAGGCAACCGACGCGACATCGGCAGTCGAGAGGCCCTGCAACTGCTTTTCGACTTCGACCAGGGTAGCTTCCGCGAGCTGGCGGTCGGTCGTGATCAGACCGACGCGGGTGCGAACATCGTGTTCTGCCTGAGCAAGGAGGTCGGTCGCGATCATAGCAGCATTGCCGGTTTCGTCAGCGACGATGAAGATTTCGCTCGGGCCGGCAAGCTGGTCGATGCCGACCTGACCAAACACCTGGCGCTTGGCTTCGTTGACGAATGCGTTGCCGGGGCCAACGATCTTGTCGACCGCCGGGATTGACTCGGTGCCTGATGCCATTGCTGCGATTGCCTGGGCTCCGCCTACACGGAAGATGCGATCTGCACCCGACAGATGGCAGCCCGCGATCATTGCCGGATGTGCGTTTGGCGGGAGGCAGGCAATTACCTGGTCGCAGCCGGCGACTTTAGCCGGTACGATGGTCATGACCGGAGCCGACAGGAGAGGATACCGACCGCCAGGCACATAGCAGCCCACGACCTCGATCGGGATAACGCGGTGGCCGAGGTGCAGACCCGGCAGTGTTTCGATTTCGAGCGGGAGGATGGTCTTGAGCTGAGCTTCGGCAAAGGCGCGGACGTTCGCGATGGCGAATTCGGTGTCTTCGCGGGTCTGCGGATCGAGTTCTGCTACGGCCTTCAGCCTCTCTTCTTCGCTTACTTCGAACCTTTCAAGCTCCACTTTATCGAAGGCTGCGGAATATTCGCGAACAGCGGCGTCTCCACGCTCACGCACATTTGCGATGATTTCCTTGACCGTCTTCTCGACCGAAGCCGTGTCGGAGACTGCGTCACGGGTAGGCTTCTTGATCTGGGTGAACCTGTCTTTCAGTGCAGCGAGACGCGATGTCATAAAAATCTCCTGTGTGCGGTGATGTCTCAGCATCGTGGAACCGCGGCAGACGGGCAATTGCCCGCAAACCACCCGTTCAGTATTCTCACCACTTTGCGCGCGCGGCGATCTCCGGACGTAGGAAGCTCACGCCCGGGGTGCCATGCTGGGGAGAACCGATCCAGATGAAGGAATCGACGAATGCCGAAAATCGGAAGCAAACTTCGTGAACTGCGCCGGAGGCGAGACTTGGGCGTCAGAGAACTGGCTGCTCGGTCCGGCATTTCGCATTCTACGATCTCGTTGATCGAGCGAGACCGGATGAGCCCGTCGATCGACACGCTCGGTGCGGTCCTCGACGCCTTGGGCACGACATTGCCCGGTTTCTTTTCCGACCTGCAATCGAGCCTTCCATATACGCCGTTCTATTCCTCGGCCGACCTCATCGAGATTGGAAAGGCTGACACGATATCCTACCGCGTCATTGGCCTCGACCACCCGAACAGGCAGATGCTTATGCTCCATGAACGTTACGCGATCGGCGCGGATTCCGGAGAGGAATTCACCCATGCGGCACAGGAGGCCGGCATGGTGCTGTCCGGAGCGGTCGAGGTGACAGTGGGCAACCAGAAGCGTGTCTTGGGCGCGGGTGACGGCTACTATTTCGATAGCCGGCTTCCCCATCGCTTCCGCAACGTCCACGATGGCGAGAGCGAAATAGTGAGCGCGATTACGCCGCCGACCTATTGAAGCAGGCGTCACCCGATCCGAGTGGTGAGAATAGTGACCAGAGCGGTTAATCCCCTTCCCAAACCCCTGAAAACTGCTTTGTATCGTGCAGTCGAAAACACTAATGGGGAGGGTTCGATGAAAATCCTTAAAGCTGCTGTCATTGCCTCTAGCGTCCTGATGACGAGCGGCGTCGGTGCGCAAGCACGCGACCTGACAGTCGTATCCTGGGGTGGGAATTTCCAGGACGCGCAAAGAAAAATCTTCTTCGAAGCATTCGCGAAGGAAACTGGAAAACCCGTTCTCGATGAAAGCTGGGAGGGCGGATACGGCGTATTGCAGGCCAAGGTGAAGGCCGGCGTGCCGAACTGGGATGTCGTTGAAGTCGAAGCCGAAGAATTGGCTCTGGGTTGCGCCGACGGCATCTACGAAAAGATCGATTGGCAGAAGATGGGTGGGAAGGAGGCTTATCTCCCGGCGGCCGTCAGCGACTGCGGTGTCGGCAATATCGTCTGGTCGACTGGCCTGTCCTACGATGGTGCCAAGCTGGCGGAAGGTCCGAAGACCTGGGCCGATTTCTGGGACACGAAGAAATTTCCCGGTAAACGCGGCCTGCGCAAGGGACCCAAATATGCGCTTGAGTTCGCCCTGATGGCAGATGGGGTCCCTGCGGACCAGGTTTACGACGTTCTGAGCGGCGAAGGCGGCGTTGATCGCGCATTCAAGAAACTAGATGAACTGAAGGCGGATATCATCTGGTGGGACGCCGGGGCACAGCCGCTCCAGCTGTTGTCTTCCGGGCAGGTGGTCATGACGTCCGCATATAACGGCCGCATCAGCGGGATCAATCGCAGCGAGGGCAAGAAGTTCGGCTTCGTTTTCCCCGGCAGCGTCTATGCAATCGACAGCTGGGTAATCCTGAAGGATAGCCCGAACAAGGACGCCGGCATGGACTTCATCGCTTACGCGAGCAAGGCTGAAAATCAGGCGAAGCTTCCGGAGTATATCGCATACGGGCTTCCGAACCTTGGCGCGACCAAGCTCGTTCCGGAACAGTTCCAGAAGGAGCTGCCGACAACGGAAGAGAACCTGAACGGTGCGGTCGCACTCGACGTAGACTTCTGGACAGACAACTCGGAAGAGCTCACTCAGCGCTTCAACGCCTGGCTGGCTCAGTAGGCGATCGCCGCAATTATCTTACCGCCGCTCTGTTGCCCCGATCGATGGGGCAACATAACCCTTGAATCATTTAGGGGGTGGCCCTCCTCCATTTTTGCGCAGGTGACGATGGGCAACGCATTCATTCACTTCGACAAAGTCAGCAAAGCGTTCGGCGCCATGACCGTCGTCGATAAACTGGACCTGGCCATCGAGAAGGGCGAGTTCGTCAGCATGCTCGGACCATCCGGTTCAGGCAAGACTACACTTCTGATGATGTTGGCCGGCTTCGAGGCCCCCACCAGCGGTTCAATTTCCGTCAGGGGTAAGCGGGTCGATGCGCTGCCCCCCTATAGACGGAACATGGGCGTGGTTTTCCAGAACTACGCTCTGTTCCCCCATATGACAGTTGCGGAGAATGTGGCGTTTCCGCTCAAAATGCGACGGGTGTCCCGCAGCGAGATCGTCGATCGCGTCGGCAAGGCTCTCGATATGGTCCAACTCGGGGCGTTCAAGGACAGGAGGCCGATCCAGTTGTCGGGCGGTCAGCAGCAGCGTGTAGCGCTGGCGCGAGCGCTCGTCTTCGAACCCGAAGTGGTTCTTATGGATGAACCGCTCGGGGCCCTGGACAAAAAGCTTCGCGAGCAGATGCAGATGGACATTCGCGACATCCATCATCGATTGGGCCTGACTATTGTTTTCGTGACACATGATCAGGCCGAAGCGCTGACGATGTCGGACAGAATCGCCATCTTCAATCACGGAAAGATCGAGCAGATCGGCACGCCATCTGAAATTTATGACCGTCCGGCGACGCAATTCGTCGCCGAATTCATTGGCGAAACCAACTTGCTCAGCGGCAAAGTGACGATGTTCGAAAACGGCTTGCTGGGTGTTGCGGTCGAGGGCGGCCAGCAGATCAAGGTCGCCACCTCCGCAAAATATGAGTCGGGCAAGCATGTTAAAGTCTCAGTTCGCCCGGAGCGCATCGAACTCGGCCCCTCCGACGGGCCGAGGAATGAATTGAAGGTCAGGGTTTCTGACGTCGTCTATCGCGGTGACCACCTGCAGGTCGTCGTCGACGCGGCGAACGGGTCTCTCGTCGTCAAGTCTACCAGGAAAGCAACCACGCCTCGGATCGGTGACGAGGCGGTCGCTTCGTTCTCACCCGAACAATGCTGGATCGTCGCATGAAGCAACGCTCCTGGCTCCTGCAGCACGCCAAATCATTCGTCCTGATTGCGCCCTTGGCGCTATTCCTTCTCTTCTTTTTCGTCGTCCCGCTGGGAACCATGATGAAGGCGGCCGTTTCCGATCCCGTCGCGTCCCGCGCGCTACCTACCGTAGCGGCTGCGCTCGAGGGATGGGACCGCTCAAGCGCTCCGCCGGTCGAGGCACAGAGAGCGCTGGTCGTAGACATTCAGGGAATACAGGACGACGAATTGTTTGGTGACCTCGTTCGCAGGCTGAATAGCGCCAAGTCGGGTTTCCGAACATTGATGAGCAAGACCAGGACGGCCGTTGCCGAGGACCCTGGCCTCGGTGACCTCGCTTCCGTCGATCGGCGATGGAGCGACCCGGCATTCTGGATTGCAGTCCAGGACGCTGCAAGCTCGCCTGTTACCGACCGAAATCTTCTTGCAGCAGTCGATCTGACGCGTGACAAGAACGGCAACGTGGTCGATGCGCCTGCCGGCACCTCGGCAAATCGCGAAACGCTGCTTCGCACCATCGTCATGGCAGGCATGGTGACCGTCTGCACCGTGTTGATCGGCTTGCCCTTCGCGATGGTGGCTGCCTCGACCACCGGCTGGAAGCGTCAACTCTTGCTCGGCGCGGTTCTGCTCCCGCTTTGGACATCGCTCCTCGTCAGAACAGCCTCCTGGTACATCATTCTGCAAGACAATGGTCTGATCAATATGATGCTCCAGGCAATCGGCCTGACTGACGGGCCATTGCCTCTGATCTTCAATCGGTTAGGCGTCGTCATCGCCATGACCCATGTCCTGCTTCCCTTCATGGTATTGCCGATCTTCAGTGTTTTGATCGGCATTCCCAAGAACCTGATGCCAGCCGCGGCCTCGCTTGGCGCGTCACCTATCCGGTCATTCCTTTCGGTGCTTCTACCACTCAGCCTGCGAGGCGTCGTATCCGGATCGTTGCTCGTGTTCATGAGCGCCCTTGGGTACTACATCACGCCTGCACTGATCGGCGGCGCAAAGGATCAAATGATCAGCGCCGTGATCGCCTATTATGCAACAGGCGCGGCCAACTGGGGCATGGCAGGTGCCCTTGGGATCGTTCTCCTGACCGCAACGATCATTCTGTACGTCGTTTACCTGCGGCTCTCATCCGAGGAGGCAAGGGCATGAGGGCGTTTCCCCTGTCCAAGGCGATATTCGGCTCGGCCGTCGTCATCTTTCTCATGGCACCGCTATTTGCCATCCTGCCGCTGGCCTTCACCGACAGCGTCTTCCTCAACTACCCGATCCCTGACTTTTCCCTGAGATGGTTCGATGAACTGTTCACTGCCGACGCCTGGCGGCGCTCGATTATCAACAGCCTGATCATCGGAGCAGGAACGACGGTGCTTGCCACCGTGCTGGGAACGGTTGCCTCACTTGGGCTTCGCGGAAAATCCGCATCGCTCCTGTTCGGTTTTTTCCGCACGGTGTTCCTGCTTCCGATGGTGGTTCCAGCGGTGGTGCTGGGTGTCGGCATGCAGTTGATGTTCGCCCAGTATGGGCTCGCCAATACCTATTTGGGAGTGATCGTCGCTCATACGGTGATCGCCATCCCCTTCGTGGTGGTGAACGTCACGGCCGCACTGCAAGGCATAGACCGCCGGCTTGAAAACGCTGCGGCGAGCCTCGGGGCATCGCCGACCGTCGTCCTCAAGACGGTTACACTGCCCTTGGCCATGCCCGGAATCATTTCAGGAGCAGTCTTCGCGTTTGCGACCTCGCTGGATGAGGTCGTGCTGACGCTGTTCGTCGCGGGTCCCAACCAGAGGACCGTTGCACGGCAAATGTTCTCCACGATCCGCGAGAACATCAGCCCCGCCATTGCTGCCGCCGCATTCCTGTTCATCGCGGGCACCGTCCTGATTGCAGCCTTGGCTTACTTCGTTCGAAGGAAACGGCAGGTCGCGTGAGCTGGATCGGCGCATTCTCATAAAAAGGCCACGACGGAAAGCCCGCGCAGCCCCTCATCCGCCTGCCGGCACCTTCTCCCCGCGAGCGGGGCGAAGGGGACTCGCGGCAATGCTCCGGTCCTCAATTGGCTCCCTGGGGAGCAACGCACAAGCAGCTTGTCCCTTCTCCCCGTCAAAACGGGGAGAAGGTCGCGGCAGCGGGATGAGGGGCAATTTCGAAAAAGTGCCCCCAGTCCGCAGCTTCAGATCTTGCCGTTACGCTGCTGGATCATCATGAAGGTGTCGTAGTTGTATTCCGCAATCTGTGCGTTGAGGAAATACTCGGCGCGGAAGGCTTTGATCGATTCCCAG
>Ga0209281_1001132_pt1 | contig 19020 bp, 13 predicted proteins | sample MedtruBG_FD_187514 | JGI IMG/M metagenome (GOLD analysis project Ga0209281, IMG submission 187514) | Root nodule microbial communities of legume samples collected from California, USA - Medicago truncatula BG (SPAdes) (version 2) | ecosystem: Host-associated > Plants > Roots > Nodule | place... | reverse complement strand
AGGATGTGGCAACGTATATTCGTTACTACAACCTTGACAGAAATCATACGGCGAACGGGGAAATATCTCCGGTACGCTATGAACAGATGTCTGATAAAAAAGTGTCCTGATTAACTTGACCAGAACATGGTGTCCCACCGGCGCGACAGGTCCGGGGCTGAGAGCTGGTAAAGCTTCAGGTAGGTATCATGGGTGACGGGGAAATCAGACCGGGGGCTGCGCAATACCTGCCAGAGCACCTGTGCAGCCCCGAGGATATTCGTGGGAGCCACGCCGCACCGGTCCTCTTCTGCCGGAAGGTGCAACAAGCCCGGTTCGGGGTCGGCGCTGCAGAGAAAATGATTGAGCGTATCCAGGGCAGTACGCGCCAGCGGCCAGTGGCGGGTATTGAGCAGCCGCGCCACGTCGGTGATACGCAGGCTGGCGGTCAGGCGAGACGCTAGGGAGCGACCAAAGCCGGGCCAGGCCAGCTGATGGGAGGTTTTGCACTCCACGCTGAACGGAAATTTCTGTTCAGCCTCGTCCCTCACGGCCCGGTTGTAGGCCAGGTACAGCATCCGGCTCTCAGGGTTGGCTCGCGCGTATCGCACCAGGGTGTGTTTTTTTCCTGTGCCTGCAAACGCCTTCACCACCAGACGTTCACCCTGCCAGCCAATAATAGCCAACTGTTCAGACGTATCAGAATAAGACATCGGATATCCTCAAATGCAGAGATAAAACGGCATTCTGTTTCCGGTCTGTCTGCCCCGCCACGCTTAACTCAGCATGGCGAGGGAAAAATAACGGCGGCCTCCTCTCGTCACCAGCTAGGCAATCTGTCGGCCAGCAACCGGTCATCTTCCACCTGTACATTGACAGGCAACCCGGCATCATAACAGGCCTGGTACCACTCACTGACCTGGCGGGCATTACCGTTCAGCCAGGCCTGCCCTTTGTTTTCACTCCACAATGCAAGGCTCGTCGTGCCATCAGGACGGATAACAAATGCCGCCCGGCTGACAGTGTAAGGCCGTCCTCTGATGTCGATTTCAATGTCCCGCATCTCTCTTCCCTGGGCGCGGGAAGGTAATATCCGGTTCCCGGCCTCCCGATGCTGACGATATTCCACAGGCATCAGCGAAGCCGCCATCGCACGTCCAGCATCGGTCAGCACGATAAAGACCCTGCGATTGGGCTTTCGCTGCAGGCAAACCAACCCTGCGGACTCCAGCAGTCCACAGGAATAATAAACACTGCCAATCCCAAGCGATTTATGGATATATCTTATCGGGGAAAAACCCGGAAAATGACGATCGACTGACAGCATGAAAATAAGAATTTTCTTTTGCAGCTCTGATAAACATCTGTACTTTACACTCAATATTATTGACTCCTTCTTATTGAGAGTTTTAACGGACGCTTTCGCGATGAGTGTCTGAATGAACACTGGTTCAGCGATATTCTTCATGCCCGGAAAACGATTAATGACTGGCGGCAGGATTATAACGAGTGCCGTCCCCATTCATCGCTGGATTACCAGACACCAGCTGAATTCGCAACGGGCTGGCGAAACAGGAAATATGAAGAAAAACCAACCGACATTACTAACTGAAGGTTGTATCTAATCCTGGGGGCAGGTCAAGTATTCCGTATAAGTATATCCTTTTTATAGAACAGTCGAAATTTATTTTCTTCAATGGTTCACTCGATTTGTTCCATAAAAAGATTATTTCATTACTTTATGCTCTATTAATGGAACATGAAAATCTTGCGTTCTTGATACCAGCCATTGACTATTACAACTGGCATGAGGGCGTCTGGTCTTAGCTAAGAGCTAAACAAATACGCTCGCCGCCGTGTTCCAGAACAGATGACTGTGGTAGAGACATGGTTGAAAAAAGTTGCTGGCTTTGACCCTGATCCATTCAGAAACAGTATTCCGGCATGCACTCCCCTGTACAGAAGTGCTGCCAACACCTCACCGAAGAGACTCATTGCTATGTCCTCAAGCAGTCAGAGAGGGGAACTTCGGACTTCAAGAGGACAGATAGTTGGGGTTCTATTAAAAGACTATCTGATCCAACATTCCCTTCTCTACAAGAAATTATTTAGACTCTTCGATACTGAAGGCATTCAAAACGCTAAGGAAATCCTGCGTGCACCACGACAGGTCTTCCTGACTAAGAATGTCATTCACAAAGTCCTCTTTGAACGGGATCACAAGCAAGAACGACGCTGGTTTTTCAGGATTGGGTTCGATAAGTTTACCGCTGCTGACCCAATGTGCTTCCAGTCGGATATTCAGATCTAGCCAGTCAACGCCCTGCCGGTTTCTGTCCTTTTTAAGGGTGTAGAAGAATGCAGACTTTCCATTTGGCGTTGGATGATTATCCATCAGCATCAAAAGCAGAGGGATCCCCCACTCCGGCAGGTAACGATAACGCCAGATCCCAAAGCTATCAGCTATTCTGATCAGACGTATGAACGATTTTTGATCAAGCTTTCCCTTTCCACCCCGCAATGAGCGGCAGACGATCCAGGCCTTGCATAAGCTTTCAAACCTCATAAATTGAGCACGCCGGGTTCTGGCCAGTTCAGTTGTTGCAGTATTGTCGTTTCCGCCTAATCCGTGAAAACGGCGTGTTGCAGCACTTAATGGGCAAAACTCGCCATTCTCCGGGGGAGTTGAATGTGAAAATCTGGGGCGATACTCCGGGTTAGGCGTGACCAGTCCACTGTCATGTACAATTCTTTCACACGCGAGGCAGCGCAATGCAGGATAGTTATCACGTGAAAACCCTTTCACTTTTTGCCCAAAATCATCAATATGAATTTCAACCCAGCCAGACTTATCCAGAACTTCTGCTTTATCCATAATTCATGTCCTTATATCAGATCGATATCATACAAACATACCCGACTAAACGCGGAGAGCGACGCCAGAGTCAGTTAACCGACAGCCCGCTGTTAGTACACCGTACCAAATCACTATTCCTGAAAATTTGACAAAGAAGCAAATCCGCGCTGCATGCCCCCTCCCCCGCTATCGGTAGCTTGATCTGCTGGGATGCGCCCAATTATAGGCTCAAAAGCGAGAGCACTATGGTTAGTCAGGATAATTTCAGACGACAACAGATCATGTGATCTGGCAGGGTATATTGCTGGCTGATGCAGTTGACGGAATAGAGATGCACGTCCAGATTTCTGGAGTGCGTGTGCGTTACACAGCAGTGTGGGCCTTTGTATTCACCCGGTAGCATCCCGCTCTTATTCATTGGGGCCAGGACCTCTTGTACATCGCCGCCTTCATGAGACTCCTCAGTGAAATGTGTTCTGGTGTGAAGTAGATCCCTTTTGACCTCGTTTCATCCCCGTTAGTAGATGTCGCAACCACATGCCAGGACACAGGCCGTTGTGGTCGCTCAAAACATAGCTTGTACAGCACATCGTCCCGTTGGCCTTGGACATATTACTTTCTGCCGTAATGACAAAAGATTTGCCCGGCAGGTTGCCAGTGACGGCCCACCTCTTCATGACAGCCTGGTGACACAGATCCGCAAACGCCACTAACGGCGGACCAGGCAAAACACGTATTCTTATTTCCGCCCATCAGAGAGAAAAGTCTGATTATTACGGCATTACAGAGATGGAAATTATCATTTAGACCCTGGACATGGGATAGTCTGGAGCCGTATTTGGTATGTCACGCAAAAGCCGCCGATGGCCCCTGATTTGTCGATGACAGCCGGGTCCTGATTGTTGTTGCGAAAAATAAAGCAATAACATGAGGTGTAGCGCCAGCTCGGGTTTGCACAAGAAATACCACCACAGGCCGTGTGCTGGCGATAGCCAAATGTGGGCACCATCACACCACGACGATCGCACAGTAGGTGTCTGTAAAATTAGCGTCCTGTCGGGAGAAGTGCTGGTAAAACATCACGCTTGTCAGCTGCAGCTGACAAGCGATGAGGCACAGGTCTACATCCTGAGTGTTACCCTTCCTGCCATGGTGGGCACACGGGGTGCATTGTGGCAGAGAGCAGAGGGTTTCAGGACGTCTCTCGTGTCTGTTATCCTCCGCAGGAATGCAGTCCGCAGTTCAGAGGCATGCGAACAGGGAACATCCACTGTATTGAGTACGTTATGCTTTTCGGGAAAATGAACCCTCTGGATGTCAGATGTTCTCCTTCCCCGTAAGAAGGGGGCCAGAAATTTATGCTGTCTCAAACAAATGAGTCGGATACCAGCCGCATACACCTGTTCTTGCCAGCGTTTGAAATCAGGGATGTTTATCACAAGAAAATACCAGTGATGCGTAATCGTTGAAGGGAGGTATGGTGATTATCATCTTTACCATGTTTTTAATACGAACGTTTTACCATCTGCCGTGATTTTTCTTAACGCTGGTAGTGCTGCACTATTGCAAAACGGAGCCGTCTCATGAAAATACTCGCCATCATTTTTTTCACCATCACCCTTTTACTGTTTGCAGCATTGATGCTGGCGTTTGCTCGTCGGGCACGTTAGCGACTGACAATGCAATCGAGTAGATAAAAGGAAGGTGGGAATATGGAACATCGAATTATGATCATGTATGCGCTGGTGATCGTCCTGGGGATCATCTGGGCGAATGATAGCAGGAAAAAATGAGTGGACGGTCATAACAGGTGACCCATCATGTGGTCATCAGGACCGGGGTTGATTCAGCCATTTTTCTGAATCTGGTGGTATATCTTTATCCCTTTACGTCATTAGTGAACCGTTAGCCTGACGGTAACGACTTATCATGGCGTTCATCCCCGGCCGTCATGCTCAGATTTACACCGTCGGTACTTCGGGGCATGCGTTATTTAGCAATTGTCGAATTACCGAAGATTGCGGGCGACAGACCCGGCAAAGCAGGTGAGCTCCACAGACAGCACCACCGAAACCCTAAGGATATACAATATACTTAGGGTTTTTAATGCAATTATATTGCCCCAGAGCATCACAGGTTAAGAATTGGGAATGTGCTCTGTATAGTGGATACCTGGTATGTCAGACAATATGACGTTCATGCCAGCGGGAGCAGAATAAGTAGGATCCATACGACCTTCCCTCGGCCAGCCTGACTGCAACTCGTTGGCACTCTTATCTGGATTCTGTATCTGGCCTTTTGATATCCTCTTCTCTCTGACCATCGAAGATCTCCTGAAACGTTCAGACCAGAGTGTGACCCGGCCCTGTAGGAGCTATTTCATTGGTCGCCCTGAAGTCATCCTCTCTCCCCAAAGGTCAATGCACATACTTTGCCACCAGAATATTATGGCCGCAGGCATACGACCCGTCATGGTATGTCCGAAGCCCCAAAATCAGCACGGACTTTTCCTCTGGCCGAAGTATTGCATCAAATAAAAGCCATAAGTCCAGACTCATGTCCGTACACACTGTACTTTATTACCCACAGTTGCCCGCTTCCTATCGTGGTTTATTTATCAGCGTACAGTGGTCTTCATGGCCTCCATTATGAAAACGCTGAGGTTTAAGCGGCTATGCTGGGGGTCGCATGAAGATTACCGGCACGTGCAGGTCGCTTTGACAAGTTATCTCCAGCGTTCTTTCCAGCGTGGCCGAATTTCTCTCTGAGGCTCTTCTCACACCGGCAAGCGTTGTCATCTTTGCGTCCTGCCTCAACCCAGGTCTGGAAGCGCATGTCCCCCTAATATTCTCAGTACGTTTGAATTCAAGAATACCACCTCTCTCGCTGTGAGCTGATCGTGACACCTACTTATATCCTGCCATCAGTCAGCCGGTTGTAACGAGAGTGAATGTAGTGCCGTCTTTGCAACGATATCCGGTTGTTTTCGCCCTTCTGCTTCACTCGTTTCATATAGAGAAATGTACGATGCCGGCCACTTTTTTAAACCGGGGAATGCTCTACGTTTTCGGGTAAAATTTTACAGAGGCTCCCGGGCCATTGAAGGTTTGTTCGAAAGCGCCAACGGACTGATTCTTTCAACCGCTGCGAGTCATCCCCTCGTCCATTGGGTAGGCATTTTACTCAGAAAATATATTGATTTTCTGCTTCAGAATACTTGTTTTATAGTGCCAGTGGAGGGGTGGGGTTAGCCCCTTGTTACCTTATTGGTGCCTCTTATAATGAGGTGTTAGTCAGCCAGGCCCGCATGATTACAGTCCCAGTCGTCCATGATCCGGGGATGAAGTCACCGGGTCTGGTGGGGCGCTGGTAACCGCTAACAGGGGCCTGGTCAGGTACTATTGCCGGAACTGTCTGTAACGTGGATGCCGGGACCTGCACCCCAAGGTTATTTGGTTGCCCCGTAGAAACAGCGAGACAGCATGACCGGATCAAGCAATTACGAACCCGTCCAGATCTTTATTGGCGTTGACGTCGGTAAAGATGCCCTACACGCTGTTGCCGTTAATCGTTCAGATAACCGCCTGTTCGATACAGAATTATCCAACGACGAAACCAGACTCAGGTCACTGAAATCTGACCTGAAACAACATGTTCAGAGACTGCTGGTTGTTGACCAGCCAGCCACCATCGGGGCGCTACCTGTCAACGTTGCCCGCTCGGAAGGCGTCCTTGTCGGATACCTCCCCGGCCTGGCAATGCGCCACACCGCCGACTTACCCACGGTGAAGTCAGGACAGATGCTCGTGACGCTGCCATCATCGCCGGACTCTCCATGCTCTGCGACTTCGATGATGATCTTGCCGCACAAACAACGCAGTCCGACCCGCGTATCCGCAGTCTGTTAACCCAGAGACATCCCGCTCTGGAGCGCGTTTTCGTTTCTCAGCTGGTTCACCCGGCAGTCCACAATCCGCTCCAGCAATATCCCTCATCCGAAAAACTCGTTTTACCGGGGAAGAAGAAACCGGCAATCCAGCTCTGCAAACTCAAGCCCTGCCTGGGAAAGCACCTTGCTGCAGATATTCCCCTGGCACTGATACAGTAAGCCGTCACCGCTCCCGGTAAGAATGCGGCTGTCGTTGTCCTGCCACGTCTTGTACTCCAGCTCATCACCCTACGTAAGCAAAGAGAAGAGGTGGTCCTTAAGGTAGAACTGCGTGTACTGCTGCTAATCGTCCGCGGAGGTAAACTTATCGCCACCTTTTAGCTGAAGGAGTTGCGATGAATCCTTTCCATGGTCGTCATTTCCAGAGTGAAACTTTCCTGTGGGTCGTCTGCTGGTCCTGTAAAGACGGTATCAGTCATAGAGAACTGGACGAGATGCTTGCTGAACGTGGTGTGAGCGTTGACCACACCACGGTTTACCGCCGGGTTAAGCGTTATGCGCCTGAAATGGAAAAACGGATGCGCTGGTACTGGCGTACCCCCTCCGATCTGAGCCAGTGGCATATGGATGAAACGTATGTGAGGTAAATGGTCGGCAGTTCCCCCGGTATGTCAATACGGACAAGACTTCGACAAATGGTCACACACTCGAGCTACTGAAACGAGAAGGCCAGTACCCGCCTGATGTTAAACACCGGCAGATTACAACTCGGAACAACGTGATTGAATGCAACCACGGTAAGTGGAAACGGATAGTCAGCGCGATGCTGGGGTTTAAATCGATGGAGACCGATTACGCCACGATAAAAGGAATTGAAGTAATGCGTGCGCTGCGGAAAGGCCAGGCCCCAGCATTCTATTATAGCGCTCCCCTGGGCGAGATGTGTCTGGTCAGCATAGTATTTGCAATGCTGGACACTGTCACCAGAAAGAAGGTCTATCGAGTCTCAGCTTTGCAACAGTGCCGGCAAGGCGGCGCTGCGACGTTAAGTTCGCCATGGTGCGTGAAGCTTCTTTTTCTATCCCAACAGCGTCATAAACATACCTGACAACTTAATAAGCCCCTCAGATAAAGGTCTTACAACACGCCTTGCTGCACATTGGGCCGCAATGGAATCGAAATCCAGGAGGTGAAATTTAAATGTGCCGTGACGAACACGGCCTTTTTCTGATACAGGTGTAATTTGTCTTTATGACGGCCAGTGACGCAGGACATGAAGTCCGAATGTTATCGGGAAATTACACCGCGACGTTACTTATGTATGATCTGATGTTGTGGTGCCACAATGAGCAGCGAAAGCATTCACGTGCATTATTAATGTATATCCCCCAAACCAACGCAAACCGACAATATCCCTCACAGATATACCTGACCGATGATTTACCACAACGCGTTCAGATCTGCCCCAGCGCTACAATTGCAAAAGGTTCCATTAATATGCGTTTATTGCGGCAGTGGTAGCAGAGCGGCGATATCGATCATCCGGCCATAATTGTTCAGTGTCGGATATGAGTCTGACAGAACGCCGGGGGTTTTTCCCCTGACCGGTCTGCCTGGCGAGCAGCCACGACAATAAGCCGCTATCTCCCAGAAGTCTCTGCATAGCGCATACAATCGGGGTCTCATCATACTTTGAGCTCCAGTGTTACCGTCTCTCGTTGGTATGCCCGGCCCGTTGCTGAGCTTTCGGGTTGGCTTATCTCTTCATCATCTCGTTTATAATAGGGCAGTGTATCGGAACACGTCTGAGAGTTAATCACAACACGACGGCATATGATGCGCCCTAAACGAGCACCTTCTTCAGTTAATCTGTTTTTTCAGTACAAAAAGGACTGGTCAACGATCTCACAAAACAAGGTATAAAAGCCCGACAAAAAAACGAAACCACACTGGCCAAAACATCAAAAAAGCTGGCGATTTCACCCTGAAATTCACAATAATAATCAATTAAAAACAATAAGTTAACCGTGAAATCCCTGTGGAGAAAATTCAAATAATAGCGAGATAAGTCCGGTTCACCCGGTGCACACTTCGCGGGGATACGGGGTTAAAAGCAGACAAAAGACACCCTATGTCAGGGTCGAAAGAGAGACGAGAAATGACCCGCCCAGCTGCTGAACATCATTATTCTTGCAGTACGTCAAAGTTTTTAATGTAGACTTCCCTGTCTCTATGTAGCATTATTGAATAAAACAATGAATTCAACATAAGGGTTAAAATTATGCTTGATAAGGCGCATCAGATTTACAAGGTGGCACAGCGCTCGGAGAAGATGCTTCTGGGTTTAACAGAGCAAATCCAGAATCAGAAAGAAGAACTCCAGGAAAATATCTATTTTCAGGTGTATGCCAAAGCAGCCCTTTCCAGACTGCCTAAACTTACCCGGGCTAACGTGGACTATGCCGTCAATGAGATGGAAGAACAGGGTTATGTGTTTGATAAACGGCAGGCCGGTACATCAACCAAATATGCGATGTCTATTCAGAACATTATTGACATCTACCACCATCGGGGAGTGCCAAAATACCGCGACAGGCATGAGAAAGCTTTCACAATCTTCATCGGTAATCTGAAGGGCGGGGTTTCAAAAACGGTTTCTACTGTTTCACTTGCCCATGCCTTACGTGCCCACGCCCATCTTTTATACGAAGATTTACGCATCCTTGTCATTGATCTTGATCCCCAGTCTTCTGCGACCATGTTCCTGAACCATACGCACTCTGTGGGCACTGTGGAAACCACTGCCGCGCAGGCTATGCTACAGAATGTTGACCGGGAGACACTGCTGCGTGAATTTATTGTGCCATCTATCATCCCGGGTGTGGATGTGATACCAGCGTCAATCGATGATGCATTTATTGCCTCAGGATGGGAAAAGCTGTGTCGTGAGCATCTACCCGACCAGAATATTTATGCGATTCTGCGACAGAATATTATCGATAAGGTTGAAAAGGATTACGACTTTATCTTTATAGACAGTGGGCCCCATCTGGATGCGTACTTATCCAATGCCATTGCAGCATCAGATATTCTGATCACTCCGATCCCTCCGGCGCAGGTTGACTTTCACTCGACCCTGAAATATCTCACACGGGTTCCTGAACTGATCACAATGATTGAAGAATCTGGTTTTGCTACCCGACTGGTAGGCAATATCGGATTTATGTCGAAGCTGTTAAATAAAGCCGATCATAAATTCTGTCATAGCCTGGCAAAGGAAATTTTCGGCGGTGACATGTTGGATATCGCGCTCCCCCGACTGGATGGTTTTGAAAGGTGCGGTGAGTCTTTCGATACCGTCATTTCAGCCAACCCTTCCACCTACGTAGGTAGCAGTGAAGCCTTGAAGAATGCCCGTGCCGCCGCAGAAGATTTTGCAAAAGCGGTATTCGATCGCATTGAATTTATCAGAACAAATTGAGATTAAGAGATGAACATAAAACGAAAAACTATCGGTAGAACTTTCACCCAGTCTCCGTTGAGCGAGTCTGCAGCAGGAGAGGATTTTAACCAGACGTTCATTCTCAATTCAGGCAGATCCGTTGTTTTCACACTGCAGGTGATCAAAGCCGAGAATGTTGCGACAGAGACCTTCGTTGTGCCCGAAAATAATGGACGCGATCAGTCAGCACTCACCAAAGCGTCTCTCAAAGATATCACCAGGACACTGAAGCTTCAGCAATTCTTTCCCACTATCGGACGCAAGGTCGGTGACAAGATTGAAATTCTGGACGGTTCGCGCCGACGAGCTGCCGCGATTATCTGTAAAACAGGGCTGAACGTACTGGTAACGGACGCTGATATTTCAACGGAGGATGCCCGAAAACTTGCCTCTGACATTCAGACCGCGAAAGAGCATAACCTCAGAGAGGTGGGGTTGAGACTGGTAAGTCTGAAGAACAGTGGTATGTCTCAGAAAGAAATTGCCGAGAGTCAGGGTTTATCCCAGGCAAAAGTCACACGTGCATTGCAGGCCGCAATGGTACCTTCCGAAATTTTAGCTATTTTCCCTGTACAGTCTGAATTGACCTACCCGGACTATAAACAGTTGCTGAGTTTAAGTGAATTTCTGGTGGAAAAAAACCTGACGGTCGATGACTTTCTGACAGAACTTGATCTTCAGATTAACGCCGTGCATGCAAAAGAGAGTCACTCGTCTGAAGAAATCAAAAATGCATTGCTGGGCGTCATGAAAAAAGCGCTCACAAAACTTGCCTCACCGGCTGGAAAAGAAAAAGTGGTGACCACCCCACTGTGGATCTTTGCTGACAAAGATCGCTATGCCCGCAAAAAAACCAAAGGAAGGCAGCTTTCCTATGAGTTTAACCGCCTTCCCAGAGATATTCAGGATGAGCTTGATATTGCCATCAATGACATTCTGAACCGTTTGCTTGCCGACTGATTCTTTCCAGCCTCTGGCGATTTCAGGCTGAAATCGCCTCTAATTTTGTTGTATTCTGGTACATGCCGCTCAAAAATTCTCCAAGTTACTTTCATTGATAAACGTATGATTAATATAGAAATTTAAGATTAATTTCAGCCTGAAATCGCCAAGGTGCACATACGCTATGTATCTCATTTTGATGCTGGCGAAAGTAGTTATGACAGATAAGTGGATTCTCAGCAAACGGGGCAATACTGTAAGTATAAAATGCCTGTATATCTTATCAAACATCAAACGTTGATACCCTGAGATACAAATCACCGCACATACCCATTCAAACAATAATTGTTAATACATCAATATCCTGACCGGTATCACTAAGTAAACGCAGCACCATAAACTGTCTGGAAAGGAGAGATGTTACATCCGGAAACGGCAGGTGAAGGCTATTCGGCATATTTTCTTACCGGCACGGGATCCTGTGAAATGATGATTCAAAGAGAAACAGGAATCAAAGCGCTCCGCATTGGCATGCGACGTTTGTCTGAGTATTTTCCTGTCAGACTTCACCACACGTACGCAGGAATTAATAAATTGATTGTGCTACCGACAATCAGGTGTGCTGACAGGACAATTGGTCGGGAATATCACCATATAAGCAGCGGGTCCCTCGGATATAAATCAGTGCCTATAACTCTGAACATGCTAAAGCTCACTATCAAGACAGGTATTCACAAAACATGTGCCAGGACGCGGTCGGCTTATGCACCGTGCCTCCCAGTATCGAGATACATGCACAATTACTGCTATTAAATACCCAGCCAGGGATATTCAGAATGTAAAAAAAGTTATCCTAGGGATCATATGATTTGTGTGTTGATCATCATTTGTCAGCACGGGCAGGCATGATATTTACTGTTGAACCACCCATGACGGATGTGCGATGTGAGTCTATGTTGTGGTACCAGAAGTTAAAAAAGTCTCAGGGATTCAATTTCAGCTGAGTTAGCCTTTTACGACTGATATCTCAGCCGCAATGCTTATCAGTATGAATATCTCTGAACATGTCGCGATATTATCACCGAACGATATACGTTTATTTATTGGTGCGGTTCAGAACGGAGGGGGAATAAAAAAGTGTCGCTTTAACGTGGGAAGCAGATCTGAAACGCGTCATTCAGCGATGGGGCTTACATCTCTGATTTCAGGTTGTTTGCCATAATATATTACGGATTTTTAATATGCACGTGTACCTGCATATACGTAAACCACACTTCAAAAAATCGAAACATTAGTTTCCATATCCCAGTGAATAAGTATTGTACCTTTGTGCTGTCAAGCTCATTTTTCGAAGTTGGAGAGGAAAAGCGTAATTGCCCAGAAACAGAATTTTCTTCCCACGGGAATGTATTCCTTCGGTTTACGCGATATGCGCTGAACATAATTACCAGAAAATATCGCTCAGTTTTCTTCTTATATTCTAAGTTCCCAAGATGTACTGACCCACTACTGTGAAGAGTAGAGCGTTGTCAGAAGAAGAGGGGACTGAACATTAGTACTGCATATGTATCTTTTTTTGTATGAAATTTGTCTTAATGGACATTATTTCTACTATCTGGGTTAAAAAACAACCTTCCGATGATGATTTTATATGCTCTTTCCAGTGGTTACTACTTTGTGCAATGATTTACTCTTTATAGTGGTTGTTCTCTGTAGCGGTTTTACTCTTCATAGTGGTTACTCTCTGTCGTGATTTTACTCCTTACAGTGGTTATTCATTATGATGCTTGATCGGTTTAAAACCCGTTGTACATAGTCTGAGATTTCTAGCAGAGGGGTCATACTTCATCATGGTTATGTGTTGTCTGGTATCTGTGTACCAGAGCGATTTTCTTGTCCGGGGGGTATTAGCAGTTTAATACCTAGTTAATTTGCTGATTATACTGAAAGTTAAGACAGGAATGATGTGGGCTGTTTACCGGAGATAGTGAGGTTCTGGTCAGCTGGGCCAGGGGATAACATTGCATTTCGTGACCTGTGAGTTCCTTAACATTTACGATATTTACCTGGATGGAGAGATGGCCTATCTCATTAATACCTGGTGTGATCTTGCTTTACTTCGTTTGCTCTGATTACAACACCATCATTATAAACAGCGTGGTGCTTGTTATGTATTGACTTATCCACTTATCCACCGGATAGATCCAATAATTAGATCATAATATGATCCTCAAAAGATCAAAACAGATCACCGGATCGTCTGAGGGCTGTTGTACCAAGGGCTAAAGCGCTATTGCTATCCACTATAATGAGTAAAGTATCCACTGTAGACAGTAAGGTAACCACTATAGCGAGTAGTTTAACCACTGTAAGGAGTACTCATCAACCACTGTAGTCAGTAAACTGTCTCTCTGGCTGTGAATATCACGAAGTGATCCCTTGCAGGCAAATACTATGTTTTATTCCTCATTTATCCACAGGCTAGATCCAATAGTAAGATCCCAATGTTCATAAAAGGTCAAAAGAGATCACCGGATCCTGCAAAGCCAGATCTGATAAGGCATAGCAACGGATCCATATCCACTGTAACGAGTAAACTAACCACTGTGAGGAGTAAATTGACTACTGCAGAGAGTAGAATAACCGCTATAGTGAGTGTTAGTATCCACTGTGTTGAGTATTCAGCATGCGTATGCCAAACAGAATCGGGATAATGTAATGGCTAATGAATCGGAAAATATCAAAGAGATAGCAACTGCTTTTGCTGAGGTGAAGAAGGGCACCGGCGAAGTTGTTAATCTGGTTCCTAACAGCAATAATACGGTTCAGCCTGTCGCATTGATGCGACTGGGCCTGTTTGTGCCCACGCTGAAATCCACAGCCCGTGGCAGGAAGGGCCAGATGGCCACAATGGATGCGACAGCCGAGTTAAAGCAACTGAGCCTGGTAACGTCTGAAGGTTTTGAAAATATCCAGATCACCGGTGCCCGGCTTGATATGGATAATGATTTCAAGACGTGGGTTGGGATCATCCATGCCTTCGCAAAATTCAAAGTGATCGGGGATAAAGTCACCCTGCCATTTGTGGAGTTCACGAAACTTTGCGGCATTCCTTCCAGCCGTTCTTCTGCGGCGTTGCGCAAACGTATTGACGCGTCACTGCAGCGCATAGCAACGAATACGCTCTCTTTTACCAGCAACGATAAGGCGTATCACACCCACCTGGTTCAATCGGCTTATTTCGACATGAAGAAAGATATTGTGATCCTTCAGGCCGATCCTAAACTGTTTGAGTTATACCAGTTTGATCGTAAAGTTCTGCTCCAGCTTCGCGCCATCAATGAATTAGCCCGTAAAGAGAGCGCACAGGCGCTTTACACATACATTGAGAGTCTCCCCCAGGATATCAAGCCCATCTCAATGTCGAGGCTTAGAGCCCGCTTAAATTTGACTTCTCGAACCATTACTCAGAATGCAACTGTTCGTAAAGCAATGCAGCAGCTAAAAGACATCGGTTATCTCGATTTTACCGAGTACCAACGGGGCAGGGCGGTCTACTTTCATATCCACTATAGAAGGCCTAAGCTCCGTCCGGCACATTTGCCTTCAGGCCTCCCGGAAGCGCCTGACGTCGATCCAGCTCTTGATGAGTTCGACGCAGACCAGATTCTGGCAACGCTCACCAAAGAGGAGCTTGAATTGCTCGAGAGTCTGAGGGGCAGCAAGAAGTAACCACTGTAGTGAGTGTCAACCACTGTAACGTGTAGCTCCTTCTATACAGTTGTTTCTATCCAGCCTTCGGCTGGTCTGGGCGCACAGTGCGGTTGGCAGCGTCTTAACCGCGTGTAACCCGCATCGCTTCTGATATTCCCCGTTTATACACCGTCGAGCAGGCGGTCTGAATCGTGCCTTCAAAGGCCAAGTCGTATTTTTCCCTCAGCTGTGATTAAACCTGTTCTTTACGATAGTTACGGATCTGCAGTGGTTGGCAATTAGCAGAGGTGTTTCTCACTCCAGTGGTTGTTGCCTGGTCGGGGGCATGCCTCCCTGCGGTGTCCGGCAGGGAGCAGGAGAGGGTGCTGCTCACTCCAGTGGTCGTTGCCTTGCTGCGGACGTGGCTCCCTGAAGTGTCCGGCGGACAGGAGAGGGTGCTGCTCACTCCAGTGGTTGTTGCCTTGTTGCAGACGTGACTCCCTGAAGTGTCCGGCGGACAGGAGAGGGTGCTGCTCACTCCAGTGGTTGTTGCCTTGCTGCGGACGTGGCTCCCTGAAGTGTCCGGCGGACAGGAGAGGGTGCTGCTCACTCCAGTGGTTGTTGCCTTGCTGCGGGCGTAACTCATGAAGTGTCCGGTGGAAAGGAGAGGAGGTTACTTACTCCAGTGGTTGTTGCCCTGATGTGGGCGTACTTGCTGAAGTGTACGGTAGACAGGACAGAGTGCTGCTCACTACAGTGGTTGTTTTCCTGGATCGGTTGCTACGTTTGACAGTGGTTGGCAGATCGAAAAAGGGAGATCGTGCTCTTTACAGTGGTTGTTACAACAAAGGAGTAAGGACTTTTACCCCGACAAGAATAAGACATTTGCTGGGGCCGATGTTATCCACAGAATCGGTGGATAACTTTGTGTATTCCGGTGTAGATCTTTTTTTTGCGAGATGATCTTTTAAAATCACCGATGGTGAAATTTAACTGATTGTATTTTATTGAATTTTTAACATCATTAAAAGCTGACATTCACAGGTTTTATCTCATGGGGACGACGTGCAGGGCTGATCCGGGTTAAGGGTTGGATCGCTGCAAAGAACCGTCCTGGCTGCCCGTCATGTTCATCTCTGTCTGCAATAAGCGTCTGAAACCGCGAGTCCCAGTTTGTTGTTGTCTTTATGGAGGCTGCGACGGTGAGAGCAGGGTTCAACCCATGATAGAAAAGTCCTGGTTTATCTTCGACGTATCCGAAGAGCATCCTATTTGCCTGATGTATCACCGATCGCGTAAATGCAACTGACTATCTGGATACGGTATGTGACAGATTTTCTGGGGCCCATCCCTGACAGGCTTGATGGTTTGCACTACTGCGTCATGCAAATTCGGAACGGATAAGCATGTGACGGTTTTCCACAGATGACGATGGTTTATTTACGATGACACTCACAAAGCGGACGCGGCAGACAAGAAAAGTCCTGGTTTTTAGAGCTAACTGTAGAGTGAAATATCATCCCGTTATATTTTCTGCACCGAACTGCAACTGAAGTATATCGAATATTAGTCAGTTGAGATCAGGCAACGATCAACAGGAAGATCGCGGCGGGGAGGAGCGTGAGAACTTCATGTGCAGTAGCTTACGCCGGGGGATTTAAATCAATGGGGTCTGAGAAAGTGATTTCATCAGATATATAGTCATTATGATAACGAACACAGAATTCAACATACTCAAAGTGATAGCCAGTGAAGAAGGTGACTGGAGCATTACGAATCTGGAGCGTCTTCTTACGTGGAGAAAAACACCCAGTTTCAGGTATGTAGTGAAAATGGTTAACAACCTGGCGGAGGAAGGTCTCGTTGACATTGTGAGGGGACAAAATCCATCGGCACTCTCCTGTCGTGTATCTAAAAGAGGCCTCAATGTTCTCAAGGGCGCAGAACGTTAGTGTTCGTAATCATCAAGGATCTTTATCCGGGTGTATGATTTACTTTGCGATACCGATAGACATGTCACGTTGTCTGCCGGATGTAGACTAATAAGTTCTTCATTTCGATTCGCTGCCGTAACAAATTCTTTACATGGTCAGTTTGCCTGGAGACTGGTGAAGAATGTGCAACTGCCAGATTATCGGGATAGAGAATGCGGCAGCATGATTCACTTTCGCGTGTGATTCTGTTCCGGCGCTCCTCCTGCACTGCCTGCCTGACACCCGATATAAAAATTTCCGGCCGCGGATGAGGACCGCCCCCAGGGGAACAGAACATATGAATTCTCTGACAGCATTTCCTCAGAACTGGCATCATGGGCGACAGAAGCGACGAATGAGTGCTTCCCATGCCGCTCACCCGAAAGCACTTATTTTGCTTCGCCTACATGCTTTATCACTGCCGTAAATTTGTATTTTGTGCTGGGTTACACCGTCTTGTGGATTTTGGTGAGTCGAACTTGCTGGAGTTCATTTTTGCATCCTCTCAGCACCTGGCTGACAGTGTGCTGGGAAGTGTCGAGCTGCTTTAAAAGAAACATCCATTCCCTAATTTCCTGATGAAGTTCGGTTGTACGATGATCCTTTTGTTCTGATAACAGAGCTTCAGTGTATCGTTCGGGTAATTTAAGATGCATTATTTTTCCTTCTTAGATTTAGGCTACTAAATAGTCTGGATATTTAGATCTTCCTGTCCAGTTATGCTGGACTCATTTCGTCCAATTCTAATTTTTTGTTTTAGTAGAAATAATTTATTTTCAGACGCTGTAAACAGCCTTTAGGGAGACTAATGATGGAAGGGACTTCCTGTTCCTAGACTCGCCGCGCAGCCTCCGAGTTTATGCCGTAGTTTAAACATCCATGTCTGCTGGGGGTCATATAAAATGAGATCGGGTATCACCTACAGTGGCCTGTGTGGGCAGGGTTACAGCGAATTGGGCCCTACAATATTGTGTACCGGGGCGATAGAAAATCAATTTTCGCTCACAATACCTGTGAGAAAAAAGAAATTTAGGGGCAAACGCATTGCGGACTCGGGCTGATACACATTATCCCGAAAATAATTTTAAGATATTCTGCCTGCTTATTAACGGCGCTGGCAACTGCAGCTGAACTCGTAGTGGTTTTGGCGAAAAGTTTATCGTTAAGAGGCTGAACGACCAGCAGGTCGCACTGGTCAGCAGAAGGGTAGCTAGCTGGGAAGGATGCCCCAGCTGGCTTATTCGGGGAATAAAATGAGTTGTGAACAACATCGCAGCCGAACGTTCCGATATCCCGTATAAGTAAGACATATTGATATCGACATTCCAGCGCAACGCTGTGGTAGAAGAAGGAATGTGGAGATTTCCTATTACCGTGATGCCAGGGGGGGAAGAGTGGCCAGTTTATCGCTGTGTCAGCGAGAGTATTTATCCCAAAAAGGCACCAGACGGATGAGCCGACGATGTCATTGTAATGTTCGATGGTCAACGATAAGGCCACGCGATGTTACTTGTTCTTCAAGGTTTCGCAAACCCAGATACCAGCAACCACACTGAGCGATAATATTGACGGGATATAGCCTCAGATGACTAAGATGAAAACTATCGCGTAAAACAGCAGGAACCAGAAAGTGTCAGAGCCAGCGGTGACGGGCATCTGCAAAGTGAAGGGTATAAAAATGCCCTGTCCTTAGGACAGGGCCAAATACGTCAATAGCAACCTACATACCAGACGAGTATTCACTCATTGAACGATACCAGTCTGCACCTACTGTGGAAGATAACTATAGCGCAGGGTCGTATAACCTGATTAAAACTAGGACTTTTCCAGTCGTCAGCGTAGTGAGGAGAGGGCTGTGGATCGGGAAAGACTTTAGCTTCAGCCCGGCGTGAGTAAACAGAACGGCTTGTGACCTGTCTTATCCCAACCTCTGGCTCGCAGCCTGTCTTTATCGTTAAGCTGCTTTCATCCGATATTCTGCCTGCCCGGGCGATTCGGAGGTACGAGTTAACCCTATATTTTGCTGCTGTTGTATTTTTTGACGGACAAATCCGGGGGGGGGGGTGCCCCTATTAAGTTGTCAAGCATGCTTATGATGCCGCAGGGGTATAAAAAGTACCGTCACGCATCATGGCGAACAGAACGTCACAGCGGCGTCTTGCCAGGGCGATAAGTGCCTGATTGT
>Ga0209281_1001130_pt1 | contig 19035 bp, 21 predicted proteins | sample MedtruBG_FD_187514 | JGI IMG/M metagenome (GOLD analysis project Ga0209281, IMG submission 187514) | Root nodule microbial communities of legume samples collected from California, USA - Medicago truncatula BG (SPAdes) (version 2) | ecosystem: Host-associated > Plants > Roots > Nodule | place... | reverse complement strand
CTGATCGGTCGCGGTGGGGACGACACGTTGAACGGGGGAGGCAACAACGACACCTACGTTTATGCCCGTGGGGATGGCAACGACACGATCACCGAAGATGCCGATAACGGCTCCGCCGATACCCTGAGCTTTACCGATATCAACCCAGATGATGTGACGCTGGTGCGCAACGGCAACAATCTTACAATCTATATAAGTGACAGTGCACCAGGAGCCGGTGACGGCGGATCGGTGCTGATCACGAACACAATCAACAACAATTCGGGGCGCGGGATTGATAATATTGTCTTCTCGGATGGGACCACGTGGAACCGGGCGGCATATACTGCAGCAATCGACTATGTCGGCGGAACTGATGGAAATGACACCATCACCGGTACTTCCGGAAATGATGTTATCGCCGCAGGCTTGGGTAATGACACTATAATCACAGGCACGGGCAACGATCTGATCATTTTCAAACCGAACTTTGGGCACGACACCGTCACCGACTTTGTCGTGGGTGCTGGCACCGATGACGTGCTGCAATTTGACAGCAGTCTATTTGCTGATTTCGAAAGCGTGCTTGCGGCGGCAGCACAGTCCGGCAATCACACGGTCATCTCGTTCGACGCAGACAACACGATAACATTGCAGAACGTGGTGAAGACAGACCTGCATCACGACGATGTCCGGTTCGTGGCATAAAGGCAGGTAGTGGTGAAGCCGAACAGATCCCCGCGAGGGCGACCCATTGTCGCCCTCGCGCTCCAGAAAACACGCAGTGCATTCGTCAATGTTGCGATGATCAGTGCGGTCACCAACCTACTTATGTTGGTTGGGCCGCTCTTCATGATGCAAGTCTATGACCGCGTGTTGACTAGCCGAAGCGTGCCGACCTTGGTGGCACTATCCGGTCTGGCTGTTGGCCTTTACCTTTTCCTCGGCTTCCTGGAAGTGTTGCGTGCACGGCTGCTCACTCAGATCGGACAGCGGGTCGAAGAAGAGCTTGGAAGCCGGACCTTTGAGGCCGTCCTTTCCTTGCCTTTGAGGATGTCGAAAAAAGAAGCCATCTCACAGCCACTGCGGGACCTGGACCAAATTCGCCAGTTTATGGGCGGGGCCGGGCCGATCGCAATCTGCGACATGCCTTGGTTGCCTTTCTATCTGGCGATCCTGTTTCTGTTTCATCCGTATCTCGGCTGGCTGGCCGTCGGCGGTGCACTGTTCCTAATTGTGCTGACGCTGATCAACGAACTGGTGTTACGCGAACCGACCCGCCGATTGGCGCAACTTGCCAATGCGCGAAGCGAGTTCATCGAGGCCGGTCGCCATAATGCTGAAGCGCTTCATGCCATGGGCATGCGGCAGAGCTATGCCAACCGATGGGCAGGAACAAACCGCACCTATATCGCAGAACAGCGGAGGACGAGCGATACGACAAGCGGGTTTGCCACTGTTTCGAAGATATTCCGCCTTGCTCTTCAGTCGGCGGTCTTGGCTCTTGGAGCCTGGCTTGCGATCCAGCAGCTGGCATCGCCCGGTGCGATGATCGCATCCTCCATTCTGACGTCGCGCGCATTGGCGCCGATCGAACAGGCGATCGCCCAGTGGCGTGGTTTCGTGCACGCGAGGCAGGCGACCGGGAGGCTTAGGCAATTGCTTGAACAGCTTGGCTCGAAACCCGACCCAATGCCGCTTCCCGCACCGACGAATGCATTGGCGATAACCGATCTGGCAGTCGCGGCCCCGGGAGCTCTGGCCCCAATGGTACATTCGGTATCCTTCAGCCTGACTGCCGGCCAGGCCGTCGGCATTATCGGACCGAGTGGTTCCGGAAAATCGACTTTGGCACGTGCATTGGTTGGTATCTGGCCTCCTGCAAGAGGTTCTGTGCGACTGGATGGTGCCGAGATCGACCAATGGGATCCCGATGCCCTCGGTCAATCGATCGGCTACCTCCCGCAGGGCGTTGATCTCTTTGACGGCACTATTGCAGAAAACATCGGCCGCTTCAGGCAGGATGCGAAACCCGAGGACATCATCGAGGCCGCGCGATTGGCCGGCGTCCATGACTTGATCCTGTCTCTTCCGGATGGATACGACACACAGATTGGCACGTCAGGAGCGATCCTCTCGGCCGGACAGCGCCAGCGCGTCGGGTTAGCCCGTGCGCTGTTTAGAAATCCCTTCCTCGTTGTTCTCGATGAGCCGAATGCGAGCCTCGATGCCGAGGGAGAGAATGCTCTTACCAACGCCATCACGACCATGCGGCAGAAAGGATCAATAGTAGTCGTTATCGCGCATCGTCCTAATGCGCTCGCGGCTGTCGACCACGCGCTTGTTCTTGCACAAGGCAAGGTGATGGCGTTTGGACCCCGCGACGAGGTCCTGCGCAAAACCACGATGCGCGCTGTCGGAGAAAAAGCATGAGTGCTCAGACGCCAAGTGTGGCGGAACATTCAATCCGAAAGATCTCTCGTCTCGCACTCCTTGCCTGTGTCGCTCTTGTGGTCGGGGCTGGCGGCTGGGCTGCGACAGCCGAGCTTTCTGGTGCGGTCATCGGAACCGGCACAATCGTTGTCGATGGCAACGTCAAGCGCGTCCAGCATAAGGAAGGCGGCATCGTTGGTGAAATTCTCGTTCGCAATGGGACGAGAGTGGAGGCCGGTGATGTCCTTATCAGGCTCGACGATACGCTCCCGCAGGCAAATCTGGCGATTGTTGCCAGTCAGATCGATCAGATGACGGCACGTCGTCTGCGCCTGATCGCCGAGCGGGACGATCTGAAAAGCATGCAGCCGCCTTTATCGGGCTCTGGGTTACGGCAGGATGGTGGCGAATATTTTGCCGTGGAAGAGGCACTGTTTCAGGCGAGAAGGCGAACCGTCGATGGCCAGAAATCCCAGCTACGGGAACAGATAGGTCAGCTCGGTCAGGAGACCCGCGGCCTGACCGTGCGACGAGACGCAAAATCCGAAGAGCTGGACTGGATCGAACAGGAACTGACCCGCGTGCGCAGCCTGACGAGCCAGGGGCTCGTCCAATTCACCAGACTATCAGAACTTCAACGGGAAAAAGCTCAGCTCGAAGGAGAGCGTGGTCAGTTCATCACCGAAATTGCCCGTGCATCGATACGAGTGACCGAGACCGAGCTTCAGATCCTGCAGGTCGATGAGGATCGGCGAACAGAGGTTCTGACCGAATTGCGCGATGTAGAAAACAAGCTCGCCGAGTTGGCGCAGCAGCGTGTTACCGCGGAGGACGAACTCAGCCGCATCGATATTCTGTCACCGCAAAAGGGTGTGGTGCATGAACTTGCCGTTCACACCGTCGGTGGCGTCATACCTGCCGGCGAAACGGTGATGCTGATCGTACCGACCCAGGACGAGTTGGTGGTCGAGGCCCGCCTTCAGCCGTCCGACATTGATCAGGTCGCGACCGGGCAACCGGTAACACTACGGTTTTCGGCGTTCAACCAGCGAACAACGCCGGAATTGTTTGGAAGCGTCACGACCGTCGCGGCCGATCTCGTTTCAAACCCTCAGACCGGCGAGTCCTGGTACACAGCGCGCGTTCATATCCCACAGGAAGAACTGCACCGCCTCGGCAAGATCACGCTGGTCGCGGGGATGCCGGTGGAAGCCTTCATTCAAACAGGCGATCGCTCCGCGCTGTCCTATTTGGTGAAACCGCTTGCTGATCAAATCGCGAGAGCAATGAGAGAGGAGTAGGTTGTAACAGAGGCCAAAAAAGCCGCATTAATTCAACGCGTTAAGTGAACATCGAAACTGTAAGGCTATGATTTCTCAAGTCAATCGAAGTCCGTGTCGACGGTTCGAATCTGGTCAAGGCGAAGACGCCTTCCATTCGTTGGTTTACCTGATGCTCTCTATGTTCGCGATCTTCGTGCTCGCTCTCGCACGGCCGTTACGGAGCACGTAGCAAGCATTAAGAGCAGCTTCGGTGTCAGGAATACTGACGATGATGATCAAAAATCTCCGACTTGCAGCGACAATCAATTATGACAGGGTGAAAGTCTTTCTAGTTTCGGTCCCAACGAACGAGCCGTCTTCTTGCGGATCGAGGCTTTCTCCGGACTCGATGTTGAAGCGACGCTGCATAGGCAGCTCGGTACCCAGGCGCGTCATGTCAGTATCGGAGGTTTCCGTCACCTCGACAATCGTTGCGCTGTTACCATCACCATCGACAGCGTTGAATGTTCGCGTCTTTTCCATTTGTTTTACTGCTCCGTATGCTTGTTTTTTTCGTCTCATCGCAGACGTGATGACCTTTTGTAGGGCTTAGAGTGCGGGGGCCTAGTTTGTCTTCACTGCGCATATCAAAATCCACCCTGTTGTTTAAAGTGGGCCGGAGGACCGCTGCGATGATGTCGACGCGTAGATCCCTATGGTTGAAGGAATAGTTCGAACATATTCTCTTGGCTTCAACATTCGATCCGGACCGGAATCGCTTTCGAGGCGGGTGTCTTCGAAAGTTCATCGTGATGATCTATCGCATTGAGCACGTTGCATTCAGGGTAATATGCTCCAATTGTACCACGTGGAAGGTTGTGAGCGACGATGCTGAGGCCAGGTAGCTCTCGGCGCTTACCGTCGCCAAAATCGCTTACGAGGCAGATGGTTTGTCCCGGCGACAGTCCCGAAGCCACGATATCCTCTTCGCACATCAAAACGACATCTCTTGTACCCTCTATGCCGCGGAATCGGTCTGAATATCCGTAGATCGTTGTGTTGAACTGATCGTTGGAGCGCATAGTTACCAGCCTGAAACGTCCTTCCGCATCATCAAAGGACAGTGCGTTCAGCCGGTCCGGCGTCGTGAAAACCGCTTTCCCTTCATCGGTATTCCAGACGCGCTGATGGGCATCGTTGCCACGATAAAAGCCACCAGGCTCGAACATGCGGCGATTGTAATCCTTAAAATCATCGGGATACGTCGCCTCGATCAGGTCACGCACCAGACCGTAATTGCCCGTCCATTCATCCCAGCGCAGGCTTGAATTGTCTGCAAGCGTCGCTTTTGCAATCCCGGTCACAATCGCCAGCTCGCTCTTCAGTTGTTTCGAGGCTGGAGTGCGTTTTCCCAGCGACCTGGAGATATGCGAGAAACTGTCTTCGGTCGTTACCGCTTGCGGGCCCGTTGCCTGCTCATCGATTTCCAGCCGCGACAGACAAGGCAGAATATAGGCATGTCTCCCCGGGAAAAGATGGCTGCGATTGAGTTTGGTAGATACCATCACTGTCAGTTCCTGGCTTGCCCAACCAGTCTCCATCTCGCCCTGCTCCGGGACCGCGCGCAGAAGATTTCCGCCAAGACAGATCGTCGCTTTAATGTCTCCGGCGATCATCCCCTTGACGGCGTCCACGATGGTTAGGCCGTCTTCGGTCGGCGGATTGAAATCGAAAAGCTGCTCCAGCTTGTCCATCGGGATCAATTCGGTTTTTTCGGCAACGCCGACGGTTCTTTGCCCTTGGACATTGGAGTGGCCACGAACCGGACAGCAACCGGCACCTTCGCGTCCGATATTCCCGCGTAAGAGAAGCAGGTTGACGAGCATGGCAACGTTAAGCGCGCCTTGGGCATGCTGTGTCAGGCCCATGCCATAGACGCCGATCACACGTTTGGCTCGAATGTAGATGTCCGCCGCATCGCGGATCGCTGTTTCAGTCAGCCCGCTTTCACGTTCGATATCATGCCACGTGCTTTCACGGACGCAATCCATGAAACTGGAAAAGCCTGTCGTATGGACATCGATAAACTCGACATCGATAACCCGGCTCGAGCCAGCTGCCACAGCTTCGTCGTCCGCCTCTATCACGGTCTTGCACAGACCGAGAATTGCAGCGATATCGCCACCCGCCTTGACCTGCAGATAATGATCGGAAATTGCAGTCTCGTTGCCGGTCAGCATATCAAGTGGGTTTTGCGGGTTGACGAACGAAACCAGGCCCTGCTCGATCACGGGATTGAATGTGACGATCTTTGCTCCACGTTTTTTGGCATCCTGCAGAGGGTGCAGAAAACGTGGACTGTTCGAGCCTGGGTTCTGACCGAAGAAAAAGAAGGCGTCAGCCTTCTCCAGATCGTCCCACACGACTGTGCCAACCGGCGAACCGATAACCTTGTTCAAACCGACGGAGGTCGTTTCGTGGCACATGTTCGAGCTTTGCGGCAGATTGTTGGTTCCATAAGCTCTCGCTAGCAGCGCGTAGAGATAGGACGCCTCCAGACCAGCGTGCCCGGAGGAATAGAAAACGGCGGAATCGGGATGCAGTTGCTTAAGGGTTGCACCGATCAGGGTAAAGGCCTCCTCCCATGTCACCTCGACATAGCGGTCCGTCCCCGCATCATAATACAGCGGATGCGTCAGCCGGCCGGTCATTTCCAAGTCATGGTCTTTCCAGGCCCGCAGTTCTGAAACCGTGTGGTCATCCCAGAAATCCGGCGTGCAACGGGCATTGGTAAGATCCCACATCGTCGCCTTTGCGCCATTCTCGCAAAATTCGAAAGGGTGATAGTTGACGGGTTTCGGCCAGGCGCAAGAAACACACATGAAACCCTTCGGTTTGTTCTGTTGGGCAAGCGATTCAATCGCTGCGGGCGTCGGCCAAGTCTCGCCATAAATGCGGACGAGTGATTTCAGCGAACCCCATCCGCCGGCAGGGCCTTTCGATTCCGGATTTGCGATTTGATCCGCCATGAAATCTCTCCTGTTTGACTCCAATATCGGGCTGCGCAGGCAGCCGCGCATGCATCGATGCCGGATGGGCTCAAGCCTTGGCGCTATTGCCGTAGGCAGCATGATAGGCGAGGGCGATAAAGGCGCCCCCTAGAATGTTTCCGATTGTTGCGGGCAAAAGATTGGCTGCAATCGCGCTGAGCGACACCAAGGGGGCTCCCTGGTCGATCAGTCCCTGCGCCAGATAGGCATAGGAAAGAAGGTACATGTTTTGCGATCGAATGCTCCAACCCGGCCGCCACGAACGCCGCTACCGGCAGGATGATCCCGATGATTTTGCCAGGCACGCTCTGACCCGCATAGGCCAACCATACCGCAAGGCAAACCAGCAGATTGGCAAGCACGCCGCTTGCGACGGTGGTCGAGAAAGTCTTTGCCGTCTTTGTCTCGGCAAGATCGATCGCCGCGCGGCCGACGGCGCCGTCACCTGCTTCGTGAAGGCCTGAAAGGGCTGCCACTCCCGCAAGCAGGATCGCACCTGCAAAATTTGCAACATAAACGACGGAAAGTGCAGTGATTGCTCGCATCAGCGGTATCCGCTTTGCGGCAACCGGTCCCAACATCAGCGTATTGCCGGTAAACAGTTCCGCACCTGCAATCAGCACGAGCGCAAGCCCGAGCGAAAACACCATCCCGGACAGAACCTGACCTGCGCCGAAGGGAATCTCCCCCGCACTCGCGAGAGCGACCGTCGCGAAAAGCCCACCTAGGCCGATGTAGATGCCGGCGAGTATGCCCAACACCACCATCTTTGAGAATGGAAGGTCTGCCTTGTCCTGACAGGCATCGAAGATGTTGCCATACAATTCATCCGGTTGTGGCAACGAAGCTGTGCCGGTCATGGGCTCTCCCTTTTGGATGCAACTGCTCCTCCGTGCCGTCAATGACACATAGTTCGCAACGATCCGGCGGGCAGAAGGCTCAATAGCAATTGAACACGTTTATGTGAGTATCACTCAGCCAGCGGTCCATATGGCGCCACATTGCTTTGAGCGCGGGATTCAGGCCGCGCACAAAGTGAGCCAGACGACGCCAATGAAACAAAAAGCCGTCGAAAAGAGGGCTGCGACAGACACGCGCGTCGCGACGCCTTTCAGAAAATGAGCCGTTCTGGTGTCGTCCGATAGTTCGGGCGACTGTCGCTGAAACCGGTAGACGGCAATCACCGCCACAATGGCCGCCAGGACAATCCCTATCAAGACAAGCCGGAGTATCCCTGCCGAACCGTGGAAAAATTGGTTTTGCATCGCAAGGCTGCAGGCGGTTGCCTGGGTGAAGTAGATCCCGAGAAAGGCGCCGCTCCACACGACAAAACCCAAAACCATGAGCAGGACAGTATGGCGCATCATGGCGCATTTCCTGCTATCAGGATTTGCAGGTTCCAGCAAAAGCCGACAGCACATATGGCCGCAGCCGCCGAATAATCATGCCAAAGCCGTCCGATCCTCAAGTCGAGTGACCGCACGGATTTATCATGGGCACACAAGGCCCTCCATATGGAATGGGCGGCGAAGACAGCACCGATCATGCCGTGAAGCGCGGCATAGATGAGAATGACAAACAGCGAAGCGATTGCGGCATGACCGGAGGGCGCAGGCAGCGTCAGAAGAGCGACCCAAAGAAACAGCGCTGCCGACAGAAGGTGCGCACAGAATGCCAGAGCATTTCCGGCCAAAGCCATTGTCATCCTGCGGCTCGCCAAGCGGTTGCCGACGCAAGTCAGGATGGAAACAATGGCAGCGGGGACCAGAATCTGAATGTCGAGCGAGAAGTCTTGCGGGGGCCAGTTTGGCGCCGAGACCCATAGAAAAAGACAGCCGAAAAGCAGCGAGATGTAAAGCGTTGCGTTTGCGACAAGCGTCAGCACCATGGCGAGATGGGATGGCGGGACCGATGCCCGGACATGCATGGAGACCTTCAGGCCGTGTCCAATCGGGACAAGTCCCTCATCGATGGGCGAGCCATCACGAACAGTCCAGAGCCAGAAACAGACGATCACTGCAGCGAGCGCCACGGGAATGAACCAGTAGAGCTTGAAGAGCATGAGCAGGAAAAAGGCGCCCGTCGCCAATGCCGTCCAGAAGGGCAGATAGGTCTGACGGGGAAGTACCACGATCTGGTCCGGCTCTCCGCTGACGGAATCCACGCCCAGCACTTCCATCCGTTCGTGCCGAGGAAGGCCGAGATAGCCGTGCCCAGCCGCAAGGCGCGGCCCGATCTTGTCTGGATCGAGCAGATCCGCCCGGTTATCGATGCGGGCAATGGAGGCGAAGTTATAGGACGGCGGCGGTGTCGGCATCGCCCATTCCAGCGTTCCAGCGCGCCATGGATTTCGCCTGAACGGTCTCCCGAACTTGAACAATAGTATGAAATCTAGGGCAACCAGCGCAAACCCCATTGCCATCAGAAAGCTTCCCATCGAGGAAATGAAGTTCAGGGTTTCCCAGCCAAAGTCAGCGGGATATTCGAATATCCGTCTCGGCATGCCGAGCAAGCCGGTCAGGTGCATGAAGAAAAACGTGACGTTGAAGCCGATGAAAACCATCCAGAACGCTGCATGCGAAAGGTGCTGGACCGGCTGTTTTCCACTGAGGTGGGGAACCCAGTAGTAAGCCATGGCCAGCATGGGAAAAACGAAGCCACCGACCAGGACATAGTGCAGGTGCGCGACGACAAAATGTGTATCGTGGGCTTGCCAGTCGAACGGCACCATGGCGAGCATGACGCCCGTCAGACCTCCGATCACGAACACGAAGAAGAACCCGAAAATGTGCAGCATGGGAATGGAAAAACGCGGCCGGCCGTGTGCAATCGTTGCAAGCCAGGCAAAGATCTGGATCGCAGTCGGCACGGCAACGAGGGCACTTGCCGCGGAGAAAAAGGACAGGGCGACATGCGGAATGCCCACCGTGTACATGTGATGCACCCACAATCCGAACGACAGAAACGCCATGGAGACGATAGCTGCAACGATCATGCGGTAGCCGGCAAGCGGCGTGCCGGCGAGAACAGGCAGAATGGTGGAAATTGCCCCGGCCGCCGGCAGGAAGATGATATAAACTTCCGGGTGCCCAAACAGCCAGAAGAGATGCTGCCACAGCAGCGGATCGCCGCCGCGTGTGGGGTCGAAGAACGGCAGGTCGAATGCGCGTTCGACCTCCAGCAGGATGGAACCCAGAATGAGGGGCGGAAAGCCGACCAGCATCATGGTCGCAACCACGAGCATGTACCAGGCGAAAATCGGAATACGATCGATTGACATGCCGGCTGCCCGGATCTTCATGATCGTCACGATGATCTCGACCGCGGCGGAAAGTGCCGAAATTTCCACGAATGTGATGCCAAGCAGCCAGACATCGGAGTTGATGCCGGGCGCATAGACTGACGAAGACAGGGGCGTATACATGAACCAGCCGCTGTCGGGCGCGACACCGCTAATCAGCGCTCCGATCAGGATCAGCCCGCCGAAAAGATAGCACCAATAGCCATAGGCCCCGAGACGGGGAAAGGCGAGATCGCGGCTGCCGAGCAGTTTCGGCAGGAGATAGATCGCCATGCCCTCGAAGAAAGGTATGGCGAACAGGAACATCATGATGGACCCATGCATGGTAAAAACCTGGGCATAGGTCTCGGCATCCATGAACACGCTTTCGGCTGACGCCAGCTGTGTACGGATCAGCATGGCAAGAATGCCGCCGATCGCGAAAAACACCAGTGCGGTGAGCATGAAGCGGATGCCGACGACATTATGGTTAACGGCGGCCAGCCGGCCCCATCCCGGTTTCGTTCCCCATATGCGTTCGAGTGCGCGATGCAACGTGATCGGATTTTGGCCTGACGTCATGTTCTCGCTCATTGGCTTGTCTCCGCAGAGACCGCTCTCACAAAACCGTCTTCGTCATGAGCACGAACCTCGAAACGCATGCCGGCATGCCCCGTACCGCAGTATTCCGAACAGATGCCGCCATATCGGCCGGGCTTATCGGCGCGGATGCGGAGCCGGTTCGCATGTCCCGGAACAGCATCGATCTTTCCGCCGAGGCGGGGCACCCAGAAACTGTGAATGACGTCCTCGCTTGCGGCGACGATCTCGATCGTTCGGCCGGCCGGTATATGCAGCACACCCGGTTCGGCCGCGCTGCCGGGCAGGGTTGGATAGGAAAAATGCCACTGCCACATCCGCCCGGTCGCGCGGACTTCGAGGACGTTTTCGGCATCTTTTGTGGCACCCTTCAGGAGGAACTCACCCTGGTTAAAGGCGTAGAGCGTCAGTGCGATCAGAACAGGCAAGGGAAGGGCGAGACCACCCCACAGGATCCATCGGTCAGGCTGCAGGCGACGCCCGAAGCCGGGAACGAACCAGACCGCCAGGAACAGACCGAGGACAAGGGTGAACAGGGCGCATGATCCCCACAGCATCACCCACCAGAGGTCCGCGATGGATGCTGCAGACGGCCCGGCGGGATCAAGCGCCGAAAGCTCGCCGCTGCATCCACTAAGAAGCAAAACAAGGCCGATCACGCCCACACTGCGGAACCAACTCCACTCTCCACGACTTTGTCCGGAAAGTGGAGAACTCTGATGGAAGACCAAACCGAAGCGGCCAATCCTGTTACTGCCAAGGTTACGGATAAGGATGCCAGCTCCATGATCGCGGTGGCCGGCCATCCGCTTCATGCCATGAGCGTGCATTTTCCCGTCGCTCTGGCATTCCTGACGCTTGCCGTCGATATGCTGTTCTGGTGGTCCGCCGATCCCTTCTGGACACGCGTCGGGTTGTGGAGTTCGGGCGGCGTTTTCTTTTTTGGTGTGGCTGCCGGCCTTGTCGGTACGATCGAGTTGCTGTCCGTGCCCGGCATCCGCGAACGGGTGGCGAGCTGGGCGCATGCGATCGCCGCCGTCACCCTTATCGCATGTGCCGGCCTCAACTGGGGCCTGCGGGTGACCGGGGCAGGGGATGTTCTGCCACATGGAATTCTTGTCTCCTTGCTGACCTGCATCATGACGGGAATGGCCGGGTGGCATGGCGGCAAGCTGATTTTCGATCATGGTGTCGGCCTCATGGTATCGGCCAAGGACTGAGACGCTCGACGAGCGTTCGCAACCCTCCGGGCCGCATCAGTTCGCCCGCGAATTCCGTTTCGATGAGTGGCTTGGCAAGCGCCAGGAACACGATCACTGCCGCGACAACCGCAGTCGCTGCGGTCGCCACGATGAAGCGCCAGACGGGGTAGGTCTCACCCTCCTTGAACAGCCTGATGATGATCAGTCCTGTCAGGACGTGCAGGACGACGAGCACACCAACAAAAAGCAGTTTGAGCGAGAACCACGGCGCATAGGTTTGTTGGCCAAAAATGAGGGCCGTGCCTGTTGCCACCGCGATGAAGGCGGAAGGGGAGATGATTGTGACGTAGGCATATCGCACCATCATCTGCAGGCGGTAAAGCCCGTCCTTATTTTTCACCTGTGCGCGCTGGACATAAAGCCCAGGCAGACTGATGAGACCGGCGGCCCAGATCGCGATCATGGTGATGTGGACGAATTTCAAAAGCGCGATGAGCAAGCTCGGCCTGTATCGGTGGGGAATGAAAGAATTCCGGTAGATGGAGCTTGGGTCGGCTGAGTCTAGAGCACGAATGCGTGAACCGGTGTTGGAGCCACGTCTGGGGAGATGCAAGCCAGCCCAGAACCGAGCGCACTTCTCACCGTTAGTCAAACTTGGAACAGGATCGTCTGAAGGACAGGAATGGGTGGAAAAGAACTTGGAAATACGCGCGAGGAAAAAGGTTTTTCGGATCTTATCGCACGATTGACCGCGCTCACAAGCTCTTGCGAAAAGATAAGGATTCACGATATCCGCAAGGAAATAAAAGAGCGGAGTTTCGGACCTTTGTAGTCAGGTAGCGGATGCAACGCTTCTGGCATCGAGATAGATCAGTACCGCAATTGCCAATGCTGCTGTCATTGCGAGTAGGAAAGACCCCGTGAAGTTGGCCACTGCCCTGGTGGCGCCGACGCCCAAATCTTGCATGAACCACCGAACGTCGGCTTGTGCGTACCATAGCATCGCGATAGTTACCGTGATGGCTCCTGCGACATCGCCTTGTCCACTTGGCATGCTGTAAAAACCGAGGCCGAGCACCAAAACGAAAGCGAGCGACGTAACACTGGCTGAAAAATGGAGGCAGGAGAGAATCTCGCGTAATGTGCACCTTTTTCCATCGAAGAAGCGTGACCGCCATGCAGAGTGGAAAGATCCCGAAAATCACACCCCGCGCGATCAGAAGGTTCGAACCGGATCCAAGCCTCCTAACTGCCTCCGATGGAACCTAAATTGAGGGTAACGCACCAGCGACACCCTGGGAGAGCATGAGCGTGATTAGCAGGAACAACGGCGGGCTTAGAGTATCCTCTTACTGGTCCTCTGGTCGGTCCGCGAGTTCAGTATCCGCATAGCGCATCATCCTGAGGGGGGCGACGGCCGTACGATACAGCGTCGAACGCGGACATTTCGATACGCCCGTTGTCTTCGCCGTCCCAATACTCGATCGCCCGTGCCGATACCTTAATCAACACAATGCTAAGAGTATCGACGCCCTGTGGAAACCAGCGATCGAGATCCTTTACCCAATGTTGCTCGAACAGGGCCTTGTCGCGGATCAGGCTGGCTTCGCCATCGATCGCAATGAAGATGCCCGGCTTGCCGAGAATGCTCGGTGGTGCGGTGAAGGTGAGGGCTACTCCGTTATCGCGGCCGATCTCGCTGACCTTTTCCGTGTCCTCGTACGAGAAGAACCAGGAGTCTCCATCATACTCGACATCGCCGTTATTGCTCATTGGACGGCTATTGATTTTGCCGGATCCACCGTTAGTATTGAACATGCAGAAGTCGATCTTCGCCAGTTTTTTTGAAAGCTCTTCTAACGTCATCGTGCTCATCCTGTTCTCCTCATCGGTTATGATCTGAGAACAAATGGTGTCACTCTACGTTCCCCGCGACATCCTCCGTGAATGTACTGATCTCGATGAGGCTGCTGTCCGGATCGCGGCAGTAGACCGACATGAGCTTGCCGCGAGCACCGTCTCTTGCAAAAGGACCAATAATCACTCGAACACCGCACGCCTTCAGATGGGCGATGGTATCTTTAGGTGAAGCCTCGGTCAGGAAGCAGAGGTCGTCGCTTCCTGCTGCCTCATTGTCCGCAGTGAACCATTCGTCCTTTTTCACGGAGCCCGGCCTAAGATTGATGCGCTGGCTTCCGAACAGCATGGCCGTTCTAGGATCCTCGGGATCGGTGCCATATTCCAGCCGATCCATTCCCAGCACACGACTGTACCATGCGGCTGATCGCACGACATCAATGACGTTCACGACAATGTGGTCAACTCCCTGCACCCTAAACGAAGATTTCATCTGCGATCTGTCCTTCCTTCGTGATTGACTGATTGCATTGGGCGACCGGGAGCCATAGCGTGTGTGCCATGCGCGGAAGATTACCAGCAGATGTCGCACTTCGTCCGGACGACTTGGCAAAACTCGAAAGGGTGTTCGCGCAAGTGATCCCGGAGCACGACACACATCCGGACGAATTGGCCATGCTGCTCATCCGCCTTTTTCAGGATGGTGTTAACGACGAGCATGAATTGCTCGCCGCCGCTGAGAAGTGGTTCCGGTAATATTGATCATCCTACCGTCCGGAAATCGAATGATCCCACGCAGCTGCCGCCGGAATTGCATGTGAAAGTCCGTCACAAGCGCTCATGCCCGAGATCTTCCGGATGTGATCTCCGCTAAGCGCTTGGGCCTTAATCCACGAGCATCAACACCGACATCGAACTGTCGAGGAACTGGTTTGAGCCTCCCGTGCGAGTGTCCATGCAGGTTGATCGACCCTTTACCCATCTGGTTCCACGTCCGGAACGCGTAATGACAAAGGATAAGATGGTGTCCCTCGTCATGAATTTCTGCGTAGTGCTGAACGCTGGCCCAACCGCTTGAGTGAGTAGTCGTTTCCGGATCGTTATTGCCGATGATGAGGTGTTTGCGGCCGTTGAGCTTGCTGAGTAGCGCTTCACAGTCTCCATTTCTGGCCGACATGAAATCGCCCAGGTGCCATACGTCATCACTGTGACCGACCTCCGCGTTCCAGTTCGTGATGAGCGCAGCATCGTGCTCAGCTATGGTCGCGAAGGGTCGGCGATCGATCTGGAGGACACGGGGATCGCCGAAATGCGTGTCGCCAGTGAACAAATTCATGTCCTTTAGCCGAATTGACGGACCGCTGCATAACCGCACGCACTTGCCGCCGCGGTCAGTACCGTTCCCCATACCATGTCGACGATGCTCAGAGTCACTGGCCAGCCTTTGAGGGTCGAGAGGTTCGTCATGTCATACGTTCCGTAGGCGGCGAGTCCGAGAAGGGCGCCATATCCGACAGTCGTCCACAGCGATCCCGCATCCAGACCCGGGCGCACGGCAAGCACGACAATCGCTGCTGCGAAGAACAGGTAGAATATCGCGGCAACCGCGAAATTTGGAGACCGCAGCATCAAGTCGCCGAGCTGGTCTCGGTAGAAGCTTTTGGCGATTAATCCCAGCCAGATTGCGTCGATCAATAGGAATGAGAGCAGCGTTCCGGCGTAGGCGATGCCAAGTGTCCTCATCGGGCGAGTGCTCCTTGTTGGGCTTCTGTTGTGGGTTGAACACCGGAAGGTCTGTGTTGTTCCCCACGGCAGATATAAGACGCTCGGATCCGGGTTGTGCGCTCAGCAGGCCGGTAGCAATGGACGGCGAACGCTGATCATCCGCATGGCACGACCGGTGACAACGATCCCAAACATATTTCGGGCTCGGAACAAAAATGCACCGTGAACGGTTCTCTCAACGCATTCGAACCGGGTGCAGGAATTTGGAGTAAGACCATGAAAAAGATTGCTTTTGGCGTTGCCGCCGTTCTTCTCTCGACCTCTGCTGCGTTTGCCCAGAGCGAGACACCGAAGACCTCGCAGACGACCCCTGCGGTATCGACTTCGGGCGAACAGAATCCTGGCGCCCCTGTCGCAGGCAAGAACAGCTTCACCGAAGCGCAGGCGAAGTCGCGCATCGAGGAAGCAGGCTACACAGACGTGTCCGGCCTCAAGCTCGACGACCAGGGCATCTGGCGTGCGATGGGCTCCAAGGATGGCAAGCACGGCAACGTCGCGCTCGATTTCCAGGGCAACATCACCATGGCCCAGTAAGCTAACCAGTCCCGAACCAACAATAACAATACAAAAGAGGAAATTCCCATGCGCACGATTTCAGGTCTCTACGACTCCTACGACGATGCCCGCTCGGCCGTTAAGGCTCTCGAAGATGCAGGCGTGCCGTCCGATCATATCAGCATCATCTCCAACAAGGACGGCAAGGAAGACATCAAAGGCCAGGGCAATAACGCTGCAGAAGGCGCTGGTACCGGTGCTGGCATCGGCGCCGTCGCTGGCGGTGCCGGCGGACTTCTGACAGGCCTCGGCATGATGGCCATCCCCGGCGTAGGCCCGGTCGTGGCCGCTGGTTGGCTTGCCGCTACCGCCGTTGGTGCAGTGGCAGGCGCCGTGGCTGGTGGTGCTGTTGGTGGCATCGTTGGTGCGATGATCGAATCCGGCGTTAAGGAAGAGGATGCTCACGTGTATGCCGAGGGCGTTCGTCGTGGTGGATCGGTTGTCGTAGCCAAAGTCGAGGAAGACGAGGTCGCTGCTTCAGAAGCAATCCTCCGCTCCTCGCGGTCGGTTGACCTTACGGCTCGTCGTCAGGCTTACACGACCGAGGGCTGGAACCGTTTCGATGAAACCGCAGACCCCTACACCGCAGAGCAGATCGCAGCCGAACGCGGTCGCTACCGTTCGGATCCGCGCGTCTGACGCGAACTGACATAGTGACGCTTGAAGGCCGCTCTATGGAGTGGCCTTTTTGCATCTTGCGTCTGAAAGATCGCGCGAGCGGCAACCGAAGGTCCATAGAAGTGGAACGATGTGAGTCAGGCCATGTTTGCTTCAGTCACAGTATTGGAAGGAACGCCGGATGAAGCATACGATTGTAGAAGTCTCTGTCACCAACGCTGAAGGAGACCGCATCCCCGTCGGTCTTATGAACACCGAGCAGGCACTGTCGCTCCCGCATGATATGAACATCGAGGTCTCCCATCCCGACCACGGTGCGGGCGACACGGAAATCTTTATGGACCGGGCCACCTTTCAAGATCACTTGGCGAAACTGTAAGGTAGCGTGCCAAGAAGATAGCCTTCCGATAAGCGCGGACCGGAACCGGTATGCGAACAGCGTGTTGGATAACCGAGGTCATCGCTGCCAAGGCTTTCCACCGAGCGGTACCGAGAAGAAATTCGCATGAACTGGCTGCGTGATTGCATCACATCAGCAGCTCAGGTTAGCAACAAGTCTGTCGCTCGGATCCACCGGGCACCGGCAAGATCGCTGCGGTCCGGAGATTTAAATAAAGAGTGCCCGCGTGTTGGTTGCTACCGACTGAGCCGAGACAACCATATGGGTTCTGGGCAGATAGAGTATGTCCAGTGGGGCCGATGAAGGTGATTTTACGATCGCTTGTTTCTCAAATGGATAGTGCAGTGCTCACAGCTGCCGTTGCGCGAGCCGTATCCGCACCTGGGCCTGACCGCGAATTGACATCCGTCGTTGCGTGACCGCGTACCGCGGCTTCGCCCATCGCCGGAAGAGCCAAGAGTGCAAAGATTGCCACGGCTGTCTTTTTGAAGCTGATCATTTTACTCCTCGACCAGAACGTGTTTCGAAGACTGTTGTCCGGTTTCTGATTTATTCTTGGCCCACTTCATGACGTACACGAAGAACACCGGGACGAAGAAGACAGCCAGAATGGTGGCCGTCAGCATTCCACCGAGCACCCCGGTGCCGATCGCGCGCTGGGCCGCCGATCCTGCTCCGCTCGCGATAACAAGGGGCACGACGCCAAGCATGAAGGCGAGAGAGGTCATGATGATTGGCCGGAAACGCAGATGGGCTGCTTCCACCACGGCATCGATGATCGGCTTTCCTTCTGCGCGCAGGTCCTTGGCGAACTCGATGATAAGGATGGCATTCTTTGCGGAAAGGCCAATGATCGTGATGAGTCCGACCTTGAAATACACGTCATTCGGCATGTCTCTAAGGAGTACGGCTCCGACGGATCCGATGATGCCAAGAGGGATGACCAGCATGACGGACAACGGGATGGCCCAGCTCTCATAGAGCGCTGCAAGGCAAAGGAACACCAGGAGACACGACAATCCGAGAAGCATGGGCACCTGCGCGCCCGATTGAATTTCCTGTAATGTCTGTCCCGTCCACTCAAAGCCGAAACCGGGCGGAAGATCCGTGGCGAGACGCTCCATTTCCGTGATCGCGTCGCCCGAGGAATATCCAGGAGCTGCCTGTCCCGAGACCCGAACCGAGAGGAAACCGTTGTATCCTACAAGCTGCGTCGCCCCTTCGGTCCAGGAATGCGACGTGAATGCCGAGAGCGACACCATGTCCCCACCGGAATTCCTGACGGATAGCTTCATCACATCCGAGATGTCTGCCCGCCTGTCCGCGTCCGCCTGCACCGTGACCCTCTGCATGCGTCCGTTGTTGGGAAAGTCGTTCACGTAGGAGGAGCCGAGACTGGCGGAGATCGTCCGATTGATGTCGGCGTAAGCGACACCGAATGTGTTTGCCTTCTCTCTGTCGATTGTGAGTACCATCTGTGGCGCATCGGCCAGGCCCTCGACACGGACACCCGCGAGAACAGGACTTTTGAGGACTACGCCCATGTCGGCCTGACGCTGCGGGCGCATCCGCTCACGTTCCTTCGCCGAGATCTCGCCGCCCGACGGATCGTCACCTGCGCAGATGCAATGAATGCCCGGGACAAGAGTTTTGTCTGTGCTGCCGGACTGGTGCTTGTCCGACAGAAGCCGGGAAGCGCCAAAGGCGTGATGTTTATCACCATCGAGGATGAAACAGGCATTGCCAACATCGTCGTATGGCCAAGCCTGTTCGAAAAGCGGCGACGGATCGTGCTCGGGGCGAGTATGATGGCCATTCAAGGGAAGATCCAGCGCGAGGGAGAGGTGGTTCATCTCATCGCGCGTCAGCTCGAAGATCTTTCGGGAGACCTAGGCAGTGTCCCCATAAACGGGGTTCATCTCGTTGACGGTGTGTGATTCAATCGCCTTGAAAGGAGATTGCCATGCGCCGTCACGAATTGAGCGACGAAGAATGGGTTATTATCGAACCTCTT
>Ga0209281_1001129_pt1 | contig 19071 bp, 18 predicted proteins | sample MedtruBG_FD_187514 | JGI IMG/M metagenome (GOLD analysis project Ga0209281, IMG submission 187514) | Root nodule microbial communities of legume samples collected from California, USA - Medicago truncatula BG (SPAdes) (version 2) | ecosystem: Host-associated > Plants > Roots > Nodule | place... | reverse complement strand
AATGGTCCCAAGCTGGATCGTCAATGCCAAGGCCAACGAACCAGCGGAACAGAAGGTCGTATTCCAGCCGCTCCATCAAAAGCCGCTCAGAGCGGATCGAATAGAAGGCTTGCAAAAGCATGGCGCGCAGAAGCTTCTCAGGCGCGATCGACGGCCGCCCGATCGGTGAATAAAGTGCTGCCAAATCTCGTTCCAGTGAAACGAGCGCTTCGTTCACGATCTGCCGGATAGCCCGTAGGGGATGATCTTTTCGAACACGATCCTCCAGATCAACATAGCTGAAGAGTTCGCCTGTCCTCACATCGCCGCCGCGCATCCATTAGCTCCAAATCGCAATAAAGCGAGTGAATCACGACCAGAGCCTATGCGCCAGGCCCCTTTTTCAACAGCCTGCTAGCGCGAACAAGGCCGAACAAATCGCCCGAGATGGCTCCGGTGCAATTGAGCAAGAGTCGGCTCTAGTTCCATAAGGTTCATTTGTCATGCAGTCTTTATGGGGCAGGGATGTTCGGAATTCGGGATTGAGGAGGCGCAGCGTCTGCTGGATGAGGACTGGCGTCAGGGGTCTGCGTTCCGTGTCGATCCGAAAATCGCAGAAATCATCGGAGTAGGTGAGGGGACGACATCGCAGCCAGTGCCTCGATGCCCTCGGCGCTGTAGGTCTTGCGCACTTCATCGGATCGGCGTCCAGCTTACTCAACGCAAGGGTGATGATGTCAGTCATGATGGTTCCCTTTTTTCCCTATTCCCGCGAACCGGCCTCATGCCCGAACGGGCAGGAGCCCCGCTCCTGCTCCCCGAGCTCGCGCGTAGCAGCGGGGGAGAGGGGGGCAAGGTGACAAATCGGAGGGGACTCCCCACCTTTTGCAAGCTGATTTTCTGGCTTGCTCAACATCTCCATCCTCCCTTCAATTCGCGGGTTGCAGCCCTGCGCTGCAACCCCTGCCTCGCGGCGAGCAGCGGGTGTGCAAGCGGAGTGGGCGCCTTCAAACCCTACGGCGCTACCTGGCGGGCGCGGGTTGCCTTCGGCTGCTCCGCTCACTGATGCTCGCTGCGGCCGCTTGTGCCGGCTATGCCGGCGCGGCTGGAAAACGCCTCACCCAATTCGGGCCGCAGCGTGGGCCCTGAACTTCTCAACAGGGTGGGATTGCGGGGTTTGACCCGCCATGGCTGCGGCACCATCACCCGCGGTCGCGTCGGGAGCGTCGTTGAAAGGCGCCTCGGCAGCGCGCGATGCCTTCGCCACCACCCATCAAACGCCGAGGCTGTTGTTCTTCAACGGCAATTGTCGGATGCGCTTGCCAGTGGCCGCAAAGACCGCATTCAGAACCGCTGGTCCCGCTACCGCGATCGTCGGCTCGCCGACGCCGCCCCAGAAATTCCCCGATGGCATGAGAATGGATTCGACGGCCGGCATCTGGTCCATACGCATGACCTCGTAGGTATCGAAATTCTCCTGTTCGACGCGACCGCCATTGATCGTGCACTCTCCATAGAGGCAGGCTGAAAGACCGTAGACGAACGAGCCCTCCACCTGCCGCTCGGTCTGGGAGGGATTGACGATGTGGCCCGGGTCCGTCGCCGCGACGATGCGGTGGATCTTAAGCTGCCCGTCTGTGACCGAGACTTCCGCCGCGGCTGCGACGTAGCTGCCGAATCCCATGATCTGGGCAAGGCCGCGATGGATACCGTTTCCTGCCGGCTTTTCCCAACCGATCCGTTCGGCGACTGCGTCGAGAACGGCAAGGTGGTTAGGATGGTTGACCAGCAGTTTTCGCCGAAATTCGAGCGGGTCGATGCCGGCCTCGTGGGCGAGCTCGTCCATGAAGCATTCGACGTAGAGAGCGTTCTGATTGAGATTGACCCCGCGCCAGAACCCCGGTGGAATTGGGGGATTGCGCATCGCATGATCGATCAGCAGATTGGGGATGGTATAGCCGAAGGCGCCTTCGGCACCGCCGTCGTTCAGACCCTGGAACACGGCCGGATCGCGCCCGGTCTCGCGCACCTCGGCACGCAGCGACCAGAGAATCGACTGCCCGCTGATCCGCATGTGCAAGGCCGACACGTTGCCCTGCTTGTCGATTGCTGCTCGCAAGCGGCATTGCGTCACCGGATGGTACGCGCCGTGCAGCATGTCCTCTTCGCGCGACCAGATAAGCTTCACGGGGGTGCCCGAGAATTCTTTGGCGAGCCTCACGGCCTGACGGACATATTCCTGGTAAGCGCCACGCCTCCCGAAGCCGCCGCCGAGATGCAGCTTGTATACCTCGCATTGCTCCATCGGCAGGCCGGAGGCTTCGGCGGTAGCGACAAGGCTCGTCTCTCCGTTCTGCGTCGGCACCCAAACTTCGCATTTATCCGTCGTATATCGCGCCGTCGCGTTCATGGGCTCCATGGTGGCATGGGCTTGGTATGGAAAAGAATAGGTAGCCGTGACGACCTTGGCGCTTTCGGCAAGTGCTGCCCGAACGTCCCCAATCGCCGTGCCAACGACTGCCTCTTCTGCGTCCAGACCTTCTCGCAGCATCGCGGCAATCGTTTCGCTGGTGACGTTCGTGTTCGGGCCTTCATCCCAAACGATCGGCAGCGCATTAAGGGCGGAATGCGCCTGCCACCACGTGTCGGCAACAACGGCAACGGCCGTTTCATCGACCTGAACGACCTTCCTTACGCCCGGCATGCCCGAGACGGCTGCGGCATCGAAGCTTGCCACCTTCCCTCCGAAGACCGGGCAGGCTTTAATCGAGGCGTTCAGCATGCCCGGCAGTTGCAGGTCGACACCGTAGACCTGCTTGCCTGTCAGCTTGTCGCGCGTATCGAGCCGCGGCAACGGCTTGCCGGCAATCTTCCAGTCCTTCGGATCCTTCAGCGGCACATTGGCCGGCGGTTGCATGTGCGCTGCGAGCGAAGCAACGGCGCCGTAGGTGACGGTCTGGCCGGAGGGATTGTGGGTGATGACGCTGTTCGCCGCCGAGCATTCCTGCACCGGGACTTTCCAGAGGGTCGCGGCCGCAGCGACGAGCATTTCGCGCGCGGTGGCTCCGCCCTGACGCACATATTCGTGCGATTCCCGAATTCCTCGGCTGCCGCCGGTCGAGAAATTGCCCCAGATGCGATTCCGCCTCAGGCTTTCACCGGGTGTCGGATATTCCGTCGTCACCTTCGACCAGTCGCATGCGAGCTCCTCGGCGACGAGCTGGGCGAGGCCGGTGAGCGTTCCCTGACCCATTTCGGAGCGGGCAATCCGGACGACGACGGTGTCGTCCGGATGGATGAGGACCCAGGCATTCACCTCGGGCAGGATGGCGTTTCTCTCCTGGGCCTGTGCAGCAAAAGGCAGGTGAAAGCCGAGCGAGAAGCCGCCGGCCCCAGCGGCGGTGCCGATCAGAAAGCGGCGGCGCGACAAGATTGAAACTGTCATGGTCTGGCCCTCATCCTTTCTGGGACGTGCTCATGGTTTCCGCCGCGAGCTTGATCGCCGCACGGACGCGGTTATAGGTGCCACAGCGGCAGATATTGGTGATTTCCGCGCTGATATCGTCGTCGCTTGGGGTTGGTGTGCTGTTGAGCAGGGCGGCAGCCGCCATGATCATGCCGGCCTGACAGTAGCCGCATTGCGGAACGTCGAGCGCAAGCCAGGCTTGCTGGACCGGATGAGAGCCGTCCTCGGACAGGCCCTCGATCGTGACGATCTGTTGATCCTGCGCGATCGCGCTTGCCGGCATGGTGCAGGAACGCGTCGCCACGCCGTCGATAAGCACGGTGCAGGCGCCACATTGCGCAACCCCGCAGCCGAATTTCGTGCCGGTGAGGCCCGCCTGTTCACGGAGCACCCAGAGAAGTGGCGTCTCCGGATCCACTTCGATTTCCCTTGTTCGGCCGTTTATGGTCAATCGAGCCATGACATGATCCTATCGTTAGCGAGGAGAACGACGGCGGCGCACCGCCGGCATTCGCGTTGAACCGACCGGGGGAATGCCTAGTGGACCGGCCCTGTCGAAAGATTTTGCAGATAGGTGATGATGGCCGAGCGTTGCGCCTGATCGCGAACGCTCACGCTCATGGTCGTGCCCGGCACGGCCTGGCGAGGATTGTTCAAGTAGGCGTGGAGGCGTTCCTCATCCCAGACGAAGCCGGAGGCGCTGAGCGCCTTCGAGTAGCGAGCGTCTGCGACACTGCCGGCAGCACGCCCGAAAAGCTCGGAGAGATGCGGGCCGGCGCGATTTTCGCCTGGGTCCACACTGTGGCAGGAGCCGCAACGGCTGCGGAAAAGCCTCTCGCCCTCGGCAGCGGCCGGTTCCTGTGCCAGACTCGCTTCGGGACAGAGCAGGACGCCGAGAATGCAGGCGGAGATCAGATGCTTGTTCTTCATAATGGTCCTCCGAACGGGCCGCTGCAGGGAGGGCGGAGTGCCTCCGATGGAGATCGCTTCGAGAACCAAAGGTAGTCGTCATTTGTCGCAGAGATTTGCCGGTGGAACTGCCGAGTTGTAACGAATTATCTCAAAAGCTGCTGTATGAGGCCGCGCGCGAAATAGACTGGCCGCCTGGTGCCACAGGCGCAGGGCGATCGAGTTCCCACGCCCCGGCAGTTGGTTTGGCGCCTCGGCTTTGCTTCGCCCGCGCGAGTTGCCCCGGCGAAGTCTCAAGCTGAAATTTTCGGCCCTTCAGAGTTATATTTGACGCATATTCGGGCCGCCACGCGGCTTTGGCTTTATATTTCCGGCTCCTTAAACCAAGCCGCCCGGCATATCCTGATACAAATTACCATCGAACCTGGGAAAATATTGCGACAGGTTGCGGCTAAGCTTCGACCATCAATTCATCCCGCAAGGAAGTCCTGGAGCATGAAACGTAAACTCGCCGAGAGTGAGCCTGGGTATCTTCGTGATCGCCGTGAAGCTGTTGCGCGGCCAGCGGCGAATGTACTAGCGGGTTTACTTCTGAGCGCAGCTTCGATCCTCTGCGCCGCGATGATTGTTCCGGCGGCTGACCTTATCGAAGAGACCTGCACGGCTCAGACCGCAAGTGTCGAAAAACAAGCGCCGTGCCTGAAGCTGGCCCCGGCTCAGGTCTACGGCGCGCAATCTTCATTGCAGCACACAAGCTGAAAGCCGACGTGGGCCGTGGCCTGCCAACCAAGGGAGGGCGCGGCCGCACGCATCGCCATTGCACCGCCGGGATGCCGTATGCGCTCGTCGCCGATCTGGACGGTAGGGTTGCCGCTATCGGGGCAGGGGGCCGCCGGAACGCCTATCCACAGCCAAGATAGCAGCGCTTCAAGCGCCCCGATCCGACTTGGGAAGCGTTATCGTCGCGCTCAGGCCATTCTTCAGTCGCGACAGGGTGATGTCGCCGCCGTGGTGGCGAACGGTTGCCCGGGCGATCGACAGGCCTAGGCCAACCCCGCCTGTTTCGCGATTTCGCGAGGACTCCAGTCGGAAGAATGGCTCAAAAACACGCTCGAAATCTGCTTCGGGAATCCCGGGCCCCTTATCCTCAATTGCGATTCGAACGGAGGAGGGTGTCTCATTGAGCTGGACGCGAGCCTCGTTGCCGTAGCGCACGGCGTTTTCGATCAGGTTGCGGACGGCGCGCCTGAGCCCGTCCGGACGGCAGCGATAGGTGATCTTGGGGCTATCGAGAAATGTTACATTTTGCCCAAGGTCAGCAAGGTCGTCACAGAGGCTTTCGATCAAAGCGGTCAAATTGACGGTGCGTGTTGCCTCCGTCACGGCCTCCTCGCGCGCAAAGGCAAGCGCTGCCTCGGTCATCGTCTGGATCTCTTCGATCGTCGCCATCATTTTCTGCTGAGCGTCGCTATCCGTCACAAATTCAGCCCGCAGACGCAGCGAAGTCAGCGGTGTGCGAAGATCGTGACTGATCGCGGCGAGCATGCGCGTCCTATCCTCGACGAAGCGCGTAAGTCGCGCCTGCATCCGGTTGAAGGCCTCCGTCGTCCTGCGGATATCATCGGGGCCGGTTTCAGGCAGTGGCTCGACGGATTGGCCTCTGCCGAGAGCCTCCGCGGCGCCGGCCAGCCGGCGCATGGGTCTTGCCATGCGGTTAGCTACGAAGACACCGATCAACGCAAGCGTTGTGGCGGTGACGGCGAGCGACACGAGGGACTGCGTGTTCCAGAAAGGATTCGGCATCGTCTTGCGATAGACGGAGTTCAGCCAACGCCCGTCGCTGAGTTGGACCGCAAGCCCCATGCCGTGGGAATCGCCGAGCGGCAGAAACTTGGCATATCGGGGCAGGGTCCATACGTCGGACGAAAGGCGCGTCCAGCCCTCGGAGGCAATTGCCCTTTCGAAAAGCTGGAGACCCTTGCCTGACGGCGTCTTGGCTGGCGCAGCCGAGGTTAGCTCAGGCGGGCGATAGGCTGGGAGCAGGTTGGGTAGCGGTTCCTCCAGTTGCGCGACTGCCTGTTTTCGCCAGGCGAGCGTATCGACGGGATCCTGTCCCGACATCCAAAAGCGTGTATACGTTGTTCCGCTTGCCCGCAGGACATCGGTATGGAAACCTGGAGGAATGGACTCGAGCAGAGTTGCAAGCGACGCCGTGCGGCTCAAGAATTCACCCTTCGATGCCGCACGCAAAGCCTTGTCGCGTTCGTCCCAGGAGATCAGAAACCCGATCACTTGCGACAACACAAGCGCCATCAACAGAAAACAGATGAACTGAGCCGCGAGGCTCTTCCTCCACCATCGCATCAGTAGGCTTCTACCTCCGCCACGAAGCTGTATCCTCCACCCCAGTGCGTCTTGATCAAAGATGGATTTTTCGGGTCGCTCTCGATCTTCTTGCGCAACCGACTGACCTGGTTGTCAATGCTGCGATCGAAGCTCTCGGCGGCTCGCCCTGCGGTCAGATCAAGTAGCTGGTCACGGCTCAAGACCAGACCGGGGTGTTCCAAGAAGGCATTGAGCAGCCGGAACTCCGCCGTGCTCAACGCCACGCTCACACCATCGCGTCCGACGAGCTCCCGGCGTCCAGTGTCGAGTTCCCAGATATCGAAGCGGATGGTCTTGGCCTTGATCCTCCCGCGCTGGGGAGGAAGGCTGTTGACACGCCGCAGCACCGCGCGGATTCTTGCCAGGAGTTCGCGCGGGTTGAACGGCTTGGTGATGTAATCGTCGGCGCCGAGTTCCAGGCCGACGATCCGGTCCGTCCCGTCGGCCATCGCTGTCAGAAAGATGACCGGAAGCTCCGTTGTCGTGCGCAACTGACGGCAAACGGTCAATCCATCCTCGCCGGGCATCATGATGTCCAGCACGACCAGATCTGGGGCGCCTTTTTCCAGAAGACGTCGAAGCGCTTCGCCGCTTTCCGCGAGGGAAACGCGGTAACCCTGTTGTGTCAGATATTTTCCTACCAGGTCGCGAATATCGCGATGATCATCCACAACGGCAATGTGAGGCGTCGATTGCATATGGGTCCGCCCGGGGTGGAGTTGTCCTTAGAAACACATACCGCCACCGCTGAGGCGCCGCATTGAAAAAAGTGTATCAAACGGTATCAGTTGCGAAACTTCTATCGGTGGCCACGGCATTCTACCGCATACCCATATTTGCGCTGCAGCATGGCCGAGAGGTATAATTGAGGGCAGCGCAACGCACCCAACCCCGCCGCAACCTTGTTACACTTGGTCACAAACCGCGCATCGCGTCGCATACCCGTGCGACAAATCGCGTCTAGAGTTCTCCCGTCCGAGGCCGTGCGTTCTCGCACCAGTCCGGACGTCGTCGCCATCGCGCCCTGATACCTCCCGAACCAGGGCGCGATGGAACAACGGACAAAGGAGAATTCCATGACAATCAAGCATTACATCGCAGCCGCTCTTACGTCGTTTGTTGTACTTGCGAGCGTCGCACCGGCGCTCGCCAACTTCGACTACTATGAAGGCGTCGACATCAATGCGAAGCGTGGCACCGCTTCGGCCGTCAAGAAACCCGACGGCGGCGCCACCGGTGGCATCAGGACAAATGCCGCCACCTATGGCTTCCCAAGCACGGCGAAACCGGTTCTACGGGTCGTGAAGGGCGGTGAAGGTGAATACTACCAGGGACTCAGCCGCCAGTGATCCAAACGACCTCGGGCGCTCCGGTGAGACAAATCAGCCTTCAGACTGAAAGAGGAATTGGCACCGGGCCGCTCGGGGGTGCAAACTCCAATATGCATCAAAGGTTTCGCTCGGCCATCGGGCTAAATCCTCATAAAAGCCTCGCGATCTGCCTCCGATGCCGCAGGCGCAAGGCCGGCAGCACGTCGATTTCCGCGTTTCCCGTCGCGGCAATCAGGGCGTCATGGCCGGCTTCGACTTCTTGTCGACCCATTGCGGCGGAGCACCGTATTTTGAGGCAACGACGCCCAGCAGTCCCGGAGCACGGCCGAACGTTTCGCAGGCTGCATATTTCGGCTTTCCGCCGAACCACGACTTGACGCGCTGCCGCGAAGGTATCGACAGGTTCAACCCCTTCGGCTCCTTGCCAGTGATCAGCAGCCGCGATAAGTCGCTTGCGAACTTCGTCGCCAGACCGTAGGCGTCCCCGACCTGCGACACACGAGGATTGTCCTGGATCGAGTTTGCGCCCCGCGCCCAGAGCATCGCCGCGCTTTGGATTCCAGCCCTGTCTACTGCTTCAGCCTCAACCGCAAGTCCGCCCAATCCGAACGGCAGGCGCGGAATGCTGATAGGCAGCGCGAAACCGGAGCCGACGCTGACCGCCGTAGCAACACCCGCCATCGCCTTGTTGGTCGGAACGATGTCGGCGACGGTCGAATGAACGGTCAAGTCCGCCGGCCGATCGGCCGGAACCATCTGATACTTGTCGCTGAGCGCGACGCACAACGCACGATCGAGTGCATTCGTCACTAGAAAACGGTCTGCGTCGGACTTGATCTTGGACGCCGCACTGAAAGAGAATGTGGTCGGCAGGATCCGAACGGTCTTCACCTGCGCCAGATGGCGGCCGTCGACGTAGATCTGCTTTTTTGCCAGCGTCCCTTTGGGAGGACTGAGCTTGCTGTAGGAGCCGAGCGTTCCGGCCTGTTTGATTGGCACGGACGTGCATCCGGCAGCCACGGCGGTCAGAAGCAGCACGATCGACGACGGGAAAAAGTGTTTGATCGAAAAGGGAAATGACAGGCGAAATTTGCTGGAATTGCTGCGCACGCTCACGGGCCTCCGTCGTTGACTGTGCTAAGGACAGTGGTCAGCAACAATTGCCGCAGCATTACAGACATCGACGGGGCGGGGCTTGCCGCACCGGGCACAGGAAGAGGCGCCGCGGCAGCAACGAATGTCCAAGCCAAGACGGGCGAGGGCCCGTCCGTCAAAGCCGGAACGTGACTTCGGTTCCCGTCGGGCCGCTCTTCAGGCTGACACCACCGCCGTGATTTTCGACGATCTGCTTGACGAGGCTGAGACCCAAGCCGGCGCCCTTGCTGCTGGGAGAAACCCGGTAGAATGGCTCGAACACCAGTTCCTGCTGATCGTCGGGAATGCCGCTTCCCTCGTCGGTCACGTCGATCCGGCCGTCTGCAGACACCGAGATGGTGATTGCGCCGGTGTTGCCGCCATATTCGATCGCATTGCGGACCAGGTTGCTGATTGCGCGTTCCAGGGCAGAGGGGCTCCCCCGGCGCACGAGATGTTCGATGTCGCTTTGCAGGGAAATCTGATAGCCGGCCCCGATCGCCAGCGGGGCGAGATCGGCCACCACCGTCTGGGCAATCGCGACGAGATCGACTGTCTCATGAAGTTCGGTCGCTTGGTCGTTTCGTTCGAAAGCAAGAAGCTGCTCGGCCGTGTCGGCCAGGCGTGCGACGTCCTTGAGCATTCGTCCGCGTTCCATGCCCTCCGGCATTCCGTCGATGCGGGTCTGCATGATGGCGATCGGCGTCCTGAGCTCATGGGCAGCATCGATCAAGAAGCGCTGGCGTTTTCGAAATTCGCTCTCAAGTCGCTCGAGTGCACCATTGAACGCGATGACAAGGGGAGCGACTTCCCGCGCAACCCCCTCGACGGGCAGGCGCGTATCCGGTCGGTGTGGCTCGATCTCCGAGGCTTTCTGCGCGACATCGCTTACCCGTGCAAGTTCGCGTCTGACGATCTGCGGAACGGCAAGAAAAATCGCGGGCAGCGTGATCGCAATCAACGACACGTAAATCGGATAGGCTCGCAGCAACAACGCGAGGACCGGCCAACCTTTGCTGCTTGCGCCGCCGGAAAGTATTCTGACCTCACCGATCGCCGTTTCTGCACTGTCTATCGTCGCGATCTCCCTGGTGACGGCCGAGCCACGGATGTCGGCATCATCGAACAAATGCACCAGCCCCGCCAATTGGGCGTAGGCCGGCGGGATGGTTCCATAGGAGACGTGGGCACCGTCTGTGGTGGCCGCGACGAACCAGAGCGTGGCGTTCTGCTGTTTCAGCACCTGAAGCCCCGGCGTTTCCCGCAGCAGGAAGCGTCCCTGATGGTCGCGTGCCGCAGCTTCGCCGATGACCGCGCCGACTGTTTCCTCCATCGCCATGTTCGGAGACATGATCGTGGTTGCCCATACGCAAAGCCCGATGATCACCGCGGCAACCACGGCGACGATCACCAGGCTGAGTTGCCAGCTCAGCCGCCACCACAGAGACGGGTTCGATGTTTTCGCCACGCGTGTCATTCGTCCTTCAGCAGATATCCGACCCCGCGGATGTTATGGATGGCGATGCCAGCGCCCGCATCGAGCAATCGCTTGCGCAGCCTCGAAATATGCGCGTCGAGCGCGTTGGACTGGATCTCTTCCTCGTAGTTGTAGACGGCCGCCTCCAGTGTCGAGCGCAGGACCGTCTTGTCTTTGCGCTTGGCGAGTGCGACGAGAACGAGAAGTTCACGCCTTGGAAGATCGAACGGAGCGGCATCGATCGCGACGCTCAAGTTGAGCGGATCAATGCTCATGCGCCCGACGGTCACGACAGGTTCGGCAAGGTTCGTCGGGCGGCGGAGCACCGCCCTGACACGCGCCATCAGTTCCTCGACAAGAAACGGTTTGCCGAGATAGTCGTCGGCGCCGATGTCCAGACCCTTGACGCGTTCCAATGGCTCGTTTCTGGCCGTCATCACGATAATAGGAGTATGTCGCCCCGAGCGCCGCAACATCGGAATGAGCGTCAGCCCCTCGCCGTCGGGCAGACGACGATCGAGGAGGATGGCATCGTAGTCGTTCTGTAGCGTCAGTTCGAAGGCATCGGCAAGGCGCGCCGTTTGATCGGTGACGATGCCATGCTTGCTCAGCGCGACGGCGAGTGCCGCGGCCAGTTCCTTCTCGTCCTCGATCAAAAGAAGTCTCATCGTTGCACCGCTTTCTCTCGCTGCCTTCTCAACGGCTAGGATTGCGGCAGCATTACAAGAGACGAAGGAACTTATGTGCGCATTATCGCTCCAGGATGCACCGGCGTCGCCATTCCGTGTCTGGCATCGTAGGGATAGTTCGGATGGTCCTTGTGATGATCGCCGGGAATATCGAGAAGTTTGGCGACCGCCGCGGCCTCGAAACACCAGTAGCCGAAATACTCGTCGTATCTCGACAGATGGCTCTCGTGCCAATGAGCGTCGCTCATGGCCGGGTACAACTGCTGCATGAAGCCGTCGAGTTGCAAGGCCCGGTCCTTACCTGCACAATAGAGCACCGATATAGGCTCGGATAGGGATCGGGCCGAAGCAGCCGCCGGGACGGATCGTGAGGCCGCCTTCCGAGATATCCCGCGCGCACGTCGACCAGCGCGTCGCAGGACTGTCCTGCAGCGGCGCAAGCGCCAGAAATTCAAACACAAGGATGCATTTGTGGCGGGGGACCTCGAAGAGAATGCACCAGGCCAGGATGCGGTACGGTTCGTCGATCGTAGCGCCTTGAAGCATGCGATTCGCTGGGTCGCCCGCCGAAAAGTCTGTTCAGCCGAAGTATCATCGACAAGGCGTCGAGTGCGCTGTGGACCAAATCTAGCACCTCGGCATCTGCGCGATGCGCCGAAACGCCGACGACGGCGTTTTGACAGGACGTGCGGAACAGATCCCAAGCAAACCCCAGCCGCTGTGAGGGGCGAGCCGCGGGCCACCGGCGCAGACAGCAAGCTCCCCGGCGAGTTCCGCGTTTACCGCAAGGTAAATGGTAAAGTGTCCTTGGCTCTTGATTTGATATTTCATGTTGTCCTTGTCCATCGAGACGGATCTCACCGCGCGGGCCCCTTCGGATCGATCAGGACAATGCGAGCCTCGTCTTCGGTAGAGGACCGTCTGGTCTTTCTCGGACTGGCGACGTCGAAGAGCCGCTTTATGAACGCAGCCGTGTCGAAACGGCTTGCGGCTTTCGTGTCATCGGCCCGTGTGGCGTTCTGGAAGACAAAGGCGTCGATATTGACCACGGGAAGCGCGGTGATCTGGCGTATCGTCTGAATGCCGGCCGTGTATGTCGCCGCCACGTCGAAGCGGCCGATCCCCGCCGCGGCCTGGAGTTCAGACACCGTGACGGCCGTCGTGACGACCATGCCGTGAGACGTCAGCAGTTCGCCCATGCGGATGGCAATGTCCGGTTGTTTGGCATAAAGGAGGACGGCGATCGGTCCTGGTTCGCGCAATGATTGCATTGAAAGATCCGATGAAAAACGCTGCCGGTCGGCAGAGCTGGTTGCGATGTAAAGCCAACATCGCGGCGATCGGCTTGCCGCGATGTCTTTTGGTGGGCGCCTTAGAACCGGTAGCCGACGCCGAGCATGGCGAAGGGCTGGGCATCCTCCTTGACAATCGGACTGTCTTTGGCGTCCCCCAGCAGAAAGCCCGCACCCGCGGCCCCGGTGACCATCCAGTGCTCGGTCCACAGATACGTAGTCGTTCCCTTGATATCGACGCGTTTGAAACCCGCCCCGGCTTCGTACTCGGCGAGACCGGAGCGCGCCGACTGGGCCGCGTTGATCCCGAAATAGGATTCCATGTGCTTGTCGTCGGCCCAGGTGCCGGAGAGATCGGCCGAGAAGATGAACCGTTCGTATTGATAGGAGGCTTTCGTTCCGACGGTGCCCGTCAGCCCCTCGCTGCCGCCGATCGTCTTGTCGAGCGCAGCATAGAACTCGAAAGGCCCCGTCTCGAAGCTCACCAGGCCTCCGACCACGCCGCCCGGATCGATGTCGCCCAGACCGCGAAGGTAATAGGAATCGTCCTCCTTTCGGCCCATGTCGGCGCCACCGGTGATGGCGAACCTGAAACCGCTCTGCTTCCAAACGTCGAGCTTCAGCCCGGCCGTATCGAGGAAGACGCGGTCGCCGAATTGCGCGGAGATGAGCGGGAAAGGCTGGACCTCATATTCGTCCGACCCTTCATACTCGGGAAGATAGACTGCGCCGAAGCCGGCGGTCACCTTCCAGTCGTGAAGCTTTCCGCGAATGCCGCCGACGCGTTCCTCCTCCTCGCTCGCGATGCGGATGTCGGGCCCCCGGTATTGAAGTCGGCGGCGAGCGCGGCGGCCGGAGACAGCATCCAAGCCATCCCGATCGCTGCGAACGCAATATTGGCCCGCGTTCCCCCACGGATTGAGACGAAGGGGACACGCGCGGAGGCTTCGGACCTCGCTGTTTCATGGCGAAGTCGTTTCTCTGTGGTCACTTGGATATCTCCTGTTTTGACTGCGCAGAAGCCGCAAGCAAGCGGTTTGCGCTGGAAGAGTGGGGGAGGAGAATTGCCGCTACATTACAACTTCGAAACGCCGCCTGGAGACGGTACCGAACGGCGGCACCGCGGCGGTGGACTCACTGCGGGCGACGCTGGCGAACGAAGTAAGCGGTCTCGCCTGCTTGCTGCTATTGAAGCATCCGCCCGGAAATAATGATCAGCATGACGATCGGACCGCCAAGCAGCGCTGCGAACATCAGCGCCAAAAGCAATACCCGGCCGAGCAGGCGCGGTAGAAATCTCTTCTTGCCGCCCATCGGTCTATCTCGCCTGCGTGGCATCGGGATGCTTGGGCAAAGCGCGTGAGCGGCGCGTGACCCGCAGCCTTACGCTGTCGATCAAGGAGAGGGCGGCAGGAACGGCGACGAGCGTCAGGATGGTCGAACTGATTAGGCCTCCGATCACGGCGTGCGCCATGGGTGCCCGCTGTGCGCCGGCACCTGCGGCTGTCATGGCAAGCGGGAGCATGCCGAAGATCATCGCAAGTGTCGTCATGACGATCGGGCGCAACCGCACCATGGCGGCATTTTCCAGCGCTTGCGACAGCGGCAGTCCGCGCCGGCGTTCCCGGTTGGCGAAATCGACCAGCAGAATGCCATTCTTGGTCACGAGCCCCATCAGCATGATGAAGCCGATCATCGAGAACATGTTGATCGTGCTTCCGGCGATCAGCAATCCGGCAAGCACGCCGACCAGGGAGAGAGGGAGCGCTGCCATGATGGCGGCCGGCTGGCTGAAGCTTCCAAATTGCGACGCCAGCACGACATAGATGAAGATGACCGCCATGACCAGCGCCTTCAGCATGCTGGTCGCCGCCTTGCCCATATCTTCGGCGTCTCCGCCGAACTTGATTCGGCATCCGGACGGCAGCTTCTGGCGGGCGACGAGGACTTCGAGATCCTCCGTCGCATCTCCGACCAGCCGGCCGGAAACGTCAGCGGCGATCCTGACCTCGCGCATTTGGTCCAGGCGGCGGATTTCCGATGCGGCCGGAGCGAGGTCGATGTCGGCAACCTGATCGAGCCGCACCAGAGCGGGCTGTACGTCTTCGCGCGAGCTCGACGATTTTAGCGTCAGCTGACGGATAACGGCGAGGTTCGCGCGCTGATCCTGCGGTAGCCGCACGACGACATTGCGGGTTTCTCCAAGTTCGTCCGACCAGGTGCCGACGTCCTCGCCGCCGACAAGCGCCGAAAGCGTGTCGGAAAGCACTGCAAGATCGATGCCGAGATCGCTTGCCTGCTCTCGCTTCAGGCGAACGGACAGGATCGTTTTCTCCTCGTCGGCGCTCGAGTTGATGTCGACGATGCCGGGAATGCTGCGCATGCCGGCGATCAGGTCCGCGGCAGCCTTGTCGAGCACGGCTCGGTCGTCGCCGAGTACGCTGATCTGGATCGGGCTTGCACCGCCGGCGAGACCCTCCTGCATGATCGCAATTTCGATTCCGGGAATAAACGAGAGCCGCCGGCGGATGGGTTCCGCCAATTCGACGGGCGTGCGCTCGCGCGCCCCATGCGGCACGAGGCTGACCAGCAAGGCGGCCTTTTGCTTGCCCGGGCTGCCGCCGGTGTTGACGGTGGAATAGACCGAGGCCACCTCCGGAAACTCCCGCAGAGCCGTCTCCACCTGGCCGAGCTTCGCGGTCGTGTAGTCGAGCGAGGAATCGCCCGGCTTCGTGACGGTGATCTGAAAACGTCCTTCGTCCCCGTAGGCGACGAATTCCACGCCGACGAGCGGTACCATGAAAATGCTGCCAACGAAGATGGCGCCGGTCAGCCCCAGGACGATGAGACGATGGCGCAGCGTCCAGCGGATGATCGACCGATAGCGTTCCGAAAGCGCCTCGAAGCTATGGTCGAAGCGCGCGACAAGCCGGCCGATGGGTCGGCGTGCCGCACCCGGTGCGGCGTCCGGATCATGCCATACGCTGGACAGCATCGGATCGAGCGTAAAGGCGACAAAAAGCGAAATCAGAACCGCCGCTGAAACCGTTACGCCGAACTCGTAGAAGAAGCGGCCCCATGCCTTCCATGAAGGCGACCGGCAGGAAGACAGCGACGATCGTCGCGGTGGTCGCCAGGACCGCCAGTCCGATCTCGCTCGTGCCGTCCAAGGCCGCCCGATGGTGCGACTTGCCCATGCGCAGATGCCGCGTGATGTTTTCGCGCACTACGATCGCATCGTCGACCAGGATGCCGATCGATAGTGTTAGGGACAGCAGGCTCAGCATGTTCAGCGTGAAGCCCAGGAAATCGATGACCGCAAGCGTTCCGATTATCGAGATCGGCAGCGTTAGGGCCGTAATGACGGTGCTACGCCACGAGTTCAGGAACAAAAACACGATGGCGACGGCCAAGGCGGCGCCTTCGATCAAGGCCGACCTGACGTCGGTGAGCGACTCGACAATCGGCTTCGATGCGTCCCTGACGATCTCGAGCCTCACGCCCTGGCCCGCAAACTCCTCGCGGAGCTGATCGAGCCGGGCGCGCACGTCGGCAACGACCTGCACGGTGTTGGCGTCCTGGACCTTGACTATATCGGCCGCGAGCGCGGTGACGCCGTTGATGATCGCCCGGCTTTCCGGATCCTGCGGATCCGTTTCGACGTCGGCCACGTCGGCGAGATGGATGGCGGCTCCCCTCCGTCGAGCAACGATCACCTCCAGAAACTCCTTGGGGACGCGTACCCGTCCGCGAATTTGCAGCCCGCGCTCGGAAATCCCGGTGATCACGCTGCCGGCAGGGCGGTTCCGGTTGTTGGTCCTGATCGCGTCGACAACCTCGTTCACGCCAATGCCGAGAGCGTTGAGCCTTGCTTCGTCAAGACGGATGGCGACCTGCTGTTCTTGTCCGCCGATAAGCGCGACCTGTCCTACGCCGGAGACGGTCGCGAGTGCACGCACCAGACGCCGTTCGGCAAGACTGGTCAGGTCCGGCACGTCGAGTGACGTCGAGTTGATCACGACGGAAAGAACAGGCTCGTCCGAGGGATTGAAGCGCGACACGACCGGCGTATCGGCTTCGTCCGGAAGTTCCGCGTCAAGGGCGGCGAGCTTGTCGCGGACGTCTTGCGCCGCGATCGCGCTTTCAACTTCGAGCTTGAAGCTTGCGATCACGACCGAGCGCCCCTCGTAGGAGGTCGAGGCGACTTCCTCGATCCCGCCGATCGTGTTGAGGGCTTCCTCGATCGGCTTCGTCACTTCGATCTCCACGGTCTCGGTGGAGGCCCCAGCATAGGCGGTGGCGACCAACACGACCGGGACGTCCACATTGGGAAACTGATCGACGGCGAGCCGATCGTAGGAGAGGAGCCCGAGCACCACGAGGGCCACCATCATCATCGTGGCGAAGACGGGATGGTTGACGGAGACGCGGGTCAGAAACATGTCAGCCGGCCTCCGTCATCCGCACGGCGAGGCTGGGATGCAACTCGCGCAAAGGGGCGGTCACGATGACGTCGCCGCGCACGAGTCCCAGGATCTGCGCCGTCTCGTCGTCATGCCAACTGGATATAATGGTAAAGGGTTGACGAACGAGGACGTCGTCGAAGAGCTTGAGGACGTAGACGCCGTCGCCGTCCTGCCGGAGCGAGGCGATTGGAACGGCGATCGCATCCTCGGCTTGGCGTACGAGGATCGCCCCGGTCACGAACATGCCTCCCCTCAGGCCCGGATCCTCGCGCGCCAAGCGGACATAGACGGCGACGGAGCGACTGTTCTCTTCAGCCGTCGGACTGATGCGGGCGACCGTCCCCTGGATTGTCTGCTGCTCGAAGCCGTCGATGCGCAGCTCGGCTTTTTGCCCGATCACGACGCGCGAAACATCCCGCGTCGAGACCAGGAGCTTCGCCTCCATAGGGCTGGCGTCGACGAGCGTCAGAAGCTCCGCATCCGCCCCGACGCGCGCGCCGCGACCGACGGACAGTTTCGAGACGGTGCCGTCGAACGGAGCAAGCACTTCGGCATCCCGCATGGCGCTGCGGGCGATTTCCACCTGTGCCGAAAGGCTGTCCAACCGCGCTTTTGCAACGCCCACCTCGCTTCTTGCCTCTTGGAGCTGCTCCTGGCTTGCGACATTCTTGCCGGCCAGCTGTTCGATCCTGGCAAGCGACTGCATCGCGAGAAGCAGGCCGGCCATCGCCCCCTGCCGGTCGGCTACCTTTTGTTTGAGGACCGAATGGAGATCCTCGACCTCGAACCGGACCAGCACATCGCCGGCATTGACCGCCTGACCTTCCCGGATGTCGGACTGAGCGATGCGGCCACCGCTTCGGGCGCGCAGGGTCGCTTGGTTGAATGGGCGGATCTCGCCGCTGACGCGAAGCCGTTCCGAAAGAGCCACGGGCTCGACCTTGGTGATTTCCATCGGGAAGAGTTCGAGCGGCGGATTGGCACTCGCCGCTTCCGCGGAAGCCACGACTTTTTTCAGGCGATCGTTCGGATCGCTCGTGCCGCAGGCCGGATCAATTGTGACGATGGCGACATAAGCGCACCCAAAAAGTGCTGCCGTCGTCATCGATCGCCTCATCCATTTCAGTGTCATTGTCGAATCCTCGTTGCCGCCGTCCGGCATTTGTCTGGCACCTGAATGCCGCCGGCGTTTTCCCTGCTTGGCCTCTGAGCGTGAAGATCGACAATTGCAGCAGTATTACCTGGATTTCGAGCGCGTGCGGATGCGCGTGCTGCCTGCGACGTTTAAGGCAGAAAATTACAGTCACTGCATAAGTATTGGAGCTCTGCAGTGACTGTACTATTTGTCTGTTTGCGGCGTGGCTTTCTTCTTCCGGGGCGCCATCCCCGGCCGATGAAGCGTTCTTTCATCGGCTTGAAAACGACGAAAACAATCAAAGGGCTTCATGACGCAAAGGTTCAAAACCGCGGCCGAGAACTTCCGCTTCATCCGCAAGGGAAGCATTGAAGCTCAGGTTCAGTTTCATCGCCGGGGCATTGGTCGGACAATAAAAAAGCGCACTGAAGGCAGGGGCAATGAATGTGGTGGAGAAGCAAACAGCCGTTGGAGCAAGTGCCTTGGTATCGCGCACCTGGCTACAAGGGACAGAAGCCGAAAAGCGCCAGCTTGAAGCGTTTCGAATGCAACAGCAGCATCCCTCTGCGCGGTAAGTAGACCTCCCGAACGAGTCCAGTCCTATATCAGCGCCGTCCAAATCGAACTGTATGACCTCAAGCGTAAGCGCGAATTTCCCCGCACCTTTTGTGATTGAGTGAGCTTTGGCATGAGGTGTCCACCTAAAAGAGGTGGACACCAAATGATGGAAGAAGGTCAAAAACTTGTCGTGCGGCTCGTTGGTCGGAATGGACGACGCCGGTTCGATCCGGCATCGAAAGACCGTCTT
>Ga0209281_1001121_pt1 | contig 19243 bp, 14 predicted proteins | sample MedtruBG_FD_187514 | JGI IMG/M metagenome (GOLD analysis project Ga0209281, IMG submission 187514) | Root nodule microbial communities of legume samples collected from California, USA - Medicago truncatula BG (SPAdes) (version 2) | ecosystem: Host-associated > Plants > Roots > Nodule | place... | reverse complement strand
GGGCGACAACGTCACGGTTGACGTCGAGCTGATCGTGCCGATCGCGATGGAAGAAAAGCTGCGCTTCGCTATCCGCGAAGGCGGCCGCACCGTCGGCGCAGGCATCGTCGCCTCCATCGTCGAGTAATTCCGGTTCGGATCGGACTTCGAACCCCGCGGGCAACCGCGGGGTTTTTCTTTTGGCGATTACCAGATCAACGCTTTTTGAAGCGGTGGGGCGATCTCTTTCGCGTGTGATGTCTGCAACAGTGTTTGCATAGTCCCACACGCGACGTCCGATTATCACGGGACCTTGCCGCCGGTCCGTGTTACCTTCCGGTTCTGACGACTTGCGAATGGCAACGGTTGCGGCCTACAGCGCCGCGCGTCTTTGCCAAACGCGCAAAGGTTTCACTGTAGCGCGTTGAAATTGATGCATGTCTTGTCCTTCGATCGGTTCCGGTCAAAGGACATATGCAGCAGGATCGGAATCCAATGAGAAGACGTATTTCCACGCGGCTTGCCGCGGCTGGCATCGTTTTGATCTGCGTCGGGAAGTCCCCGCAATTCGCCTCGGCCGCCGATGACCGCCCGCTTATCTGGTCGCCTTCCAAGACCGGAGCCAACGCCTACAAATTCCGGTTCGGCGTTCGCCGGACGGGGCGGTGGAACACGTCCGCCGGCGCCGAAGTCTCGATGGACGCGACACGCTCGGGCAAGATCAATCCGCCCGGCGCGCCGGTCCGCCTCTGGGGAACGGTTTCTCGCGGGAGCGGGCGAGGGGCGGTCACGCGTTCCTCTCAGGTCAGCGTGGATTACAATGCCTTGCGAGGGACCGGCAACTTCGGCGCCGGTACCGCGCGCAGCTGGATCGTCACGCCCACGCTTGATGCGGAGGTCCACAGGAGCATCGCTCTCCAATGCAACGCCTATGAGAACCGGTGCAGCGAACCGAGGCTGACGCAATCCGCCAAGCTCGTGTCTCCCGCAAGCCGTACGTCGCTCACCGTGCAAAGTCAGGTTTCGCGTGACGGCGTCAGCGGTGTGAGCCGGATTGGGGTGGAACAGAATTTCGGAAATCTGCGCCTCGGCGCGGCGGTCGCCGATCCGTTGCTGGCGCCGCGGAGCGTGGTCGATGTCCGCTATAGTCTGAAGTGGTGAATCCGGCAGGAACACCCGGTGGCACGCACGATCGATCTTGCGCAAAGGCGCAAAGTACCTAACCTACGGAACGGCGCATACAGTACAGTCGCTGCAGCACGTCTTCTTCTGCGTGGGGATATATCATGAAGCGAATTCTGTTTACCGGCGGCTCGGGGAAGGCCGGGCGGCACGCCGTGCCCTATCTCGTCGAGGCCGGCTATGACGTGCACAATGTTGATCTCGTGCCGCTCGACAGCCCCGGCGTCACCAATCTGATCGCCGACATCACCGACAGCGGCCAGATGTTCAATGCGCTGTCGATGCACCGGGACTTCCCCGATCTCGACCGGGGCACGCAGCCCTTCGATGCCGTCGTGCATTTCGCGGCCATTCCGCGCATTCTCATCAAGCCCGACAACGAAACCTTCCGGGTCAACGTGATGGGGACCTACAACGTCATCGAGGCGGCGGTGAAGCTCGGCATCCGAAAGATCATCGTCGCTTCCAGCGAGACGACCTATGGTGTCTGCTTTGCGGAGGGGCACCGTGACTTCCATCATTTTCCTCTCGAAGAGGATTACGACGTCGATCCGATGGATTCCTACGGGCTCTCCAAGGTGGTGAACGAGAAGACGGCGAGGGCCTTCGCGGAGCGCTCCGGGTTCGATATTTACGCCTTGCGCATCGGTAACGTGATCGAGCCGCATGAATATGCAGACTTCCCGCATTATTTCGCCCATCCGGAGATCCGCAAAAGGATCGCCTGGAGCTATATCGATGTCCGCGACCTCGGCCAGATCGTGAAGCTCTGCGTTGAGAAGGATGGCCTGGGCTTCGCGATATTCAACGCCGCGAACGACACGGTCTCGGCCAACACGCCTTCGCGCGAATTGGCCAGGCAGTTCTATCCGAATGTTCCCTTCACGCGCGAGATCGGCGAATTCGAAGGGCTGCTTTCCAATCGCAAGATCCGCGAGGTCCTTGGTTTCAAGGAAGAGCATGACTGGCGTAAATATGTGCGGCTGAACGACTAGGGTATGTTGAGATTCGTCTTGAGTTTATGACGGCTGCTGCGAGATGGATAATGGCGTACGTTGAGACGCGGGATGCAGCGGAAAACCGCACACACTCTGCGTCGCAGCCGCCGATCGAGCGTCCGCTGAAATTTTGTCGATTCTTTTTTGGCTTTTGCTGCGAATGCGCTTGAAAGCGTCCGGCAAACTGAATATTAAGCCGCTGACTTGGGACGCAGCCGGTTCGGGTTGCGTCGCGGCACCGTAGGGGTATAGCTCAGTTGGTAGAGCGGCGGTCTCCAAAACCGCAGGTCGGGGGTTCGAGCCCCTCTGCCCCTGCCATTCTCCCGATCCTGCCGTGTTGGGATGCGTGGGGAAGGCGGCACGGCCGTCTTTGTATATTCACAAAAAAGGCTGATTGGCTCTTGTGGTTTTCGCAATCGGTCTTTATGTAGGGTCCAAACAGACACGCGGTGCGTGGGGCTGACACGTCGGCTTTACGCGCCGTAATGGCGTGAGCATTATATGGCATCCAAAACAAATCCATTTGCGTTTCTGCAGCAGGTGCGCGCTGAAACGTCGAAAGTGACTTGGCCTTCACGGCGCGAGACGACGATCTCGACGCTGATGGTTTTCGTCATGGTCTCTTTTGCCGCCGCCTTTTTCTTTGGTGCGGACCAGTTGCTGGGTTGGGTGATGAGCCTGATCCTCAACGTTGGCGCTTGATTGGGTGGAGAGTAGCATGGCTGCGCGCTGGTATATTGTTCACGCCTATTCGAATTTTGAAAAGAAGGTCGCCGAGTCGATCGAAGAAAAGGCCAGGCAGAAGGGCCTGACGCACCTCTTCGAAAAAATCCTCGTGCCGACCGAAAAGGTGGTTGAGATCCGTCGCGGACGTAAGGTTGATGCGGAGCGGAAGTTCTTTCCGGGTTACGTGCTCGTTCGCGCCGACCTGACCGATGAGGCCTATCACCTTATCAAGAATACGCCGAAAGTGACGGGTTTTCTCGGAACGGACAGCAAGCCGGTGCCCATTCCGGATCATGAGGCCGATCGTATTCTTGGTCAGGTGCAGGACGGCGTCGAACGCCCGAAGCCCTCGATCTCGTTCGAGATCGGCGAGCAGGTCCGCGTGTCCGACGGCCCCTTCGCGTCGTTCAACGGCATCGTTCAGGATGTCGACGAAGAGCGGTCGCGCTTGAAGGTCGAGGTATCGATCTTTGGTCGTGCGACGCCTGTCGAGCTGGAATACGGCCAGGTCGAGAAGGTCTGACAGAACGTTGGCTTACGAGATGGGCAGGTCGAAACGTCGGCCTGCTCGGCGGAGCGATCCGCATCGCGTGGGAGGTTTCCGGTCTTAGCCGGGTCGGTCTATCCGCACCACGCAACCGCAGCCGCCGATCGATTGATCGGCAAGTGGCCGGGTTAACCGGCTGATGAGCTCTCTTTTCGGCATTTGCCGCGAAGGAGCAGTGAAAGGCAGAGAGAAATGGCTAAGAAAGTTGCAGGCCAGCTCAAGCTGCAGGTAAAGGCCGGTTCGGCAAATCCGTCGCCGCCGATCGGTCCTGCGCTTGGTCAGCGTGGCATTAACATCATGGAATTCTGCAAGGCGTTCAATGCCGCCACGCAGGAAATGGAAAAGGGCATGCCGATTCCGGTCGTCATCACCTATTTCCAGGACAAGTCCTTCACCTTCGTCATGAAGCAGCCGCCGGTCAGCTACTTCCTGAAGCGCGAAGCGAAAGTCCAGTCGGGCTCCAAGACCCCGGGCAAGGCGAAAGCCGGCGCGATCTCCAAGGCTCAGATCCGCACGATCGCAGAGGCCAAGATGAAGGACCTCAATGCGGCCGATATCGAAGGCGCAATGGCAATGGTCGAGGGCTCTGCCCGCTCCATGGGCCTGGAAGTGACGGGCTAAGACCATGGCGAAGATTGCAAAGCGTGTACAGAAGTCCCGCGAGGGCGTCGATCCTGCGAAGCTCTATGGTCTCACCGAAGCCGTGACGATGATCAAAGAGCGTGCGACGGCCAAGTTCGACGAGACGATCGAAGTCGCGATGAACCTCGGCGTCGACCCGCGTCATGCCGACCAGATGGTCCGCGGCGTGGTCAACCTTCCGAACGGCACCGGCCGCTCGGTCCGTGTCGCCGTTTTTGCCCGTGGCGCGAAGGCTGACGAAGCCAAGGCTGCCGGCGCTGACGTCGTGGGTGCGGAAGAGCTCGTCGAAATCGTCCAGGGCGGCAAGATCGATTTCGATCGCTGCATCGCTACCCCGGACATGATGCCGCTTGTCGGTCGTCTCGGTAAGGTTCTCGGTCCCCGTGGCATGATGCCGAACCCGAAGGTCGGTACGGTTACCATGGACGTCGCGGGAGCCGTCAAGGCTTCGAAGGGCGGTGCGGTAGAGTTCCGCGTCGAGAAGGCCGGTATCGTTCACGCCGGCATCGGCAAGGCATCCTTCGACGCCAAGGCGCTCGAAGAGAATATCCGTGCCTTTGCAGATGCGGTGATCAAGGCGAAGCCGACCGGCGCCAAGGGCAATTACGTCAAGCGCGTGGCTGTGTCTTCGACGATGGGTCCCGGTCTCAAGATCGATCCGGCGACGATCAGCGCTGCCTGATAGAAATTTTACGGACCTCGGTCCTTAACGTGATTTCCGGCCTTTCGGGGCCGGAAATTTCCGGGCTTCCCGCCCGGAAATCCTGTCCGAGATTGCGGGTGGTTTTACCTTAATCACCGTGCCCGCATGAGACGGGTAAGATCTGAATTTCAAGGAGACGCGTACGCGTCGAAATTCGGTTCGAACCTCGCTTGCCTTGTGTCAGACCCGGCTCTCCCGGGAACGCCAAGGGACAGGATCCTCAAGCGTTGCTTGGGATCGAGCATGATCCCGGGTGACAAAGGCAAACCCGGCAGGGCTGCGATGAGCAACCCTGCCAACTGGAGACAGACAGTGGAAAGAGCGGAAAAACGCGAATTCGTCACGGAGCTGAACGAAGTCTTCAAGGCTTCCGGTTCGGTTGTCGTGGCCCACTATGCTGGTGTCACAGTTGCGCAGATGAACGACTTCCGTTCGAAGATGCGCGCTGCTGGCGGCACCGTCAGAGTCGCGAAAAACCGCCTGGCCAAGATCGCTCTTCAGGGCACGGAGTCTGAAGGGATGACCGATCTCTTCAGGGGACAGACGCTGATCGCTTTCAGCGAAGACCCCGTAACGGCTCCGAAGGTCGTCATGGATTTCGCCAAGACCAACGACAAGCTCGTTGTACTCGGCGGCGCCATGGGGGCAACCACGCTCAACGCCGAAGGTGTCAAGTCGCTCGCGACCCTGCCTTCGCTCGATGAGCTGCGCGCGAAGCTGCTGGGCCTCCTCAATGCCCCGGCAACCCGCGTCGCGACGGTTGTCGCAGCACCGGCAAGCCAGCTTGCCCGCGTGTTCTCGGCCTACGCCAAGAAGGACGAAGCCGCCTGAGGCGGAATTTCGCTGTTGTATTTAGAACCAGTTCGAACCGAACAAAAGGAAAAGTAAAATGGCTGATCTCGCAAAGATCGTTGAAGACCTCTCCTCGTTGACCGTCCTGGAAGCTGCTGAGCTTTCCAAGCTTCTCGAAGAAAAGTGGGGCGTTTCTGCCGCTGCTCCGGTAGCCGTTGCTGCCGCCGGCGGTGCTGCCGCTGCTGCTCCGGTTGAGGAAGAAAAGACCGAGTTCGACGTCATCCTGACCGAAGCAGGCGCGAACAAGATCAACGTCATCAAGGAAGTCCGCGCCATCACCGGCCTCGGCCTCAAGGAAGCCAAGGATCTCGTCGAAGGCGCTCCGAAGGCTGTCAAGGAAGCTGTTTCCAAGGCTGAAGCTGCTGACCTCAAGAAGAAGCTCGAAGACGCTGGCGCCAAGGTCGACGTCAAGTAATTCGACGACATGCGAAGGGAGGGGGCCTTTATGGCCGCCTCTCTTTGACCGTTTTTAGAACATATTACCCAAAAGCCTGTCGAAAACGGCTTTTGGGTAATGGGTTCTTCAAGAGGATGGTCCCTATCGAAGGACAGCACAGCATTCCGCGCTGGCGTCTTTCGAAAGCTGGACGAGATTGAACCACCCATTGATTGACGGGGCCGACTGGCCATCGGTTCCCGTCCGTTGCAGGCCCGGATGCAAGATTGACAAGGAGCGACGATGGCTCAGACCCTTTCGTTTAACGGTCGTAGGCGCGTACGCAAGTTTTTTGGTAAAATTCCCGAAGTCGCGGAGATGCCGAACCTCATCGAGGTTCAGAAGGCGTCTTACGACCAGTTCCTCATGGTGGACGAGCCCCAAGGCGGACGGCCGGATGAGGGGCTTCAAGCCGTTTTCAAATCGGTATTTCCGATCAAGGATTTCTCCGGCGCTTCGATGCTCGAGTTCGTTTCCTACGAATTCGAGGCACCGAAGTTCGACGTCGAGGAGTGCCGTCAGCGCGACCTGACCTATGCGGCGCCGCTCAAGGTGACGCTGCGGCTGATCGTGTTCGATATCGACGAGGACACCGGCGCCAAGTCCATCAAGGATATCAAGGAACAGAACGTCTACATGGGCGACATGCCGCTCATGACGGACAACGGTACCTTCATCGTCAACGGCACGGAGCGCGTCATCGTCTCGCAGATGCACCGGTCGCCGGGTGTCTTCTTCGACCATGACAAGGGCAAGAGCCACTCGTCCGGCAAGCTGCTCTTCGCCGCGCGCGTGATCCCCTATCGCGGTTCGTGGCTCGACATCGAGTTCGACGCGAAGGACATCGTCCATGCGCGTATCGACCGCCGCCGCAAGATTCCGGTGACGTCGCTTCTGATGGCGCTCGGAATGGACGGCGAAGAAATCCTCGACACCTTCTACACGAAGTCGCTCTACCAGCGCGACGGCGAGGGCTGGCGCGTGCCGTTCCAGCCGGATGCGCTGAAGGGCCAGAAGACACTGGCAGACATGATCGACGCCGACACCGGCGAGGTCGTTGTCGAGAGCGGCAAGAAGCTGACGCCGCGCCTGCTCCGGCAGTTGCAGGAAAAGGGCCTGAAGGCGCTCAAGGCGACCGACGACGATCTCTACGGCAACTATCTCGCCGAGGACGTCGTCAACTTCGAGACCGGCGAGATCTATCTCGAGGCCGGTGACGAGATCGACGAGAAGACGCTTCCGGTCATCCTTTCCGCCGGCTTCGATGAGATCCCGGTGCTCGACATCGACCACATCAATATCGGCGCCTATATCCGCAACACGCTTTCGGCCGACAAGAACGAGAACCGTCAGGACGCGCTGTTCGATATCTACCGCGTCATGCGTCCGGGTGAGCCGCCGACCATGGATTCGGCCGAAGCCATGTTCAATGCGCTCTTCTTCGATGCCGAGCGCTACGATCTCTCGGCCGTCGGCCGCGTGAAGATGAACATGCGCCTCGATCTGGACGTTCCGGACACGGTTCGCACGCTGCGCAAGGAAGACATCCTGGCCGTGGTCAAGATGCTCGTGGAACTGCGTGACGGCAAGGGCGAGATCGACGACATCGACAACCTCGGCAACCGCCGCGTCCGCTCGGTCGGCGAGTTGATGGAGAACCAGTACCGTCTGGGTCTCCTGCGTATGGAACGTGCGATCAAGGAGCGCATGTCCTCGATCGAGATCGACACCGTGATGCCGCAGGACCTGATCAACGCGAAGCCGGCTGCCGCAGCCGTTCGCGAATTCTTCGGTTCCTCGCAGCTCTCGCAGTTCATGGACCAGGTGAACCCGCTTTCGGAAATCACCCACAAGCGCCGCCTTTCGGCACTGGGTCCGGGCGGTCTGACCCGTGAACGCGCCGGCTTCGAAGTGCGCGACGTGCATCCGACGCATTACGGCCGTATCTGCCCGATCGAAACGCCGGAAGGCCCGAACATCGGTCTGATCAACTCGCTTGCGACCTTCGCTCGCGTCAACAAGTACGGCTTCATCGAGAGCCCGTACCGCAAGATCGTCGACGGCAAGGTGACGAACGACGTCGTCTATCTGTCGGCGATGGAAGAAGCGAAGTATCACGTTGCACAGGCAAACTCGGTGCTGGATGACGACGGCTCCTTCTCTGAAGAATTCGTCGTTTGCCGCCACGCCGGCGAAGTCATGCTGGCGCCGCGCGACAACATCAACCTGATGGACGTTTCGCCGAAGCAGCTCGTCTCGGTCGCGGCCGCGCTCATTCCGTTCCTCGAGAACGATGACGCCAACCGCGCGCTGATGGGCTCGAACATGCAGCGTCAGGCCGTGCCGCTGCTGCGTGCGGAAGCGCCCTTCGTCGGCACCGGCATGGAGCCGGTCGTCGCGCGTGACTCCGGTGCTGCGATCGCTGCCCGCCGCGGCGGTATCGTCGACCAGGTGGACGCGACCCGTATCGTTATCCGCGCCACCGAAGACCTGGATCCGTCCAAGTCGGGCGTCGATATCTACCGCCTGCAGAAATTCCAGCGTTCCAACCAGAACACCTGCGTCAACCAGCGCCCGCTGGTCACCGTCGGTGACGTGATCAACAAGGGCGATATCATCGCGGACGGTCCGTCGACCGACCTCGGCGATCTGGCGCTCGGCCGCAACGCCCTCGTCGCGTTCATGCCCTGGAACGGCTACAACTACGAAGACTCGATCCTGCTCTCCGAGCGGATCGTGCGTGACGACGTCTTCACCTCGATCCACATCGAGGAATTCGAAGTGATGGCGCGCGACACCAAGCTTGGTCCGGAAGAAATCACCCGCGACATTCCGAACGTTTCGGAAGAAGCGCTGAAAAACCTGGACGAAGCCGGTATCGTCTACATCGGCGCCGAAGTTCAGCCGGGCGACATCCTCGTCGGCAAGATCACGCCGAAGGGCGAGAGCCCGATGACGCCGGAAGAAAAGCTTCTGCGCGCCATCTTCGGCGAGAAGGCGTCGGACGTTCGCGACACGTCGATGCGCATGCCCCCGGGCACCTTCGGCACGGTCGTCGAAGTGCGCGTCTTCAACCGCCATGGCGTCGAGAAGGACGAGCGCGCGATGGCGATCGAGCGCGAGGAAATCGAGCGTCTCGCGAAGGACCGCGACGACGAACAGGCGATCCTCGACCGCAACGTCTATGCGCGTCTGGTCGACATGCTTCGCGGCCACGTCGCCGTTGCCGGTCCGAAGGGCTTCAAGAAGGGCACCGAGCTCTCCAACGTCGTCATCAGTGAATATCCCCGCTCGCAGTGGTGGATGTTCGCTATCGAGGACGAGAAGGCGCAGGGCGAGATCGAAGCGCTTCGCGCACAGTACGACGAATCCAAGTCGCGCCTCGAACAGCGCTTCATGGACAAGGTCGAAAAGGTTCAGCGCGGCGATGAGATGCCTCCGGGCGTCATGAAGATGGTCAAGGTCTTCGTCGCCGTGAAGCGCAAGATCCAGCCGGGTGACAAGATGGCCGGCCGTCACGGCAACAAGGGTGTCGTGTCGCGGATCGTGCCGATCGAAGACATGCCGTTCCTGGAAGACGGTACGCATGTCGACGTGGTTCTGAACCCGCTCGGCGTGCCGTCGCGCATGAATGTCGGTCAGATCCTCGAGACCCATCTCGGTTGGGCTTGCGCCGGCATGGGCAAGAAGATCGGAGCGATGCTCGATGCATACAAGGCGGGCGCTGATATCCAGCCGCTGCGCGATACCATCGACAGCGTCATCGGATCTGGCCCGAAGGGCGAGCCGATCAAGCAGTACGACGATGAATCGATCGTCCGGCTTGCCGAGCAGACCCGCCGCGGCGTTTCGATCGCGACACCGGTCTTCGACGGTGCCGTCGAAGCGGACGTCAACGAGATGCTGGAGCAGGCTGGCCTGAAGGTAACCGGTCAGTCGACGCTCTATGACGGCCGTACCGGCGAGACTTTCGACCGTCAGGTGACCGTGGGCTACATCTACATGCTGAAGCTCAACCACCTGGTCGACGACAAGATCCACGCCCGTTCGATCGGTCCTTACTCGCTCGTTACCCAGCAGCCGCTGGGCGGCAAGGCGCAGTTCGGCGGTCAGCGCTTCGGCGAAATGGAGGTCTGGGCTCTGGAAGCCTATGGTGCCGCCTACACGCTGCAGGAAATGCTGACGGTCAAGTCGGACGACGTGGCCGGCCGCACCAAGGTCTACGAGGCGATTGTCCGCGGCGACGATACCTTCGAAGCGGGCATTCCGGAGAGCTTCAACGTTCTCGTCAAGGAAATGCGCTCGTTGGGCCTTTCCGTCGAGCTGGAGAACTCCAAGGTCGACGACGTCGGTAGCACGGCGCAGCTGCCGGACGCGGCCGAATAAGAGTCATCAGGTGCGTGCCGCTAAGCGGCGCGCACCGTTTCCGCCGTCGGGCACCTGATTGTCCGCGGCAGGAACAGGGCCGCACCCGATGCGGTTTTAGCTGTTTATGGGGCAGGGGCCGGCGCCCGGGATTTGCCGGCACCCTCGCCAAGCTCAGGGCTTAAATGCCCGCAAAGGAGACAGGCATGAACCAAGAGGTCATGAATCTTTTCAATCCGCAGGTGCCTGCACAGACCTTCGATTCCATCCGGATTTCGATAGCGTCCCCGGAGAAGATTCTTTCCTGGTCTTACGGTGAGATCAAGAAGCCGGAGACGATTAACTACCGTACCTTCAAGCCGGAACGCGACGGTCTTTTCTGCGCCCGCATCTTTGGTCCGATCAAGGACTACGAGTGCCTGTGCGGCAAGTACAAGCGCATGAAGTACAAGGGCATCATCTGCGAAAAGTGCGGCGTCGAAGTCACGCTGTCGCGCGTTCGCCGCGAGCGCATGGGCCATATCGAGCTCGCCGCGCCCGTTGCTCACATCTGGTTCCTGAAGTCGCTGCCGAGCCGCATCGCAACGCTGCTCGACATGACGCTCAAGGATATCGAGCGCGTCCTCTACTTCGAGAACTACATCGTCACCGAGCCGGGTCTGACGTCGCTCAAGGAAAACCAGCTCCTGAGCGAAGAAGAATACATGATCGCGGTCGACGAGTTCGGTGAGGACCAGTTCACCGCGATGATCGGCGCCGAAGCGATCTACGAGATGCTCGCATCGATGAATCTCGAGAAGATCGCGGGCGACCTGCGTTCGGAGATGGCCGAGACGACGTCCGATCTGAAGCAGAAGAAGCTGATGAAGCGGCTGAAGATCGTCGAGAACTTCATGGAATCCGGCAATCGTCCGGAATGGATGATCATGAAGGTCGTTCCGGTGATCCCGCCGGACCTGCGTCCGCTCGTGCCGCTTGACGGCGGCCGTTTCGCAACGTCGGACCTCAACGATCTCTACCGCCGCGTCATCAACCGCAACAACCGCCTGAAGCGGCTGATCGAACTGCGTGCGCCGGGCATCATCATCCGCAACGAAAAGCGGATGCTGCAGGAATCCGTGGACGCGCTGTTCGACAACGGCCGCCGCGGCCGCGTCATCACGGGTGCGAACAAGCGTCCGCTGAAGTCGCTCTCCGACATGCTCAAGGGCAAGCAGGGCCGCTTCCGTCAGAACCTGCTCGGCAAGCGCGTCGACTATTCCGGCCGTTCGGTCATCGTGACCGGTCCGGAACTCAAGCTGCACCAGTGCGGCCTGCCGAAGAAGATGGCGCTCGAGCTCTTCAAGCCGTTCATCTACGCCCGCCTCGACGCCAAGGGTTACTCCTCGACCGTCAAGCAGGCGAAGAAGCTGGTCGAGAAGGAAAAGCCGGAAGTCTGGGATATCCTGGACGAGGTCATCCGCGAGCACCCGGTTCTTCTGAACCGCGCGCCGACCCTGCACCGCCTGGGCATCCAGGCCTTCGAGCCGATCCTGGTCGAAGGCAAGGCGATCCAGCTGCACCCGCTCGTTTGCACGGCCTTCAACGCCGACTTCGACGGCGACCAGATGGCCGTTCACGTGCCGCTGTCGCTCGAAGCGCAGCTCGAAGCACGCGTGCTGATGATGTCGACGAACAACATCCTGCATCCGGCAAACGGTGCCCCGATCATCGTGCCGTCGCAGGACATGGTTCTCGGCCTGTACTATCTCTCGATCATGAACCAGAACGAGCCGGGCGAAGGCATGGCCTTCTCCGACATGGGCGAATTGCACCATGCGCTGGAGACCAAGGCCGTCACCCTGCACGCCAAGATCCGTGGCCGTTACAAGACCGTCGATGCCGAGGGCAACCCGGTTTCGAAGATCTATGAAACGACGCCTGGCCGCATGATCATCGGCGAACTCCTGCCGAAGAACCCGAACGTCCCCTTCGAAACCTGCAACCAGGAAATGACCAAGAAGAACATCTCCAAGATGATCGACACGGTCTATCGCCATTGCGGTCAGAAGGACACGGTCATCTTCTGCGACCGGATCATGCAGCTCGGCTTCTCGCATGCCTGCCGCGCCGGCATTTCGTTCGGCAAGGACGACATGGTGATTCCGGACACGAAGGTGAAGATCGTCGGCGACACCGAAGCGCTCGTGAAGGAATACGAGCAGCAGTACAATGACGGCCTCATCACCCAGGGCGAAAAGTACAACAAGGTCGTCGACGCCTGGGGCAAGGCGACCGAGAAGGTCGCCGAAGAGATGATGGCGCGCATCAAGGCCGTCGAGTTCGACGACAGCGGCCGCCAGAAGCCGATGAACTCGATCTACATGATGTCGCACTCGGGCGCCCGCGGTTCGCCGAACCAGATGCGTCAGCTTGGCGGCATGCGCGGCCTCATGGCAAAGCCTTCGGGCGAGATCATCGAAACGCCGATCATCTCGAACTTCAAGGAAGGCCTGACCGTGAACGAGTACTTCAACTCGACGCACGGTGCCCGTAAGGGTCTCGCCGACACCGCCTTGAAGACTGCGAACTCCGGTTACCTGACCCGTCGTCTCGTCGATGTGGCGCAGGACTGCATCGTCACGCATACGGATTGCGGCACCGACAAGGGCCTCACCATGACTGCGATCGTCGATGCCGGTCAGGTCGTGGCCTCGATCGGCCAGCGTATCCTCGGCCGTACGGCGCTCGACAACATCGACAACCCGGTCACCGGTGAGCGCATCGTCGATGCCGGCAAGATGATTCTCGAGCCGGACGTCGTCGCGATCGAGAAGGCCGGTATCCAGTCCGTCCGGATTCGCTCGGCTCTGACCTGCGAGATCCAGACCGGCGTCTGCGGCGTTTGCTACGGCCGTGACCTCGCACGCGGTACGCCTGTCAACATGGGCGAAGCCGTCGGCGTCATCGCGGCTCAGTCGATCGGCGAGCCGGGCACGCAGCTGACCATGCGTACGTTCCACCTTGGTGGTACGGCAACGGTGGTCGACCAGTCGTTCCTGGAAGCCTCTTATGAGGGCACGGTTCAGATCAAGAACCGCAACATGCTGCGCAATTCCGATGGCGTACTCGTCGCCATGGGCCGCAACATGGCGATCCAGATCCTCGACGAACGCGGTGTCGAGCGCTCCTCGCAGCGCGTTGCCTACGGTTCGAAGATCTTCGTCGACGATGGCGACAAGGTGAAGCGCGGCCAGCGTTTCGCCGAGTGGGACCCCTACACCCGTCCGATGATGACGGAAGTGGAAGGTACCGTTCACTTCGAAGACGTGGTCGACGGCATCTCGGTTCTGGAATCGACCGACGAGTCGACCGGCATCACCAAGCGCCAGGTCATCGACTGGCGTTCGACGCCACGCGGTACCGACCTGAAGCCGGCGATCGTCATCAAGGACAAGAACGGCAACATCGCCAAGCTTGCCCGCGGCGGCGAAGCCCGCTTCATGCTCTCGGTCGACGCGATCCTTTCCGTCGAGCCGGGACAGAAGGTCAGCCAGGGCGACGTTCTTGCCCGTTCGCCGCTCGAAAGCGCCAAGACCAAGGACATCACCGGTGGTCTGCCGCGCGTTGCCGAACTGTTCGAGGCGCGTCGTCCGAAGGATCACGCCATCATCGCTGAGATCGATGGCACGATCCGTTTCGGCCGCGATTACAAGAACAAGCGTCGCGTGATGATCGAGCCGGCGGAAGACGGTGTCGAGCCGGTCGAATACCTGATCCCGAAGGGCAAGCCCTTCCATCTTCAGGATGGCGACTACATCGAGAAGGGCGACTACATCCTCGACGGCAATCCGGCGCCGCATGACATCCTGGCGATCAAGGGCGTGGAAGCACTTGCTTCCTATCTCGTGAACGAGATCCAGGAAGTCTACCGACTGCAGGGCGTTGTCATCAACGACAAGCACATCGAGGTGATCGTCCGGCAGATGCTCCAGAAGGTCGAAATCACCGACGCCGGTGACTCGACCTATATCGTCGGCGACAACGTCGATCGCATCGAGCTCGAGGACGTCAACGACTCTCTGCTTGCCGAAGGCAAGAAGCCCGCCTTTGGCGAGCCGGTGCTGCTCGGCATCACCAAGGCATCGCTGCAGACCCCGTCCTTCATCTCGGCCGCTTCGTTCCAGGAGACCACCAAGGTCCTCACCGAAGCTGCGGTCGCAGGCAAGACGGACAATCTGCAGGGCCTGAAGGAGAACGTCATTGTCGGTCGTCTCATCCCGGCCGGTACGGGCGGCACGATGACACAGATCCGCCGCATCGCTACGGCCCGCGACGAGTTGATCCTTGAAGAGCGACGCAAGGGCACCGGTGCGGAAAGCGCCACGCCGATGCTCGCCGACATGGCGAACGATCCCGCCGCGGCGGAATAAGCGGAAAGGGGAGGGTATCTGCCCTCCCTGGTGAAACAGTAAAGCCGCCTGCAGCGATCCGGGCGGCTTTTTCAGGTCGATGTGTTTGGCGTCGATGCGCTACAGCGCCGCGCGTCTTATCAGACGCGCAAAGGTCGCTGTAACACTTTTATCTGCTGCATGTTTTTGTCCTTTGATCGGATACGATTAAAGGAAACATGCAGTAGAGCGGGATGAGGAAAAGTGTGTGCGGTTTTCCGCCCGCATCCCGGGTCTCAACTTCTTGGAATCGATCACGTTCATGTTTTTAGGTCGACCCGACCTAAAAACATCGTGATCCAAGGCGGCACCAGATGCCGCCGGATCGCTCAACCGAAGCGAATGATGGCGACTTCGCCCTCGAGTGCGCCCTGATAGGCGGAAGCGTGCGGCTCCTCGTCCGGTATGCCGTCCAAGGTGCCGATCTGGTCGAGATCGGCTTCAAGGAAGCCCTCCTCGGCCAGTGCATTCAGCGCTTCGCGCACGGCCGTATCGTCATCCGGCGCCCGCAGCATCACATGGATGTCGACGCCCTCGGCATCGCCGTCGGTCTCGTAGGCTTTGCCGATAACGATGAAGATCAGCGGTTCGTCGGGTGCGTTGTCGTTATCCGGTGTGACAGACATGGAAACATCCTCTTTGAAGAATAGTAACGGGCGATCGCGTTCATTTTAGGTCGAAAGAGGCCGAAACCGTCGCGATCGATTCTCAAGCGTTGAGACGCGGGATGCGGGGAAACCGGATACACTTTGCCTTCATCCTGCTCTACTGCATATTGCGCCAGATCGAAACCCGTTCCAGAATCAGCCAGATCGCTTGAACATTTTCGGTCATCGGCGCGGCGCGACTCGCGGTCGTGGAAAACGACAGAAAGAGGTTGCTGATTCCTTAAGTGCGAAGGAATATGCGGCGGCACGAACCGACGTCGCGCCAGCCCGCGGGCATAGCGAGCGCGCAAAGCCTTGTTTCTCGGGCATATCAGGGCTGCAACGCCTAGATTATTTCCTAATTGCCCTTGACGGATCGCCCCGAAATCAGTACACCCCGCCGCATCAGAGCCCATGTGAGGCTGGCTGGTTCGGAACGACGCGTTCTGGAGTTCGCCTCAAACAAGGTTCAAAACGTACGCTGACGACATAATGCTGCACGCAAGACGCGCGAGATAGTGCGTCCTCTGCTTTTTGTGGGGCCATCTGCGGAAAAGCGGATCGGCCCTCGTTTTGCGCATTTCATAGGCGTTCGTTGTTGCCGGCGACGGCAAGCGATCCGCCCGAAAGGGTAACGAGACAAGTTTTTGTAAGGGATGGTTAGATGCCTACCGTAAACCAGCTGATCCGCAAGCCACGTCAGGCACAGGTAAAGCGCAACAAGGTTCCTGCACTGCAGGAGAACCCGCAGAAGCGCGGCGTTTGCACCCGCGTCTACACGACGACCCCGAAGAAGCCGAACTCGGCTCTGCGTAAGGTTGCCAAGATCCGCCTGACGAACGGCTTCGAAGTGATCGGCTACATTCCGGGTGAAGGCCACAACCTTCAGGAGCACTCCGTGGTCATGATCCGCGGCGGCCGCGTGAAGGACCTTCCGGGTGTTCGTTACCACATCATCCGCGGCGTTCTCGATACGCAGGGTGTGAAGAACCGTAAGCAGCGCCGCTCCAAGTACGGCGCGAAGCGTCCGAAATAACATCGCAACCGGCGCCATTTCGCTGGTCACAAGATTTAAAGTTGAGAGACGAGAAGTATGTCCCGACGTCACAGAGCAGAAAAGCGTGAGATCAACCCGGATCCGAAGTTCGGTGATCTGGTCGTCACGAAGTTCATGAACGCAATCATGCTGCACGGCAAGAAGTCCGTTGCGGAAAGCATCGTCTACGGTGCGTTCGATGCGGTCCAGTCGAAGCTGAAGCAGGAGCCGGTCGCCGTGTTCCACTCCGCGCTCGACAACATCGCTCCGCATGTCGAAGTGCGTTCGCGCCGCGTCGGTGGTGCTACCTACCAGGTTCCGGTCGACGTTCGTCCGGAGCGCCGTCAGGCTCTCGCTATCCGCTGGCTGATCGCAGCTGCCCGTAAGCGCAATGAAACGACCATGGTCGATCGCCTGTGTGGCGAACTCATGGACGCAGCGAACAACCGCGGCAGCGCAGTGAAGAAGCGCGAAGACACCCACAAGATGGCTGATGCCAACCGTGCGTTCTCGCACTACCGCTGGTAATCAGAACAGGTTCCGAAAGGCAGTCTCTCATGGCTCGCGAATATAAAATCGAAGACTACCGAAACTTCGGTATCATGGCGCACATCGACGCCGGCAAGACGACGACGACCGAGCGTATCCTCTACTACACCGGCAAGTCCCACAAGATCGGCGAAGTCCATGACGGCGCCGCGACCATGGACTGGATGGAGCAGGAGCAGGAGCGCGGCATCACGATCACGTCTGCTGCGACGACGACCTTCTGGAAGGGCCGCGACGGCAAGACGCGCCGCTTCAACATCATCGACACTCCCGGCCACGTCGACTTCACCATCGAAGTCGAGCGTTCGCTGCGCGTTCTCGACGGTGCGATCGCGCTTCTCGACGCCAATGCCGGTGTCGAGCCGCAGACGGAAACCGTCTGGCGCCAGGCCGAGAAGTATCATGTTCCGCGCATGATCTTCTGCAACAAGATGGACAAGACCGGTGCGGACTTCTACCGCTCGGTCGAGATGATCAAGACGCGCCTCGGCGCGACGGCCGTCGTCATGCAGCTGCCGATTGGCGCTGAAAGCGACTTCAAGGGTGTTATCGACCTGATCGAGATGAATGCTCTCGTATGGCGCGACGAATCGCTCGGCGCCCAGTGGGACGTCGTCGAAATCCCGGCCGACATGAAGGAAAAGGCGGAAGAATACCGCGAAAAGCTGATCGAGACGGTTGTCGAGATCGACGAAGCGGCAATGGAAGCCTACCTGGAAGGTACCTACCCGGATAACGACAAGATCCGTGAACTGGTCCGTCGCGGTACGATCGACGTCAAGTTCCACCCCATGTTCTGCGGCACCGCCTTCAAGAACAAGGGCGTTCAGCCTCTGCTCGACGCCGTCGTCGATTACCTGCCGTCGCCGATCGACATTCCGGCGATCAAGGGCATCGACGTCAAGACCGAAGGCGAGATCACCCGTAAGGCCGACGACAACGAGCCGCTTTCGATGCTCGCGTTCAAGATCATGAACGACCCCTTCGTCGGTTCGCTGACCTTCGCACGCATCTATTCCGGCAAGCTCGAAAAGGGCACGTCGGTGATGAACACGGTCAAGGAAAAGCGCGAGCGCGTCGGCCGCATGCTGCAGATGCACTCCAACTCGCGTGAAGACATCGAAGAAGCCTTCGCTGGCGACATCGTTGCTCTGGCCGGCCTCAAGGAAACCACCACTGGCGATACGCTTTGCGATCCGCTGAAGCCGGTTATCCTCGAGCGCATGGAATTCCCGGAGCCGGTCATCCAGATCGCGATCGAGCCGAAGACCAAGGGCGACCAGGAAAAGATGGGCCTCGCGCTCAACCGCCTGGCTGCCGAGGATCCGTCCTTCCGCGTCAAGACCGACGAGGAGTCCGGCCAGACGATCATCGCCGGCATGGGCGAACTTCACCTGGACATCATCGTCGACCGCATGCGTCGCGAGTTCAAGGTCGAAGCTTCGGTCGGTGCTCCGCAGGTTGCCTACCGCGAGACCATTACGCGCAAGCACGAGGAAGATTACACGCACAAGAAGCAGTCCGGTGGTACCGGCCAGTTCGCGCGCGTCAAGATCGTCTTCGAACCGAACCCGGAAGGCGAAGACTTCGCATTCGAATCGAAGATTGTCGGTGGTGCTGTTCCGAAGGAATATATCCCCGGCGTTCAGAAGGGTATCGAAAGCGTCCTGTCCTCGGGTCCGCTCGCGGGCTTCCCGATGCTCGGCGTCAAGGCGACGCTGATCGACGGTGCATTCCACGACGTCGACTCGTCGGTCCTGGCCTTCGAAATCGCTTCCCGTGCATGCTTCCGTGAAGCCGCGAAGAAGGCTGGAGCTCAGCTCCTCGAGCCGATCATGAAGGTCGAGGTCGTGACGCCGGAAGATTACGTCGGTGACGTTATCGGTGACCTGAACTCTCGCCGTGGCCAGATCCAGGGTCAGGAAGCGCGCGGCGTCGCCGTTGTGATCAATGCCCACGTGCCGCTCGCGAACATGTTCAAGTACGTGGACAACCTGCGCTCGATGTCGCAGGGCCGCGCTCAGTACACGATGCTGTTCGATCACTACGCGCCGGTTCCGTCGAACGTCGCGCAGGAAATCCAGGCGAAGTATTCCGGTCAGAAGTGACCGGAATAGCCTCGCGCTGAAACAGAATGAAAAGATTTCCCCT
>Ga0209281_1001116_pt1 | contig 19397 bp, 16 predicted proteins | sample MedtruBG_FD_187514 | JGI IMG/M metagenome (GOLD analysis project Ga0209281, IMG submission 187514) | Root nodule microbial communities of legume samples collected from California, USA - Medicago truncatula BG (SPAdes) (version 2) | ecosystem: Host-associated > Plants > Roots > Nodule | place... | reverse complement strand
TCTTCATCGACGGCAACGCCGATTTCTTCCAGCCCGAGGCGGAGCCTAATGGTGAGGGCGCCTCCATGGACCTTGCCCTCGTTACCGGCTACGGCCCGTCACATCTGACCGACATTGAAGGTCGCGGTCCTCTGGTCCGTCCCGAAGACGCTGTCGCGTTCGCATATCGCGATCATAAGGATCAGGAGGAGTACGGAAGCCAGCCGCTCCCTAACGAGCTCAAGGCGATTGATCTTCCCGCCGTGCGCGCAGTGGGCATTGAGGCCGCCGCGCGCGAAGCGGTTGACCACCTGACGCGAGAGGAACTGGACGGCTTCTTCATCCATCTCGACGCCGATTGCCTCGACGACGCCATCATGCCGGCTGTCGATTTCCGCATGCCGGGCGGGTTGTCGTGGGACGAGCTAGGGACCGCGCTTCGGGTTGCCTTGGCGAGTGGCAAGGCAGTCGGCATCGAGATCACCATCTACAATCCGCGCCTTGATGAGTCCGGCAGCGCCGGGCGCGACCTGGCCGACGTACTGGCCACAGCCCTCGGAACAGCAGCGTCCTGAACACGGCGGGCAACGTCTGCTTTCCGGCGCAGCAGATGGCGTTTGACGCTGCGCAACATTTTGCGCCCCTGTTCGTTTTCTCACAGCTCCGAAAAATCGAGCCGAAGGGGGTGCAGAGCTGTGATCGAGACCAGACAATCGCTTGCTGTGATGGACAGGCCAAACGTGAGAACGCTGCCGAACTCGCGTTGACGGCGTCTTGCTGGTGGCGCGCCGATATCCCGCCGGAAGTGTGCGAGGCCTACTGGCGCGACGTACATGAGAGTATGTTCGCCGTCGCTCCGGGCCTGTGGCAGTGCTGCGCCTTTCAGTCCGTCTAATTTGATGCGCTGGAGGCGGCTCAACCTCAGGGCATGAGACACGCGCTCTTCTGGTCGGAAGCCGACTTGATCGCATTCAGCAGCAATCCGCTCCCAAAGGAGGGCATTCCCCACGACGCACACAACTCCATCGGCCGCATCGGTGCGCTACTGTCGGCTCCCAACGGCCGAACGCTCATTGATGGTCCGCCATGCGGGGTCCTCCCCCAGTGCCAACTTTCGTGCTCTGCTTTGTTCCAAGAGCGGGAGCAAATATCGGCCGAGGCTTTCCACCGCTATCTTATCCGGGATGTCGCACGCGCGTGGGGCCGGCATCCTGGCCTGCTACCTTTGCGCATCAACCACTGCCTTCCTAGCGTGAGCAGCAACGACTGTGCCTCGACCCAAAGAGATCATTCGCTGCTACCGCCTGCTTAGCCCGTACAGCGAACTAGCCGGTCATTCAGCGCTCACGCCCCTCCTCCGCGCATACCTTTATAACAACGGTTTCTGGAACAAGAGTTCCTGGAGAATGACCACCCTACGCCGAATGGGAGGTAGCGCACTAACGAACGATCACCTCGGTCGTCTCGAAACGGGTGACATCGATTAGGCCGACGTCGGAGATACGTAGTTCCGGAATCACCACCAACGCCAGCAGAGAATGCTGCATGTAGGCATTATTAAGTTTGCAGCCGCAGGCACGCATGGCTTCCACGAGACGACTTGCCTTTTCCGCCACGATTTCCGCGCGCTGGTCCGACATGAGCCCGGCGACTGGCAGTTCGACGAGAGCGAGTTCACGCCCGCCGGCAATGAGCACAATACCGCCGCCCACCTCCTGCAGTCGGTTCGCGGCCTGCGCCATGTCAGCCTTATTCGTGCCAACGACGATCATATGGTGGCTGTCATGGGCGACCGTTGAGGCCATGGCGCAATGGGTGTCGTAACCGAAGCCGGAGACGAAGGCGTTGATCACGCCGCCGGTCGCCCGATGGCGCTCCACCAGCGCGATCTGGCACACGTCGCTGGCGCGATCCATCTGCACTACGCCGCATTCTACCGGCAGTCGGCGCTGCAAGGCTTTGGTGGGGGCCTGGTTTTCGATGACGCCGATCACCCGCACCTCGACTTCCGACGATCCGGCCGCACAAATGTCGAAGTCGGTTGGGGCAAGCCTCTTGCCGAGTTTCACCGTGTTTTTGGCGCTCGCTGGATAGTCGTAGGCGGGAATGTCGGCAACCAGCACGCCCTTCTCCGCCAAAAGCCGACCGCGGACGAACACCATCTCTATCGGCAAGGCGGTCAGATCGGAGGTCACGATGAGATCGGCGCGGCGTCCCGGGGCAATCGAGCCCAGATCCCGCTCCAGGCCAAAGTGCTGCGCGGTGTTGAGTGTCGCCATCTGGATCGCGGTGATCGGCTTCAGGCCCTGGGAGATGGCGTGGCGCACCACGCGGTTCATGTGGCCATCGCTGACCAGTGTGCCGGAGTGGCTGTCATCCGTGCAGAGCACGAAATTGCGTGGATCGATGCCCCGTTCGGTAATAGCCTTGACCTGTGCGGCCACGTCGAACCAGGCCGAGCCGAGACGAAGCATGGACCGCATGCCCTGCCGAACGCGCGCGATCGCGTCTTCGACGGTGGTTCCCTCGTGGTCGTCTGCCGGGCCGCCGGCGGCATAGGCATGGAAGGCGCGGCCCAGGTCCGGGGAGGCATAGTGACCGCCGACCGTCAGGCCTGCGGCCCGCGTTGCGGCGATTTCGGCAACCATCTTGGAATCGTTCGCAGCAACCCCGGGGAAGTTCATCATCTCGCCGAGCCCGATAATGTTGGGCCAGGCAAGGGCTTCGCGCACGTCCGCGGCGCTCAGCGTCGCGCCGGCATTCTCTAGCCCCGGCGCGCTGGGGACGCAGCTCGGAACCTGCACGAAGATGTTGACGGGCAGGGTCTGCGCCTCGTCGTTCATCAGCTTCACGCCGGCGATGCCGAGCACGTTGGCGATCTCGTGAGGGTCCACGAACATGGTCGTCGTGCCGTGCGGAATGACGGCGCGGGCGAACTCGGTCACCGTTACCAGCCCGCTTTCGACATGCATGTGCCCGTCGCAGAGACCGGGGACGAGGTAGCGGCCGGCCGCATCGACGATCTTGGTCCCCTCCCCGATTGTGTGGCCGGCGTCGGGACCGACATAAGCGAAGCGGCCCCCGACGATCGCGATATCGGCGCCCGGCACGATTTCCCCGGAATAGACGTTCACCCACCTGCCGTTGCGGACGACCAAATCCGCTGGCTTCCGCCCCATAGCGACATCTACGAGGCGTGGTGCGATTTCAGACCATGGCTGCAGCATTTCTGCCGATCCTTCCTAATCCAAGCACCGATACGAACCGGCGGCGCCGCTACGCGACACCACCGGATGAGATCATTGAACCTGCATCACCAGCATCGCGGCAAGCACGGCGACGAACCACATGACGGGCTTGACCTCGGAAACCTTTCCGAGAGCAAGCTTCATCATAACGAAGGCGATGATGGCAAGCGACAGGCCGAGAGTTATCGAAAACGTCAGCGGAATGAGCACGATTGCGAGAAAGGCCGGGATGGCGTCTTCCATGTCCGCCCAGTTGATCTGCCCCATCGGCGCCGACATGAAGAGGCCCGTGAGGATGAGGACGGGCGCCGTGGCAATCGTCGGCACCAGCGAAAGGAGCGGCGAGAGGAACAGGAACGGCAGGAATAGGAGCCCCGCAATAAAGGCGACGAGGCCAGTCCGCCCACCCTGCGCGATGCCGGCGCCCGATTCCAGGTAGACCGTTGCCGGGCTAGTGCCGAGCGGGGCGGATATCAGCGCCGCGACGGCGTCGACATGCATCGATTCCTTGATGTTGCGTGGCATCCCACTCTCGTCCTTCAGGTTGGCCGCTTCCGCGAGCCCCAAGAAAGTCGACAGCGCCTCCACGAAGTTGGTGAAGAGGAAGACGAAGATGAACGGTGCATAGGCGACCTGAAGGGCACCAAGAAGATCGATCCTGCCGACGAAACTGAAATCGGGCGCGGCAAACAGGCCGCTCCAGTTGACGAGCGTCTGGACATCCGGCGTCCCACCCGCAAAGGCGCTGCCGTCTCCCCACAGGCGACCGATCGGTATCGCAAGCACGGTGGTGATGATCATGCCAGTCATCATTGCGCCTGGTATGCGGCGCACTACCAGGGCAGCCGTGATGATGAAGCCGGCGATGAAGGTGAGCGTGACCGGCGTGAACTGGGTCAGGGCGACGATCGTATCTGGGCTGGCGACGATGAACTTGGCATTCTCCAGGCCAATCAGTGCAATGAACAGACCGATGCCGCAAGCAATTCCGTAGCGCAGGTCCTTCGGGACCGCCTCGATGACAGCCGTGCGCAGGTTGAGTATGGCGAGGATAGTGAAGAGAACGCCGGCCCAGAACACGCAGCCGAGAGCGATCTCCAGCGGCACTTTCGCCCCCATCACCATCGTGTAGGCAAACAGGGCGTTGATGCCCATGCCGGGCGCGACGAGAATGGGACTGCGCGCGTAAAGCCCCATGGCGCAGCTGCCGATGAAGCTGACCAGGACCGTGGCCGTGACCCCTCCGGAAAACGGAATGCCCGCATTCTGGAGAATTGCGGGATTGACCACGATGACATAGGACGCCGCCAGGAACGTCGTCAGGGCGGCGATGATTTCCGTGCGGATCGTCGATCCGCTGCGGGTGACCTCAAATAGGCGGTCTATGGCGCCGCCGGGCCCGGGTTTCTCCGGGCTGGCGGGATCTCCCGCGACTTTCGACTGATAGTTCATAGTGTTCCTCCCCATTTTGAACATCATCGAGTCGCTTGACGGATCTCCTACTCCGCCGCAAGCGTGTTCGCCTTGGCAGGCCCATCCGGGGCCAGCGGCGAAATGATCCGCAGATTGACGCAATCGACGACCCCGAGATCGGTCATGGCATAATCGGGGATGGCGGTGATCTGCAGCACGAACATGTACATGAACGGCCAGGGCAGATCGCAACCGAGCCTGCGCGCCGCCTCGTCCAGGCGCAATTCGAACGCCGCCATCTCCGCGGGATCGATGTCAGACACGATGCCGCCGATCGGCAAGTGCAGGAATTCGACGACCTCGCCCTTATCGACAACGACCTGACCGCCATTATTGGCGACGAGATGGTTGATAGCGATCGCCATGTCCTGGGGATCGGCACCGATGCAAATGATGTTGTTGTCGTCCGGGGCCGTGGAACTGGCGATGGCGCCGGATTTCAGATTGAAGCCCGACACGAAGGCGACGGGGCGGTTCAGCGTCTTGCCATAGCGCTCGACGACCGTCACGTATTGTACGTTTTGGCTCGCGTCGGCGAGGATCTTTCCGTCGACCACCGGCAGCCTCACGTCCCGGCGGGTGCGCACGAAAACCTTCTCCGGCGTCACCGCGATCGCGAGCACCCCGGCGAACGGCGTCGTGCCGGTGAAGGGCACGGCGATGTCTGCGGCCGTCACTGGCGTAGTCTTGACCGACCGCAGCAGGCCGGCGCTGCGCTGCGGCGGGACCAGTTTCACTACCATACGCCCGTCGCGGGCCGCCACGGTACCGTTTGCCACGACCGCCTCGATGCGGAAGTCACGCAGGTCGTTAACGATCAGGATGTCGGCCGTGCGCCCGGGAGAGATCGAACCGACCTTGTGGTCGATGCGCAGTGCTTCCGCTCCATTGATCGTCGCCATCTGGATGGCGGCCATCGGCGAAATGCCCATGGCCATCGCCATGCGGACCATGTTGTCGAGATGTCCGCGGGAGAGAATGTCGCTGGCTACCACATCGTCCGTGCAGAAGCTGATGCGGCGCAGCGCCTTCACCCCCATCTCCGTGACGATGCGCAGATTGTCGGACAAAAAGTGAGAGATGGAGGATTCACGCACGACGACGTGCATGCCTGCGCGCAGCTTCTCCAGCATTTCCTCGGGGGTGTAGCTCTCGTGATCGGCACGCACGCCCGACTGCATGTATCCGTTGAGGCGCGCGCCGCGGGTCATCGGGCAGCAACCGAGCACAGGCAGGCGGTTCGCCTGACCGATCTCTATGGCCTGCAGGACGTCCTCGTCCTCCTCCTGGATGAATTCGCGCACGGTCTCCCATATCCCGACGCATTCCGGCCAATGATGCGTATCGCGGTGGTCCTTCGGGCTGAAATAGTGGCCTACGGTGGAGCGCGGCATGGTGTAGGGCGTCTTGCACGGCGCACCCCAAAACACTTTGAGCGGCGTCTGCCTGACCTCGTCGAGGAATTCACGCGCGGCGTCCGGACCACCAACGACGATGATCTGGTCGAGGCCGGAGACGATCGAGGTCGTGCCAAGTGGCAGAACTGCCTTGGCAAAGCTCGTCAGCGACAGTTTCGAGCATTCGACGTGAAGATGGCCGTCGATCATGCCGGGAGTGAGATATCTGTCCGCCGCGTCGATAATCTCCGTCTGCGGCCCGATATATTCACTGATATCACCGACCGCAATGATGCGATCGCGGTAGATGGCGACGTCAGCCTGATAGATCTCCTCCGAAACAACATTGACCAGCCGGCCGCCGCAAACAGCCACGGTCGCCTTGGACTCCCCGCCCGAAGCGGCTCGGATGAATTCTCGAACGTCGGACATTCAGACCTCCCTCGTCAGAAAGGAGTATTCCAGCTGGTTTACGTTTGAACAACTGGCCGAACCAGGCCTATTATCGAACGTGTCGTCCAACATGTTGTACGAAATGGAAACGACCAATGGACCTTTCAGTAATCGACTGTTTCGTGAAGGTAGCGGATGCAAGGTCTATTTCGGCAGCGTCGCGCCTTCATCGATTGCCGAAGTCGACCCTTAGCCATCGCATCCGCCAACTGGAAGACCAATTCGGTGTCGAGCTGTTCGTACGCGAGGGCCACCAGCTGCACCTGACCGATGCCGGCTCGGAACTCCTGCGCCATGCTCGGAAGATCCGAGCGAGCTGCGACGATGCGGTCACCGCAATGGCCGAAATGCATAAGGAGGTGGCGGGGACGCTGCGCGTCGGCTCAACGGGCGAGTTCGGCACGACCGTCACCTCCGAATTGCTTTACGCCTTCCAGAAGACCTATCCGCAGGTCATCCTCGACGTCGTGTTCCTCTCCGCCCGCCAGCCGTTTACCGACGTTTCCGACATGGCGCTGGATGGTATCTTCCATTGGGGCGAGCCATCCGACGTTGATTACGTCAGCCGCCGGCTGGCAACGGCTTCCTACGGCCTCTATGCCAGCCCTGATTATTTGGCACAACACGATCAACCGGCAAACGAAGACGAACTGGCGCTGCACCGGGGTCTCATCTTTCGCAGCACGACGAGGTTGCAGCCGTGGTACCTTTCGCGACCGGGCGGGTCGGAGACGGAAATCCTGCTTACTGCCGCGCTGACAGCGAACGACTACTGGACCCTCAAATATTTTGCCGTCGCCGGACAAGGCATCGCCTATCTTCCGGGCTTCTTTGTCGAAACGGAGTGCCAGAGCGGGCTTTTGGTGCCCGTCCTTTCGGAATGGCGGTCGCGCGAAACGGCAATCAACCTTATCTATTCGCGGCGCCGGCACGTTTCTCGCCGATTCAAGGCCTTTGTGAGGTTTTGCATGGAGTTCTACCGCCGACGCGAACGGGACCAGATCCCGCGCTATTTCGTCGAGAAGATCGCGCGCGAATAGCTTTAAATGTCGAGCGGCGGGATCAGCATTGCTCGCTCCCAAGGCGACCGATGCCGCCCACACCATTGTCTCCAAGCGGCAAAAAGGACCTCCGACGTCGCCTTGGCGTGTCAATGTCGGTATTCGCATCGGCGACGGGACTCGGCCTCGGCACGCCCCATGCGAAAAGATCCCGGTCACTGACTGAGAAAGCCCGCGGGTCGACTCTCAGGACACCCGGAGCTTGTGTCAATCCTGCGTAGCCGAGATGCGCCCGAGCGGCGTCCCACCGTAGGCACCACTTGCGGAAGGCAACGACGGACACAAGCAATTCGCTATAGCGAGCTCTCGGCGTCGCAGTCCGCTCGCCCGAGCACCTGGAGAAGCCAGACGAGACCGGCTCGCCCGATAGGCAAGCCAGACCCGACGACGTCTCTCGTCGATATCGGATGTTTCCCCTGGCGAGCACAAAGGGTCGGCTCCGGCAGAGTGCGAAATGACGCCAAAGGAGGCTTCGCGGTCTACTGCCCGGCCCAAGCTGCATGGCATCAGCTGAGAGCGGATACCTCAACCGCTGTCGACCATTGATCACTTTGCCAGATAGTCACGGGTCGAAACCACCTGTCCGTACCCGAAGGCCAGAGCGGACATATATGCAGCGTGGACTTTCGCGGCGGGCACGACCTCGCCTCGGAACTCGAGGTCGCGCGTAGCGCAGGCGTCTTCAACAACCGTCGTCTTGTAGCCGAGATCGGAGGCTGCTCTGGCGGTCGCATCGATGCACATGTGGCTCATCGCGCCAATGACTGTCACTTCATCGACACCGGCAGAAGACAGCAGGGAGGCCAACTCGGTTTCGCGAAATGAATTGGGGTATCGTTTGGTGACAACCGCTTCACCATGCTGCGGAGCGATGTTGGGAATTATCTCCGCTCCCTCCGTGCCCGACACGAAGAATGGTGCACCGGCTGGGCTCTCGTGGCGGATATTGACGACGAGATCGCCGGACCGACGAGCCGCGTCGACGAGGCGTGCTGCGTTTTCAAGTGCTGTGTCAATGCCCACCAAGGGAAATTTGCCTGTTGCCAGGTAGTCGTTCTGCAGGTCAACGACGATGATCGCACGCTTGCTCATAGGATATCCTTTCCAGACTATGTCTTGATTTAACAGATCGCGATCGACCATATGAGTGGCATAATTGACAAATACAGGGGCGGTATGGACAGCATGGAAGATACATTGGAGATCGGAATCCTCCGTTACGACGGCGCTCAAGCCGCGGCTGTATTGGGCATGACTGATCTTCTGACCGCCGCCGCAGGCATCGCTCGCCAGCGGCACGGCGTCAGTCATCCTCTTCGCGTAAGTCATTGGACGCGAGCAACCGGTAAACGCACGCCTGAACGGGTTTTCTCGTCCGATCCCGTATCGCTAGGTGACCGTCCGACTGTTATTGTCATTCCTCCGGGCCTCGGCGATCCGCTACCGGAGAGGGAGGCGAGGTACTATGCAGACTGGCTTCGCTCTGAACATTCGAAGGGCGCGGGCCTGTGCTCAATCTGCAAAGGCGCCTTTTTGTTGGGAGAGACAGGACTCCTTGCGGGACGCACCGTGACGACCCACTGGAGCTATGAGGAGCACCTTGTCTCGCGTTTTCCCGACATCAATGTAAACACGGACCGTCTGATCATCGATGACGGCGACATCCTGACCGCCGGCGGCGTGATGGCATGGATCGACCTCAGCCTGATACTGATCGAGCGTTTTCTCGGCCCGACGATCATGGTCGAAACAGCAAGAGCCTTCCTCGTCGACCCGCCCGGCAGGGAACAAAGCTACTACAGCGCCTTCTCTCCCCGTCTCAATCACGGTGACGACGCGATCTTGAAGGTTCAACACTGGCTTCAGGCCACCGGCGGGAAGGACATGGGCCTTGCCGTGCTGGCAGAGCATGCAGGGTTGGAACCGCGAACCTTCATGCGGCGATTCCAAAAGGCAACCGGTCATACGGCCGGCGAGTATGTCCAGCGTTTGCGTATCAATAAGGCACGCGACCTACTCCAGTTTACGCGCGATCCTGTCGATGCCATCGCCTGGAAAGTACACTACAGTGATCCGAGCTCCTTTCGGAAAATCTTCACCCGTATCATTGGGCTGACCCCTGCCGAGTATCGTCAGCGTTTTACTTCGCATCAATTGTCACCTGGAACTTGATGACGTCAGCGCGCTCGACGCCGTCGACAGCAGCACAATCCGCTTCTCGGTCGATCGGAGCAACAGCCGCGATGATGCTCATTGGCAGCATATCGAAGCGGCGGTTATGCTCGGATTGCTGAACCTCTCAGCGGGGGTATTTTCATTGCTCGCACTTGGTCACGTCCGGAATAGCAATAGTCGGGAGAGCGTTGGTCAAGAGGTCGCGGGCGAGTGAAGTAGCTGTTGACGATGTCATAGTCCGATCGCCGATGCCCAGCCGGACCCAGAGGCCATCGATGAGAGCAGACATTGACAGGGATAGTCGCTCGGCTTGCGAGTGTGGAACCAATGAACGAAACCCCAACATCAGGTTCGAATGCATCCGCGCATGGAAAATACTCTGCAATCTTGCCAGCTGCGGCTCTCGCGGAGCCTCAGCGCATAGCGACAGCCAAGCGTGCCCGTGGGGTGGTTTGAAAACGTCTTCACCAAGGTTTGCTTCGACGATTGCCCAGATGCGTTCGATAGGCGAGCGGGCCTTCTTTAGCCGTCTCACGACGTCATCCCTCAGGCCCGCATTGGCCTCGCGCATCGCCTCTTCGAACAGCTCCTGCTTGTTTCGGAAATAGTGGAGGACAATACCTTTCGAGGCTCCGGCTTCTTGAGCCACTTTTTCCAACGTCGTCCCGGCGGCGCCCTCACGCTTCATGACTTCCACGGCGGCCCGCCGCAGTTCCCGCCTCCGGATATCGCTGACTTTTGTAAGTGCCATCACATGCTCCTGAATCGTTATTGACAAATCGAGCGCCGAGTTCAAGTGTTGACCAATTGGTCAGTATGCAGACCAGTGGGTAAGAATATGAGGGAGAACGATGACAACCACCATCCTAAAATTGGCATTGGCAGTCGGTTTGCTGTTCGCGGCCGGGCCTGGATTCGCGACGGAAATTCCCGTTCCGACGCAAACGGAATGGGCGGCGGCCAAGAAGACCGTAGACCTGCCAAACGGCATCAAGCTGGCATACTCCGAAATGGGCAACGTCGAAGGGAAGCCCCTACTGCTCATTCACGGCTATACTGATAATTCGCGAAGCTGGTCATTGGTCGCCCCGTATCTGAAGAACCATCATATTTACGCCATCGACCTTCGCGGCCATGGGAAATCGAGCGCCCCGGAGTGCTGCTACACGTATCTCGATTTCGCAAACGACGCGTTCCTTTTTTTGGAGGCGATGAAGATTGAGCAGGCCGACGTGGTCGGGCATTCGCTGGGATCGCTGGCCGTTCAGATGCTGGCGGCGCAGCACCCTGAGAAGGTCAGAAAGGTCGTTTTGATCTCTTCGACACTCAACACGGGCGGCGGACCTGGCACTTGGCTTTGGAATAATATCAAGCCGCTCCAGCCGCCTATCGATCCAAACGGCAAGTTTATGACGGACTGGTACTGGAACCCGAACCCGGTTGACGAGAGGTTCATCAAGCCTGAGCGTGAGGAGAGCGCTGCCGTGCCCATCCACGTTTGGAAGGGTGTCCTGTGGGGTACGACGACAGGTGATCTCGGGAAGATATCGTCTTTGATCAAAGCGCCGGTCATGATTTTCTGGGGGGATCAAGACCAGTTGATGAACGCGCCGCAGCAAGCGAAGCTAAAGGCGGCGTTTCCTAAAGCTCGCTTGGAAACCTTCCCGGGCGCTGGTCACAATATGTTTTGGGAGCGGCCCGAAAAGGCGGCCGAACTAATCAATTCATTCCTGTCGGAGTGACATTCGAAAGAGGTTACGCCGTTAAGGGAAATGTCGGAAGTGAAATGATCTCGGCGGAGCGCCGAGATCACCAAAAGCTCGCCTCATCGTCGTAAAGCTGCAGCTTGGTGTCGTGGCGGTCGGCGGGTTTAGAGACTGACAAAAAGGGTAATCCGCCGACAACCGCCGGCGGATCGTGGTTTTACAAGTCAGAGCGACGATCTCACCTTCTCCGCGATCTCGGGAGAAAGCCACTCTGTCCAAATCTCGGGGTTCTTCTCCAGGAAGTATCTTGCAGCATCTTCGCCCGTCGCCTGGTTGTCGGTCATCCAGGCTAAGAGGCTGTTCAGCGTTGCGTTATCCCAGCGCCGCGTCTTCAGGTAATCCATCGCCGCACCGGCACGCTCTTTGAACTCGCGAGTGACGAGTGTCTCCACCTTATCGGTCGGCCAATCGTTTACCTTCGGATCTTCGCAATCGACCACCGTGTTGCAACGTTTCCATTCCGCTGCGTTGTGTGGCGCGTCAAAATCAAGCTTGACCATTGGGTATTTGCCGAGCAACGAAGTGGGTGACCAGTAGTAGCCGAACCAGCCGATCTTCCGTTCGTAGTTCTTGACGATTGAACCGTCCAGACCCGCCGCCGAGCCTGGGTCAACCAGCACAAAGCCTTTGGCGTCCCCGTCGTAAGCCTTGTAAAGCTGGCTGGTTGTAGTCGATGCGCCCCAACCTGATGGACCGTTGACGACTGCGCCCTTGGAACTGTCCTCTGGAGCCGGGAAGAGTTCCGGGTGCTTCAGCGCGTCGGAAACCGTCTTGATCTCCGGGTGAGCGTCGGCAATGTACTTTGGGATATACCAGCCCTGGATTCCGCCATCGCTCAGGGCGTTGCCAGCCGATATCAGCTTCCCTTCGGCGATGCCTCTCGAGACAATCTCAGGCAAAGCATTGAGCCACGCTTCCGGTGCTATGTCCGGCTCTCCCTTTTCAATCATCGACGTCATGATCGAAACGGTGTCACCGATGGTGATTTCCGCCGAACACCCATATCCGTTTTCAAGAATGATCTTGTCGATATTCGCCAGGACATCGATCGACTGCCAATTCATATTGGCGATAACGACGTCGCCACATTCCTCCGCGAAAGCACCCTGTGTCAGGCTGGTAAGGCCAACTGCAAAACAGGCAGGTGCGAGCAATTTACCAAACATTCTGGTTCCCCTTGAACTGCGGCCTCTCCTCGTTCGGCCTCACAGCGTGACCGCTGCCGCTGTGGCCGTAATAGGACCCTGACGAACCCTTCCTCCCCCTCGGGAGACTGCTCGAACGCCGGGCCCCTATTCGCGTATGAGAAAACGGCCGATTGGCTGAGGTTCTGGGCCGTCGACCGTGTCAATTCTCGTGTTATGTCTGCATGCTGACGAACACAGACTTGAGCTGGGTATAGTGGTCGATCGCGACACGCCCGTTTTCGCGCCCGATGCCTGATCTCTTGATTCCGCCGAACGCCATGCCAGCTGGCGTCAAGTTGTAAGCGTTGATCCACACGGTTCCGGCTTCGAGCTCAGCCGCCAACCTATGGGCACGAACGAGGTCTCTCGTGAATATGCCTGCTGCCAATCCGAAGTCCGTTGCATTGGCTCTTGCGACGACATCTTGCTCGTCATCGAAGTCCAGGACGGCCATGACCGGACCGAACACTTCTTCCCGAGCAAGCGTCATCCAATCCGTAACATTCGTGAAGACTACGGGCTCGTGCCAGGCATCCCCTGGTGGAAGCTTGCGCGGAGGCGTCATCTGGTATGCTCCCTCAACCTCGGCGCGGGCGACGTATGTGGCAATCCGGTTGCGATGGGCGGCGCTGACTAGCGGCCCGATGTCGGTCTCCTCGTCCATCGGATCACCAATCTTCAAAGCCGCGACCCGGGCCAGCAAGCGCGCAAGGAACGCTTCCCTTATTCCGCGCTGCAGGAAAACGCGCGTACCGTTTGAGCAGATCTGGCCGGCCGAATAAAAATTCCCGAGAATTGCGCCGCTGACGGCTGCCTCAACATCTGCATCGTCGAAGACGATCAGCGCAGACTTTCCACCAAGCTCCATCGTTACTGGCCGGATGCCGGCCATGGCGGCCGAGGCGACCCTCGCGCCAGTCTTGACCGAGCCGGTGAGGGAGACTTTGGCGATCGCCGGATGGGTGGCGAGCTCAGCCCCAACATCACCGGCACCTTGCACAATATTGAAAACGCCAGGAGGAAGCCCCGCTTCAGTCAGAATTTCCGCGAGCTTGAGCGCTGACAATGGGGTCACTTCCGACGGCTTGAATATCATGGCATTCCCGCAAGCAAGCGCGGGGGCTGCCTTCCAGGCCGCAATCTGGATGGGGTAGTTCCAGGCCCCTATTCCGAGACAGACCCCAAGCGGCTCCCGCCGTGTGTAGACCCAATCTTCTCCGAACTGGATGCTGTCTCCCGAAAGTGTCGCCGCGATTGCGCCAAAATACTCGAGGCAATCGGCACCGCTAGCGGCGTCCGCCACCAGTGTTTCAGAAATTGGCTTGCCTGTATCGCGCGTTTCGAGAACCGACAGTTCCCTGTTTCGCGCCCGCATGATGTCAGCGGCGCGACTGAGGACGCGACCCCGCTCCGCCGGCTCTTTCCGAGCCCATTCTTTCTGCGCCCGTTTCGCCGAGGCAATTGCCTTCTCGATGATGCAGGAAGTCGCCCCGTGCAATTTGGCGATGATCTCACCATCCACCGGATTGACGGAGAGGATCTCAGGACCGGTGCGATCCTCAATAAAGGTGCCGTCGATAAAATGTGAAGCGCCCGGCTGACAGAGCGGCGTCGCCATTTCGCGAATTTGGTAACTTTGCATAGGCGACGCCTCTTTTTCGCTAAACGTGAACGAAGATGTCTTCGCTTTCGACGGAAACCGGGAATGTGCGGGCTTTCACACGGGGATCGACCAGGAACTCGCCCGTCCGGATATCGAATTCCCATCCGTGCCAAGCACAACGGACCAACTCACCTGCCCGCTCATAAACAAACTCCGCCTTGTCCGTCTGTTTCGTGGTCCCGCAAACGGGTCCTTGGCAAAGCGCTGCTCCCTTGTGGGGGCACACGTTCAGAAGCGCGTGATATCCGTCCCCAACCCTGAAGATACCAAGCGACAAATTGCCGAGTTTGATGATCTTGGCAGCATCGGCAGGAACCTCCGAAGCCTTGCATGCAAACTGTTTTGAAGCCATTGCCCGCACCCTCACTCTGCTGCGATCGCGGCCGGCCGGGGAATGCGCCGGTAAACGTCGAGCGCGTTCAGGCCGAGTACCTTCTCGCGCCAGGCAGGGGGAATGTGCAGCTTCGTGACGTCGTCATAATCCCAATGCGGATAGTCGGACGCGAACAGCAGTGTGTTTTCCCCGTCCATCGCCTCCAGGGTTGCCCAAAGATGCTGAACATTTTCCGGCTGCTCGAGTGGTTGGGTCGACATGCGAATGTTCGTTTTGAAATACTCCGAGGGCAACCGCTTCAACCAGGGTGTCTCCTTGCGCAGTGCCTTATAGTTGGCGTCCAGTCTCCATAGCACCGAGGGCACCCATGCCACCCCGCACTCGATGATCACGACTTTGAGGCTTGGCCATTTCTCAAAGACGCCTTGGGCGATCAGGGAAGCCATATGCGTCATTGCGGACTGTGGAAGTATCGCATGGGTTTCCCAGAAGAACGTCGACGGTCCTGCTCCGATAGGCGTCGAGTTCACACCACCCTGACCACCAAGGTGCATGGCGAACGGCAGCCCCATTTCGGCGCAAGCCTCGTAAATGGGATGGTAGAATGGGTCGCCGTAGGGCCGCTGGGCGCCATGGCTTACCAGAACCTGGACAATTCGCGGATGCGAGCCGAGACGTCGGATTTCCTCGGCCGCCAGTTTTGGGTCCTGCGGGGCAACAATGATCGACCCCCAGAACCGACTGTCCTTCGGTAGCCAGTAATCGATCATGTAGTCGTTGTACGCCCTACAGAGCGCATTGGCATAATGGGCGTTTGCCAAAGTAGACGCTTCGATCGGCTCGTCGCCGGTTAGAATCGCCACATCGATATTGTACTTATCGAGGTGTTTTTCCTTCATGATCGCGTAATTGTCGTCTTCCTCGACCGGGTTGACGTCATGCCGCGAAAATCCTTCTGGATGAAACCAGGGACGATGGCCGTGCGGAAATGCGCCGCGTGGCCCAGTCTTTTCGCCGCGAACGAACATGTCCTTGAAGAAGCCGTCCATGTACGGCTCCAGGACGGTCGCGCTGCACCAGTAGTTATGGCAATCGCTATCGACGATGAACAAGATATTCTCCCTCCCCAAGTGGGTCGAAACTCGATGCGCGTGAATGACGCAGCGACATAGGACAACAAATTGCTCAATCGATAAACGGCGACAAACTTGGGTTATTGATCGTAAACTGCGATCGAACTACGGGAGCGTTCCTGGGACGCGTGATTGGCTCTCGCTGTCGGCCTTTTCGTGGGCAAGACGCTGCAAAAAATCCCGTGAGACCTCACGACAGCTCACGGGGGGAGCGTTCCGACGACCTGGCGCTTCTTTCCGGGCAGTCGTATTTCATTATGATGTCGACGCGGTCAGTGCCTGGGGCACGTTTGCCCGGCCTGTGGCGCAATTAACCCCCTAATGATCGCATTTTACGATTGAAAAGAGGGTTTTGCCCCGCTCAATCCACTTTGCGGAGCTTGATATAACTGTGGCACAGAGTCAGAGGTGCCCTTTATGCTTATGGAAGCAAGCTTTCCCTTCTCCCTTTCCGCAGCCAACCAGCAACCATGCTACCGCGGAGGTCCGGCAACATTGGTATGCAAAGCCGTGATCGACGAGACGCATGATAGCAAAACGTTCGTGTTTGAAGACAGCCAGAGCAGGAGCTTCGATTTCAAACCCGGGCAATATATCAGCTTCAAATTCGAGATCGAAGGTAAGCTCTGCCCCCGCGCCTATTCCATCTGTTCAACGCCCACCCGTCCTCACAACGTCCAGATTACCGTCAAGCGCGTGCCTGGCGGGCTGGTGTCTAACTGGCTGAACGACCACATGCGCCCCCGTATGTCCGTCGAAATTGCCGACATAGCCGGCCGCTTCAACTATTTTGACATTCCCTCCCGGAAGCCGCTTTTACTCTCCGGCGGCTCGGGCGTGACACCGGTAATGTCGATGCTGCAATACATCACCGACGTCGTCGATCAGGTCGACGTCGAGTTCTTCCATTTCGCACGTACCCCGAAGGACATTATTTTTCGAGATCAGCTCGAATTCATCGCCAGGCGTTTTTCCAACATCAAGGTTCATATGGTGGTGGGCGAAACCGGCGAAGAAACTTGCTTCCGTGGGAGGATGGGAACGATAAGTGCCTCTTTAATGCAGTCGCTTGTTCCGGACCTTCCGCAACGCGAGATTTTCATGTGCGGACCGGAGGGCTTTATGAAAGCCGCTCGCGCCATGGCGGCAGAGGTGCCGATCCGGGCAGTATACGAGGAGAGCTTCGGCGAGAGGATTCCGATCGAAGAACCGGACAAGTTAGGTGGCGAGGTATACTTTTCACTCTCTGGCAAACACGGAACCTGCGCGCCAGGGGAAACAATCTTGGAAGCAGCACTGAACTCTGGCATCTGGATTGAGAGTTCCTGTCACCAGGGAGTTTGTGGAAGCTGCAAGGTGAAATTGACACAGGGAATGGTGGACATGCAGGATCTTGGCGGACTGCCGGCGTGCGAGAGGTCAGAGGGATTTGTCCTCGCCTGCTGCAGCCGCCCAATGGGCTCCGTATCCATCGACGCATGAGAACGGACGCCTGCGGGATCGATTGAAGATCCGAGGCCGGCCCTCAGGCATCCTTCACCTTCGAAATCTTAAAATGGCGATCTGCAACGCTTTTCAGCGCAAGAATTGCACGGTGCACTAACGGATCGTGTTTGCGACGCCTCTGCGTCGCCACATAAACTGGCTGGTGAATGTCGGGAGCGTCCTCAACGACTTTGGCCGAAACACCGGAACTTGCGAGATAATCGAGGGCATGCTCCGGAAGGTAGGTTGTGCCTCCGAAACGTTTCATAATGCCAACGGCCAATTCCTCATAGCCCACGGTCAGAGCCGGATGGGCGAGATGGGGCAGGAGCTCGGCGTGAGCACGCTCAATGTAAGCCGTGTAGGATGCGCGAATATACCGGTCGGCGGTGACATTGCCCACGTTCGCGAATTCGGTGGATACCATCACCAGCCTCTGGGCACCAATCTCCTCGATGCTGAGGTCAGGAAGGAATTTCGGAGCGAACACGACTCCAATGTCGATTGCGCCATTGGCCAGATCAGAGATGATTTGCGTCGAATAGTCCGCCTCGAGGTGCAGCGCGACGCGCTTGTTGGTTGCGTGCAGCTCGCCGATCCAGTCCAGGAAGAGCGTGCGCAACAAGCTGAACTGTCCGGAGACCCGTAGCGAGCCTTCGTAGCGCTCCAGCCCGCCAATATCCCGGCGGGCATGGGCCCAGCCAGCCTTCAGAGACCGCGCATGCTGCTCAAATCGAAGCCCGGACGGCGTCGGGATCGCTCCGGCCCGCCCGCGCTGAAAAAGCTTCGCCCCGACAGCTTGCTCGAGCGCCTTGACGCGCCCGCTGATGGTGGACTGCGTCGTTTCCAGCCGCTCGGCAGTTCGATTGAAATTGCCGGTCTCGAGTAGGTCAAGGAAAGTGTCGATCAGGTCCAGATTCATCTTCGATCGCAAATGGCGATTAATATCTGCTTTTGAGCGCGTTTATCACATCAAAGAAATGTTGTCATCTCGGGGTCGCTTCGAGTTCCGACCCACACGTCTCGGGAGAAAATAATGTTCAGCGTCGAGCCTGACTGCCACAATTTCAGACTCCCGGCCTTCAGCGAGAACGACACCGTCAGTGCCCGAGCTAAGGGTTGAGCCGTGAGCGATCGAACTGAACAAGTCGCCACGAGCGATATCCCTCGCCCAACCCAGAACTTAAGGACACGCGTAGTATCGTATTTTCCCGGCCTTGCCGTGGCAGTGTTGATCGCAATCTCGGCTCAATTTCTTTCCGAGCACTATGGGGCTCCGGCGACCTTGATGGCGCTTCTGTTGGGCATGTCTCTCAACTTTTTGTCGGAAAGCGGTGCCAGGACCGTTCCAGGCATCCATTTTGCCAGCCGCGCTGTGCTTCGTTTCGGCGTGGCACTGTTGGGTGCACGGGTGTCGTTGGAGGTATTGAGCGACCTGGGCGTTAGCCTGCTCTGCCTGGTTACTACCGCGCTTGCTTGCACAATCTTGTTCGCCATTATTGTCGGCAAGTTCGCCGGCATGGATTGGCGACTGTCACTGCTAACGGGAGGAGCCGTCGCCATCTGCGGAGCTTCAGCGGCTGTAGCTTTAAATGCCGTTCTTCCTCCGCGACAGAACAGCGACCGGGATCTCGCCTTGACGATTGTGGCAATAACACTCCTGTCGACATCAGCGATGGTGCTCTATCCGGTGCTCGCGTCCCATCTGCAATTCGACGCTAAAGAGTCCGGCGTGTTCATCGGTGGAACGATCCACGATGTTGCTCAGGTCGTAGGTGCCGGCTTCGCAATGTCGGAGGAGACTGGTCAGATTGCGACACTCGTCAAGATTGTTCGCGTAAGCCTGCTTGCGCCAACGATAATTGCCGTATTGATCATGGTCACAGTGTTGGGAGCAGGCGCCGGTCAGAAGCCACAAAAATTGGGCCAGGTGATACCCGGTTTCGTCCTGGGATTTGCATTCCTCGCGGCCCTCAAATCGATGGGATTTCTGCCGGCGGCAGCGGGCGACGTCGCCAACGATCTTTCGCGTTGGTTACTTCT
>Ga0209281_1001115_pt1 | contig 19424 bp, 16 predicted proteins | sample MedtruBG_FD_187514 | JGI IMG/M metagenome (GOLD analysis project Ga0209281, IMG submission 187514) | Root nodule microbial communities of legume samples collected from California, USA - Medicago truncatula BG (SPAdes) (version 2) | ecosystem: Host-associated > Plants > Roots > Nodule | place... | reverse complement strand
TCGCGAAGCGCGTATCAACGGACGTGAGATCAACGTTACCAAGAAAGATAGTAACCGTTACACGACTTACATCCCGGTGAACGATCCTAAGCTGCTTGATAACCTTCTGACTAAAAACGTCAAGGTAGTGGGCGAACCACCAGAAGAGCCGAGCCTGCTGGCTTCAATCTTCATCTCCTGGTTCCCGATGCTGCTTCTTATCGGCGTCTGGATCTTCTTTATGCGTCAAATGCAGGGCGGCGGTGGCAAAGGTGCCATGTCGTTCGGTAAGAGTAAGGCGCGTATGCTAACCGAAGACCAGATCAAGACCACGTTTGCTGACGTCGCAGGGTGTGACGAAGCAAAAGAGGAAGTGGCTGAACTCGTTGAGTACCTGCGTGAACCAAGTCGTTTCCAGAAATTGGGCGGCAAAATCCCGAAAGGCGTCCTGATGGTCGGCCCTCCGGGTACCGGTAAAACGCTGCTGGCGAAAGCCATTGCGGGTGAAGCGAAGGTTCCATTCTTTACTATTTCGGGTTCTGACTTTGTTGAAATGTTTGTAGGTGTCGGTGCATCTCGTGTGCGTGACATGTTCGAACAGGCCAAGAAGGCGGCACCGTGCATTATCTTCATCGATGAAATCGACGCCGTCGGCCGCCAGCGTGGCGCAGGCCTGGGCGGTGGTCATGATGAACGTGAACAGACCCTGAACCAGATGCTGGTTGAGATGGATGGTTTCGAAGGCAACGAAGGTATTATCGTTATCGCCGCGACGAACCGTCCTGACGTTCTTGACCCTGCGTTACTTCGTCCAGGCCGTTTCGACCGTCAGGTTGTGGTCGGTCTGCCGGATGTGCGTGGTCGTGAACAGATTCTGAAAGTCCATATGCGTCGCGTTCCGCTGTCGCCAGATATCGACGCGGCAATCATCGCGCGTGGTACGCCTGGCTTCTCCGGTGCCGATCTCGCGAACCTGGTGAACGAAGCGGCGCTGTTCGCTGCTCGCGGTAACAAACGCGTTGTGTCGATGGTGGAATTCGAGAAAGCGAAAGACAAAATCATGATGGGTGCGGAACGTCGCTCCATGGTGATGACGGAAGCGCAGAAAGAGTCCACGGCTTACCACGAAGCGGGTCACGCGATTATCGGTCGTCTGGTACCAGAACACGATCCGGTGCATAAAGTGACGATTATCCCGCGTGGTCGCGCACTGGGTGTGACGTTCTTCCTGCCGGAAGGCGATGCTATCAGTGCCAGCCGTCAGAAGCTGGAAAGCCAGATTTCGACCCTTTACGGTGGTCGTCTGGCCGAAGAGATTATCTACGGTCAGGAACATGTTTCTACCGGTGCGTCGAATGACATCAAAGTCGCGACAAACCTGGCGCGTAACATGGTGACCCAATGGGGCTTCTCCGACAAACTCGGTCCGCTGCTTTACGCAGAAGAAGAGGGTGAAGTGTTCCTGGGTCGCTCGGTCGCTAAAGCGAAACATATGTCTGATGAAACGGCTCGCATCATCGACCAGGAAGTCAAAGCGCTGATTGAACGTAACTACGGTCGCGCACGTGAAATCCTGAACGAGAATCTCGATATTCTGCATTCCATGAAAGATGCATTGATGAAATACGAGACGATTGATGCACCGCAGATTGATGACCTGATGGCACGCCGTGAAGTGCGTCCACCTGCTGGCTGGGAAGACCCAGGCGCGTCCAACAATTCTGACAACAATGGCACCCCGCGTGCGCCGCGTCCGGTCGATGAACCGCGTACGCCGAACCCGGGTAACACCATGTCTGAACAGTTGGGCGACAAGTAAGTCACCGCTTAGCATGTCGTTATCTTCATCTAAAACCCTGGAGCTTGCTCCGGGGTTTTTCTTATCCGCTTAACCGTAAATACCAGGGATATGCCATGAAACTTTTCGCCCAGGATTCCGTTCTCGATCTTTCTCATCCGCATGTGATGGGCATCCTGAACGTCACGCCTGATTCCTTCTCCGATGGCGGTGCGCACAATACGCTGATTGAGGCGGTCAAACATGCCAATCTGATGATCAATGCCGGTGCGACCATCGTCGATATCGGTGGTGAGTCCACGCGTCCTGGCGCGGCGGACGTCAGCGTGGACGAAGAGCTGGCGCGCGTTATTCCGGTGGTCGAAGCCGTTGCCCAGCGTTTTGAAGTCTGGATTTCTGTCGACACCTCGAAACCTGAAGTGATCCGTGAGTCTGCGCTAGTGGGCGCTCACATCATTAATGATATTCGTTCTCTGAGCGAGCCAGGCGCGCTGGAAGCGGCGGCAGAAACGGGATTGCCCGTTTGCCTGATGCACATGCAGGGCCAGCCAAAAACCATGCAGGCGGCACCGTCTTATGAAGACGTGTTTGCCGACGTGAATCGCTACTTTATTGAGCAGATCGCGCGCTGTGAACGTGCGGGTATCGCAAAAGAGAAATTGCTGCTCGACCCCGGGTTCGGATTCGGTAAAAATCTGTCTCATAACTATGAGCTGCTTGCTCGTTTATCGGAATTCCACCATTTCGACCTGCCGCTGCTGGTGGGCATGTCGCGGAAATCGATGATTGGGCAACTGCTGAATATCGGTCCAGGCGAACGCCTGAGTGGAAGTCTTGCCTGCGCCGTGATTGCGGCGATGCAGGGCGCGCACATTATTCGCGTTCACGACGTGAAAGAGACAGTAGAAGCTATGCGTGTGGTTGAAGCCACATTGTCAGCGAAGGAAAACAAACGCTATGAGTAATCGTAAATATTTTGGCACCGATGGTATTCGTGGACGCGTAGGCGATGCCCCTATCACCCCTGAATTTGTGCTTAAGCTCGGCTGGGCGGCGGGCAAAGTGCTGGCGCGACATGGCTCACGTAAAATCATTATCGGGAAAGACACCCGTATTTCAGGCTATATGCTGGAGTCCGCACTTGAAGCCGGGCTGGCGGCCGCTGGCCTTTCTGCCTCGTTTACCGGGCCAATGCCGACACCTGCGGTGGCTTACCTCACCCGCACCTTCCGCGCTGAAGCGGGCATTGTGATTTCTGCCTCGCATAATCCGTTCTACGATAACGGCATTAAATTCTTCTCCATCGAAGGCACCAAATTGCCGGATGAAGTGGAAGAGGCTATCGAAGCCGAAATGGAAAAAGAGCTGACCTGCGTGGATTCCGCTGAGCTGGGTAAAGCCAGCCGGATCGTCGATGCCGCCGGACGTTACATCGAGTTCTGCAAAGGCACGTTCCCGAACGAGCTGAGCCTGAGTAACCTGAAAATCGTGGTGGACTGCGCAAACGGGGCGACTTACCACATCGCGCCAAATGTGTTTCGTGAACTGGGTGCGAAGGTCATTACCATCGGCTGTGAGCCTGACGGTCTGAACATCAACGAAGAAGTGGGTGCAACCGATGTGCGCGCGTTGCAGGCCCGTGTTCTGGCCGAGAAAGCCGATCTTGGGATCGCGCTGGACGGCGATGGCGATCGCGTGATCATGGTCGATCACGAAGGTCAGAAGGTCGATGGCGATCAGATCCTCTATATCATTGCCCGCGAAGGCCTGCGTCAGGGTCAACTCCGCGGCGGTGCGGTAGGAACGCTGATGAGCAATATGGGCCTCGAACTGGCGCTGAAGCAGCTGGGCATTCCTTTTGTACGTGCCAAAGTGGGTGACCGCTACGTACTGGAAAAACTGCAGGAGAAAGGCTGGCGCATTGGGGCCGAAAACTCCGGTCACGTTATCCTGCTCGACAAAACCACCACGGGTGACGGCATTGTAGCTGGTCTTCAGGTGGTGGCGGCGATGGTACGCAACCACATGAGCCTGCACGATCTCTGCAGCGGCATGAAAATGTTCCCGCAGGTTCTGGTTAACGTGCGCTTTACTGCCGGTAACGGTGACCCGCTTGAAAACGACAATGTCAAAGCGGTAATGGCAGACGTTGAGGCCGCGCTGGGGTCTCGTGGCCGCGTGCTGCTGCGTAAATCGGGTACCGAGCCACTGATTCGTGTCATGGTCGAAGGTGAAGATGAAGCGCAGGTCACTGAATTTGCGCACCGCATTGCCGATGCGGTGAAAGCCAGTTAACCTGTCAACACGCTAAAAAGCCGCTCATTTGAGCGGCTTTTTTATTATATTAACTATGAAAATAAAGATTCACTATAAACTCAATTTAATTATCCTTAATTCAATATCAAATTATTCTGAATTCACCGCTGAAGTATTTACCAGATAAATTAATTGCTTAAGTCCATGTCTAAATATAATCCTAGAAGCAGCGTTAACCTCTATTTAATTGAGAAGGGCGTCACTATAATGCGCCCATTCCCGAGAGGGTTCTTGGGAAGCAAAATTAATATTTAAGGAAAACAGAATGAATAGTTTGGTTTGGAACTTCAAAGGGAAATTGAACCGCAAGGCAGCGAAACTGCAGGAAATGCGTAAGCAGCGCGGTGTGACCTTACTGGAAATCATTATTGTATTAGGTATTATCGGCGTAATCGCAGCGGGCGTGGTTATCCTGGCTCAGCGTGCATTCACCGCGCAGGATCTGTCTGACATTCAAAACAATGCCAACAGCATTCGTACTTCAATGACTGAAGCCTTCAAAGACGAAGGCAGCTATCCACAAGATGTAGGTGGTGTTGCGGGTCTGACTAAATCCACTATTGCAGGTTCTGCATTAGATACGCCAATTGTTACTCTGGTTAAACTGGGCAAAATCTCACCGGACGAATCTTTCAACGGCATTTCTAACGATGCATTCCAGATGACAAACGCCACTCTGGATGGTACCAGTTCACAGAAAAAAGCCTTTGTGCTTCTGGTTAACGGTCTGGAAACAGAAGAGTGTCGCAACCTGATCTCTGAAATGGGTAACCAATGGGATTATGTTGAAGCCGTTACTGGCGTACCTGCTGGTACCGCTACGCCTCTGGCATTTACTAACTCTCTGAGTGAAGCCACCACCACGACTATCCTTAAGTCTCTGACGTCTGGCGAAATCAACGCGACTGCGATTGTTAATGACGACGTATGTAGTGATGAAGGTGCCACCAACGGCGTGATCTTCGGCAGCAAATAATCATTATTAAAGTATCCAGAGCACCTGCCATCTGGCAGGTGCTTTTTTGATGGTGAAACAGGGTAATAAGCGTATGCGCAACAGAAAGGATTCGGGGTTTAGCCTACTGGAAATCATTATCGTGCTGGCGATAGCCGGCGGCGTGATGGTGATGTATACCCAATATGCGCGTAAAAAAGCAGAAAGTATTGCTCAGCAAAATGTGTCGGATGCCATTGTTGCTGAAATGAAAGGGGTGCTGAATTTCGTGGATGATGACGAAATTGCCCTTTACGATGTGCCGGATGAAATTCCTAACCCGCTGTATGAAGATAATGAAGACGATCCAAAACCGACTTCAGACTACCGGGTCCGTATTACCAACGAATTAGACGATGTCGACACGGGAAGTGAAGATTACTATTACTTGTGGGGCGATTATAACAATAAAAAAAATCAGAAGCGTTATCTGTTCCTCAGCAAAAAGTGTGATGTCACGCTGAAGTCTGATTATGAGTTTGAAAAAGAGTACCTGCCTTGCTTTATGCGTAATACGGCCAAGAACTCGATGCCGAGCATTGAGCGTATTGGCTTTGCGGGCAGTAAAGAGACAAATAGCGACCGCGCTAATGATATCAACCGTATTGATGTCATCGTCAGATTCAAAAAAGAGCAAAAAAATGGCGATTACTTCTTTGTGGATTATTATCCTCATTTTTCCGAGTCGCTGTCTAAAGCAGGGATTACGATAAGCCATGCCATGCTGGTTCATCGTAATTCGACCAACGCGCACTGGATGGTCGTGAAGCAGAAGAAAGACGGTAAAACGCCCATTGAGTTCGGCGCTATCGCCAATAATCTGGACGCCTTAAAGCAGTACACCACCGGTGAATTTGGCATTCGTTTTACGATTGATACCAATGATAACTCCAGCAACAGCGGTGCGGGCGGCGGTAAGGTCTGCTGGACGCAGGGCGAGAGCGGCGTGAAGCTGTGCTATGACGATAATAAAGGCACCGGCGCGCACGGCGAGCAGGGCGTTCTGGCGCTGGAGATGACCGATCCTGTGAAGAAAAAAGGCGTGATGCCTGGCACTCTGAAAGCCAACGTGGTAACGGAAAACACCGCGAATCGCGTCTATATCTTTAAGCGCGAACGTGGGGAAATTGTTTTTGATGAGGATGGGAAGCCCGTGCCTTATCTCTATAACGATTATGAAGATGCGCCGGGCGATCCTTTCCCTGCAGAAGTTCCTATGAGCGATTCGACCTCTCAGTGGCTTTATTCTGACGGTTATGATTACGCCATCCATACCTATGATGCTTTTGAGCTCACGACGCCAGCGATGGTGTCCTATGGTGGACTGGCTATCAGTGGTCCGGCAAGCGGGGTAAACATTGATCGTCGTGAACCCGATCCTGATTTTCCGGCATATCAGCCTTATAGCGATGCCGCAAATTATAGCCATCCACCCGAGCAGGGTTTTTATGATATGAATGCGGGGGGATATCGTTTCCCTGTACAAGCCTGCCCGCAGTTTGAACAGGATATTATTTTAACCGATGCGAAGGGCCAGCCTCTGCTGGATGATAAAGGTCAGGTACGAAAATCTAAATACGTCCGGAAACTCTATCCCCGCATGGCTGCGGCTATATCCTCGATATCTGCGTTTAAAGAAGGAATGACGGGTAATATAGCTGCCGATTATGGTGATTTAAGTAAAACTCGCGAGAAGCTGAACTCTGGGGTGGCAAACAAATTAGGACAGCTGGGAGGGATCTCTGTGCAGGTTGAATTTGCCCAACAGGACTCTCAGGTATACAGCATGAATTATAAAAATAGTGGCGGTCACTATATTCATGAAAAAACCAAATACGTCTGGGTAGTGAGTGCAACCATGGGCATGTTTGACGGAGACACCGGAGAAGGCCGTAATGTGTTGAACCCGACCATGTCGTATGTCTTCAACACCTGGTGCAGCACCATTCCACAGGATGGCACCCCGGCAGATATTTTAGACACACAGCAATATCAATAAGTTAATTCAGGTAAAGGAATGTATGAAGAAATTTAATTTCAGGAAAGCCCTCCCGTCGGGGGCGGCAGTTGCCTTATTGCTCAGCATGGGTGCGGCTCAGGCATCCGTGAATACCAGCAACGATGCGGCAATGATCCAGGGGAATACCCCCTCGGCCCCGGTTGCGATGGCGCCAACGGCGGTGAACCCGTTCGCCGCCGACACGCAAATGCCAGGCACGGCAACCAGTCGATCCGTTACGTCGCTGGTGATGCATGAAAATGAACTGCTCAGCCAGGGCATTAAAATGTGGGTAACGGCCAACGGCTATAAGCTCTTCTGGAACAGTAAAAAAGATTACCTTATTTACAACACTATTACGCTTTCAGGAAAAACGGATGATGAGGTATTGCAGTCATTAGGCAACCTCTTTTTTTCTGAGAACTATGGTTTAGTGGTTAAAAAATACGAAAAGAACCGTGTCATCGTTATTGATGAAATGTAATTGGATGAAATGAATGAAACTCAAAACAGGTATGTTATTGCTGGCGTTTTTAGTGCAGGGATGCGTGAGTAATTTCGAAAAGAAATATGATATCGATAAAGCGGTGCAGGCACATACGAACGATGCCACCTCCGTAGATTCATCCAAAACACAGCCCTACGTAAAGTATGACACCGCTTTTCTGGGTCAAAAGGTACAGTACAGCGTTGAACAGCAAAAGCTGATGGGCAAGCACGTTAAGATTGCGTCGTATGAGCCTGCGTCGCTTTCCACTATTCTGGATGCCGTCTCCACGCAAACGGGGATCAGCTTCCGCATTAATTCATCGGCTATAGGCAGTAACGGCGGTAAATCGGATGACGCATCCTGGGACACGCCGCGCTCCGTCCAGTTTGATGGCACATTCGAAGAGTTTATGAGCTATATCAACTCTCTGTATGATGTGAATACCAAGCTGGATGAACACAATATTCTTAAAGTTAACGTCTTTGAGACCTACGCCATCCGTCTGGATTTCTATGGTGAAAATAATTCCACCGAAACCACGCTGGACCTGTCGGGTAACCAGGCGACTTCAAGCGGTGGCCTGAAAGGTAAATCGGAAACCAAGTTCGAATCCTCGTTCTGGGATGACGTGGAAGACATGGCGAAAAACTATGTCACCTCCGGTAACTACAACCTGTTTAAAGACTCGTCCATTCTGATGGTCAATTCACGTCCATCTGAATACGAAGCCCTGAGCAAAGCGTTAGACAAATATAAAGCGGATAACAGTCGTCAGTTTATTATCACCTACCGTATCTATATCGTTGATAAAGCGAAAGAGAAGAGTTTAGGTGGCGGTTTAGATTTCAAATATGGCGACGCGCATAACACCATTAACCTCACCAGCAGTCTGTTCGATAATCTGGCTGGCGGCATCTCTGCGGGCTGGAAAAATAGCCACGTTGACATCAACGCCGGTCTGGATGCGTTGTACAAATTAACGGGCAGTGAATCGCTGCAAAGTGGCTCTTTCATTACACGTAACAATATGCCTGTGCCAGTGAACATGACCCAGTCACAGTTCTATGTGTCCAGCAGAACGCGTACCACGGATGACAATGGCGAGGTGAACGTAGACGTTGAAACATCGGAAATCGTCACCGGTACCAGCTTTATTATCACGCCTCGCGTGCTATCTGATGGGCGCATCGAAGTGGTCAGTGGCTTCACCAAGCGTTTCCTGAACTCGATCGATGAATACGACGATGTCCAGTTGCCGAATGTGAGCACCACCGAATCCTTTAACTCCTCGATTATCAAGCCCGGGGACTTACTGGTGGTAGGGAAATACGAAGTCAAAAATACCAAAGACGGTCTGCAATATCAGGTCCTGGGTGCAGAAGATGCAACCAATGAAGGTGTTGCAACGGTGCTGATGGTGGTAGGGGTGGACTATTATCGCCAGCCCATTACCTCCCGCGATGACTGAGTGACGTCACCATGAATAACATTCTTTTTAAGAATAATATTTTGACCGGGCTCTACTGGGAGCCCGCCAGCTTGGAAAATTTACAGCCCGCGGAGCAAGCATCATTCAGAGGAATGATGAAAGCGTACCGTCGGCTTATTTATAAAGATAGCGCAGGTGAGCTTGCGATCGGGTATAGCACGAAAGTGTCCACGCTTTATGAGCCGTTTGCCCTGTATGTAAAAGAACTCTACGGCGACGGGATCTATTTTTCGCATGAAGATGATTCGACAACGTACTTCCTGATCATTGATGAGGGCCGTATTGTCAGTGGCACTGACTGCTTTATCAGCAAAGAGCTTTTTGATGAGTTAATGAAGCATGCGGATACCTACAGCCACCTGGAAGTGACGCCACTGGAAGAGATTCAGATCAATGCGGTTGTGGAGCGATGCAATGCCCGACAGGCGCGACTGAAGCGTCGACGTCAAATCATTATTGGTTCTATTTTTACTGGCGGGCTGGCCCTGTTATTGATTTTAGCATTGTCGCTTCATATTTTTGTGACAGGATAACCCTATGCTTGAAGGAATGTATTTCTGGAAAGATAAGAACGGTGCGGTTTCAAAATTAAAACTGCTGCTGATCCTTATTTTGACTTTAGTGCTCATCGGTGGGGGCGGTGCAGGTGGATGGTATTATTTCGTCACCTTGCCTGCCCAAAAAGCCAAAGAAGAAGCGGCTGCCCGTCAGCAGCAGGCCGCGAAAAAATTAAAAGACGATATTGACTCGGTGAACAAGTTTTATTCCAGTTCGCTGGAAGGGGCGGATATTGACCAGGCAGTCGTTGTGCTAAACGAACTCAAGAAAAGTGATGAACGTATTAGCATTGCGCCCATCGATACCAGGATGTTCAACTGCGATACAAAAAACTGTCGCTTTGAATACAAAATATCACCGGGTGCGATCTGGGTATTACCCCATAAAATATTCTGGGGAAAAGACTACTCACCCACGATGGTGATTAAAAAGAATAAAGGCAGCGATAAGAAAAAAGGGGATTTTAGCTTCGACAAAATTGAGTCGAGGCTGAACAAAAATTCGCTTATCGAGGCCTATAAACATAAAAAACCGCTCCCGCTTTCCTCATGCAGCGATGTGGTTTCGTACCTCGTTACATACAACTCAATGGTGAAAGGGGTAGGTAAAGAAAGCAAAGCCAAAAAAGCCGGTGAGATTGTGATTAAAACAATGCCGAAAACAACTGTAGGTGAGCTTGAGTCGCAGCTTTCAGGAAAAGTGAAAGCGTATGGCTTGATGACCGGAAAGTGGGAGCTGGAACTTAAAAGTGATACCTCCGCTTTAGGCATAGACGATTTAACGAACTTACAGATTTTGCTTTATAAGCAGGCCTATCGTGATGCTTTCTTAGTGAAAAAAATTGAGTCGCAAGACAAGGGAATGAAAATTTCAGGAGATCTGGTATGCAAAAAAGGCTGAAATCAATCGTCGTGACAAGCGCACTGACACTGGTGGTGGGTACGGCTACAGCGGCCCCAACGACGGATTTACCACAAGCTCCGGCGAAAAGTACGCAAACAACACCAAAAACTGTCGCCAAGGTTGACACAAAAGAATCGGATAAAGATCGCGTCGCATCTGTTATTTCAGAAACGGCTCCAAAATCGCAGGCAACTGTGCCCTTGGTTAGCAGCGAGCCGGGTGATAATGCGTCCGCGAAAAGTGGCGCAGAAATGAAACCTAACGCACCAATGGGTGCTGCAGGCGAATCCGGCTCGCAAAATCTCGACGTAAAACCGGCTGCTGTCGACAACACGACTCAGGTGCAAAACCACCTCGCGCAAATGGCCGAAGATGATTTCGTCTACGAGCAGCAACGTCGCAAACTTTCTCAGCAGGTTGAGCTGGAAAAACTGCAGAGCCAGATCCGCAAACTCCGTGGTGAAGACAAAATGAAGCCTGCACCTGTGGCATCAGCACCCGCAGAAAAACCCGCAGATGCGCCAAAAGTCGCGCCACAAAGTGCGCCAGTCGATATGCCACGCGTAGTTCTTGAAGCGAACATTGGTGGTGCGAACCGTGTGGCGGTCACCAGCGGTGGCACATTGCGTTATGTTCGTCCTGGTGAAACGTTCGCTATCAATGGCAACAACTATCAGCTTGCGAAGGATCGTAAGTCGGTGGTTATGGCAGAAGAAAAGGTACAGTAATGCTGGATTTTGTGCGAATTTCAGCCGACGACTTACTCGCTGGAAAATGGACTTACCTGGAATTCGACGGTATTGGCTTTACGGCAACCACCGAAGAGCGCGATTACCTGGTCGTGACATCGTTAAGCATCGACACGTTGTTTGAATTCCAGATTCAGGTGTCCAGACTGGTGTCTCAGCACAAGCGGCAGGTCGTTGGCCTGGCGCTTGTCGCCGAGGAGGATTACTACCGTATCGTTGAACATGTTTCACTGAAACTTCTCAGTGACGCCAATAAAAATATCGATATCACCGATACGCAAAAACGCCTGGCAGCCATTTTGCAGCGCGTGGTGAGTATGGGGGCAAGCGACTTACATATTACGCGCAACGATGTTTTAGCCTTATTTGAAGCCCGCGTGAACGGCGTTCTTATGCCGTTTATGCAGATCAAGTCCCAGCAGTGTGATGAGCTGGTTTTCGTGCTCTATAACGTAGAGGCGACAACCCGTGATACCACCTGGAACCGTGCTATTCCGCAGAATGCGAACATCCTTTACAACCTGTCGGGCAAGCCGTATCGCTTCCGTTATGCACACTTCCCAATCTTTGGTGAAACGGCAGACTGCTACCATGCGGTGCTGCGTATCATTCCCTCAGGTCTGCAAAAGGGGAATATAGGCTCGCTGGAAAAAATTGGCGTTTCGCCGGAAGAGATTGTGGATTTGAAAAAAATCCTCAGTAATCCCTATGGCGCCTATGTGATCGCGGGGACCACCGGTTCGGGTAAATCCACCACCCTGAAAAACCTGATGGAATGGCTGCAAATCAACCGCTATGAGGATCGAGGCTGCTTCCTGACGGTCGAGGACCCTGTGGAATATCAAATTTACGGCGCTAAACAGAGTTCGGTGGTCGATGTTTCCGGCGGGGGGTTCCATGCGGCGATCAAATCGGCTTTACGACGCGACCCTGACGTTCTGATGGTGGGGGAGATTCGTGACAATGTCTCCGCAAACGCGCTGGCGGGGGCGGTGGAGAGTGGACACTACTGCTTCACCACCGTGCACGCCGGGAACATTGTTTCGTTGCTTCAACGTATGTCTGCCCTGGGTATTGGCAGCGACAAACTCTCCACCCCCGGTTTTGTGGCGGGTTTGCAATGCCAAAAACTGGTCCCGGTGCTGTGTGAAAACTGCAAAACCGAGATGGGTAAAAAGACCATCCGTGGCAAGGAGTTTACCCTTTATACGGCAGGTGAAGGCGGGTGTGAGCAGTGCCGACAAAGTGGTATCAAAGGGCGTCAGCTGGCCATGGAGTATTTCCTGCCGACCTATGAAGAGATGGCGGCGATATCGCGTCAGGAGTGGCTGAACGTTTATACGCTATGGCGTAAAAAGCGTGATACCGCAAACGGTCTGACCGAAGGTTTTGAAATTCGTGAAAAAGTCATGTCGCACGTGCTGAAAGGACGCATTGATGCTGCATGGTTCGCCATGGAATTTGGTGAGATGGCTGAAGAAGATCTGGAGATGATCGTTGAAAAAATTCGGTAAAAAACAGCGCCTGTATCTCTACCAGTTTTGTGCGGATATGATCAGCGCAGGGTTGCCGCTGTTTGACTCCCTGCAAAAACTGCAAACGGAAGGGCGCGAGTTACTCGGCAGAGGCTTTAGTAACAAATTAGGCGAAGTGATCCTGCAGATGAAGCAGGAGGTATCGGTATCAGCCGTGTTTGCTGATGTGGTCCCCAACTCCGAGCTGAGCGTAATAACGGCGGCGGAAAAAAGTGGCAGCCTGGCAGAAGGGTTTTTGACGCTGGTGGCGGTCATCAACTACAACGATGAGCTGCGTAAGAAAATCGTTGGCGCACTGGTTTTCCCGTTAATCATGATCACCCTGTCGCTGATTGTGATTGCGGGTTACTCGCAAAAGGTATTTCCAGCGTTTGCGTCCGTTGTACCCGTCGAAAAGTGGCCCGGGGTAACGCAAAACCTTTATAACTTTGGGACCGCGCTCTACCAGGGGCTGTGGATGAAGATTCTGATTGGTTTTGTGGCCTTTGTGTTTATTTCGAAATTTGCCATGGCGAATCTGAGCGGCAACTTCCGCGGAAAAGTTCTGGACAGAGTTTTGCCCTTTTCGACCTATAAACAGCTAACCTCGTCGGTATTTCTGAACAACCTGGCGTTAATGCTCAGTAACGGAATACCGTTAACCGACTCGTTACACATTGTACGCCTGAATGCGAACCGCTGGCTCCGTTGGCACATTGATGTCATGAATGACAAAATGGCTCAGGGGATCCATTACAGTAAAGCCTTATCAACAGGCTTGCTCGGTAAAGAAGAGTTACTGAATATTAGTCTCTATGCAGAGTTACCTTCATTTAACGAGGTATTACGTTCGGTATCGGATCGCTCTCGTGACCATATTCAGGAATATATCAAGAAGCTGGCAGGATTATTAAAAAACCTGGCGACGGTTATTCTGGGGGGCTGTGTGGTATGGGTCTTTATCGCGCTCTTCGCGTTGATGGATACATTATCCAAGACAGCCGGTGGTTAATATCACTCAAATGAATGTCAAGAAATTCTGCCGATAATTTCATTGCAATGTGAATATTGCTGTTTATGGTGACTATCGGCGAATATAGTCCATGTTCGGTACACCCCCCGGTTATATCGATAAAGAATCTTCTGATACTGTGCAAGTTTATTTATAAGGGAATCAACAATGCGCCTGGAAGCGTTATTTGCGCCGTATTACCCCTGGCTGGCGTTAGGGTTGGGGTTACTGATTGGTAGCTTCCTGAACGTCGTTATTTATCGGTTACCCGTCATGCTGCTCCGTGAAACCGCGGATGACGAAACGCTGAAAACGTTGCCGGATGTCAATCTGTGGTGGCCGCCCTCGCATTGCCCTGTTTGTCAGACGAACATTAAACCCTGGGACAACATACCCGTGCTCAGTTGGCTGCTGCTGCGCGGAAAGTGTCGATGCTGCAAATGCACCATCCCCTTTCAGTACCCCTTAAGCGAAGCGCTGATCGGGGTAGGGTATTTCCTGCTGGTGTTTTGCTATTACCCGCACTACAGCTTGCTGCAAATTGCCTTTGTCGCACTCTTTTTTAGTCTGCTCTATACGCTGGCAATGATTGATTACAAAACCTTTCTTCTGCCGGATAGTCTGGTTTATATGCTGTTGTGGACGGGATTGATTGCCTCAGTCAGGAACATCATCCCGGTTTCACCCCGGGATTGTGTTATCGGTGCGGCGATTATCTGGGCCTTTAGCTGGGTGATGGCGAGAGGGTTCACATGGATAACCCACAAAGAAGGCTTCGGCAACGGGGACGTCAAACTCTTTGCGGCCTGTGCGGCCTGGGTGGGGAGTGAAAATATCGCCCCTCTGATGCTGGGGTCTGCCGCCCTGGGGGTGTTGTTCTTTTTCATACGCTGGCTGATGGCCCGGCGCAGTAACAGTCAGGAAACCGATGGCGGTTATATTCCCTTTGGCCCGGCCATTGCGATCGCTGCCGTCATCATCATGCACATGGAGGTGCTAAATTAATGTCTTTTTTGCTTCTGTCGGGCGTGCTGCTGACGCTGCATCCGACATCATCGGTGGGCGAAGAGTGCTTATATCCCACGTTTAACCATTTAACCCAGGTGCTCCACGCCCGGGAGACCCATCCTGATAATCTGGCGTTGCCCCCGCCTGCGAAAGCACAGTGCAGCGACGCGTTGCAGGGCATCGCGTATGCCGCTGCAACCGATTATGAGGCGTGGTTAGGTCGGTATTTGCCAAAACCGTCTCATTTACGTCCTCTGGCGGTCTACGTCCCCGGACCGGACTACTGTTTCTCGCAGCACCTTATGCGCCGTATGTTGGCAAACTGGAATCATGCGACCGAACTCAATTATTCTGGATTTATCACCTGCGAGAATAGTTTTACGGTTGTTTTGCCTGAAACGGAGAGCATGGATGACGGTGAAACGGATGACGTTGCATTTGATCCGGCACAGCTGAGGGTTGAAATAACGTCTTCAACTCATCCGGAAACGGACGACGTGGTGACGGATACGGTATCAGACGATGAAATCGTGCAGATGGACGGTGGAACGGCAGCGAGCAATGTTTTCTCGGTGATGAATGCCACTATTCCCACGAGTAGCGCACCGGCCCCCACCTGGAAACCACTTTTAACGCAGCAGGCGCAGGGACAACATTTTATCTTCCCTCTGAAGAGCGAACCTTTTGTGACGTCGCCTTACGGCATGCGCTATCACCCCATTATTCACTCGTTTATGCGACATGAAGGGGTCGATTTACGCGCTTCAACCAATAGCGACGTGTTGGCGATTGCGGATGGAATGGTGGTGGAGACAGGCTATGGTCCTGTCACCGGCATATATATGACGATACGTCATGCGGATGGCTGGAGCAGCCGGTATCTCCATCTGAATAAAATGCTGTATGTGAAAAATCAGTATGTGAAGAAAGGCGATATCATCGCGCTGTCCGGAAGTACGGGCCGTACCGATGGACCACATCTTCATCTGGAGATCGGCCATGATAATCAGTTGCTGGATCCCATGACGTTGCTGTTTGATCGTCTGGACCCTGAAGCTGAGCGACGCGCTGCCCACGCTGACGACATTGCTGCGCCTGCGCCCGCACCAGAACCTGTTGATATGACTCCCACGATTGCGGTTGTCGCTGGTGAAGGCGAAACGCTGCAGTTTGGCGTTCGCATTGGGCGTAAAATGGCGATGTATTCGCCCCAGGAGATCGTTGAAACGGATGACGGCAACTGGCGGATCGTGAAAAAGTTCGGCAAATATAAACTTCAGAAAGTGCAAAGCAGCGATGTAAACGCGAAAAAGTAAGCATTAACGGCATCAGTGCCTTGTTTTAAGGTGGGTTTTCATTTCGTTTTGCTGATTTTTTCCGCAGTTGATACAATGCACTGAAAATGCCCTTGCGAAGGTGATTCGCTTTGGTTAGTATTCACACCCGCTTCAGTGGGAAACACGATTTCTCGCTAATTGGTCGAAGCATTGGTATGCGGCAAATCCGCAAGGAACAGGTTGATTATGTACGAAGCTCTTTTAGTTGTTTTCCTTATTGTAGCCATCGCTCTTGTAGCGCTGATCATGCTGCAGCAAGGTAAAGGCGCTGATATGGGAGCCTCCTTCGGAGCAGGCGCTTCCGGTACGCTGTTTGGTTCAAGTGGTTCTGCGAACTTCATGACCCGTACAACGGCTATTCTGGCTACGCTGTTCTTCATCATCAGTCTGGCGCTTGGCAATATCAATAGCAACAAGACCACAAAAGGAAGCGAGTGGGACAATCTGAGTGCTCCGTCTAAAACTGAGCAAACTCAGCCAGCTGAACCGGCTAAGCCGACCAGCGATATCCCGCACTAAGTACTCAGTACCGAGGTGGTGGAATTGGTAGACACGCTACCTTGAGGTGGTAGTGCCCTAACGGGCTTGTGGGTTCGAGTCCCATCCTCGGTACCAATATTCCAGAAAAAAGACGTCGAAAGACGTCTTTTTTTTCGTCTGTATCTTTTGAGTCCCTGTTTCACAGACCCGGTAAACGCAGTACCACCGGCCATAACGAGCTTTTGGCAGTGCGCTTACCCGCCCGACAAAAGAATATCAGGCCAACAAAAAAGGCGCCCTCAGGCGCCTTTTGCATGTCTTTATTAAGAATTACTTCTTGTCGCTGTGTTCCAGGTTCTCAACCTGCGGCAGGCCATTGCCGGAAGAGGCAGAGAGCAGACCGGTTTCGATGTAGTTGAAGAGCTTCTCACGGGTGTCGGTGATATCCAGGTTACGCATGGTTAACTGACCGATACGATCGTCCGGGGAGAACACGGAATCACCTTTCTCCATCGTCAGACGCTCTGCTTTATAGGTCAGGTTGTCAGACACGGTGTTCAGGATGGAATAATCATTGCCACGACGCAGTTCCAGAGTCACTTCACCGGTGATAGCGCTTGCAACCCAACGCTGCAGAGCATCACGCAGCATCAGTGCCTGTGGATCGAACCAGCGGCCCTGGTACAGCAGTTTACCCAGTTGACGACCGTGGGAGTGATACTGCTCAATGGTGTCTTCGTTGTGAATACCGGTCAGCAGACGCTCGTAAGCAATGTGCAGCAGTGCCATCCCCGGGGCTTCATAGATGCCACGGCTTTTAGCTTCGATAATACGGTTTTCAATCTGATCGCTCATGCCTAAGCCGTGGCGACCACCGATGCGGTTTGCTTCCAGCATCAGCTCGACGTCATCAGCGAACGTTTGACCATTCAGGGCAACCGGGTGGCCACGCTCAAAGCGTACCGTTACTTCTTCAGCCTGGATTTTGACGTTTTCGTCCCAGAACTTCACGCCCATGATCGGGTTAACGATCTTCACGCTGGAGTTCAGAAATTCCAGGTCTTTCGCTTCGTGCGTCGCACCCAGCATATTGGAGTCGGTGGAGTAGGCTTTCTCAACTGACATTTTGTAGTCGAAGCCGCAGGCGATCATGAACTCGGACATCTCATGGCGGCCGCCCAGCTCGTCAATAAAGTCGGTATCCAGCCACGGTTTATAAATCTGCAGTTCGGCGTTTGTCAGTAGACCATAGCGATAGAAACGCTCAATGTCGTTGCCTTTATAGGTGCTACCATCGCCCCAGATGTTCACGCCATCGTCTTTCATGGCGGCAACCAGCATCGTGCCCGTCACCGCACGACCCAGCGGTGTGGTGTTGAAATAGGTCAGACCGCCCGTGGTGTTATGGAATGCACCGCACTGAATCGCAGCGATACCTTCCGCAACCAGCTGCTTACGGCAGTCAATCAGACGTGCGTTTTCTGCGCCATATTCCATGGCACGACGAGGGATCGCATCATAATCTTCCTCATCCGGCTGACCCAGGTTCGCAGTATAAGCATAAGGAACCGCTCCCTTTTGGCGCATCCACAGCAGTGCAGCGCTGGTATCCAGGCCGCCAGAAAAAGCGATGCCAATACGTTGTCCTACCGGAAGATGCTTGAGAATCGTCGTCATAAAATAAAACCCTGCTTGATTGACTGATTAGAGACCGCTTTCGCTCTCATTGCATGTTTATGCAAAATAAGTGAGTTTTCATTTAATCATCTTTTGTCGATGACCGGAAGAGATTCGTGCATTTTTTGTGAAAAATCCTGTGCTGCTGCCTGTTGCGAGGCAAACAGGAAAAAAGACACAAGCCTTTAACGTTATTCAGCGTAGCGCATGGAAACCAGAGTTGACAGCGGAATGCTCTAACCAATATAATGCATGCAGATTTTACGTCCCGTCCTCGGTACCAAATCCCAGCATTATTTGCATTTTTTACCCAAAACGAGTAAAATTTGCCACGTTTCAGGCGCGGGGTGGAGCAGCCTGGTAGCTCGTCGGGCTCATAACCCGAAGGTCGTCGGTTCAAATCCGGCCCCCGCAACCACTTTCCTATAAAGTTCTTTTTCAAATATACTGTGAAGACATAGCGGCTTCGTAGCTGGATTTGAAAAAATTCTTTCAGAAAGTGCTCCAGGCCGCAGTTGCGGCTATAGGGTTCAGTTATCTAAAGCCCCGATTTATCGGGGTTTTTTGTTATCTGACTACAGAATAACTGGGCTTTATGCCCTTTTTTTACGTCTTGGGGGTGGGCTTGTCCACATTAGACCAAAAATTAACAGAGATGATTAAAGCACCAGTCGAAGCACTGGGCTACGAACTGGTCGGCATCGAATTTATTCGCAGCCGTACATCCACGCTGCGCATCTACATTGATAGTGAAGATGGCATCAATGTTGATGATTGTGCTGATGTCAGCCACCAGGTAAGTGCGGTCCTTGATGTTGAAGACCCTATTACGGTTGCCTATAACCTGGAAGTTTCCTCGCCTGGTCTCGAACGACCTATGTTCACGGCAGAACACTACACGCGCTATACCGGTGAGGAAGTGGCTCTCGTTCTGCGCATGGCTGTGCAGAACCGCCGTAAATGGCAGGGTATTATCAAAGCCGTTGATGGTGAAATGATCACGGTGACAGTCGAAGGCAAAGATGAAGTGTTCGCGCTGAGTAATATCCAGAAGGCGAACCTGGTTCCCCACTTTTAACAGTCTGGATTGAGGTGAAAAGCCCGCGATGAACAAAGAAATT
>Ga0209281_1001114_pt1 | contig 19429 bp, 14 predicted proteins | sample MedtruBG_FD_187514 | JGI IMG/M metagenome (GOLD analysis project Ga0209281, IMG submission 187514) | Root nodule microbial communities of legume samples collected from California, USA - Medicago truncatula BG (SPAdes) (version 2) | ecosystem: Host-associated > Plants > Roots > Nodule | place... | reverse complement strand
TTCCTAAAGGGGTTAATGTTGACATACCGCTTCAATCTTATTTCAGATTAAATTCACCAGGAGCAGGACAATTTGAACATACACTAATTATTGTAGATGAAGGCGCAAAACTTCACTTTATCGAAGGTTGTTCAGCTCCAAAATATAGCGTCACAAATTTACATGCTGGCTGTGTTGAGCTTTATGTAAAAGAAGGTGCAACATTAAGATATAGTACAATTGAAAATTGGTCAAAGAACATGCTTAACTTAAACACTAAGAGAGCAATAGTTGAAAAGAATGGAACAATAGAATGGGTTTCAGGTTCATTTGGCTCACAAATTTCTATGTTATACCCTATGAGCATATTAAAGGGTGAAGGAGCAAGAGCAGAATTTACAGGTGTATCATTTGCAGGTAAGGGACAAAACTTAGATACAGGAGCAAAAGTTATACATGCTGCGCCAAACACTTCTTCTACTATAAACTCAAAGTCAATTTCAAGAAACGGCGGAAAAGCTACTTATAGAGGAGTGTTAAAGGTCAATTCAAATGCTTATAATTCAAAATCTATGGTATCCTGTGAATCTCTAATGTTAGATAATTTATCAAAATCAGATACCATTCCAGTAATTGATTTATTAAATGATGATGTTGAAATCGGTCATGAAGCTAAAATTGGTAAGATAAGTGATGACTCTATTTTCTACCTTATGGCTAGAGGAATAAGTGAAGATGAAGCTAAATCTATGATAGTAAGAGGTTTTGTAGAGCCTATATCAAAGGAATTACCATTAGAATATGCGGTAGAAATGAATAATTTAATTAACATAGAATTAGAAGGAAGCATAGGGTAGGTGAGAGAAATGAAGGCTATACAATTTAATAATTTAAATAAAACTCCAATAAGAACTAAAAGCTGGGTTAATATTAATGATATAAGCCTTGGAGAATTAAATGTTGGAGAAATTAAAAAGTTTGATAATGCTATAATCAAGGGTATAGAAGGCGTTGATGTTCAAAAATTAGAAAATAATAAAATATTACCTTTATATAGAGAATTTCAATATGGAATCAGTGAAGATTTAATAAATCAAGGTAAAGAAAATTTTAATCAAGGTTACTTGATAACAATAGGCAAAAATATAAAAAATGATGAACCAATGATTATAGAATTTAATTTTGATAAAGATAACAGTTCCTTAGTAGATAATTTAATAATTGTCGGAGAAGAAAATTCAAAAGCTTCTATAATAGTAAAATATAAATCTTTAGATGATTCAAATGGTTATCATAATGGAATTTGTACAATATATTCAAAGAAGAATAGTGAAATTAAAGTAACTAAAGTGAATTTCTTAAATGATAGTACTATTCATTTGGATTCAAATGTTTCAGAGATTGAAGAAGATGGAAAGGTTGATTTTATATCAGTAGACCTTGGAGGAAAATATAGTATTTACAATTATCATGGAGACTTAGTAGGTGATAAATCAGCTGCAAATATAAATTCTATATATTTAGGAAGTAAAGATAAACTTATAGATATTAATTATATTGTTACTCATAAAGGTAAAAGAAGTAATTCAAATATAAATGTTAAAGGAGCACTTCAAGGAAAAGCTAGAAAGGCTTTTAAAGGAACTTTAGATTTTAAAACTGGTGCATCTAAAAGTGTTGGAGCGGAAGATGAATATTGTATGCTCCTTTCAAAAGAAGCTAGAGCTAAAGCAATGCCAGTGCTATTATGTGCAGAAGATGACGTTTCAGGGGAACATGCTGCATCTTCAGGAAGAATTGATGAAAACAAATTATTCTACTTAATGTCTAGAGGATTAAGCTATGATGAAGCTAAGATTGTTATTGTTAGAGCTGCATTTAATCCAATAATAGATGCAATTGGTGATAATGACGTTATAGAAGAAATATTACAAGAAGTAGACAGGGGATTGAAAAATGAATAATATAGATTTTTTGAAAGATTTCCCTGTTTTAAAGGCAGATGAAAATGGGGCAAGATTAGTTTATTTAGATAGCGGGGCAACAACTCAAAAGCCTGTCCAAGTTTTGGAGGCTATTGAAAACTACTATAAAGTAAATAATGCAAATCCTCATAGAGGAGCTTATAAATTAAGTATTGATGCAACTCAAGCCTATGATGACGCTAGAGAAAAGATTAGAAAATTCATTGATGCAGAATTTTCAAAAGAAGTAATTTTTACTAAAAATGCAACAGAAGGTTTTAATCTTATAGCATCCTCTTATGGAATGAATAACCTTAATGAAGGCGATGAAATTGTTATTTCAATTGCAGAGCATCACTCAAATCTTATTCCATGGCAAATTGTAGCTAGAGCTAAAAAAGCAACTTTAAAATATATGTACGTAAATGAAAATGGAGAGATTCCAGAAGAAGAAATTAAGAACAAGATTACTGAAAGGACCAAACTAGTAAGCATAACTCATGTTTCAAATGCACTTGGTACTATAAATCCAGTTAAAGAAATTATAAAATATGCTCATTCAAAAGGTTCTAAAGTAATTGTAGATGGATCACAAAGCGTACCACATATGAAAGTAAGTGTAAGAGACTTAGATGCAGATTTCTTAGTATTTTCAGGACATAAGCTTTTAGGACCAATGGGTATTGGTATAGTTTACGGTAAGAAAGAGCTTTTGGAAAGTATGCCTCCATATATAGTTGGTGGAGATATGATTGAATATGTTTATGAGCAGGAAGCAACCTTTGCGGAATTGCCATCTAAATTTGAAGGTGGAACACAAAATGTAGAAGGTGCTGTAGGGCTTGCAGCGGCTATTGATTATCTGGAGAATATAGGTATGGAAAGAATAGATGAAATAGAAAAAGAACTTACAGGTTATGCAATAGAAAAATTTAAGGAGTTGCCTTATGTAAAGATATATGGCCCTAAGGATTTAAGCCGTAGGGGTGGAATAATTTCATTTGACATAGAAGGAGTTCATCCTCACGATGTTGCTTCAGTTTTTGATTCTCATGGTGTTGCAATAAGATCAGGTAATCATTGTGCTCAGCCATTAATGAGATATATGGGTATAAATGCAACCTGCAGAGCTAGTTTATACTTTTATAATACAAAGGAAGATATAGATAAATTAATTGAAGCAACAAAGAAAACATATGAAATGTTTTTGAAATGGAGGTAATTTAGATGGATTTAAATGCTATTTATACAGAACTTATTATGGAACACAGCACTTCAAAGCATAATAAGAGAAACTTAGATAATCCGGATGTTAAGGAAAAAGGTCATAATCCAAGCTGTGGAGATGAAATAACTTTAGAGCTTAAATTAAACAACGACGTTATTGAAGATTTAGCCTTCACAGGGCAAGGGTGTGCAATATCTCAGGCATCTACATCAATAATGATAGATTTGATAAAAGGTAAGAATATCGAAGAAGCATTAAAGCTTACAGAAACTTTTATTGGAATGATTAAAAGAGAAATTAAAGATGATGAAGAATTATATGCATTAGAAGATGCTATGGCCTTTAAGAATATTTCTAATATGCCTGCAAGAGTAAAATGTGCAGTTTTAGCTTGGCATACGTTAAAAGAGGCTTTAGAAAAATAATTCAAAGATCTAAATCTATTATAGATCAAACTACAACTTAGACTTATGCAATAATCACCGAAAGTAGACACATTATTGTTTCGCAGGACTATGAAAATCTCGCTGAAAGAGCTAAATTGCAGGTTGTACCACTAATGCTTGCTCCCAATTTCATTGTGACAAGCGTTAATGGAACAACCTACAATTAAGCTCTTTTAACAGCTCATTTTCAAATGCCTGCTGCATATTATGCCCCTTGAGGGTACAAAAATGTGTCTACTTTCTGGTATGGTATTTATTTCAAAATATATGTCGAGGTTATAATTTGTTTATCTACAATCATACACAAGTAATGCACTAAATTTATATATTTAGTGCATTGCTTTTTGTTAAACAAAATTTTAATAAGTTCAGTCATATTATCTAATGAATTTAACCAATCTATATATTATATACAACAAAATTTAATTGGGTAAATATGTTAAATCAAGGTAAAGACATTGTCATAGAGCTGTAAAGCTTATGTAAATACTATGTAAAAAGCATTGTTAAACGATACCATTAAATTGACTGTGATTTCTTGTAATGATAATATTCAAATTGTTGGAAGAATTGTTAATAGTAAGTTGCGGGGAGGAAAGCTGGGTGTCAAAATTATTGCTTAAAAATATATGTAAAAAATACGATGGTGAATCATATGCAGTTAAAAATGTCAATTTGGAAGTCGCTGATAAAGATTTTTTGATTCTAGTTGGACCATCTGGATGCGGCAAGTCAACAACACTTAGAATGATAGCTGGTCTTGAAGAAATAAGTGAAGGTGAAATGTGGTTAGATGGTAAATTTGCAAATTATCTTTCTCACAAAGAAAGAGATTTAAGCATGGTATTTCAAAATTATGCATTATATCCAATGATGTCAGTTTATGATAATATAGCATTTTCTTTAAAGGTACGAAAAGTTGATAAAACTACTATAAAAGAAAAAGTAAATAAAGTTGCAGAAATTTTGGGAATACAGGAGTTATTAAAAAGGATGCCAAAAGAATTATCCGGAGGAGAGAAACAAAGAGTTGCAATTGCAAGTGCAATAATTAGAAATCCTAAGATTTTGCTTATGGATGAGCCCTTATCAAATTTGGATGCAAAATTAAGAAATCATATGAGAGTTGAAATGTCAAAACTTCATAAAAAACTAAACAATACAATTATATATGTAACTCATGACCAAATAGAGGCTATGACACTTGGTACAAAAATAGTTGTATTAAACAATGGCTTAGTACATCAAGTAGATACTCCAGAGCAATTATATGATAATCCAATTAATAAGTTTGTCGCAGGCTTTATAGGGGTGCCATCAATGAATTTTATCAAATGTCGATTAAAAAGGGAGAATAATGCAATGTATTTTATGCTTGGTAATGAAAAAGTGCACTTACCCAAAAGTAAAAGTGAACTATTAATAAAAAAATCCTATGAAAGTAAAAATGTAATTATCGGCATAAGGCCAGAAGATATTACTAACATTATAGATGTAAAAGCTGCAAAAAAAGAATATATATCTTCAGCAATTAATGTAAAAGTAGACTTAAGTGAAACGCTTGGAGATAAAACAAATATTTATTTTAAAATTGAAGATAATGAGCTAACCGCAATTTTTAAAGATAGCACGAAATTAAGAGTAGGAGATAAAGCACAGGTTCTAATCTATACAAAAAATATTTGTTTTTTTGATGAAAGCACAGAAAAGAATATTTTGCATGATGAAGTTAAAGGTGGGCTATGTGATGAATAGAATGAAAAAATTTAAAATTGAACCATATTCTTTTATTATGCCAAGCTTTATAATTTTTACATTATTTTTATTTTATCCATTTTTTAAAACATTATATTTAAGTTTATATAAAACAGATAAAATGGGACAGCCTAAATTATTTGTGGGAATTGGAAATTATACAGAGTTATTTTTATCATCTTCATTTTACAACAGCTTAATTGTTACATTTATATTTGTAGTAATAGTTGTTTTAGTCAGCATGGCTTTAGGACTTTTAACAGCTTTATTATGTAATAGAACCTTTCCAGGAATAAGAGTTTTCAGCACAGTTTATGCTCTTCCAATGGCAATTGCATCTTCATCAGCTGCAATGATATTTAGAATTATTCTTCATCCATCTGTAGGTATTGTAAATAAAGTTCTTAACGTTAATATAAATTGGCTGACAGATCCTAAGTATGCATTAGTTTGTGTTGCAGTATTAACTGCATGGCTTAACAGTGGTATTAATTTTCTGTATTTTTCAGCTGGATTAAGCAATATTGATGAATCTATATATGAAAGAGCATCAATTGATGGAGCAAATTCAGTTTATAAGTTTTTCAAATTAACGTTACCTGGACTTAGTCCAATTCTGTTCTATACATTCGTAGTAAATATTATCCAGGCATTTCAAGCATTTGGACAAGTAAAAATATTAACGCAAGGAGGACCAGGGGAATCAACAAATCTTCTTGTGTATTCAATTTATAGAGATGCATTTTTCAATTATCGATTTGGCAGTGCAGCAGCACAATCAGTTGTACTTTTTGCAATAATAATGATGCTTACTTTAATAATGTTCAGAGTAGAAAAGAAAGGAGTTAAGTATTAATGGAAGCTGTGATTAATGAAAATATAACAAAAAAGGAAATAGAAGATATCCAAACAAAAATGAGAAGAAAATATAAGAATAGAAAAAGAATTAAACATTCTTTGAGACTATTAATTAATTTAATAGTTGCCTTAATTGTACTTTTACCGCTTTTATATGCCTTAAGTATTGCTTTTATGGAATCAAGTGATGTATTTTCAACAGATTTAAATTTGATACCTAAAAATCCTACAATATCAAACTTTGCAGATGTACTAAAAAGAGTTCCGTTATTTAAATTTGTATTTAATTCATTTCTAGTGGCAGGATTAATAACACTTGGACAAATAGTATCAGGTTCACTAGCTGCATTTTCATTTTCGTTCTTAAATTTTAAAGGCAAAGAATTATTGTTTATGATTGTTATGTCAACAATGATGATACCGGGAGAAGCAACTATCATTTCAAATTACTTAACAGTAAGTTCATGGAATTGGCTGGATTCATATCTTGTACTTATAATTCCATATTTAGCATCAGCAATGGGAATATTCTTATTTAGACAATTTTATTTATCATTTCCAATTGCACTTTATGAATCAGCAAAAATTGATGGATGCTCAAACTTAAAGTTTATATGTAAAGTTTTAATGCCCCTTACAAAATCATCAATAGGTGCAATGGCGGTTTATACATTTATAAATGCATGGAATATGTACATGTGGCCACTTCTTGTAACTGGATCTGACAAAATGCGAACAGTTCAAATTGGTATAAGTATGCTTAATAGTATTGATTCCCAATCCATAACAATGATGATTGCAGGTGTTGTAATGATAATAATACCATCATTATTAATCTTTGTTGTTGGACAAAAGCAACTTATTCGAGGTATGTTCTCTGGTGCTGTCAAAGGCTAAATTAAGAAGTAAGGTTGATTTGAGGACGGATAATAATAAAAAAACAGCATTTAATTAAAAAAATACAAGCTGTTTAAATATAGGAATATTATGATTTTAAAAGTTGAAGGGAGAAATAGAAATGAAATTTAAAAAATTTTTACCACTTGTTTTAACGGCGACAATGGCTTTAGCTTCACTTGCAGGATGTGGTGGAGCTAGTAAAGAAACTTCGAATAACACATCAAGTAGTAGCAATAAAGGTAAGACAACAATAACATTTTGGCACTCTATGGGAGGAGTAAATGGAGAAGCTCTTACTCACTTAGTAGATAAGTTTAACAACGAAAATAATAAAGGAATTCATGTAGAGGCACAGTATCAAGGAGAATACGATGATTCAATAAATAAACTTAAAAGCGCACAACTTGGGAATATGGGGGCAGATTTAGTACAAATTTATGACATTGGAACTCGTTTTATGATAGATTCAGGATATATAGTTCCGATGCAGGAGTTAATTAATAAAGATAAGTATGATGTTTCGAAAATCGAACCTAACATAGCGGCATATTACACTGTAGATAATAAATTATATTCAATGCCATTTAATTCATCAACACCAATACTATATTATAATAAAGATATGTTTGCTAAGGCTGGAATCAAAAATGTTCCTGAAAGTTTTTCTCAAATTGAGAATGTTGCGGGAGATTTAACATCTAAAGGTGGGGCAGCTAATGCAATATCTCTAGGAATTTATGGGTGGTTCTTTGAACAATTTATTGCTAAGCAAGGACTTCAATATGCTAATAATGGAAATGGCAGACAAGGTGCGGCAACTGCAGTTGATTTTGACAAAAATAGTGCAGCTTTAAATATTTTAAAGGCATGGAAGGATTTACGTGATAAAGGATGTACGGCAAATGTAGGACGTGGTGGAGATGCAGGTCTTGCTGATTTCTCAGCTGGAAAGTCTGCAATGACATTAGGCTCAACCGCTTCACTAAAACAAATTTTAACTGATGTTAATGGTAAATTTGAAGTTGGCACTGCATACTTCCCAACTGTTGTTGATGGCTCTAAAGGTGGAGTTTCAATTGGTGGTGCTTCTTTATGGGCATTAGATAATAAAGATGAGGTTAAAAAAGATGCCACATGGGAATTTGTAAAATTCTTAATTTCTCCAGAATCACAAGCTTATTGGAATGCTAACACAGGATATTTCCCAATTACAACTGATGCGCAAAATGAACAAGTATATAAAGATAATATTAAGAAATTCCCACAATTTAAGACAGCAGTTGATCAACTTCATAGTTCAGCACCACAGTATGCTGGAGCATTATTAAGCGTATTTCCAGAAGCTAGACAAACAGTTGAAACTGAAATTGAAAATATGCTTAATGGAAAACAAACTCCAGAAGAAGCTGTGAAAGCTATGGCAGATAGTATTAATAAGTCAATTGCTGAATATAACAAGATTAATAAGTAGAATGTTATATGAGATACTTATTAAGTATTTAACTTAGGTACTAATTATATAATTTTACAAAATGGTTTAAGGATAAGATATATAGAATAACTAAAAAGAGTATCTGCAAGGATTAAGTGCAGATGCTCTTTTTGCATTATATAAATTATGTGAAAGTTGATAGAGTATGTATAATACAAAAATATGGGCACATAGAGGTGCTTGAGGATATACGCCAGAAAATACTTTAGAAGCATTTGAACTTGCAGTTACTCAAGAGGCAGATGGTGTTGAATTAGATGTACAGCTTACAAAAGATGGAGAAGTAGTAGTAATACATGATGAAACAATTGATAGAACGAGTAATGGCAGGGGGAATGTAATAGAATATACAGTGAAGGTGGGTAATAGGCAAAATATAAATTGACATCATTTACCGAAGCAGTATAATATAAAATAAAAAGGAAGTGAATTTATAATGACTCTAACTATAGTAGTTAGCTCCATGCAAAGATTGTAATATATGAAAAACTTTTGCTTGGAGCCAATATATAAATATTGAGTTTTTCATATTTTACTCTACTTTGCATCTTCATTTATATTTTAAATGTTGATTGGAGCGAAGAGTTTATGAAATATGAAAAAGCACAAAATATATTGCCATACGGTATAATTGAGATTATTCAAAATTATATTGATGGGGGATATATCTATATACCTAAAAAGAATGAAAATAAAAAGTCCTGGGGAGAAAATACTGAAACTAAAAGGTATCTTAAGGAAAGAGATAAGGAAATTTTCGACAAGTATTCCTCTGGAATGTCTGTTAAAATTTTAGCTGAAAAGTATTTCTTAACAGAAGGCAGTATTAGAAGAATAATCAGGAATCAAAAAAATTCTACTTAGATATAAAGGCCTATTTTTCACAGTTGTTGCTATGAAAAATAGGCCTTAAATTTTTATTTTCATATATTTGTTTATAGTTATACTTTTGGGGCAGCTTTTTTAACTTTAGTTCATACAATATTTGCCTAGTATTAAGTTAAAAAAATATAATAAGATTTACATATTAAGTTTTAAAGTAAAAAGTTCAAGCATATCATAGATTGATTAATATGTTTGGAGTATTTATGAAAGGTGTAAGTCTATATGAAGAAAATTAATATAAAAAAGTTTTTTAAAATTGAATTTAACAAAAAAATCATTATTTTTATAGTATCAACATTAATAATATATTTGCTCATATCGTTATATTTTGCTAATCATTATTTTTTTAATACAGAAATAAATGGAATAAATATATCATTAAAAACACATGGTGATGTAGATAATGTAATTAAGAGTTATATTAAAGATTATAAGTTAAAGTTAATTGAAAGAGATGGGGAAACAGAAGAAATATTAGGGCAAGATATAGGATTGCAATACAATGAAAACAATGACATTCCTAAAATTAATAAAATACAAAGTTCATTTAAATGGATAAGTTCCTTATTAAAGGAGCAAGATTATTATGAAGAAGACTTATTTCTCTATAATAAAGATAAGTTGGAAAATAAAATAAATGAATTAAATTGTTTGAATAAAGAAATTATAGAGCCACAAAATGTAACTTTTGTGTATTCAAATGGTTCTTATGAAGTAGTTAAAGAAGTATATGGAAATAAAATATACACAGATAAACTAAAAGAATCTATTAAAGTGAGTATTTCAAAAGGAAAAACAAATTTAGATTTAAATGAAAATTCTTGTTACGAAAATCCAAAGTACACTATTGACTCTAATAAAACTATGGAAACTAAGAATTTATTAAATAAGTATGTAGGAGCAAAGATAAATTATACATTTGGAAATAAGAATGAAATATTAGATGGAAATATAATAAATCAGTGGCTTAGTGTCGATGACAATTTAGAAGTAATGATAAATAAAAAAGCAGTTTATAGTTATTTGAATGAACTTAGTAAAAAATATGATACAGTTGGTATACCAAGGGAATTTAAAGCATCTACAAATAAAATAATAGAAATTAAAGGTGGATTTTATGGGTGGAAAATTAATTGTGTTGGTGAAACAAAATCATTATTAGAAAATATAGAACGTGGGGAAATACTTCAAAAAGAGCCTATATATACACAAAAGGCTTTATATAGGGAGGAAGATGATATAGGTAATACTTATGTTGAAATTAATATAACGAGACAGCATTTATGGTTTTACAAGGATGGGAAGCTCATAACTCAAGGTGACGTAGTAACAGGTAATCCTAATAGAGGGAATTCTACTAAACTTGGAATTTATATGCTTAATTATAAAGAGAAAGGTTCTACTTTAAATGGACCTGGTTATGAATCGGATGTAAGTTATTGGATGCCTTTTAATGGAAATATAGGAATACATGATGCAAGCTGGAGATATTCTTTTGGAGGTAATATATATAAGAATAATGGATCTCATGGATGCGTAAATGCTCCATTATATTTAGCTAAAAAAATTTATGATAATATAGAGCCTGGAACACCTGTCATATGTTATGAAGAATAGAAGCTAAAATATCTATATAAGATTTGCTTGAACACAATATTGTTTTTAATAATGCCTCATTCGATTATAAACATTACAGAATTATTTATGAACTTGGACTTTGTTTTGCATAGTGATATTATTCCTTATGAGGACATAAGGAGAGGGATAATATGAGTATTTTAACTATTGAAAACATGAGCCATTCATTTGGCGATAGAGCATTATTTAGTAATGTATCTTTTAGATTATTAAAAGGGGAACATATTGGTCTTATTGGTGCTAACGGTGAGGGAAAATCAACCTTTATGAAAATCATTACTAATCAAATTTTACCTGATGGAGGTACCATTGAATGGAATAGTAAGTTTAGCATTGGATATATGGATCAATTGGTTGACTTAAAAGAAGGAATTACTGTACTAAATTTTCTAAAAGATGCATTTATAAACTTATTTGATATAGAAAATAGAATTAATGATTTATATAATAAGCTGGGCAATATGTATGAGGGAGAAATGAATAAAGCCCTAAACAAAATTGCCACTATGCAGGAAGCTTTAGACAAGAGTGATTTTTACAGTATTAATTCAAAAATACAGGCAACTGCAGCTGGCCTTGGAATTAAAGAGCTTTTAGATAGGGATGTTTCAGCTTTAAGCGGTGGACAGAGGACTAAAGTTTTACTTTCCAAACTGCTTCTACAAAAACCAGATATTTTATTATTAGATGAGCCAACTAATCATTTGGATGAAGAACATATAGAATGGCTTAAAGATTTTTTAATAAACTATGAAAATGCATTTATATTAATATCTCATGATAATAGTTTTTTAAATAATGTAGTAAATGTAGTTTATCATCTTGAACACAAAGTCTTAACAAGATATGAAGGAAACTACAATTATTTTGTTAAGCTTTATGAGACAAGAAGGGAGCAAAGGTTAATTGAATATAAAGAGCAGCAAAACCAAATTGCAAAGCTTGAAGATTATATAAGAAAAAATAAAGCAAGAGCCTCAACTTCAAAACAAGCTAAATCAAGAGAAAAGAAACTTGATAAAATTGAAAGAATAGAAATTAAAAAAGAAATTATAAAACCTAGTTTTAATTTTAAAAGTATAAGAATGCCAGAAAGCATAATTTTTAAAACTAGTGATTTAATTATTGGATATAATAAGCCCTTAAGCAAACCACTAAATTTAAAAATGAAGAGAGGGCAAAAAATAGCAATAACTGGAGCTAATGGTTTAGGAAAAACAACTCTTCTTAAAAGTTTACTTGGATTGTTAAAACCTATAAATGGTGAAATATCAATAAGTGATTATAAAAAGATAGGATATTTTGAACAGGAAATTGCAGAAAATAATACTACTTCAGTTTTATACGATGTTTGGAATTACTTTCCTAACTTAACTCAAACTGAAGTGAGGAGGTATCTTGCTAAATGTGGATTAACTAGTAAGCATATAGACAGCCCTATTAATATATTAAGTGGAGGAGAACAAGCTAAAGTTAGATTATGCAAGTTAATTAATGTACCTACAAATGTATTAGTTTTAGATGAACCCACAAATCACTTAGATATTTATGCTAAAAATGAACTTCATCGTGCTTTAAAAGAATATGACGGAAGTATAATTATAGTATGCCATGAACCGGAGTTTTATAAAGATATAGCAACAGATGTATGGAATTGTGAAGAGTGGAGATGTTGTAATAATTAACTGTGAAGGAAGAATGGCTGGATACTTTATTATACTATTATTTCAGATACAGAGGATGACTATATTAATATTAAAGATAACCACAAAAAATAACTAATTAATATATATCTAAGTAACTATGAGATTAATTATGAAAAGTCACATGACCTGTAACAAAATGCTACAGCCATGTGACTTTTTTTCATATACTGAATATTTTTTATATATGCTTTATTTAGATATTTGTATTTCACTGCCTACGTTATATCTATCTATTTGTTTTATATTATCCCTAAAAGTTAATTCTAATGCTTTATCTTTTTCAACATTATTAAATTCAACAATATATCCAAGGGCATTATTTGGATCTTTGTAGAAACTCATATATTTATCGCTATCATAATCAGTATAATTAGTCTGACCTTCTACAAATTGATAATATATACTCATACTACTTGCCATTAGCAGACTTGCTTTTTCTGAAGTTCCCTTACAATATACCTTTACACTAGTATCATTTCTTTCAATATTATATATTTCTCCCTTGCTTCCATCAGAAAAGTCAAAAGATTTTAAATAGCTTACGTTATTAGTTATATCTTTTTTTTCATATTCCTTTGAATTATTGTTTTCATGTGTTTTTCTAAATTCATCCCAAGTTATATTACAAGTTAATGGTATTATGCTTATATCTTTTTGATCTTTAACTATATCATAAGTTGCTGCCTTTGATGCGTAGGTTCCTCTCGTTCCTTTGTCATCTGAAGAGCTTCCAGAGGATCTCAATTTATACATTTTATCTCCAACTTTTAATATCATTGAAGAATCCATATATCTATCCTCATGGTCTTTTTGAGGTTCTTTATAAGTAACTACTGTTCCTAAAACATCAGACTCTAATTTATTTAATGTGCAATCAGATCCAGATATCTTTGTTGATATATCTTTTTCAATTATATTCTTAAATGATTCAGAAAAATCTACGCTTGCATCCATTCCGATATTAACTTTATAATTTGGAAATACTACATCTAGTCTTAATTCACCCTTTTCAGGAAATTCTTCATCATTATTATCTTGTTCTATAGTAATTAATAAAGTTTTATCATCTATATAATTACTTGACATGCCTTGTCCACCAAAATGATTTTCTCCATAAAGCAATTGAAATATTGAATTATCATTTTTAGTTTGATCAAAAGGTTGTGTACTTTCTACCTTAATTACTGCATTTAATTTATGCTTTGTTGCTATTGCCTTTTCTAATGTAACTTTTAATCCATTTTGCGTAACGCTCTTATTTACATTGACTGAATAATCTTTATAAGTAGCAGCAGCAGAGGTTGTACTGTTGATATAAGTAGAAGTTGCTTGTACATTATCAGCAGCTAAAACTGGCGCTTCTAATACACCAATAGCTAACATAAATCCCATTACTCCAAGAACTGGTCCTAATACTTTGCTAATTTTTTTGTTTATCATTAATAATTTCTCCTCACTAAGTTTGCTTATTTACTTTATAATTCATTATATCCCTATAATGGAAATATATCAATTAATTTACACTATATTTAATTTGAAACTATTCAGATTTAAACTACTAGCATTTATTATAAATGATCTCCTTTTTTTAACCGCTGGTGTAATACTATTTACATTAATATCAGCAACTGTGTTCTTACCATTCAAGCTTCATAAATAAATGGTGCCATTTGAAACCTATTTTTACATGGGGCTTATATAGTAGTAGTAAAACTGCCGTCATCATTCTCTAATAATTACATATATTGTTAATATATTTATGATTGGAGTGAAATGGAAATGAATTCTGAATGTAATCCCGAGGTTTCGTTCCTGACGTGGAATATTTTTCAAGGTTTTGATGTTGCACCATTGTTTATTGCATCCCCAGATCAACTCCCTGAAGTGGTAACACAAGTGTTTCGTCAATTTCTTGCGACGAATTTTCCTGTTCGTGCCAAGGTAATTGCTGAAGCTATCGCTTCGGAAAAACCTGATCTTATCGGTTTGCAAGAAGCAGTGCGGATAGAACTGATTATTCCAACTTTCAGAACCGTAACCTATGACTTTATAGGGATATTATTGGAAGCGTTAGAGGAACGAGGTTTAAAATACGAAGTTGCGGCTCGTAATAAAAATGTAAGGGCGAAACTTCCAGACAGCAATGGAAATTTAATTAAATTTTGGGAAAGGAATGCAGTCCTGATTCATAAAGGCCATAAATTGGACGTAATAAGAAAGCAAGAAGCTAATTTCCTAACAAATCTAACTGTGCCTTTAGGAGGACAGCCTTTTACAATACTGAGAGGATGGTCTTATATAGATGTTAAGATTGATGGAAAAGTTTTCAGAATGATTAATACACGTTTGGATCCAACTGTTGAAGATATACGGAATGCCCAAGCAGCTGAAATTCTTCAAGGACCTGCAAATACGCGATTACCAGTGGTCATTATGGGAGATTTGAATGCCCCTCCTAATAGCAGTACGAATAATTTGTTTATTAATGCAGGTTTTGAAGATACATGGAACAAAGTGGGTGAAGGACCAGGGGTTACTGCTGAGCAAAATCCTGATCTATTAAATGCAGTTTCTTTGTTGAATCAAAGAATCGACTATATTTTATTTAAAAACGGCTGGGAACCAATTGAAGCAGAATTAGTTGGAGAATCACAGAAAGACCGAACAAAAACAGGGCTTTGGCCATCCGATCACGCAGGAGTATCTGCAAGTTTATATTTAGAGGATCATCATTACCATCATCATGATGAAAGCAGCAATTAACTTATTAGAAGGCAGTCTATTACTTAAAAAGATAGACTGTCTATTTCTAATTCATTATTAAAACATTGGGTAAAAAATACTATTAATTAATGAATTTATTGTAAATTATGAAATTAATTAGAATAAATATTTCGAAAAAGATAACTTGATGATATAATGAATAAGTAAATTATGTAATTAACTGAATTATTATACATAAATTACTAAAAAACTTTTGAGGAGCGGTATATGTTGCAAGATATAGATGAGCAAGAAGCAAATTATATTATAGAATCAAAAAAGAGGTGTAGGGAATTAGGACTGGATCCTAATAAACCGATGGTGTCTCTCAATTCTATATCAGAATTAGAGTTAGCTAAAAAGAAAAATAGCTACAAAGAAGTTTTAGATGTTGTTGAATTTTTCGGCAATAAAACTATTAAATCTTTAGAAGGTACGCCTATACTAGTAACGATTACAGATGAGAAGGGGTATTTATTAGATATCCTTGGGGATGAAACAATTGGAGAAACAATGTTTCAATTTGGAGTAAAACCAGGTATTCAATTTCGTGAAGAGGAAATGGGTACTAATGTAGTTAGTTTGACACTTAAACAAAATCATCCAATACAGTTAATCGGAAAAAATCATTATCATAATTTTTTGCAGAATAGTGCTTGTTATGCAGTGCCATTTCATTATTCTGATGATGATAATCTGCTTGGAACTATATGTATTATGACGGCTGTTATACTTCATAATCCATTTTTTTTAATGACATTAACTACTGTGGTTGATGCAATAGAACGAGAACTATTGCTTAGAAAACAAAATCGTAAGATTAACAAGCAACAGCAATTGTTATATGAATCAGAAAAAAAGCATAGAGAACTTCTTCAAAATGATCTCATTAGGAAGGATGAATTTATAACTCTTATTACCCACGAATTCAGAACACCAATAAATGTTATTTATTCAGCCATCCAACTGATTGAACATGTATATATCAATGAGATTCCTAAATATGTTACAAAACTTATTGGGAATATTAAACGAAATGCATTCAGACAATTAAGGCTTGTAAACAACTTATTAGATATTACAAAATTGAATTCAAAACAATTTAAAGTGAATTTAAAAAATGTGGACATTGTGATTTTAACAAAGCAAATTACAGAATCCATAGAGGTATATGCATGTCAAAAGAAAATTAATCTAAATTTTAAAGCTAATGTTAGTAGTATAAGTACTGCAATAGATTACGAAAAATATGAACGTATAATTTTGAATCTTTTATCCAATGCTATAAAGTTTACGCCAGAAGGCGGAAGTATAAGTATTGAGGTTAAAGAAAATAAGAAGAATAAAACAGTATCTATTGCTGTAATTGACACTGGTGTAGGAATTCCCAAAGATAAGCACGAGATGATTTTTCAACGCTTTGGACAAGTTGATAATAATCTTTCAAGGCAAGCTGAAGGTAGTGGTGTTGGATTAGCTATAGTAAAGATGTTAGTAGAAATTCTTGATGGACATATAAAAGTGGATAGTGAATTAGGAATTGGCAGTACATTTACTATAACATTGCCTATTAAAGGAGAAGTATTTGAGGAAGAAAATAGTGTATTTATAGCCTCTGATAATGGACTGGTAAATGCTATTAATGTGGAATTTTCCGATATTTATTTTTAAAAGGATTATTTATAAAAATAATATACAAAAACAGTTGCTTATAATTTAGAAACATTATTTAAGCAATGATTACTATAAATAAATTTGGCATCTAGGTATTCAGAAGGGAATGATAGTTATTATGGAGTACAAGAAATTATTTACACCATTTAAAATTGGGAGTATGGAGGTTAAGAATCGGATAGTTTTTTCGCCTATTGGAATTAATGCATCTAATATTGATGGCACAATTTCAAATGACGAAATTGATTATTATGAAGAACGTGCAAGAGGCGGAGCTGGAATGATAATTATGGGGGCCCAGTTCATTTCAAAGGATATAGCGCAGGGTCCTCTTTCAGGTATATTAGAAAATACATATGTAATACCTCAGCTTACGACTATTTGTGAAACTGTACAAAGGTATGGGACTAAAATAGCTGCTCAATTATGTTGCGGCACAGGACGTGATGCTTCTCCAAACATACATGGAGAACCGCCAATGTCAGCATCACCTATACCAGCAGCCTTTAATCCAGAGGTTAATTGTAGGCCTATGAGCTATGAGGATATAGAAGAGATTATGAAAAGATTTGCACATTCTGCAAAAATAGTAAAAGATGCAGGTTTTGATGCGATTGAAATACATGGACATGCAGGAGATTTAATAGATCAGTTTATGTCACCAATATGGAATAAACGTGAAGATGAGTATGGTGGAACAGATGAAAAACGTGCCCGATTTCCTATAGAAATTGTTCGCTCAATTCGAAATATTGTTGGACCAGATATGCCAATATTATTTCGTATTTCTCTTGATCATCGATTTGAAGGTGGACGTACTATTGAAGACAGCATGCATCTTATAAAATTACTAGAAAAGGCGGGAGTTGATGCTGTAGATATAGATGCAGGATCCTCAGAAGCAATTGATTATGTTTTCCCACCTGCTTATTTAGGCGATGCTTGTATGGAATATTTATGTGAATCTGCACGCAGATCTGTTATGATTCCAATACTTAACTCAGGAAATCATACACCTGAGACAGCAGTTAGATTAATAGAATCTGGAAATGCTGACTTTGTGATGTTTGGACGTCCTTTAATAGCAGATTCAGAAATGCCTAATAAGCTTATGCATGGCAATCGTGAAGATGTTCGTCCTTGTATTCGTTGTAATGAGGGGTGTACAGGACGTGTTGTAACTAGATTTACTAAGTTAAGCTGTTCTGTAAATCCACAAGCTTGTAATGAAAAACGTTTTAAAATTAAGTATACCAAAGCTCCAAAGAATGTTGTGGTTATAGGAGCAGGACCTGCAGGCTTAGAAGCAGCACGTGTTTCTGCAATTGAGGGACATAAAGTTACTTTATTTGAAAAAGAAGCAGTAATTGGTGGACAGCTAGTAGCTGCTTCAACGTCTGCTTTTAAGAGTCAGATGCGTAGACTGATAGATTGGTATGGTGTTCAGCTTAAGAAATTAGGAGTTGATCTTGAGCTTGGCAGAGAAGTTTCAGCCGATGATGATGTATTAGCAAATTGTGATAAAATCATTGTAGGAACAGGGGCAGTTCCAGTTCAGCCTTCGATTCCTGGAATTGATGGTTCCAATGTCATTAATTTAATTGAAGCGCATAAAAATAAAGAACTATTAAAAGGCGAAAATATTGTTATATGCGGCGGTGGCTTGTCAGGTTGTGATTGTGCTTTAGAACTTGCTACAGAATACGGTAAGAAAGTTACAATTATTGAGATGACAGATGCAATTGCAAAGGATGCTTTATTTGTTAATGCAGTATCATTAATATCTATGCTTTCTAAAGCAGGAGTGAAAATTTATACAAATAGCGAAATTACAGCAATTGAAAGTCAAGGTGTTTATGTACAAAATTCTGATGGTACACCTAAATTTATAGAAGCTGATAGAGTGATTACTGCTTTTGGTATGAGAAAAAACGATAAGCTGGTAAAAGAAATAAAAGCAAAATATCATATAAAAACTAGGGTTATAGGAGATTGTGAAAAAGTGGCAAAGATTGGTGAAGCTGTGCGCATGGGTTTTTTTTCGGTACTTAGCTAAAACTAATATTTGTGAAATTACTTTTTGGGAAATTCAATATAAGTTATAAAAGGAGAGAAACATATGAGAAGCATAGCAACAATTT
>Ga0209281_1001109_pt1 | contig 19528 bp, 19 predicted proteins | sample MedtruBG_FD_187514 | JGI IMG/M metagenome (GOLD analysis project Ga0209281, IMG submission 187514) | Root nodule microbial communities of legume samples collected from California, USA - Medicago truncatula BG (SPAdes) (version 2) | ecosystem: Host-associated > Plants > Roots > Nodule | place... | reverse complement strand
TGAGTCGTTTTAATCATTCCATTCATACTTAACCTCACCGAATAGCAAATTATGCCCTCAGACAGCTTAGCTGTTAGGGTACCGGAAAGCACCAGGCCGAATTTGGCGGGCACTCTGTTTATTTTTTTCTTATTCCATCATTGCGGCAAGGGCAAGACTGCAGGCACCGCACCCGTACATCCACCTGTAAAATAATACCGCATTAATAAATATTTATAATGTCATTGGCTGTTTTAGTGTGAACTGACCAATATTATCGGATGCTATTATATTTCGATAACAGGAATAAAGTGCTATTTTGTTTAAAATTAACAACTGGCGATATTGCAAAGGAATATGGCACTGAATGGATGAGGTTATTTCAGGCAGAATGGTAAAAATTTGCTCTGCTGAATGTTCCACACCGGGTTCCACTTTTCGGACGATCAAGCCCTCAAGTTTCAGTTGTTTATGCCAGCCATGTACCGTGGCGATCCCAACGCCAATATCATCTGCAACCTTCCTGAGGCTCCGGGGTGGCATCAGGTACATGATAGCGCGTTCCTCTAACTCAGGTGCAACCCGATGGTTAGTCATTTTACAACTCCGACCCCAGTGAAAAATTCATGCGACAACTATCTTGCCACAGAGGGGTTTGCCCGTCGCCTCCCGGCGTTTTCAGTAACTCGTTTGACTGCAAGTGCTTTTGCAGAAAACGAGTGGACCAGCATACATTGCAGGGACCTAACCCAGCACCACTGCTGGTCCGAGGTTTCGCACCTGTCGGTGATGATGTTCGTGATGACCGCAACGCCGGGTCAGAGCTGACATCGATCGTGTGGTTCGCTTACAACAGCCCGGACAGAAAAGGTATCCATCCGCAGCCCCATCTTGCCGGCTTCAGTAGTTACCCACGGGGGGGGGTCATCGAAAAATACGTTTGTGGCAGTTGCAACGCTATGAGCATCCCTTAGCATGGTGAACACAGCCGTTTCACCAGAAACTGTCGATCTAATAGTTGCACTTATGTAACCCTGCTCATTTGAATGACCTGAAACATCGACAATATGAGCGGTGGTACTCCAGATTACCGGGATATTTGCAACAGGCTTACCCGTCCTGCGGTCTATCAGATTATAACTAACCTGAACCTGACTACTTCCGTCAGCTGGTGCAGGACTGCCCAAAACTGTCTCATTTGTGAAATCAATATAACTAAGTGAATCATCACTGAAATGCACGTCTACTGAACTTTTCGATTCATTATTGGGGCCCCTAGGATAACAGTTACTTTCGAAGTTCCAGCTATATTACTTATCACTGGTAAATCCAAGTGAGAAACACCGGTAATTTGAGAACTCAAGTCCATAACAGTTTTACCATCAGTAAATGTTGCCCCACCTGAAATTTCAGCACGAAGGTATGGCGCCCCCGCTGAATATTTCGCCATCACAAGATGCACAACATCCTGGCTTTGATTATCCGCTATTGCATTGTCAGGGCTTACTGTCAGGCTTTTAACTTCAAAAGGAACGTCCGTGAAATACACATCAATACTCTGTTCGTTATCCTGCGTTTTTGCAGTCACAGTAACGCTCTGATTTTCCATGGTGCTGGTCACCGTAGTGCTTGCAAGACCATTGGCGTCAGTTTGAACTGTTTCCTGCGCAACTTTTGCGCCGTTATTTGCCGAAAAATGAACTTCTGCACCGACAGCTGGTTTATTATGCACATCAGTTACAAGAACCTCCACTGCATTGGTTGCTTCACCATCCGCCCATGCATTATTTTGCGTCACTCTCATATCGCCATCTTTTATTTGTATAGCTCTGCTCAAAATTTAGATGAACCACACTTCCCTCATCAGAGCTATTTAACTCGTTTTTTACTGTTACAGTCACGGGCTCAATTACATCATCAGTTACAATGACAGATGCCTGGCCATTTTCATTAGTTTTCAAGCTTATATACTGTCCCCCACCTGCCAGTTTGGCAGAACCCGATGCATTGATGGACAAAACTAAACCTGGCACTAAATTGCCGTTATCATCTTTCGCGACCATTGATAGAGTAATACTTGATTCCCCGTCTGCTCACTGTCGCCTGCTGTCGCCGTGACGGTCGCCTGACCTGCGGTGGTGCTGGTCAGGGTGGTGGTCGCTGTACCGTCCGCGCCGGTCGGCACGGTTTCGGTCACGACGTTCGCGCCGTTGTTTGCCGAGAATGTCACCTCAACACCGGAGACCGGGTTCTTGTTCGCATCGGTGACCTTCGCCACCACGCTGTCTGTCGCAGTCCCGTTGGCGACGGCATTGTTGTCGCCCACCGTCAGGTTACCGTCTTCAATGCTTAACGCGTTATTGTCCGCCTCAGATACACGGATTTCAGTGACTCCGTAATTGGATTTATTCCCCTTAGTGTCATAAGCCACTGAACTGATATGGTAGACATTCGCAGCCTGTGTTCCCGCATAATTAAACGACGGGTATGTTATCTTCAATGATTCACCATGCTCCCCTGAAGGCTCTGTTTTACCGCCCGCAGCGGTAAATTCAGCGTCGCTGTTCCACTCCACCCGGTCAGTGCCGTATTTAGCATTTACGACGGCTTTGATGTTATCAGTTTCACCTGCTTTTCCGGATTTTACGTCTGGCACTCCCAACTGGATCAGATCCTGCTTTTTGTAATCCAGTACAATGTCATTGTTACGCTCGACAAGATCGTAGCGATTCCCTGCCAGAGTACGGCTGAAGTCGACCATCGCCGGATCAACCTGTTTGCTCCATGGCACACCCAAACGATAAGTCATGTCGATATTAAATGTTGTGTCATTATCCCCGCCTTCCCCCTGTCGATGATCAACACCGAATGTGACCAGAGGGATTGGGGTATAATTAATACCCAGGGTCACGGCAACAGGATTGTGCTTCAGTGTGTCTTTGTCGATCAGAGCAACATTATTGCCGTAATATTTTTCATATATAATTTTCCCACCTAATTGCGGATAAGCCGGCAGCCAACCTTCGGCCCGGATGTCAAATCCGTCAGCGGGGCGTTCATCATAATCAGCAAAATCCCGGGACTGGTGCCAGTCCGTCAGACCCCGGTAGCCATTGACAGATAATTTCAGGTAATCAGTCCAGGCCTCAAAGCCCAGGCCCAGACGACGATTTCCCCCGGTGACATCATCGTCATAGAATGAGTTGACTCCGTACATCCAGTTATACTGAAAACGACGGTAGCCGAGTCCCAGGTTAACGGTATTGCGGTCATCTTTATGCCGGTATCCCAATTGCGTAAACAACAAATTGGAAGGGGAATCATAGAGAGGGAGAAGGAAATCCAGCGAAGAATCATCAAGATGAAACTTGTCATCCACATTCAGATCAACACGGGCAGTACCAAACTGCGACAACCAGTCCTGCACGGCGGATGACGCGGCACCCGTGACCATGCTTCCCGCCACATTTGCAGCACTTTGTTTCGGGTCATCGCTGCTTAGAGCCGTGCCCATTGTCGCAGACGTCTGAGCCCAAAATTTTTCATCCCCAGCCCCCCCCTGGTGAGCTGCGGTATATTTTTCTCCAGGAGTTACGATAGCGCCTTGCGGAGTAGGAGTAGGCACATCCACTTCATCTCCAGCCCCCAATTGCTCAAAAGGTTTACTGAACGTGCGGAATTCGTTAAGTTTTTTCAGTTCCGTGACGCTCAGTCCAAACTTTTCGGCAACGGTTCCAACGTTCTCACCGTTTTGCAATACATAGAGAGATGTGTGAGAGGCAAATAACTCTTTATGTGTTACGGGTTCAGCGTTGGCTGCCGCAGAAATGGATACAAAAGCCCCCATAAAAATACCGGACAACTGTACACTCAGGCATACCTTCGCGGTCAATTTTAGCAATTGATGACGTATCATATTCTCTTTTTCGATTCCGATAGGGTGGCAGATGTTAATTTAATGATTCCAAGATTAACTGGCGATATCCTATTGAATTAGAGGGCACCCACCAAAATAAATTTTATTTAAAAATAAATTATCGCAATTAAAACACCTCAAACCAAGACAACAAATTTATTCGCATTGTAAAATTTCTTTCTGTCCCAGGCCCAGCAAATAATATACCCCATTAACAGTTCGCCAGAAGTTTAACAAAATGGGTGTAGTACAGCTCTTAAAATATTACCGGGCGGTGCTATTCTTTAGCCAGCGTTGCATTACATGTTAATCCGTATGTTTTCTCACCCAGGTTTATCTGACATTTTCAACACGTGAAAACTCAGAGTAAGAGCGAATGAGTTAGTAATGCAGACCCTGATCCGCACGAGGTTAGCCGGTAATGGTTATTCCTGTCGCAACCCTTTTTATTTTGACGGTCCAGTGAGATAAATGATGCAATGAAAGCTTCCCGGTTTCCCGCCCACACTCTGAACGACCAGCGATGTGACTTTCCCTCACTTGCCGGTAACCTCCAGGTACCTTACTTCACCTCATCGCTGCACATCACTCAACAGAGGCCTGACGGCATGTTTCTGTACTTTCCTTTCAGTTGGACGTCAAGAGAAATGTCAATTAATTTCTTGTACAGAAAGTAACCCAGGGCAAAAAGAGCATTCGCCGTAATTTTTATACGAGAACAGCCCGCAAGGAAAGTTTAAATTTGGACGTTTTTTTTGCTATCGCACTTTGCTTTGGTATTTTTTTATCACTATATTTTAAATTAATTACATATAAGCGATCGTTGTATGAAAAAAATAAACATAACCGAAAACGTCCTGGCAGCGGCGACCCAGCGTATAGAGTGGATATTTGATACATTCTCTAAGGTTTGCCTTTCTTTTTCAGGAGGTAAAGATTCTACGGTTCTGTTTCATATTGTTGCCACCGTTGCTCGCAAAAAACACAGGCGATTCTCCGTTTTGTTTATTGACTGGGAAGCTCAGTATGAAAGCACGATTGTGCATGTGCAAAAAATGCGTGAACTGTATTGTGATTTGACCGAAAGGTTTTTCTGGGTGGCGCTACCACTTACTACAGTAAATGGTGTTTCACAGTTTCAACCGGAGTGGGTATGTTGGGAATCGGGCGTGGAGTGGGTTCGTCAGCCTCCTGAACACGCCATTACCGATATATCATATTTCCCTTTTTACAGACATTCCATGACATTTGAAGAATTTGTCCCGGCATTCTCAACATGGTTCACTAAAAATAAGTGTGGCGTGGCCATATTGACTGGAGTACGTGCAGATGAATCCCTTAACAGATATTTAAGCCTGACCAGCCAGCGCAAGCTTCGCTATGCGGATGACAAACCCTGGACCACAGCCTCTCCAGAGGGATTTTATTACACGATGTGCCCTCTGTATGACTGGAAAACCCGGGATATCTGGATTTATCACGCTCGAACAGAGAGCATTTACAATCCTTTGTATGACCTGATGCACAGAGCCGGTGTTCCCCTACACTGTATGCGTGTATGTGAACCATTCGGACCTGAACAGCGTCGCGGTTTGTGGCTTTACCATATTCTGGAGCCTGAGACCTGGAGTCGAATGTGTGCCCGGGTATCCGGAGCAGCCAGTGGAGCTATTTATGCCAATGAAAGTGGGGCATATTTTGCTCTGCGCAAACGCATCTCCAAACCGACACATCATACCTGGCGTAGCTATGCTATGTTTTTGCTGCATGTCATGCCGAAAAAGACAGCTGAGCATTATCGGAACAAAATAGCCGTATATCTGCGCTGGTATCAGACGCATGGTTATCCGGAAGATATTCCGGATGAACAGGACAATGACCTGGGAAGCAGAGATATTCCCTCCTGGAGAAGAATATGCAAGACGCTGATTAAAAATGACTTCTGGTGTCGGACATTGTCCTTCAGCCCTAATAAACCCCAACACTACGAGCGTTACCTGAAGCGCATAAAACAAAGGAGGAAAGAATGGGGAATATTGTAACTGAGGAGCAGGTGACTGAACTTATTCTTCGGTATTTTAGTCAGCATGAATCTGATGATGAAAAGATCGCAGCCCTGAATCACTTTCGTAAAACACTTCATGAACTCAGTCCTTTTGCCCGTGAGCCAGTAGATCTCGTGCTGTGGGTGAAAGCTGATGAGGTGCTCGCCAACGACTACAACCCCAACGTCATGCCACCTGGGGAGAAAAAATTGCTACAGCGCTCACTGCAGGAAGACGGCTTTACCCAGCCTGTCGTGGTATCTGAAGACAAAGGGCAGTATCTGGTCGTGGATGGGTTTCACCGGCAATTATTGAGTCGTGAATCCGGAGCAGGAAAGCGTCTGAAAGGCTGGCTTCCTGTCAGTTGCATCAATCCGGAACGGAAAGGGCAGGCTGAAAGGATAGCTTCCACCATCAGGCATAACCGGGCCAGAGGTAAACATCAAATACCGTCGATGTCAGATATTGTAAGAGATCTGGCTCGACTCGGATGGACGGATGAGCGTATTGGCCAAGAACTGGGAATGGACAGGGACGAAGTTTTGCGACTGAAACAGATAAGTGGGCTTACGGAACTTTTTCAGGATGAAGAATTTAGTTCTGGCTGGACAGTCCGCTAAAAAATCAATTAAGTTTAATACCCCCTTTTATCCGACCTGTTTTGGTAACAAAATCCAGATACAATGATGAATCACTTTATCAACTACCGTAACTGGACTGACATTCCTGCTATAAAAGGTAGTATGTTTCTGAACGTAGCGTTCAGAGTTCTTTCCGGTGCAACGATGTGTTGCCCCCGGGATACATTAGCCGTAGTGAAGAATAAAGCTCATGGCTATAAAACCTACCGACTTGTGTTACGTGTGGAAGAAAAGGAATTTGAATACCAGCCAGGCACTACATCGGCATCGATACCATTCCTGGCCAATAAGTCTCGTAGTTCTGCAATCTCTTTCATCATCAAACGATAATTCATGGATATATCTTCAAAAAAACAATCATAAGCACATGAATCATCGTGGTTATTTTTGGTTAAGAACATATTCTCTCCAGCAACTTTTAAAAGGAAACATTTATAACTATAGCATGAAATCAGCTATTATCTCTGAAAGAACGAACACATTCATCACTAAAAGTCTGGCTCAGGGAAATGTTAAATGATGATGGCCGCACCTGAACTGATATCTATGCATAAACGAGCGCCCGAAGCACATCGTTGTCATGCCCGGAACAGAATATACGGACTGGCGTTCTCGACTCAGAACAGGCCAAATACTGTTTCCCGGCAGAACGATGAACTCAAAGTTCGTTACCGCCATCAATAACCGGCAAAACAGTGAAAAGCTGAAGCCAGAATCAATACCTCTGCCTAACCGAAAAATGCTGATATCGTGATATTTTTCGTAAAACATAAACCATGCATTCCTGGATAACACCAATAAAAAAAGTCAGGCATAGCCCCAAAAGAATTAACACAACCACCCCCATCAATAAAAATTTCATCTGCTTTCCTTATTCAAGGTGAAGATTGAAGCTAAAATCTAAAACGAATCAACATCTGTTTTCGACATTTAAAAACTGAAAATAACTCGTCAGTAGCAGAATCTCAAGAAAATTTTAATTTAGTATTGCACCTTACATAATCACAGGTCCGGCACATAATCCGGCGGTCACTCCCGAATGCATCCATGACAAAATACATCGCCCGGGTCAGATTAGGCACATCCGGACGCAGAAGCGAAAACCGACTGGTCGCCAGTCCCTTACGGCGGGTTTGCGCCAGTTTACGCATTGATTCTCCTCTGAGCTCAACGCGGTGCCCGTTATGCAGAAGCCGGTCCATCAGCGCATCGGCAACCGTCGGGTTACCCACCAGTTTGTACCATTCGCTCACCGGAAGCTGGCTGATGATGATGGTGCTTCCCCGCTGGTATCTGTCTTCCATCACCTCCAGCAGGTCTGAGGACTGCCGGGTGTTCAGCTTTTCAAGACCCCAGTCGTCAAGGATCAGCAGGTCCTTTTTCGACAGTTGCAACAGCTGTTTCTGGTAACTCCCGTCTGCATGGCCGATATTGAGGTCATCAAGCAGTCGCGTCAGCCGGTAGTACACCACCTGGATATGCTGCTGACAGGCCTGTTCCCCCAGCGCGCAGGCAACGTACGTTTTGCCACATCCCGTTGGCCCGGTGATCAACACATTTTCATGACGGTGAACATAAGCACCGGTCAGCAACTGAACCAGTAACTGTCGGTTCAGCCCCCGTTCCGGCCGGTAATCAAGCTGTGAAGGCTGCGCATCCAGTCTCAGTTTCGACTGTCTTCGCAGGCGATTGACCTTCGAGACCTCTCGCTGCAGCAGTTCGTGCTCCAGCATAAGACCCAGACGCTCCTCGAAGCTCAGCGAGGTGTAGGTCATGGGCTGTGACCATTGCAGCTCCAGCGCGTTACTCATATGCCCCAGCCGCAGGGCCCGTATCTGTTCCAGCAGGTTGTTGTGCATTATTGTTTCCTCAGTGGTAGTACCCGGCACCGCGTACATTGCTGTGCTCTACAGGGGATTCATCCGGCGCTTCGTCTTTCAACCGGTCCCGGTGGTTCGTCAGCAGATTCAGGATCACCTGTCGCCATGGGCGCTCCAGTAACAGCGCCTGCTGGCAGGCATTCTCCAGCCGGGCATCGCCATATTCGCGGCTGAGATTGAGCAGCCCCAGGCAGGTCCGGTAAGCCTGTTCCGGATGTGCCCGGTGGTGCAGATGCCAGGCCACCACGGCACGGGTGGCGCTACCGATGCTTTCTCCCCAGGACAACAGCCTGTCCGGACTCCATCGCTGTCGGCGGTGCGACTCCGGCATATGTTCTGCCTGCGTGGTGAAACCGCCCTGTTGCTGCGCCCGTGGATGCTGGGCTACCAGCGTTCCCCGGTGATAGAGGCGAGCCAGCCGGGCTCCGGCCTCGATATCGATATGACTGCCAACCAGCGCGTGGGGGACGGAGTACGCATGTTTGCCGTACAGCACGTGATAGTCCGGGCCGACCTTTGCCCGGCGGATATCAACGTATTCATACCGGTATGGCGGCAGCGCCTTCAGTGCAGGTTTATCCAGTTTTTCGTACAGGCTTTTCCGGCAACCCGGTAACCGACGGAACGGCCGCTCATTCAGATCCTGCAGTAGCTCACTGATGGCCAGATTCAGCGCGGCCAGCGTGTGGAACACTTCATGCCGCAACCGCATCAGGATCCAGCGCTCCACAACCAGAACGGCATTTTCAACCTTGGGTTTATCTTTGGGTTTGCGTGGCCGCGCCGGGATCACTGCCGTATTGTAATGGCGGGCCAGTTTACGGTAGTTCTCGTTCAGCACCGGCTCATAGCGGTCTGCGCGGCTGACCGCCGCTTTCAGGTTATCCGGGACAAGAAGCTGGGGCACGCCGCCGAAGAACTCGAACGCCCTGACGTGGGCCATCAGCCAGCTTTCCTGACGCTGGTTTTCACAGGCCTCGACGTAGGTGTAGTTTGAGGCACCCAGCGTGGCGACAAAGATCTGCGCCTGTCTCACTTCACCCGTATCCGGGTTGATGACCGGGATTGTTGGCCCGCAGAAGTCGAGGAACAGCTTCTCTCCGGCGACATGATGCTGACGCATTCTGCGTTTTTGTAGCTTCAGCCAGTCGTTGTAGAGGTTGCAGAACAGGATTTTCTCCAGCATCCTGTTGGATATTCCTGCCAGAGCAGGATTTTGGTCATCCCTTTACGCTTCAGCTCCTGATGGCACATCGGGAAGTCTGGCATCCGTTTATGACTGTCGCTGGCTCGCCCGGTATAGAGCAACGCCTCGAGTTGTGATTCCGTCATATCTTCCGGCAGGGGCCACGCCAGCTGGCTTCCTCTGAAGCGGGTGACCACATCAGATACGGTGCTGCACCCAATATTCAGACAGGCCGAGATGTTCCTGTTGGGCAGGTGACAGTCAAATTTAAGGCGCAGCAGTTCTTTAATTTTACTCATCCGCGTTCTCAGTCTTGCCATGGCGACACGTCTCCGGAAGATGGGTTATCAGGAGAAAGTGTTGTCCATTGTTTTAAAAGTGAAAAGCGCGGGATTCCGACGACAGGATCACCGATTCCGACAATCCGATCACGGATTCCGGAGCTAGGATCACGGATTCCGACGGATGGCCAGATTTGGCCGAAACAAATCGGAATCAGCGGTCGAATTAAATCGGAAAGTGCGATCGGATTACATCGGAATCAATGGTCGGTTTAGGTCGGAATACGCACCAGCAGATACGTGGGAGAAGATTCAGGTGCACCTTCAATAAATTAAGTTCATCTTTACCCCATGGAAAAACAGGTAGCTTTCGGAGGAACTGTTGCGATATATCAACCCAAGCTTTGCTGCCTGGTGTTGAATTACCGCAGGTGTTTTGCCGGAGAGTTTATCTGCAACTTTACGGCCATAATCTACGTAGAATGAGTTCAGGATCTTTATTCCCGTTAGCCGCCACCTCAGTGCACCTGTCAGCCCCATCTTACTGGCTTGCGCACTGTACTGCACCCATTTTGTTGGACGATGAAATGGAATAGCCCCTGATATGTCAAAGCCAAAATACCCCTTCGAAAATCGCCTTGAAGTCGTGAATCACTACTTCACAACTGATGATGTTTACAGGATCATCTCTGGAATTATATTATCGCCTTCAATGCTCAAGGCCAGCGCCCGTAATTCCTCACCTGGAATTGCATCAAGCTGACGAATATCAGCATCGGTAGCAGACAGACGGAATGAGTACCAGTCTGCACGCTGGGTTTCAGACAGACAGACAGATAAAATCATCACCCGACGCATCTGTCGCAACATGATACTGCTGATCCACGATCTCCATAACACGCTCACGAATCAGTCGTCCTGCCCGGCTAAACCCATGTACATACGCGATACGCTGAACCAGAGTTGTATCCAGAACGGGGGCTTCAGCATTAAGCACATCAGCAATAAGCGCTTTGAGTGTCTCATCGTATCCACCTACATAGAACTTCTCCGGATCCACTTTTCCCTGCCAGCTTTTCAGCTCATTGACAACGTATTGACCGGATTTTCCCGGCGAAACGGCAGCACCTGTCGCAAATTACTGGCGCAACTCACACCGTTTAACATTGGTATGCTGACCACAGATGAATGGGGCAGCTACGCCAGAAAGTTTGTCCCACGAACTCTTTAACAAAAGATAATATCATCCCTATTTTTACTCAGGAACAATAAACATGAAAATACTGACTCTCGCCTACGACATTGTGGACATGGTCAAAGGCAAAGCGGCAATCGAAGCTATGGATGTCATTAATGTGGGTATTGAAATCGAAGATGCCGCAGAAAATCTCAGCGATGCCATTCCGTCCATTGTGGCCCGTTTGTTTACGCTGAGCAACCCTGATTTAGCAGCAAACCTTCCTGCCGGGGTGCCGGACGCCTTAATGCAGCAAGCACTTAGTCTGATCGTTGATATTGGTAATGGTAAGTATCGCTAACCTGAAAGGGAGCTTAAGCTACCAATTCAGCTTAACCTGACCTTCTGTCGTCTGTGTGATTTCGCTGGTACGGATTTCCCGGTAATACGGCGAACTTCACCAGGCTGGTGAGGGGGGGATTTTGGCATATCAGATCCCCACCAATGCCATAGAGCACAGGACGTTGCCTGATTCCCCCAGAGCAGGATGAACTACCGACACCAGAGCAGCCATTTCTGAGGGTCACCGCTGGATATCACGTTCAACCCCCACTGCACCGCACCAGAAATCAAACATTCGTGGTTTACCACAGCGCAATATGACCGCCAACTGTCGTAGTCAGGAAAATATACCACGTGTCAGCAAGAAAGCCGTATCGCCCCCGAGCTCTACTCACCTGCGGCCAGCTCAACGGAGCTATCGTCGATGGTTCGTATAAACCCAGAGGACCGTCTGATGAAACGAGGCGGGCACGACAGTGCGACGGGCACTTTCTGGAGGGGCAGCAAAAAAGACGAGGACGACCGCCCATCGCAGCACCCTGTGCGCCCGCGAAGGATGTCCGAATACGATTGGTGACAACGGGAAATATTGCAGCAATCAATGTAAATTTCTCGACAGTCGGATTATTAACGACAGTCATGTTGTGGCCTTGACCGCCGATCTCAGCTGGAGAGGGATTTATGCCGCTGTTGCTCTCCTGTAGGGAATAGAGAATTGTAGACTGTTAATGCAACCTCAAAATTTATAATAAAACAAATTTTCACCATAACAAACTTGTCGAAATAATGACCACTTGTTAGATTTTAGTAATCATCATGCTTATATATGTAACCACACCAATCAATGTTACATCCTAGGATGATGATATACCCATCTTATAATTAATGGAGTGTTAATATGAAAAATATCAACCTTTCTAAGCTGTTCATTCCTCAAGGTCACTTGTACACGGCAGTTGTACTAATGAATAAAGGATAATTATCCAGCAATAACTAAAGTGCTCAGATGTGATTATTGAGCACTTCATTTTATGTTAACAAAAGGATACACTATGATACATGCAAATTCTTTCAACATTGAAAATAATAAAAAACGTTTTGATGAAAAAATCCTGTCATCCCTGAAATATATATCAGAAAGTCTCAAAACCCCGTTCAGAATAGACGCTGAAATACACTTTAACTGGCAGGTTTACGCGAATTATTTTCTTTGTCTGGATGCGATTAAAGAAAACAATGAAGATAACGCTCGAAAATATCACTGTTTTGCGCTGAACGCCCTGACTTTTGATAGAGCACAAAAAAACGATAATATTCATCATCCAGAAATCACTTTCATCACATCAAATAATATCAATTCAAGCCTGTCATTAACCCTGAAAGATATATATGACAAGCCAGATAATGACGTTAATGACGATGGTGTGTATGCCTTTGGCCCATTTACAGGTGATACAGGGTGTGAATTATTGAGAATTCAGCAAGCTATTGAAATCCTACATTCAACTTCTCCATATTATTATAGTTTTGTCATTTCATTGATTAAGCATATAGTTTTGGTTGGTCAGACTGCGCGAGGAGGGATAAAATCCGGTTCTACACTAAAGACGTTGGGATGTATAATTATATCGCCAAATACCAAAGAAGAATTCTGCCCAACTGGGCAGTACATTGAGGACCTGATACATGAGGCCTCTCATAACTATCTGTTTCTTGAGCAGGCAATTGATCCACTAGTAAACAACCCGGTAGTAAATCTCTATGAAGCCCCTTTCCGGAAAGACAAACGACCTATGTCAGGAATTTACCACGCAAATTATGTTCTTGGAAATATAGTATCTTACTTTAGCCAAGCGGTTAAAGCCACGTCAAATGATAAAAAAACATGCAATACTCAGTTTCTGAATCGAGCCCTGAACAGATATAAAGAAACATCCTCCATAATCGAGCTACATGGTGATCTAACAGTACGTGGCCGGGATATTTTCGACGAAATGAAAACCCAGGTGACTAAATGTATAAATTAAAAAAGCAAATCTTATTTCTGTTTGTTATTTCATATGTAATCAATGCGATGAATAGCTGGGTGTTTAAATTCATAGTTCCGTTAGTGTTATATGCAGAAACACAGTCACTACAGATGATGACAACCAGCTATGGCTTGCTGTTTACGCCTAACATTATATCTCCTCTACTCGCCAATATAGTGGAAAAAGGAAAAGGTAAAAAAAGAAGTTTGCTTGTATTGAACACCCTCGGTTTTTTATTATGTTTATCCGGGTTTATTTTGTTCAGAAATGATTTTAACAATACTATTTTTCTTGCATTTGTTTTTTCACTATCCTGTATCATGACACTGTTTCAGACCATTATTCACAGCATCATAAAAAACGTATTTCATGACAATATTGCCATTGAACAAACAAGTCAAAAAATTGCATTCATTGACAGTCTCTTTCCTGCTATTGGTCCACTCATCGGCGCTCTCATATTAAACAACTCAGATTACAACTACTCCTTTCTTATTATAGGGATGACGTATCCTTTTTCTTTCACTATGATTTACTTATTGAGGATTGAAGATCAGAAAACTGCAATAAAAGAAAAATTCATATCAAAATGCGCCAAGGGTTTTAAATTAATCAAAAATGAACCATTTATTAGTTTCTTGATGTCTCGTTTTTTCCTTTCAAATATAGCCTTACATGGATTCCAGTCGGTACTTACCTTTTATTTAATCGATAAATTTCATTTAACAGACATTGGTCTTGGATTTTTTTTCGCAGTTGCAGCCATCGGTCTTACCATTGGCCTTAAGCTGGGGAAATACATATATAAAAACAAAACTAACAAATGGTATGTTATCTCTGTTAGTGGTATCATTTGTTCTCTTTGCCTGATTGTAATGCCCTTGACTGATAGTATAATTGTAGCTGATCTGGCCTGGATCGTTGTCATGACACTTAGCTCCATTAACCTTACTGTATTCTATACTGAGCGCCAGACTCATTTTCAACAGAATGATTCTACAAGCGTTATTGCTGCCTCATATGTAATAATATATTCGGCTATACCTTTAGGTACTTTTGTCTCATTCATTTTTTCACAGCATTTTAATGCAAATGAAACCATGCTTATTTTCGGTGCATATTTACTATTTATTGGAATGTACTTTTTATTTTTGTCAATTTCGAAAAATGCTAAATTAAACAGTACATCAAACAGCCCCCGTTAAGCGGGGGAAAGTATCGGACTCCGATTATCAGCGATAAAACTGTGGTACGAACAGATAGCGTTGGCAGGAATATTTGTCGACCCCACTTGATAACTAAGCTGTGTCCCTTAATTACATAACTTATTGTAAAACAGTCGGATACAACCCAGCTTAACCATCACCAGATAATTCCTCGTCGTTTGTCGTAGCGTGTGGCGATGCGACGATATTCTTTCAGGCGACCAAAGCAACGGTAACAACATAGCAACCGCCAGTCAGCACGTCCCCCTGGAAACCAACAACACAAATACCCACGCCGAAGTGTTCAGCCAGTTACTGGATGCTTTGCACTCGGTTAGCGATGAATCAGTTACGGAGACAATTACAGCCACAGTTGAAGAAATGCGGGCGGCTAAAGACAAACCGGGCTTCCTGGCACACTATACCCAGTTTACTTCACTGTTGGCTGACCACGTCCAGATCCTTGGACCTGTGGTTGCGCCGTTCCTGCCCATGTTGGCGAAAATGTTATCTTAACTTAACGAGTCCAAAGCATTACTCCAAGGTACAGTAAAGTCTAAAGAATTTGGCTCTGTTGAGTCTGATGTCCAATTACCTTGCCAGCTGCCATAATTGCTATCAGAATCAAATGGCTTGAACATCCATAATGGAGAAAGGATGTAAGATGAAGCTTGAAACCATTCGCCTATCCGGTTTCCAGTCTTTTGGACAGGAACCGACCGAGTTAAATCTGGAAGAGATCACTTATCTCATTGGCCCTAATGGATCGGGTAAGACTGCAACGCTTCAAGCCCTATGTCGGCTTTTTGCTTTTAATCCTGCTTTGCGGCGTATTCAGCGTTCGGATTTTCACGTTCCTTTCAACGAAGGGGATGCGCCTGATGAGCGCCAGTTATGGATAGAAGCTGACTTTTCCTTTCCGGAATTAGCTGAAGACGAAGATAACAGTACCGTTGCTCCCCATTTTGGGCATATGAGGCTTGATGAAGTTGATGGTGTTCCACGTGTCCGCTTTCGGCTTACAGCAACCATGGGACCGGATGGGGACATTGAAGAAAATCTGGTATATGTCCTGGACATCGATGCTGACGGTAATCCTCAAAACACGCCGCAAGTCCCAAGAGCAGATCGCAACCATATTCAGGTCCACTATTTGCCTGCCAGACGCGATCCGGCTGACCATATAACTTATGGAGCAAACGCATTGCTTGGACGTTTGTTCCGGGCTGTGCGCTGGGATAATGAACGCAGTGCGATTCGAGAGCTAACCGATCAGATTAGCGATAGCCTGGCCGCCAATCCTTCCGTTAATGCATTTAGTGAGAGCCTGAAAGCTACCTGGGCCTCCCTGCACAAAGGTTCGTTTTTCACCGATCCTAAAATCACGTTTGCAACTTCCGAGATTGAGGCATTGCTACGGCATATGTCAGTCTCATTTGCTCCTGACCATGAGGGTTCACTGGTGGACTTCTCTCGGTTGAGCGATGGCCAAAAGTCGATGCTCTACCTTTCCCTTGTACTGTCGTCTCAGGCGATAGGCGGTGCAGTACTTGCCGGGAGAGATACTTCTTTTGATCCCGATAAATTGCGTCCGCCAGTATTTACTTTAGTTGCCGTTGAGGAGCCTGAAAACAGTCTTTCTCCTCATTACCTAGGACGTATTGCCAGCGTCTTGAATACCATGACGAAAAATGCGGATGCACAAGCGCTTATTGCCACCCACGCGCCATCTATGCTACGGCGTGTTGCTCCTGAGTTTATTCGTTACTTACGGCTTACTGAGGAGAGGAATACCCGGATTACCCACATCAAGTTGCCCGCAAAAACTGATGATGCTCATAAGTTTGTACGAGAGGCTGTTCAGGCATTTCCGGAAGTCTATTTCTCGCGCCTGGTTGTGCTGGGTGAGGGGGATAGCGAAGAGATCGTGTTGCCACGGCTGTTACAGGCTAAAGGTGCGCCCGTTGACGAGTCGGCCATAACGATAGCGCCATTGGGTGGGAGGCATATTAATCACTTCTGGCGTTTACTTTCATCGTTGCAAATTCCTTATGTGACATTGCTTGATTTAGATGTGGCCCGTCATCAGGCTGGTTGGGGACGGATAAAGTATGTCAACGATCAGCTTGCTAAATTTAAACCAAATAAAGTACTTCCTGATGATTGGCAACTTCCAAAATGGAATAGTGGTAATACTCCAATACGGACTCATCATTTTTTTGGTGTTGAAGAGTTAGATGCCTTTGTCGAACTTGAAAACAGGGATATTTTCTTTTCGTCGCCAATGGATTTGGATTTTTCCATGCTTCTGGCATATCCCTAAGCCTATGATGTTGTTGAAGAAGAAGCTGATGAGTCAACAATCAAGGCTGTCCTAGGAAAAAGTCACCATGATTCATCTCAATACAACCAGGACGAATTGAGATTATTTAGTACTTATCACCAGCGTTTTAAACTCGGAAGCAAACCGGCTGCACACATTGAAGCATTAACTCAGCTAACAGATGCGCAATTACTTGAAAATATGCCTGCGTCATTAAGCAGGTTGGCCGATGCTGTTATTACCAGACTCGCGGAGTTACCTGAATGATTGCTGTTGAAGCCTGGCAACCCGCTGATGGTTTGACACTTGAACCCAATGCGTTACATGCGGTCAAGGAGCGTGAGCGCTGTCTTGCGCTCACCGCAGGACCCGGAGCTGGTAAAACAGAAATGCTTGCCCAACGAGCTGACTTTCTTTTGCGTACTGGCACATGCCGTTATCCGAAGCGAATTCTGGCGATCTCCTTCAAAGTTGACGCCAGTAGAAACCTAAAAGAACGCATCCAGCGGCGGTGTGGCCCGGATTTGGCTTCGCGTTTCGACAGCTATACATTCCATGCTTTTGCCAAACGTATTATCGATCGTTTCAGGCCAGTGCTGGTAGGCCAAGATGCGTTGGATGCGGATTACACCATCGTTGACCGTAAATCGGGCCCTTCCCGCACTCAGATAGAATTTGGCGATCTGGTTCCACTGGCGATTAAAATATTGCAATGTTCCAGAATGGCTCAGAACGCTATTCGGCAGACCTATAGCGATGTTTTTCTGGATGAATTCCAGGATTGTACGAATTTACAGTACGACCTGCTCAAGCTTGCATTCCAGGGAACTCGTCTTCGTCTCACCGCAGTGGGTGACATCAAGCAAAAAATTATGGGTTGGGCAGGCGCATTGGATGGAATTTTTGAAACCTTCGCCAGTGACTTTAATGCTGAGCCGCTCAACATGTATCGCAACTTTCGTTCGAAGCCAAGGCTTTTACAGGTTCAGAACGATATTATTCGTCAGCTTGATCCAACATCGGTTATGCCAGATGAACTGTTAGAAGGCGATGAAGGTGAAGTTTACGCACATCATTTTGCAAACAGTCGGGAAGAAGCGGTATATCTGGTGAATTTAATACATGATTGGATCGAAACTGAACGAATACCACCAGCTGAAATCGCGATTCTTGTCTCTAAACAGCTGGATCTCTACGCTGACCATCTTATGGCTGAGCTGGAAGCTCGTGGTATTCCATACCGTAACGAACAGCAAATGCAGGATATTACTGTGGAACCGGCGGCACGCTTAATTGTCGATTACTTGTCCTGCCTCTACGGCCAGCGGGAACCCAAAGCCTGGATTCGGCTGATGAACCAGTTAATTCCCTTTGCCGATGAAGAAATTCAGTCCAGTGCGCGAAAAGAGTTTGATCGTTTAATTAAACAGCAGCGCAAAGAAGCCGATATTGCCGAACTGATTGATTCGCGTTTTTCAGGTTGGTGGGGGAACGTTAAAACATTCTTAACACATATCAGTTCTGAAACGCTGACAGCATTATCGTCTGATTATGAATCACCAACACGCCTACGAGAAGTAGTTCGAGATACTCAAGCGCGAATTGAAGAGTTGCTCCAAATAGAACCAGACCTACCTAAGGCTCTGGAACGCTTTGTGGATGATCAGGCTGTTCGCATTCTGACCATCCACAAAAGTAAAGGGCTGGAGTTTGATTCGGTTATTATTTTAGGTGTCGAGAATCAAACATTCTGGGGTAAACCTGATGCGGAGCGTTGTGCTTTTTTTGTGGGGGTTTCGCGTGCGAAAAAACGCCTGGTTCTTACTGTTTCCGAACATAGAGAAACGCCCCCCTCAAATCCGTACCGATGGCAAGAAAATCGAACTCAGCATAACGAATTTATCGGGTATGTTGCACCATATTTGAGACGATAGTGGTAATGACAAAAAACATCTAAAAAAACGGCTAACTGACTGGACTTTCACCTATATCTCCGGATACCTTTTATCACTTACGGGGCTGGCTCCGTCTTGATAGACAGCCCTCTATAACTTCTCCCGTCTTTCCTGCCAGGTGGTATTTCGCTATACTCAACATTGAATGAACACCAATAATACTCACGCCGAACAAACCGTTGCCGATCTCGCTCACCTGGGCTGGTGTGCACTGGTTGCCTTACGGCTGGCACAGCACGACCGTCAGGCGCTATCACCGCTGACGACTCACAACTTTTTACTCCGCTGGCTGGCAACTGCGCAGAAGCAACGCCGTTTTCCACGCTCAGTAGCTTCCGATATTGGCAGTTTGCTGCAACTCGGCCGCCAGAAAGGTCCCGCTGCTGGCTTACACAAGCGCCTGGAGTACCTGTACGAGTCGTGTTCATCTCCGGTATCCCGCCAGTCTGATTTATTCCGGCTGACTTACGTCATTGAAGCACTCAAAGCCCAGGGCTGGGTTAACGCAACAGTAGACGACCATGAATGGGACCTGCCAGCTCTGGCTGCTGAATACACCGACGTGTCT
>Ga0209281_1001108_pt1 | contig 19578 bp, 18 predicted proteins | sample MedtruBG_FD_187514 | JGI IMG/M metagenome (GOLD analysis project Ga0209281, IMG submission 187514) | Root nodule microbial communities of legume samples collected from California, USA - Medicago truncatula BG (SPAdes) (version 2) | ecosystem: Host-associated > Plants > Roots > Nodule | place... | reverse complement strand
CTACATGACCCGTGACTGTGTTAACGCCAAAGGCGAAGGCATGGTGCTGACTGGCCCTAAAGAAGCTGAGCGTATTTACCGCGCTGGCCTGGCCTCTCTGCATGCGCGCGTTAAAGTGCGTATCACCGAATACGAAAAAGATGCTCAGGGCGCATTCGTTGCGAAAACCAGCCTGATCGACACGACTATTGGTCGTTCGATTCTGTGGATGATCGTACCGAAAGGCCTGCCTTTCTCCATCGTCAACCAGGCGCTGGGTAAAAAGGCAATCTCCAAGATGCTGAACACCTGTTACCGTATTCTGGGCCTGAAACCGACCGTTATTTTTGCGGACCAGACGATGTACACCGGCTTTGCTTATGCAGCGCGTTCAGGTGCATCCGTTGGTATTGATGACATGGTCATCCCGGAGAAAAAATACGAGATCATCTCTGAAGCGGAAGCTGAAGTTGCTGAGATCCAGGAGCAGTTCCAGTCTGGTCTGGTAACCGCTGGCGAACGCTATAACAAAGTTATCGATATCTGGGCTGCGGCGAACGATCGTGTATCCAAAGCGATGATGGACAACCTGCAAACCGAAACCGTGATTAACCGTGACGGCGTCGAAGAGCAGCAGGTTTCCTTCAACAGCATCTACATGATGGCCGACTCCGGTGCGCGTGGTTCTGCAGCACAGATTCGTCAGCTGGCCGGTATGCGTGGTCTGATGGCTAAGCCAGATGGCTCCATCATCGAAACGCCAATCACCGCGAACTTCCGTGAAGGTCTGAACGTACTCCAGTACTTCATCTCCACTCACGGTGCTCGTAAAGGTCTGGCGGATACCGCACTGAAAACGGCGAACTCCGGTTACCTGACTCGTCGTCTGGTTGACGTTGCCCAGGATCTGGTCGTTACTGAAGACGACTGTGGCACCCTGGAAGGCATCACCATGACGCCGGTTATCGAAGGTGGCGACGTTAAAGAGCCGCTGCGTGACCGCGTATTGGGCCGTGTTACCGCTGAAGACATTCTGAAGCCGGGCACTGCTGATATCCTGGTTCCACGCAACACGCTGCTGCACGAGCAGTGGTGTGACCTGCTGGAAGCTAACTCTGTTGACAGCGTGAAAGTACGTTCCGTAGTAGGTTGCGAAACTGACTTTGGCGTATGTGCTCACTGCTACGGTCGCGACCTGGCACGTGGCCACATCATCAACAAAGGTGAAGCTATCGGGGTTATCGCGGCACAGTCTATCGGTGAACCTGGTACACAGCTGACGATGCGTACGTTCCACATCGGTGGTGCTGCATCCCGTTCTGCTGCTGAATCCAGCATTCAGGTTAAGAACAAAGGTAGCATCAAGCTCAGCAACGCGAAGTCGGTTGTGAACTCTACCGGCAAGCTGGTAGTCACTTCCCGTAACACCGAGCTGAAACTGATAGACGAATTCGGTCGTACCAAAGAGAGCTATAAAGTACCTTACGGTGCTGTGATGGCTAAAGGTGATGGCGAGCAGGTTGCCGGCGGTGAAACCGTAGCAAACTGGGATCCGCACACCATGCCGGTTGTCTCGGAAGTTAGTGGTTTCATCCGCTTTACCGATATGATCGACGGCCAGACCATTACTCGTCAGACCGACGAGTTGACCGGTCTGTCTTCTCTGGTCGTTCTGGACTCTGCCGAGCGTACTGCTGGTGGTAAAGACCTGCGTCCAGCGCTGAAAATCGTTGATGCTAAAGGCAATGACGTTCTGATCCCTGGCACCGATATGCCGGCTCAGTACTTCCTGCCGGGTAAAGCGATTGTCCAGCTGGAAGATGGTACTCAGATTCACTCTGGTGACGCCCTGGCGCGTATTCCACAGGAATCCAGCGGTACCAAGGATATTACCGGTGGTCTGCCGCGTGTTGCCGACTTGTTCGAAGCACGTCGTCCGAAAGAGCCTGCGATCCTGGCTGAAATCAGCGGTATTATCTCGTTTGGTAAAGAAACCAAAGGCAAACGCCGCCTGGTTATCTCCCCAATCGACGGCAGCGATGCTTACGAAGAGATGATTCCGAAATGGCGCCAGCTGAACGTGTTCGAAGGTGAACGCGTAGAACGTGGTGACGTGGTTTCCGATGGTCCAGAGTCTCCGCACGACATCCTGCGTTTACGTGGCGTCTATGCTGTTACTCGTTACATCACCAACGAAGTGCAGGACGTTTATCGTCTGCAAGGCGTTAAGATTAACGATAAACACATCGAAGTTATCGTGCGTCAGATGCTGCGTAAAGCGACTATCGTTAACGCTGGCAGCTCCGACTTCCTGGAAGGCGAGCAGGCTGAATACTCCCGCATCAAGATCGCTAACCGCGAACTGGAAGCGAACGGTAAGATCAACGTGTCCTTTGCACGCGATCTGCTGGGTATCACCAAAGCCTCTCTGGCAACCGAGTCCTTCATCTCCGCGGCATCGTTCCAGGAGACAACTCGTGTGCTGACCGAAGCAGCCGTTGCGGGCAAACGCGACGAACTGCGCGGCCTGAAAGAGAACGTTATCGTGGGTCGTCTGATCCCGGCCGGTACCGGTTATGCGTACCACCAGGATCGTATGCGTCGCCGTGCAGCAGGTGAAGTCCCTGCGGCACCTCAGGTGACTGCTGAAGACGCTACTGCCAGCCTGGCAGAGCTGTTGAACGCAGGCCTGGGCGGTAACGACGAGTAATCGCTCGATACGCCTGAAATAAAAAACCCGCTCCGGCGGGTTTTTTTTATGCCTGAAACAGGTCTTTTGCTCTGTACCATGGGGACTGAGTAACCTGGAATTAATCGCCTTCAACGTTGTTAACACCAGCTTATGACATTTATTCCAAATCATAACTCATGCCATTAACATTATATTCCCTATTGCTCATCAATTAATTAACCTTTGATTCCCATCAACCTTTTTTCCTTTTTCCTGTCGTTATTGATGAATGAAATTTCTACATGTATCAAAAAATAAACAATCCAAAATCGATATAGTCAAAAATCTAACTTATTGATTGATAAGTGGGCATATCACATTTCGGGTCATTATCGCCGAGGGGATTGTTTTGCCTGTAAAACGGGCGGCCATGGTGGCAATAAAGTTACTTATGCGGATATGGATCTTATTTAACGGATAGCTTCTGGGGGTTACATGGAATTTGCTCTACAACTTATTATTATTTTAATTTGCCTGTTCTACGGTGCTAAAAAAGGAGGTATTGCACTGGGGCTGCTAGGGGGAATTGGTCTGGTTATCCTGGTGTTTGTTTTTCACCTTAAACCGGGAAAACCTCCCATTGATGTAATGCTTGTCATTATTGCCGTGGTTGCCGCCTCGTCAACGCTGCAAGCTTCCGGTGGTTTAGATGTGATGCTGCAGATTGCCGAAAAGTTGCTGCGACGCAATCCGAAGTATGTTTCCATCGTCGCCCCCTTTGTTACCTGCATCTTGACGATACTTTGTGGCACTGGACACGTGGTCTACACAATTCTGCCGATTATTTATGATGTCGCCATTAAGAATAATATCCGACCTGAGAGACCTATGGCGGCAAGCTCTATCGGTGCCCAGATGGGGATTATTGCCAGCCCGGTCTCCGTCGCGGTTGTGTCGCTGGTCGCCATGCTTGGCAACGTTACGTTTAACGGCAGGCATCTGGAATTCCTTGACCTTCTTGCCATTACTATTCCGTCAACACTATTGGGTATTCTGGCCATCGGCATTTTCAGCTGGTTTCGCGGTAAGGATTTAGATAAAGACGAGACATTCCAGGCCTTTATCTCTGTTCCAGAAAACCATCACTATGTTTACGGCGACACGGCGACTTTACTGCATAAAAAGTTGCCAATGGCCAACTGGATTGCGATGTGGATTTTTCTTGCATCTATCGCGGTGGTTGCTCTGTTAGGCGCTTTTTCAGAGCTCCGACCGATGTTTGAGGGTAAACCACTCTCGATGGTGCTGGTTATTCAGATGTTTATGCTGCTTTCGGGCGCACTGATCATCATCATCACCAAAACGAATCCTGCTTCAATCTCCAAAAATGAGGTATTTCGCTCCGGGATGATAGCCATTGTCGCGGTCTATGGCATTGCATGGATGGCGGAAACCATGTTTGGTGCACACATGTCGGAGATTAAAAGCGTACTAGGGGAGATGGTGAAAGAGTACCCATGGGCATATGCTATCGTTCTGCTGCTGGTTTCTAAGTTTGTCAATTCTCAGGCCGCGGCGCTGGCGGCGATAGTCCCCGTTGCTCTGGCGATCGGCGTCGACCCTGCGTATATCATTGCCTCTGCTCCGGCGTGTTACGGCTACTATATTCTGCCAACTTACCCAAGTGATCTCGCGGCTATTCAATTTGATCGGTCAGGCACCACGCACATCGGTCGTTTTGTAATAAACCATAGTTTTATTCTGCCTGGATTAATCGGCGTGAGTATTTCGTGTGTTTTTGGCTGGATACTTGCCGGGTTATACGGTTTTTTATAACAGACAACAGGCGCCCCGGAGGCGCCTGTCATTAAAAGCGACTATTTGACCAACGGCAGGCGGCGGTAAAGCTCAATCATATCGGTCGCCAGATCCTGAATAACCATCGCGTTCATCAGGTGATCCTGAGAGTGTACGGTAATCAGGTTGACCGGCAGCTTGCCGGAGCCTTCATCCAGGCCAATCAGCTGGGTCTGGATTTTATGTGCGTGTTTAACGAATTCGTGTGACTCTTCCATTGCCTTCTCGGCAGCCTCAAAGTCACCTTTACGTGCCAGCTGCAAAGCAGTCAGTGCCTGGCTACGTGCGCTGCCGGCATTGACCAGCAGTTCCATAATAATCGATTCTAAATCTTCCACATCTTACTCCATCATTTTCAGGGCTTTATCAAGCACCACGTCGCCTTTCATCAGGCCGTAATCCATCATGTCGATAACGACGACTTTTTTACCCAGAGGATCGGCAAGGGCCTGAAGTTTGGCCTGCTCGTATTTCACCTGCGGACCGAGCAGAACGATGTCGGCGCGTTCGATATTCTCTTTAAACTCTGCAACAGGCACAGCCTTGATTGAGACCTCGATGCCTTTCTTTTGTGCGGCATCAACCATACGTTGAACCAGGATGCTGGTCGACATACCGGCAGCACAACACAACACGATATTTTTCATAGTTCGCTCTCAATGTCCGAAGGATACAGAGATATTTATCCGTCAGGAGGGGCGGCAACAACCGCTTTAACCCGATTGTGTGTCAGGTATCACAAAAGAAATCGCAGAAAACTGAAACCGGTTACATTTTTGCTTTTTCTCGAAGAATCAAGACAAGAATTGTGAAGGCGGAGGGGTATGAAGAGATGTCTGTTGCCGCTCCGGTCAGGTATCTTGCTGACCGGAGAGACACGCTTTCATCGTCGGGGCAACAACAATGCCCTGGCGGCGTTTTTACGGTGAATAGCGTAAGTTATCGTTTTCCTTGCGGCGTGTTACATCAGGTTCGCGCACTCCTTCCCAAAAAGTGATCCCAGTCCTTCCAGACCGGCTGTAAACCCGAGTTGCGAAGCACGGCGGCAACTTCCTGCGGCGTTCTGCCATCGTGCGGCGCAAACTGTTCCAGTTCGGGGTGATTATCGGCATAGCCGCCCGGCTGAGTTTTTGAAAACGCGCTGACGTTATTAATCGCCAGTGGGATCACGTGGTCGCGGAACCACGGCGATTCTCGGGTCGAAAGCGACAGTTCCACGTCTGGCGCAAGCAGACGAAACGCGCAGATCACCTGCACCAGCTGCTGTTCGGTCATGATAGAGGCGGGTTCCACGCCGCCGGTGCACGGACGCAGGCGAGGGAAGGAGATGGAATAGCGACTTTGCCAGTAGTGCTGCTGTAGCCAAAGCAGGTGTTCAGCCACCATGAAGCAGTCGGTGCGCCAGCTGTCCGACAGGCCAATCAGCGCGCCCAGCCCAATTTTATCTATGCCTGCGCGCCCAAGCCTGTCGGGTGTTTCCAGCCGCCAGAAAAAGTCCTGTTTGTTGCCTTTCAGATGATGCTCCGCGTAGGTCGCCGGATGATAGGTTTCCTGATAAACCATCACGCCGTCGAGTCCGAGCGTTTTTAGCTCCGCATACTCATGCTCGTCCAGCGGCTGAACTTCCATCTGCAGCGAGCTAAAGCGACGGCGGATGGCCGGCAGATGCTGGCGGAAATAGTCCATGCCGACTTTGGTCTGATGTTCGCCGGTGACCAGCAAAAGGTGTTCAAAGCCTAGCGCCCGGATAGCCGCACATTCACGCTCAATCTCTGCTTCATCCAGCGTTTTGCGTTTCAACTTGTTGCTCATGGAAAAGCCGCAGTAAGTGCAGTCGTTGGCGCACAGGTTGGAGAGATAAAGCGGCACGTAAAAGCTTACGGTGTTGCCGAAACGCTGGCGCGTAAGCTGCTGCGCTCGCTGAGCCAGAGACTCCAGATAAAGGCCGGCGGCGGGCGAGAGCAAAGCCATCAAACCTTCTCGTGTCAGGCGAGGTGAGTTAATCGCTCGTTCGACGTCTGCCGCCGTCTTAGCGTTAATGCTCAGAGTGATATCGTCCCAGTCCAGCTGCCGCCAGCGGTCGGTAAAGGTTTCTGCCATCAGGCATTCTCCTCGCTAAACTGCAGGAAGCTGGTTAGCGGGCTGGAAGCCTGTGCCTGCTGGTGGCGTGAGCCTAACCCGGACTGCGCTGCAAGGTGCCCGGCTTCGACGGCCAGGCGGAAAGCCTGAGCCATTTGCACCGGGTCACGGGCGACGGCTATTGCGGTATTCACCAGCACGGCCGAGGCGCCCATTTCCAACGCTTCGGCTGCATGGCTTGGCGCGCCGATCCCGGCATCTACCACCACCGGCACTCGAGATTGCTCAATGATTATCTCCAGCAGGGCGCGGGTTTGCAGGCCCTGGTTTGAACCGATAGGCGCGCCGAGCGGCATCACGGCCGCGCAGCCGGCTTCTTCCAGGCGTTTGCACAGTACCGGATCGGCACCGCAGTAAGGCAGCACCACGAATCCCTGCTTCACCAGGGCTTCTGCGGCTTTCAGCGTTTCAATGGGATCCGGCAATAAATAGCGAACGTCGGGATGGATTTCCAGCTTCACCCAGTTTGTGCCGAGCGCCTCACGTGCCAACTGGGCGGCAAAAATAGCTTCTTCAGCGGTCTTAGCGCCGGAAGTATTTGGCAGCAGATGCACACCTGCCTGTTTAAGCGGCAGAAGAATGTCATCGTTGTGGCCACGCAGGTCCACGCGCTTCATCGCCATGGTGACCAGCTGTGAGCCAGAGGTGCGAATCGCGTCGATCATCACCTGGCTGGAAGAGAATTTCCCGGTCCCGGTGAACAGGCGTGAGGAAAAAGTTTTATCGGCAATCTGTAACATGTCAGCCCCCGGCAATCGCCTGAAACAGCAGAATAGTGTCGCCCTCGCGCAGCAGGTAATTGCTCCACTGTTCGCGCGGGATAATGGTTTGGTTAACGGCCAGCGCAACACCTGCTTTGCCCTGCTCAAGCTGAGCCAGCAGGGTGGCGAGCGTCATACCTTCCGTACATTCCAGAGGCTCATCGTTAAACTGAATGCGCATCGCGACCTCCGCAAACAGGGCAGGTCATCGATTTTTGCATCGCCAGCGTGCGCCAGCTGTGCTGTCGGGCGTCAAAGAGGCGAAGGGAGCCGGTTGCAGGCACCATGCCGGTGAGCAATTTGATGGCTTCCAGCGCCTGAAGCGTACCCATCACGCCCACGACCGGGCCGATAACGCCAGAGGTGCGGCAGTTGCGTTCGGGTTCACTCTCATCAGGCCAGACGCAGCGGTAACAGCCATGTTCCCAGGGCGGGGTTAGCACCATCATCTGGCCGCCAAAACCTACGGCGCTGGCGGCGATCAGCGGTGTATTCGCGGCCACGCAGGCGGCGTTTACCGCCTGCCGGGTTGCCATATTGTCGCTGCAATCCAGCACTACATCGGCTTCGTTTACGGCCTTCACCAGCGAAGAGCCCGCTAGCCTTTCTACCAGCGGCACAATGTTTACGCCCGGATTCAGGCGCTGCAAATGCTGGTGGGCGACGGTAGATTTAGGGCGATCGATATCTTCAGAAGTGAACAAAATCTGGCGCTGGAGGTTGCTGATATGCACCGTGTCATCGTCCGCGATGATAAGTTTGCCGACGCCCGCGGCGGCGAGATACAGCGCAGCAGGCGAACCTAACCCGCCAAGGCCGACGACCAGCACCGTGCTGGACAGCAGTTTTTCCTGCCCTTCAATGGCCACATCCTCCAGCAACAGCTGGCGGCTGTAGCGCATAAAATCCGCGTCATTCATCGCCGGTTCCTGCCAGTTCGAGTAATTTCGCCGTGGCAGCACGCCAGTCCGGAGCCTGAGTAATCGCGCTGACGACGGCAACGCTGCCAACCCCGGTCGCTAAAACGGCAGGTACTCGATCGATACTTATCCCGCCGATGGCAACGGTGGAATAGTCGCCCAAAGTTTGAATGTGTTCTGCCAGCTTATTCAGTCCCTGTGGGGAAGAGGGCATCTGCTTGGTTTGGGTGGGAAAGACATGGCCCAGCGCGATGTAGGACGGATTAGCGCTTAACGCGCGATCCATTTCCATGTTGTCGTGGGTAGAAAGCCCAAGGCGAAGCCCGGCTTCGCTTATCGCCGTCAGGTTAGCCACGTCCATATCTTCCTGGCCGAGGTGCACGCCGTAGGCGCCATGTTTGATGGCCAGTCGCCAGTAGTCGTTGATGAACAAGCGGGCGTTATAGCGCTCACCCAGCGCAATAGCTGCGATGACGTCGGCTTCGACTTCTTCGTCATGCTTGTCTTTAATACGGAGCTGAATAGTTTTGACGCCCGCGCCCAGCAGACGTTCGATCCATGCCACGCTGTCGACGACCGGGTAAAGGCCAAGCCTGCGTGACGTGGCTGGAAATGTGAGTTTTGACATTATGCTTCCTCCTGTCTGAGATAAATTTCACCGCCCCGGGCGCGAAAGTCCTGGGACATCTCTTCCATACCTGCGTCTATCGCCTGTTTTGCGGCGTAGTCCCGCACTTCCTGCGTGATTTTCATTGAGCAAAATTTAGGGCCGCACATAGAGCAAAAATGTGCGACTTTGCCGGATTCCTGCGGCAGGGTTTCATCGTGGTAAGCGCGAGCGGTGAAGGGATCGAGCGCCAGGTTGAACTGGTCTTCCCAGCGGAATTCAAAGCGTGCTTTGGACATCGCGTTATCGCGGATTTGTGCGCCAGGATGACCTTTGGCCAGGTCAGCGGCGTGGGCGGCAATCTTGTAGGTAATCAGCCCCTGTTTAACGTCCTCTTTGTTCGGCAGGCCAAGATGCTCCTTCGGCGTCACGTAGCAGAGCATGGCGCAGCCAAACCAGCCGATCATGGCGGCGCCAATGCCGGAGGTGAAATGATCGTAGCCCGGCGCGATATCGGTCGTTAGCGGGCCGAGGGTGTAGAAAGGCGCTTCGTGGCAATGCTCCAGCTCTTCGGTCATGTTGCGGCGAATCATCTGCATCGGCACGTGGCCCGGGCCTTCAATCATCACCTGGACGTCATACTCCCAGGCGATTTTGGTCAGCTCGCCCAGCGTATGCAGCTCGGCAAACTGCGCTTCGTCGTTGGCATCCTGTATTGAACCGGGGCGTAAACCATCGCCCAGCGAAAGTGAAACGTCGTAGGCGGCGCAGATCTCGCAAATCTCGCGGAAGTGCTCGTACAGGAAATTTTCCTGATGATGGGACAGGCACCACTTCGCCATAATCGACCCGCCGCGCGACACGATGCCGGTCAGGCGTTTCGCCGTCATCGGCACGTAGCGCAGCAGCACGCCCGCGTGAATAGTGAAGTAATCCACGCCTTGCTCTGCCTGTTCCAGCAACGTGTCGCGGAATATTTCCCAGTTCAGGTCTTCGGCGATGCCGTTAACCTTCTCCAGCGCCTGGTAAATCGGCACCGTGCCAATGGGCACCGGGCTGTTGCGCAGGATCCATTCCCGCGTTTCGTGAATATAGCGGCCGGTCGAGAGATCCATCACCGTATCGGCACCCCAGAGGGTGGCCCACACCAGCTTCTCCACCTCTTCTTCAATAGAGGACGTGACCGCCGAATTGCCGATATTGGCGTTCACCTTCACCAGGAAGTTGCGGCCGATAATCATTGGCTCTGATTCAGGGTGGTTGATATTGGAGGGAATAATCGCTCGGCCGGCGGCGACTTCATCGCGCACGAACTCCGGCGCGATGTTTTCCGGCAGCCTTGCGCCGAAGCCTTCGCCCGGATGCTGGTGGCGCAGGACCTCATCGCGGATGCGTTCGCGCCCCATATTTTCGCGAATGGCTATGAACTCCATCTCCGGGGTGACAATGCCTTGCCGGGCATAATGCAGCTGGGTGACACATTTTCCCGCTGCCGCCCTACGGGGCGCTAGCTGAGTTTCAAAGCGCAGCTCGTCCAGGCCGTCGTCGGCCAGACGTGCTTTTGTATAAGCTGAGCTGCGTTCATCCAGCGTTTCGCTGTCACGGCGTTCGGCAATCCAGGCGCTGCGAAGAGGGGAAAGTCCGCTTAACACGTTTATAGCGATTGCGGGGTCGCCATAAGGGCCAGACGTATCGTAGACGGGGACAGCATCGTTCGGCTGATATTGAGGAGTATCATTGTTGCCGCCGGTGAGCGTCGGGCTGAGCTGAATTTCCCGCATTGGGACGCGGATATCTTCGCGTGATCCGGTCAGATAGATGCGCCGGGAGTTGGGGAAGGCGGTGCCTTCAAGCGTATTGATAAAGTGTTGGGCGGCGGCACGCTGTTCGCGTCGGCCCGGTTTTTTTTCAGATGCAGACATAGCTCATTCCAGGTTTCATCAGGATATGGCTTGTCAGGACAACGGAAGGAGTAATGGATATGGGCCGCCCACAAACGGGTGCACCAAAAAAAGAATTACTCTTGTTCCCTTCGCAGGTTCTAACCTGATCAGGTTCCGCGGATCCCGAATTAACGGTCTCAGCCGGTGCATAACGCACTCGGCACTCCGACAAGAATGATCCCACCTCGCGGTGGGAAAGTTGTAAATTACTCGTTAATAGCTAACAACTCAAGCTGGACTTGCCAGCCCGGCCGCATCGCTGGCGCTGCCGTCCAGGTTGTTATCGATAGCCAACAGGACTAACTTATCTTCAAGGGTGAAGCGGGCTTCAAGGCACTCGCCTATCTCCGATAATGCCTGCTGAAACTCGACCCAGCTGTCGCGGCCGATGGCGTTTTCGAGATGCGAGTCGTAGAGGTCCATTATCTGTTGGGTATTGGCTTCCAGTTGAGGATAAAGCTGTGCCGCGCTCAGCAGCGGGCTGCCGCCTTCCAGGTTGCTGATAATACGCTCGTAAATACTAAAATGGCCGGAAGAGAGATAATCCACCAGGCCGTGGCAAAAATTATCTAACGCTTTTTCGTCGAGCGCGGTGTGGGATTCCTTGTTAGGCTTGATCCCGACCATGTTGTAATAGGCAACCAACAGGTGTTTACGAGCCTGAAGCCACTGGTCAACTAACTCATTACTACCACCAACGCGCTCAGTCAGATTGGCTAACTGGTTCAGCATGATTGAGACTCCGTGAGTTAAAAGATTGAACGCAAACTAACCCAAAAAAGTAAAAACTAATTGTTTATATCAGTGAACACGGGGATGTGCACCAGGTTATGGAACGTGTTATTCAAAACTTAGATCATGGTTGGTGGATAGTCAGCCATGAGCAGAAAATATGGTTGCCGCAGGGTGACTTACCTCACGGCAGCGCCGCCGAATTTCAGCTTACAGGCTGCCACGCCCTGGACATCGGGGAATGGGAAGGCGAACCGGTATGGCTGATACGAGAACCGCGCCGCACGGACATGGGCTCGCTGCGCCAGCTGCTGGACCGTGATGTTGGCCTGTTTCAGCTCGCCGGAAGGGGTGTTCAACTGGCCGAGTTTTATCGCTCGCATAAATATTGCGGCTACTGCGGCCGTGAAATGCACTTCAGCAAAAGCGAATGGGCGATGCTCTGCGGCCACTGCCGGGAACGCTATTACCCGCAAATCGCCCCCTGCATTATCGTTGCTATCCGTAAGGACGATCATATCCTGCTGGCTCAGCATACGCGCCACCGCAACGGCGTTTACACCGTGCTGGCCGGATTTGTCGAAGTGGGTGAAACGCTGGAGCAGGCTGTGGCTCGCGAAGTCATGGAAGAGAGCAGCATTCAGGTGAAAAACCTGCGCTACGTGACCTCCCAGCCCTGGCCTTTCCCGCAGTCGCTGATGACCGCATTTATGGCGGATTACCATAGCGGCGAAATCAAAATAGATCCCAAAGAGCTGCTGGATGCCGGCTGGTATCGCTATGACCAACTGCCGCTATTGCCGCCGCCGGGCACCGTGGCGCGCCGCTTAATTGAAGATACCGTTGCCCTGTGTCGCGCGGACTATGAATGATAGACTGCGGCGATACAGCTAAAGGAAAGGTAAAAATGACTGAACTGAAGAACGATCGTTACCTGCGCGCCCTGCAGCGCTTGCCGGTAGATATCACTCCGGTATGGATGATGCGCCAGGCCGGGCGTTATTTGCCGGAATATAAGGCAACGCGCGCTCAGGCGGGTGATTTTATGTCGCTGTGCAAAAACGCCGAGCTGGCCTGCGAAGTCACCTTGCAGCCGCTGCGTCGCTATGCGCTTGATGCGGCGATCCTCTTCTCGGACATTTTGACCATTCCGGACGCAATGGGGCTTGGGCTGTACTTTGAAGCCGGCGAAGGCCCACGCTTTAGCTCCCCAATTAAAAGCCTGGCCGATGTTCAAAAGCTGCCGATTCCAGACCCGGAAGGCGAGCTGGCTTACGTGATGAACGCGGTGCGTACCATTCGCCACGAGCTGAAAGGCAAAGTCCCGCTGATTGGCTTCTCCGGCAGCCCGTGGACGCTGGCCACCTATATGGTGGAAGGCGGCAGCAGCAAAGCGTTTACCGTGATTAAGAAAATGATGTTTGCCGAGCCAAAAGCGCTGCATCTGCTGCTGGATAAGCTGGCACAGAGCGTGACGCTCTACCTGAACGCGCAAATCCGTGCGGGCGCGCAGTCGGTGATGATCTTTGATACCTGGGGCGGCGTGCTTGGCGGCCGTGACTACAAAGAATTCTCGCTTTACTACATGCACAAAATCGTCGACGGCCTGCTGCGTGAAAACGACGGTCGCCGTGTGCCGGTGACGCTGTTCACCAAAGGCGGCGGTCAGTGGCTTGAAGCCATGGCGGAAACCGGCTGCGACGCGCTGGGCCTGGACTGGACGACGGACATAGCCGACGCTCGCCGTCGCGTAGGTCATAAAGTCGCTCTGCAGGGTAATATGGATCCTTCCATGCTTTACGCTCAGCCTGCACGTATCGAAGAAGAAGTTGCCACTATTCTTGCCGGCTTCGGCCAGGGAGAAGGGCACGTCTTTAACCTGGGCCACGGTATTCATCAGGATGTTCCGCCGGAGCATGCAGGCGTCTTTGTGGAAGCGGTGCATCGCCTGTCGGCGCAATATCATCGCGCTTAAGGAAAAAGAGGGATGGATCTCGCAGCATTACGAGAGCAGCAGCTGGATCTGGCCGCAAAGGTGATCCGCGAGGATCGCCTTGACCAGGATCCGCCGCGTTTGATCGCCGGGGCCGATGTGGGGTTTGAACAAAGCGGAGACGTCACCCGCGCGGCCTTCGTTTTGTTGAGCTATCCGTCCCTTGATCTGGTTGAATATCAGGTGGCGAGAATGGCTACCGCCATGCCCTATATCCCCGGTTTTTTATCTTTTCGAGAATACCCTGCGCTGCTTGAAGCGTGGAGTATGCTTTCGCAGAAACCCGATCTGGTGTTTGTGGACGGGCACGGCATCTCGCATCCCCGCCGTTTAGGCGTAGCCAGCCATTTTGGGCTGCTGGTGGACGTGCCAACTATCGGCGTAGCGAAAAAGCGGCTGTGCGGAAAGTTTGAACCGCTGGGCGACGAGCCGGGCGCTCGTGCGCCGTTGATGGACAAAGGCGAACAGCTGGCGTGGGTCTGGCGCAGTAAAAAACGCTGTAACCCGTTGTTTGTTTCTACCGGGCACCGGGTGAGCCTCGACGGCGCGTTAACGTGGGTTGAGCGCTGTATGGCGGGCTACCGTCTGCCGGAGCCGACCCGCTGGGCCGATGCCGTCGCCTCCGGGCGTCCGGCCTTTAAGCGCCTGCAAGCAATTGGCAGGTGATTCAGGTAAACTGCCGCTAATTTTCCGTCTTTGAGACACCGTCATGTTACAGAACCCAATTCATTTACGCCTGGAGAAGCTAGAAAGCTGGCAGCACGTCACCTTTATGGCCTCTCTGTGCGAGCGTATGTACCCGAACTACGCCATGTTTTGCCAGCAAACCGGCTTTGGTGATGCCCAGCTTTATCGCAAGATCCTCGACCTGATTTGGGAAACCCAAACGGTGAAAGACGCCAAAGTGAACTTTGATAGCCAGTTGGAAAAACTTGAAGAGGCAATTCCTGCGGCTGACGACTATGATATTTACGGTGTCTATCCGGCGATTGACGCTTGCGTGGCGCTGAGTGAGCTTGTCCATTCTCGTCTCTCAGGTGAAACGCTGGAGCACGCAATCGAAGTCAGTAAATGTTCAATCACTTCGGTGGCGATGCTGGAAATGACTCAGGCCGGTCGTGAAATGACCGACGAGGAGTTGAGAGCAAACCCGGCGGTAGAAGAAGAATGGGACATTCAGTGGGAGATTTTCCGACTGCTGGCGGACTGCGAAGAACGCGATATTGAGCTCATTAAAGGGCTTCGTGCTGACCTCCGTGAGGCCGGCATCAGTAATATCGGTATAAATTTGCAGCAATAAGACAGTAAAACGTGACATACAGTCTGATTTGTCCTCCCTGGAGGCTTCCAATTAACCCCCCGTCTGGTCTACATTTGTGGGGCGAATAAAAGTGGCTGTCGGTGCGTGTATGCAGGAGAGTGCTTTTTATGCATTTCCGTCGCACTCGATGCTTAGCAAGCGATAAACACATTGTAAGGATAACTTATGAACAAGACTCAACTGATTGATGTAATTGCTGACAAGGCTGACCTGTCTAAAGCACAGGCTAAAGCTGCTCTGGAATCCACTCTGGCTGCAATTACTGAGTCTCTGAAAGAAGGTGATGCTGTACAACTGGTTGGTTTCGGTACCTTCAAGGTGAACCACCGTGCTGAGCGCACTGGCCGCAACCCGCAGACCGGTAATGAAATCAAAATTGCTGCTGCTAACGTACCGGCATTTGTTTCTGGTAAAGCACTGAAAGACGCGGTTAAGTAAGTTAACGCGTGTCGGTGAACAGTTTTAACAGAGGGGCGTTTACGCCCCTTTTGTCCGTCTGGCGCCCACTACTGGCGCTGGCGGGTGCGTTAGTGCTCACGGCATGCAGCAGCAATAAACTCCCTCCTTTTACCGCCACTGGCTATGTTGCCGACCAGGGCGTAGTCCGCATCTGGCGTAAAGACAACGCCGATGAGTCCACCCACATACTTACCGCCTTTAGTCCGTGGCAGCACGGGGCAACTACCACCGGTGAATACCGCTGGCAGGGCGACAAGCTGACCTTTATCGAGCTCAATATTCAGGGTAAGCAGCCGGAGCATGTCAAAGTCCGCTTTGACGACCACGGTGAGCTGAGCTTTATGCAGCGCGAAGTCAACAGCCAGAAGCAGCAACTCTCCAACGATCAGGTCGCTTTGTACCAGTTCAATGCCAACCGTATTCGGGAAACAAGCGAAGCGCTACGCATTGGTCACGTTGTGCTGCGTCAGGGGCGTTGGCACCAGAACGGCACGGTAACGACCTGCGAAGGGGAAACGCTATCGCCTAAGCTTGATAGCGCCTCACTGAGCCACATAGCGCGTCGTCAGAGCAACTCTTCCCTCGACGTCAGTATTGCCTGGCTGGAAGCGCCGGAAGGTTCACAGCTGCTGCTGGTGGCGAACCAGAACTTCTGCAGCTGGCAGCCCAGGCCTGGCGATTTCTAGGCATAAAAAAACCGCTACGAGAGCGGTTTAGTCCGTACTGTCGATATTACTTCGCGTCTTCACGCGCAATGGCGCGGTAGCCGATATCCGAGCGGCTGAAGCTGCCATCCCAGTGAATATCTTTTTTCAGCTCCAGCGCGCGCTGCTGAGCCTTAGCAACCGTCTCGCCGAGTGCGGTCACGCAGAGAACTCGCCCGCCGTTGGTAAGCACAAGGTCATCTTCGCTGAGCTTAGTGCCGGCATGGAAGACCTTGCCGTCGGCCACTTCTTCCAGCGGCAGGCCGTGGATAACGTCGCCGTTGCGATAATCGGCCGGATAACCGCCCGCCGCCAGCACGATGCCCAGTGCCGGACGTTCGTCCCACTTAGAGTCTTTCTCATCAAGCTTGCCGTCGCAGGCCGCGAGGCACAGTTCGACCAGGTCTGACTGCAGACGCAGCATGATGGGCTGGGTTTCTGGATCACCAAAGCGGCAGTTGAACTCAATCACCTTCGGATTACCCTGCTTATCGATCATCAACCCGGCGTACAGGAAGCCGGTGTAGGTGTTCCCCTCGGCAGCCATACCGCGTACGGTCGGCCAAATTACGCGTTCCATGGTGCGCTGATGAACTTCATCCGTAACAACCGGAGCCGGGGAGTAAGCTCCCATCCCGCCGGTGTTCGGGCCCGTATCGCCATCGCCAACTCGCTTATGATCCTGGCTGGTGGCCATCGGCAGGACGTGCTCGCCGTCAACCATCACGATAAAGCTGGCTTCTTCGCCGTCGAGGAACTCTTCAATAACAATGCGGTGGCCCGCATCGCCAAACGCGTTCCCGGCCAGCATGTCATTCACGGCGGCTTCCGCTTCTTCCAGGGTCATCGCCACAATAACGCCTTTACCCGCGGCCAGGCCGTCGGCCTTAATCACGATTGGAGCACCTTTCTCACGCAGGTAAGCCAGCGCAGGCTCAACTTCGGTAAAGTTCTGGTATTCCGCCGTCGGAATGTTATGACGAGCCAGGAAGTCTTTGGTGAAGGCCTTCGAGCCTTCCAGCTGCGCGGCGCCTTCGGTTGGCCCGAAGATCTTCAGCCCGGCGGCGCGGAATGCATCCACTACGCCAATGACCAGCGGGGCTTCGGGGCCGACGATGGTTAAGTCAATTTTTTCGTTCTGCGCAAAACTCACCAGGGCCGGAATATCCGTGGCACTGATGGCGACGTTCTGCAGCGCAGGTTCCAACTCGGTGCCCGCGTTACCTGGAGCAACAAAGACGGTGCGTACTAAAGGAGACTGAGCGGCTTTCCAGGCCAGCGCATGTTCGCGCCCGCCGTTACCAATAACTAAAACTTTCATCTATAAACGCTCCGGTAATTAATGGCGGAAGTGGCGCATATCGGTGAAGATCATCGCGATCCCATGCTCGTCGGCGGCGGCAATGACCTCTTCATCACGAATAGAACCGCCCGGCTGGATAACGCAGCTCACTCCAGCTTCGGCTGCAGCATCAATCCCATCGCGGAACGGGAAGAAGGCATCAGAGGCCATGGCGGAGCCTTTCACTTCCAGACCTTCGTCACTGGCCTTGATGCCGGCAATTTTGGCGGAGTAAACGCGGCTCATCTGGCCGGCGCCTATGCCGATGGTCATATTGTCACGGGCATAAACGATGGCATTCGATTTAACGAACTTCGCTACCTTCCAGCAGAACAGCGCGTCATGCAGTTCTTGCTCTGTTGGCTGGCGTTTAGTGACAACGCGCAGATCGCCAGCGGTCACCATACCCAGATCGCGATCCTGAACCAGCAGGCCGCCGTTCACACGTTTAAAGTCGAGGCCGGCAGTGCGTTTCTGCCATTGGCCACAAACCAGGACACGAACGTTCTGCTTGGCTGCGGTTATCTGCAGCGCTTCTTCGCTGGCGGAAGGGGCGATGATCACTTCGACGAACTGGCGGGAAATAATCGCCTGTGCGGTTTCAGCGTCCAGCTCGCGGTTGAAGGCGATGATGCCGCCGAAGGCTGACGTTGGATCGGTTTTATAAGCCAGGTTGTAGGCTTCGAGCACTGAACCGCTAACCGCAACGCCGCAAGGGTTGGCATGCTTAACGATAACGCAGGCAGGTTCCTCGAACTCTTTCACGCACTCCAGCGCCGCATCGGTATCCGCGATGTTGTTATAGGAGAGCGCTTTACCCTGCACCTGGGTCGCGGTAGCCACGGACGCTTCTTTAATTTCTTCTTCTATATAGAAGGCGGCTTGCTGATGGCTGTTTTCGCCATAGCGCATATCCTGCTTCTTAATGAAGTTCAGGTTCAGCGTGCGGGGGAAGCGGCCGGCAGGATCTTTGCTCTCGCCGTGGTAAGCAGGCACCAGGCTGCCGAAGTAGTTGGCGATCATGCTGTCGTAGGCGGCGGTATGCTCAAAGGCTTTGATCGCCAGATCGAAGCGGGTTTCCAGCGTTAGCGATCCTTCATTAGCATCCAGCTCGGCAACGATCGCCTGGTAGTCACTGCTTTTTACTACGATCGCCACGTCTTTATGGTTCTTGGCGGCGGAGCGAACCATGGTTGGGCCACCGATATCGATGTTCTCGACCGCATCTTCTAAAGAGCAGCCTTCGCGAGCAACGGTCTGGGCAAACGGATAAAGGTTAACGACGACCATATCAATAGGAGAGATGGCGTGCTCCGCCATAATCGCATCGTCCTGGCCACGACGACCCAAAATGCCGCCGTGAACTTTCGGATGCAGCGTTTTGACACGTCCGTCCATCATCTCCGGGAAACCTGTGTAGTCGGAGACTTCGGTTACCGGCAGGTTTGCTTCAGCCAGCAGGCGGGCGGTTCCGCCGGTGGACAGCAGCTCCACTCCACGCTGGGAGAGGGCCTGAGCGAATTCGACGATACCGGCTTTGTCAGAAACACTGAGCAGTGCGCGGCGTACAGGACGACGTTGTGGCATGGTTTTATCCCTTGGCTTTGGTTCGCATATAGAAGAGCGTTAGCTGAATTTTAGTCTTCACCTTGGTTCTGGCGGCGCAGAAAAGGGAATTTAAGGAAAAGAAGAGACGAAAACTCAGCTAACGCCCCCATCGGGGGTGTCCATTTTATCGCGGTGCATTGTAGCGAAAACGTTTGCGTCACGCTCGCGAATTTTAAGTTCAAATCCGGATTGTGGATAAGTCTGTGTGCAAAAGGGTATAAGGCGGGGTTTTGCTGTGGAATGCAGCAGTCAGTCATTTTTCTGTCATTTTAGTGTTGCAGCGCCGGGAGAACTCCCTATAATGCGCCTCCATCGACACGGAACATGTGAACAACATCACAGAGTAACGGCGGCGATGAGAGTGAAAAATCCTGAAATTAAGGGTTGACTCTGAAAGAGGAAAGCGTATTATACGCCACCTCGAGTTAGCAAGCGAAAGCGCGTAACTCACTGCTCTTTAACAATTTATCAGACAATCTGTGTGGGCACTCGCAGGATTGATATCTCAGCATCTCCGGATGCAACAAAATATCAAGTCTTGA
>Ga0209281_1001105_pt1 | contig 19618 bp, 19 predicted proteins | sample MedtruBG_FD_187514 | JGI IMG/M metagenome (GOLD analysis project Ga0209281, IMG submission 187514) | Root nodule microbial communities of legume samples collected from California, USA - Medicago truncatula BG (SPAdes) (version 2) | ecosystem: Host-associated > Plants > Roots > Nodule | place... | reverse complement strand
ATTGTTGGCTGAGAAATGAATAATTCCTTAGCTGCTTCACTAATTGTCCCCTTATCAGCAACGGTTACTACATATCTTAACTGTTGTAATGTCATTATTCCTTATCTCCTTTTTATTCAATAAACTCTAATATATTACATACTACAAAACTGACTTCTTCATTTGATTTCTTTGATATTATATAACATATACACTAATGCTTCCTTAAAATTTATCTTAATATGTGACAAATGAATTCTCGATACATTTCTATTTTATACTCTAAATTCTTGCTATTTTTTATTTTAATTATAACTCATCATATATCTTCTTAAAATAAGTTTTTTACTTTAAATAAGTTGTAGATGACATGTTCAAAACATTATTTATTTAAGATTATTTTCGCTATATAATACTTTTCCATATTGTATATTAACTAGATTCAAAAAACACTCAGCCTAAATAAGTGATAAACTTTTAGGTTGAGTGTTTTATTGCTTTGAGTATTCATATTATGAATTTGGTGCTTCTCTTATTTGAAAAAAATCATTGTAAACAAAGTTCCTTGCAAATTGAGTACGCCATTTCACTTATTTTATTATTTTCATTATTGCATGCATTTAGAATAAGTGTCTTATAACTTTCCTTATAGTTATTACGCATATAACACAATACATCTACTTTCCATTTCCAAAGTTCTTCTGCTGATAAGTAGAAAAATTTCGGCTGAACTTTCTCACGATAAAAATCTTCTTCCATATTCAAAATGTTTTCTGGCGTTAATGAATAAGATAATTCTTCAAGACCAGGAAATTCTTCTTCACTTTTCCATTTTCCTTTGTTCATAGGGCATGCATCTTGGCAAATATCACATCCATAAATACAGTTTCCAAAGTTCTTGCTTAACGGCTCCTGTGGCAGATCTCGTCCACCAAATGTTGTCAGAAAAGAAATACATTCTGTTGGTGACATAGTATATGGCGCAGAAAGAGATTTTGTGGGACAGTTTTCCCTGCAGCGATTACAAGATTTTGGACACGGTATAACATTATTTGTTTCCTTTAATTCCATTTCTCTGTCAGTTACCCAAGCTTCAAGATGAACCCATGAACCAGACTCCGTGTACAAGAAATTATTTCTACGAACAATACCAACTCCAGCTTGCAAAGCCGCCCAGCGCATTCCAACTACTCCAAACTTTTGATTTGTTTCCACCCTTAAACCAAGCTCTTGCATATATTTTTCTAATGTACGATTATTCTGATATTCTTTTGTATTTTCATCCACACGTGAATCAAATAAATATGCCTTAGCTATTCGCCCATTTAATATCTCTGGAACTTTGTATTTTCCGTAATGTGCCGTAAGCACTACCACAGATTTTGCCCATGGATATATTTCCTTAACGTTAACCAAGCGCTGCTGGGCCTGATAAAACATCTTTGATTTTGGAATTTTTTCAATGCGTTCATTAAATTTCTCACCATACCCGTCCATTAAACTAATCGGAACAATACCACATTTTTCATAGCCTAATTCATATGCCTTTTTTTGTATCATTTTCTCAATTGTATCCATATTGAGCCACTCCTTTAATAAATTTAATCAAATTTAAATAATTGTCTATGTTCATAACATTTTTTATATTCAAGATTACAAAACAGTATTACATGCCGTTAATGTTGACTTATGAATCTATAATTTCTCTAACATTTTCATCACTTTCGTGTATCTACACGATAATCACTAAAAAAATTAAGGCACTAAAGCCTCAATTTTAGAGAGCAATGTTTTAAAAACATCTATATTGCCTCCACCCAGATATTCTTCTAAAAAGCTTTGTGCTTTTTCCCAAAGTTCTTCTGCATGTTTATAGGTTTCAATTCCTTTAGCAGTCAACTTAAGCTGCCTATTTCTAGTCCCTTCTGTTGATATATCTTCTACAAATCCACTTTGTTCTAAAGGTTTAAGATTTCTTACAAGAGTAGTTCTATCTAATCTTATAATTAAAGCTAAATCACTTACACTCACTGGTCCTAATTGATTTATATGTTTAAGTAATGAAAATTGACCTATCTTTATATTACTCGGCGCAAGAAATTCATCATAAACTTCAGTAAGTGCTTGTGAAGCTCTTCTAATATTGAGACAATTACAAGGAGATGACTTTTTATCATAAACTTTTCTATCCATAATTATCACCTTATTTCTTCTCGTGTATCTACACTATTAAATATACTTTTTAAATTCCTTTTTGTCAACAAGTAATATTCTTCTCCATATTTACATTAATATTCCTAAGAATAAATATGTTGAATCATCTAGATATGATTCAAATCTGATTTTTCTATATTAATTTTATTAGTGTTTCTATAAAAGAATAATTGTTAAAGGTTAGAAAATCACTCACCACAAAATTGTGGTGAGTGATTTTTGTGGTATTTCGAATACCACAAGGCATGGCTCTAATTTGAACATCATATACTTCTCCTGAAATTCTTACTGTATCCTCAGCAATACTATCCCAGAATAAATCAAATGGTATTTCACCTGGTAATCTAGCTATTTGTAAATCGTCTGGTATAAATATAGTTTCATAAATGAGTATATTTTCATTAAAATTTAAGAATGAAATATTTCCTTTACTCTATTATAAGCAAGCTTTTCTCTTCTATAAATATCTACGATTCCTTTGTTATTCTGGCACTTTGGCCTTCCATGAAACCACCCATTGTCTACCCTGCAATCTGCATACTGCCAGATAATCACTCCACTTAACTCCTCATCTGATAATATAGAAGTTAATTGCTCTGTCAAAATATACTGCTGGTATTCTTCGGTCCACTTTTCCATGTTATTGCTCCTAAACCCATACATCGCACCTGCTCCTATTTCACTGATTAGTAATGGCTTACCTATTCCATCCGTACTATTAACGAAATTTTTAAGAGTGCTCAAAGAATCTTTTACTGGTGTGTCATGATACCATCCTGGATAGATATTAAAAGATACAATATCAACCAGATCAAGACACAAATCTGAACCTATGTGAGCTTCAAGGCTTGCAAAGATTACTGGTCGACTGTAATCTAAGCTCTTAATAAGTTCAAACTGCTTGGCATAGCAAGATCTTCCAAATTCTGTGTTACTTACACATTCATTTAAAATCCCCCATACATAGATAGATGGATGGTTTATATGATTTTCAATCATTTCTTTAATACAATCGGCACTTTGTTTTTCAAAGTTTTTGTGTCTCATCTGTTCTTCACTTAATCCTCTTGCGTGAGCCTCTTCCCATACAAGTATTCCATTTTCATCACATAAGTCAAGGAAACGCTCATCATTAGGATAATGGCAAGTACGAATGCAATTTGCACCTAATGACTTAATAATTTCGATATCACGGTACATTGCTTCAATCGGAATAGCACATCCAAATTCCGCATAATCTTCATGTCTATTCACTCCTTTGATGATAACTTTTTTCCCACTGAACAATATATCTTTTCCGTCGACTTTTATATCCCGGAAACCTACTCTATCTATGATATCGTCTACTACTTTATCCTTATACAAAAGCATAGCATTCATCATATACAATTTAGGATTTTCCAGTGTATATGTAATTGCAAAAGGAAATTCAAAAGTATTCTCAAATAGTGTCTCAGCATTAGGCTGAAGTGCTTTATCTTCAAAGGAAATAACCTCATCTCCTATCTTAATCTGCAGTGTTACATTTTTTTCCTCATCTGAAAGATTACTTATGGAGGCACTGATTGAAGAATACCATTTCTCATTTTCTCGGTATGGAATAAAATGAACATACTTAATAAACATTTCATCAATCTCTTCAATTACTACCGGACGGGTAATTCCACCATAAGAATAGTAATCATTACTTACATGTAGAGCAGACTCCTCATGAAAAGAATTATCCACCTTAACCTCCAGTAAATGCTCACCATAAGGTACATCTTGTAACAATACACTAAATTCTGTGTACGCATTATAATGGTATGCTACCTGTTTTTTGTCCAAATAGACATATGCCGTGTGACTGATTCCTTTGAATACTAGACGGATATTACCACCAAAGGTTACTTTCTTAGAATACAGCGCCTTGCCTTTATACGATACTAGCTTAGGATTGCTCTCCCAGCAACTCGGAACAAGCATTTTAAATTTCTCTTGTTTTTCATCCTTGGAATTCAAAGTATGAAAATCCCAGACAGGATCAATCTGTATTTCTTTACGTACAATGTGATTTTGAAATAATCTCGTATTCATTAATTTCCTCCTTAAGATTCTTCTTATCAATCATATTAACATTGCTTAGTAATACCGCAAAATATACTGATAAAAAATAATATAGTAAATAAATGCCAAGTTCTTTATAACAATTACAGTATAGTAAATTGCAATCTTACTATCAATAATATATAATAAGGAAAAACTGATATATTCTAAGGTGATAATAATATGTTTAAAATTCTACGAATGGGTTGTAATACTACGCATAATAACAACTTTTCTGTTAATCGTCCTAATGGATATGAGTGGTATCTTCTATTACTTATAAAATCTCCGGCAGTTTTTATTATAAATGGAGAAGAAGTATCTACTCCTGCTAATACGCTGATAATATACGATAAGAATTATCCACATGAGTACAGGGCGAGTGGAGCTGAATACAAAAATGACTGGATACATTTTGAATTTGATCCGGCTTTTCTTAATCAATGCCCAATTACTCTAAATACGCCATTGTATATATCAAATCATTATTATATATCCGATTTGATTCTAAAAATGGCAAACGAGTTTTATTCAAATAATTCTTATAAGGAGCAAACAATAGAATATTTAATAAAGATTTTATTAATAAAGGTGAAAGAACAGATGGAAACGAAAATCTTTCATCACCAGCATTCAAGAATTTATGATGATCTAATTAAACTACGAAGTGAAATTCACAGCAATCCGGGTAACAACTGGTCAATATCATTGATGGCTGAAAGACTACATATAAGCTGTGGCTATTTACAAAATACTTACAAAGACACCTTTTTCATCTCCTGTATGTCAGAAGTTATCGAAAGCCGTATCACTTACGCTAAAGAACTTTTAATTGAATCAGATTTTCCAATCAAGGAAATATCGAATTTATGTGGCTATCAAAATGAAGTCCATTTTATGAGACAGTTTAAGAAGTTAACTACTTTAACACCAACTGAATACCGTAGATTAAATAGTAACTTGGGCAAGTAAAGTTAATCTTAAATATAATTAGAGATACTAAGCTGTCATATAGCTTTTAAATAGTTCAATATACTTAATAGAAAACATCAAAGAAAAATAGAGCCTTATAGATTAGTAGCATATACATACTTTTCCTCCTTTAAATATAAAACAGATATACTAACACTACATTAGCGTTAATATATCTTTTCTTTCGTGGGTTTCATGATGGAGATGAAGCGCGACCTTTTCAAGTACCTTCTTATCAATTGAACAGCTATACAAATCAATCATAGAATTCATAATACTTGACTTACCTGCGTTTGTATATCCTACCAAAGCAACTGTAGGCATTCCTGATTTTTTCCGCTGTTTTCTTTGATTCTGACGTTGAACTACAAGTGTTTCCAGTTCTGCTTGCAGTCCACTGATTTTATCCTTAATCTTTCTGTTATCAAGTTCAAGTTTTGTTTCTCACGCACCTTTGCTTATAAACCTGACACTTCCTTCCTGCCGACCTAATGATCCTCCAAGTCTAGTTACTCTCGGCAGAATATATTGTAATTTTGCTATTTCTACCTGCAGCTGTGCTTCTTTACTTTTAGCTCTTTTGGTCAAAATGTCTAAAATCAGAACTGTTCTATATATTACCTTGCATTTTAAAGCTATATCTAAATTACGAATTTGTGACAGAGATAACTCATCATTAAAAATAACCATATTCACATCTTTTCGTGAATTAATGCAAACAATTCTTGGATTTTTCCCTTACCCAGGTAATGAGAGATTGCCATTCCACTTTATTCAAATAAAAGGGATAGTGTCACTACCCCTTTTAACATCCTTTCATTAATAAAGCTAAAGCTCAAAAATCTTTGTTGCGATATTCTTACAAAATTCACTGTCATGTTCCACAAACAGTAAAGTTGGTGAGTATTCAAGCAGCAACTCCTCTATTTGCATACGTGAGATAATATCAATAAAATTAAGAGGTTCATCCCAGATATGCAAATGGGCTTTCTCACAAAGACTTTTTGCAATGAGCACTTTTTTCTTTTGTCCGCCGCTGAAAGATAGCATATCTTTTTCGAATTGCTCTCTAGAAAAATCAAGTTTTCTTAAAATAGCTTTAAAAAGACTTTCATCAATATTGTTATTTAAAGCATAGTCAGTCAGATTGCCCTTAAGATTCGATGTATCCTGGGATACATAGGATATTTTAAGCTGACTTCCTTTATTTAAATTACCTGTGTAGTTTATATCCTCACCACAAATAAGTTTAATAAGGCTTGATTTTCCCGAGCCATTTTTGCCTTTAATTGCAATTCGGTCACCTTTTTCAATACTAAAGCTAACATCTTTACAAACCATGGTATCATCGTAATAAATCGAAACATTATCAAATTCCACAAGTTTGTTTTTATGATAAACAAGTTGGGAAATCTTCAAGCTGTCGGAGCTTTCAATGTTTTTAAGAAGTTTAGACTTTTCTTCAATCGCAGCTTGCTGTCTGCTTTCAATTGACTTAGAACGTTTCATCATTTTAGCAGCTTTATGTCCAACATAACCTTTATCCAACTTGGATCCAGAATTTGTTGTTCCTTTTTTTGATTTTTCTACTTCGTTGGACCAATTACTTGTTCGTTTAGCTGCCTCCGATAAGCGATTAATATCTTTTCTAAGCTTCTCATTTTCTGCAAGCTCAAAGTTATCCTGCCTTTGTTTATTTTCCCACCATCCAGAAAAATCACCTTTTTGTATTTCTATATTTGTCTTATTTATTGAAAGAACATGATCAATACTGTTATCCAAAAAATATCTATCATGTGAAATTAGAATAAATCCTTTCTTTTTTCTAAGGTAATTACTTAGTTTTTTTCTAGCTTCAGCATCCAGATGATTTGTAGGTTCGTCAATAAGTAAGAAGGAGTTCTCTTTCAAAAACATAGCAACAAGCAATGCCTTGGTCTGTTCTCCTTTCGATAGTGTATAAAACTGTCTATATAAAACATCATCGTCTATATCTAAAAATGATAATTCTTTTATTATTTCCCAATCCATTGAATTTGGACTGATATCTCTTATGATATCTATAGTGAAATTTTCTTGTTCCTGCACCTCATAAGGAAAATATTCAAACGTTACATTTGCTGAAATATTTCCAGTATACTCATATTTGCCAAGTAAAAGATTCAAAAAGGTGGTTTTTCCTCGTCCATTTCTTCCGGTAAACCCCAATTTCCAATCAGTATCAATTTGAAAACTTACATTTTCAAAAATATTATCATAACTGCCTTCATAGGCGAAGGTCAGGTTCGTTACATTTATTAAAGACATATTTTTATCCTCCTTTGAAATTAAAAATACAAATAACAAAGTCGGAACAATAGGCGACAGGTATTACTCCATATAAACAGAGTTCTTCTTAGTGTCTTTGACACTTAGAACTCGTTATCCAGGGACGTAACCGCTCTTTACTTCCCTTTAGAGAGGGGGAGTATTAGAGCGGGTAGTCATCGGATAAATGTCGCCCGAAGTATCCGGCTCTATATGAAGATTATCATGCGTTAGCGAAGTATCTTTATTATCCATTGTATAATCCCTCCTACTCATTCTCATGATTTGTATAAAAATAAGAGCTACAAGAAACTATTATTCTTGCAGCTCTTAAATACAGCGAAGACAAAACCCTATTATGGGCATGACTAGTATATATTTTCTGAGCGAAAAAACAATTAATTTCTTGCATAAGCATAACAAAAAAAGTGGCATTGTACGAACCCACAATTTTATTATACTTGGTAAAACTAGCAAGAAAACTTAATCATCTTTTCAACTCCAATCAATCATATTTGTTCAGATTGTATCACACTTACTTTCAAAAAGCAACAAACAGTTCAGGAAAATTTATGACTGAATTAGAAAAAGCATTTAATCTTCGTCAATACGTTCAATTTTGAATATAACAGGACGAGTTCCATCATTGCAGCAGGCAATCATCATTTTTTCATCATTTGTCCAGCCTTTCATAATCGAGCCACCTTGAAGTGCTGTATAAACATATCTGCTTATACAATCCCATGCTTCAGAACAAAACTTTCCATCCATCATATGCCAAAAGTCATCTCTTTCGCCATTTCGCTCCAAAACAAATTCTTGTCCCACCTCAAACATTGAACAAGGACCTGACTTTGGATCATTAAGATACTGTTCCTGCAGATCTTCGTAACATTCCTTTTTAATTACTGTAATTTTACATTTATGTTGCATAAGTTTCCTCCTATCACACTTCTATATATTAATTAATATTAACGAACAGCTGTACATCTATCAATATACTTAAACCCTAGTTTTCAGTAGCTTCGCCATATTCACTCCAAGCGTTTCTAAAACATTTCTATCATACTCACTTAGTTCTTCATGAGATATTTCTTTAAATGCCATAAATTCATTACTAGAAACAACTGGCATTTGGCTGCAAAGAAAGTATTTGTGTAAGCGTTCAAGTGCCCCAGATCCACAAGAACGATAACGAGTACAACTGCTGCAGCTGGTTTTCCGGCAAACATCTGATGCCATGTACAAGTGGAATAAAACACCCTGTCGAGCAAGGCGCATAGCGCACTATTTGCACCTGAGAAATAAACAGGGCTTTCCAGAATAACTCCATCCGCTTCAAGAATAGCATCTATCAATGTATTACATAAATCATTATTAAATATACAACGCTTTGCTGATTTATTCGAACGTAAGTTGCTCCAATTTATTTTTTGTATAATCATCTATGGGCATTTGAATGGTTATATGTGCCCCCTCTATTTCCGTAGACTTAAATGAAATATAGCTTAAATATAAGTCTCCTACTAAAGGATGATGTAAAAGTTTTTGCCCTTCTGGTGTTCCCATAATCCCTTGATTATTCCACCATTTATTAAATAGAGAATTTTTTTCGTTTAATTCATCTATAATCTCATTTATTGTATTATCATTCTCATAATAGTTGTAATTTGCTCTCAATTGTTCAACACGTAATTTAGAATGTCCTTCCCAATTATCTAATAGTTCCTTTAGATAATTATCATTAAAAGCCCTCCAAACTGAGTTCCTTTCTTTTTCATTCATTTCTTCATAATTACCATAAACTTTTAGCGCCGCCATATTCCATCCAATCATTGTTAATTTGCTATCAGTAACATAAGCTATGCTAGGCGTTTGATTGTCCAAGAATTTTTGTAATGTATTAGAAATAGTAACGGTAGTAAAGTCTTCCATAGGTAATTTTTTATCTGACAAATTAAATAAATATCTTTTTTCTTCATTATTTAATTGTAAAACTCTACTCAAAGAAAGTAGCACATCTATTGAGGGATTAACATTTTGTCCTTGTTCAATACGTACATACCAGTCAATACTTACTCCTGCTAAATCAGCAACCTCTTCTCTTTTTAGCCCTTTCACTCTTCTTTTTTTCTCAAATTTAAGTCCAAATTGTTCTGGCCTTAATGTGGATCTTTTCTTTTTTAAAAATAACCCAAGTTCCTTATTTTTAGATATCATTACCATCTCTCCCATTTATCTTTAATCATTAATGATGATACGTGTAATTTACAAAATCATTTTATAAATTATTTCATATTTGCTGAACATAGTATTATTAATCATATGATAACTTAGCTTCTATTTAAGATAATACTTTCATTATACACTATTCTCATAACATATAGAGAGGAAGATGTGTAAATGAATAGAGATTTAGAAAACAAAAATTTTTCAAACAAATTATTATTAATTTTATCAGTTCTTTGTGCAATTATAGTAGCTAATTTGTACTACGATCAAGTTTTATTAACCAATATTTCAAATGATTTTTTTGTAGCTGCTTCATCATCTGGTAAACTTGTAACAGCTATACAAATAGGCTACACAATAGGATTATTATTTATTGTTCCATTAGGAGATAGATATAATAGAAAGCTGTTAATTATTTTAAGCATTATTAGTTCAGCTGCATTATTATATTTAATGACTTTAGTATCTACATTTAATTTAGTAGTAATTATAGGATTTTTTATGGGAGTTTCTAGTGTTTCAGCGCAGCTTATAATCCCATTTGTTTCATCAAATATTTCATCACAAAAACGAGGTGTAATAGTTGGTCACTTATTAACTGGAGTATTTCTTGGAGTTCTACTCGGCAGAGTATTAGGCGGAGTTGTTGGACAATTATTTGGATGGAGAGGCGTTCATGAATTTGCGGCAATAGTTTTATTAATTTTTGCAGTATACTTATATTATTCTCTTCCTAATGATAATGTAAAAAAAGAAAGTTCATATAAAAATATCATATTATCCTTACCTCCATTATTAAAAAAAGAGAAAGTGTTAAGAGAAACAATAGTTTTTGGTGCCGCTGCGTTTTGTGCATTCAATATTTTCTGGGTTTCATTGTCCTTTATTTTAGAAAATTCTCCTTATAATTATGGAAGTGCCATAGTTGGATTCTTTGGTTTCTTAGGTATAGCAGGAGCACTCGCAGCTGGATTTTCTGGAAAACTTACAAACAGCAAAAATGTAAGCTTATGGAACCTTTTTGCTTTAGCTATAATGTTTGTCTCTTTTTTAATCTTAGGCATAGGCTGGTCTAAACTTATAATTATAATTCTTGTAACCTTTATTTTGGATGTTGGTTCAAGAATGAATATGTCTTTAAATCAAGGAAGGATTTATAAGCTTAGTCTTCAAAATCATAGTAGATTAAATTCTCTCTACATGGTTGGATATTACTTAGGTGGATCTCTCGGTTCATGGATAAGTACCTCTGTATATCATTCATTTGGTGTTATCGGAATTACAATTGCAAGTTGCAGTGTACTTTCACTAGCATATATTTATTATTTAATTACTAATAATCTTTTAAGTCAAAAAAACAAGACTAAATCTTCAAATATATTTATCTCTAAAAATCAACCAACACATCATTAATTTGTAAAATGACTTAAGACATAATCAAAAAAATAAGAAGCCTATCTGCCTAAAAGACTTATTTAAGTATAATGATGATATGATTATTTATCCTATGATAATTTAACATCTATTTTAAAAAATTCTTTAATTGTATACTAATTTAAAAGGAATTTACTTTCATTAAAAGTATATTATTAGGTTTATAATATAAATCATAAGTCTTTAATAACTGTATATAACTATGAATAGACATTATTATTTGTTGGGGTATGTTTAAAGTAAAGGAGAAGATAAAATGAATTTGATAACTGTAAATCAAGAGAAATGTATTAAATGTGGTTTATGCGTAAATGAGTGTCCAGAACGTGTATTAGATCTTAATGAAAATGGGCCTAAAGAAATTTGCGGGGAAGAGTGTATTTCCTGCGGACATTGTGTAGCTATCTGTCCAAGGGAAGCAATTGATAATATAAAAACACCATTATCCAATCAAATCAGCTCAAAAAAATTTCAAAAACTAAGTCCTGAGGAGGCAGAAAACTTCCTTCGTTCAAGGCGTTCAATACGCTCATATAAAGAAACTCCTGTCCCAAGGGAAAAGTTAATAAATCTTGTGAATATTGCGCATTTTGCTCCTAGTGGACATAATCTGCAAGGCATATCGTATGCTATCATAGATGATAGGGCGATACTTGATAAAGCTGTTAAGATTGCCATTGAAGAATTTGAAAAAGATAAAGTATCAAGTAACTTTACAAAACCATATCGTGAAAAGGGAATTGATACAATTTTACGAGGAGCATCCTGCCTTATCTTGGCAACTGCTGATTCAAACTTCCCACGCGGAAGAGAAAATTCTATTCTTTCTTTAGCATATTTGGAGCTATATGCACCAACACTAGGCTTAGGCTCGTGTTGGGCTGGAATGTTTGAAAGAATTGCTATGAAGGACAATTCTCCATTACTTAAATTATTTAATATCCCTAATAATAAGAAAATCACTGGTGCTGTTATGGTGGGATATCCTAAATATACTTATTCAAGATTAGTTGATAGAGATCCATTAGAGTTTACTTTTATAACTCAGTAATATCTACTCTATAAAAATCAAAACAAATATTCTCATGAAATCCACGATTGGTGGAGCTACCCGTGGCAAAAAAACATGCCCATCTGTAAGTAGCTATTTAATCTACATACAAATGGTCGTGGATTTTATGGTGGAGGCGAAGCGTTACCTTTGAAATCCACTACAAATTCCATCTTATTTCAATTCTTAATATATTACCTTATTTCTACTTTTATTAAAATAGTTGAATTACCTCTTTCAAATGATTATACATAGCATTATATGCAAGTTCACCATTTCTTTGCTCTATTGCACTCATTATCTTCTCATGATCTTCTATCATATTTTTAAGTGATGTTCTATATTTAAATCCAAAATATTGATTTGAAAATATTGTTTTTGAAATCAGTTTATAATATTGAGCAAATAGTTTTGAATGTGATGCTTTAATAATTTCTTTATGAAATTGTAAATCCGCATTATTAGATTCTTTTAATAGTCCCATATATAATTTATGTAATTCATCTATGGATTTCAAGTAAGAATTTTTTATTGCTTCTATTTCATCTTCCGTTGCATATATAGCTGCTAACCTTGCTGCCTCACTTTCAATCAATTGTCTAGCTTTAAATGCTTCAACATAAAATTCTTGTATATCTTCTTTATTAAATTGTTCTCCTTCATCAAAGATATTTACTTTTTTAAACCCTTGAATAATTGGACTAGAATAAGGAACTGCCTTAAGTATTCCTTCTTGACAAAGCTTTTCTATAGCTTGTCGTACTGGAATTCTGCTTATTTTAAACTTTTCTGCAATTTTTCTTTCACTGAGTAATTTGCTATGAACTTCAAAATTTCCATTTAAAATATTTTCTTTAATATAATCAATAATCTGCTCAGTTGAAGTTAAACTTGACATCATCCAATCTCCCATTTAAATATTTTATTATTATTTTAACCCATAATAAAATTAAGTCAACTTTCCTACATAGGACATACTCAAAAATCATGAATTAATATATTTTTTATAAAATTTTATTGTTTACAGTAAAATAAACATATGATAATTAAAATTATTATTAAAATATATTATTTTCTTGCATATGATTATTTTCTAACATACTATACTTTTATGCAATTATCACTTTTTTCTATGCTAATCTTAAAGTTTCTATAGTATATTATTGATGCCCCCATTCCCAATACCGATATAATAGCTAGCACAAAATATCCGTTTTGTATTGAGATTGCCGAAGCAATCTTCCCTACAATTATTGGAAAAACTGACATACCTATAGCATAGACTGCTTGAAAAAATCCCATAGCAGTAGATTTTTTATATTGTGGTATTTCCTTCATTGCTTCACTAGTTAAATACGAGCAAAGAATTCCTGTAGACATGCCTGGAAGAATTTGCAATAACGAAATTATAAATATACTTCCTATTGATGGAACAAGTATACAGTAAATTGAAACTAATAAAAATACAATCGGAATCCAGAGTTTAGGACCATACTTATTACAAAATTTTGAAGAGGCAAATCCTGCTGATACTACTGCAGATAGCATATATAATATGGATGATAATCCAATAATCAAGGAGCTTGTACCTAAATCTTTTAGTATTTGAGTTGTAAATGACATGGTTGTAGACATTTGAATTCCTTGCTGAATTAATGCTAAAATTGAAAAGAATATAAGTCTTCTATTTTTACAAACTGATATGTAGTTAATATAAGATAGTCTTTTTTCAACTTCCTTTTGCTGATGATCTTTAATATTTAACGCTAAAACTGTGCCTATTATACCAGATGAAGCACTCATAACACACAAAAATCTCATACCTAATTTATCATAAAATAATGTGCTTACCATAAATCCAAATAACATTCCTAAGTTATTAACAAGTATAATAGTGCTTGTTGCCTTTTGCTGATCATCCTTTGAAAAATATCCAGTATAATGAACCATATAAGAAATCCAAGTTGATGAAGCAATTCCTGATAGAACATTTGCAATAAGAAACCCTTCTCCACTAGGCATAAACACCCGTACAGCTGAAGCTGAAGCAGCGAAAGCAACCCCTAGAAATATGAAACATTTATGTTTTCCTATTGAATCCGCAAAAATTCCAACTGGAAGTCTTAATAAACATTGAGCAATTCCGTAGGCACCTATAATTGACCCAATCATATTTGCTGACACATTGCGCATAGTCAAATATGGATTTTGAAATGGTATATATACATATTGTGAAAACCAAAATAAAACAACAATAACAAGTAATAATATTCTTTGATGAACTAGTTTTTTCATAATATATCTCCTTAAATGGTATATTTATAACTAAAATAATATACCACCTATTTTTATAAATCAAGACCTTCATTTTTTGTATATATTCAAAAAAGGGTTGATTTATATGCTATATCCCAATGAAATCATAAGTTTACTTCAATTTAAGAAAATTTAAATATTATAAAATATACAGTTGACTGTTGAAAACGTTTATGATAATATGTAACCATAAAAGAAAATAAATAGCAGTAGACGTGTTACTGGTAATGCAGGCAAGATCGAATCAATTAATTAGATTATTTACGTATAATCTAATTATTGGGTTTGATCTTTTTTTGTTGAATGGCCATGAGACAAAAAGTTAAAAATTTCTATAACATTTTTAGGAGGATTTAATTATGGATTATGCAAAAATAGCACAAGATATATTAAAAAATGTAGGTGGTAAAGATAATGTTAAAGAATTATCCCACTGTATGACACGACTTAGATTTAAGTTAAATAACCCATCTAAAGCTAATAAAGATATAATCTCAAAAATTGAAGGGGTTATTTCAGTTGTTGAAGGTATGGGCCAATTTCAAGTTGTAATTGGAAATAAAGTAACAAAGGTTTATGATGAAATTATTAAACTGGTACCTGATTCAGGGACTTCAAATGCTGAACCTGCCGAAAAGCAAAGTATTGGCAATGCAATTTTGTCTGCCTTATCTGGCATTTTTGTCCCTATAGTTCCAGCTATTGCTGGATCTGGTATGGTTAAAGGATTTTTAGCACTTTGGGCATTATACTTTACCAACGTATATGGAATTGATGTGAAACAATATCAAAGTTATATTATTTTAAATGCTCTATCTGATGCTGTATTCTACTTTTTACCTGTATTCTTAGCATTTACAGCATCTAAAGTGTTTAAAACAAGCCAAGTGCTCTCAATGATCATTGCAGCAACATTATGCTATCCTGCTTTCACCGCACTTATGACTGGTAAAGATGCTGTTAATTTCCTATGGCTTCCTGTTACAAAAGCAACTTATACTTCTTCAGTAATACCAATAATTATTGCAGTATGGATACTATCATATGTTGAAAAATTCTTTGAAAAACATATACCTGAAGTATTAAAGATCATTATGGTTCCAACTTGTGTTTTACTCGTGATGCTTCCAGCAACAATTTTATTATTTGGACCTATTGGAATATATTTAGGAAATGCTATTAACTTTATATATAAATCAATTTATGCATTTAGTCCAATTTTATGTGGAGCCTTCCTTGGAGGTTTATGGTGTGTATTAGTTATTTTTGGTGCTCATAAAGCCTTACTTCCAATTGGTATTAATGATGTAGCACAAACTGGAAGACAAAATCTTTTAGCTTTTGCAGGTGCAGCTAATTTTTCTCAAGCGGGTTCTGCACTTGGAGTGTTCTTTAAAACAAAAAATAAGCAACTAAAAACAATTTCTCTATCTGCTAGTATAACTGCTCTTTTTGGAATTACAGAGCCTGCTATATATGGTACTAACCTTAGATTAAAGAAACCTATGATATGTGCTGTAATCTGTGGTGCCATTGGTGGTGGAGTTATGGGACTTGGAGGTGCTTCTGGGAATGCCTTTGCTAATCAGGGTATTTTAACCATACCTGTTTATGCTTCAGCTGGAATGATGCCATTTTTAAGTTACTTAGGTGGTTGTATTATTGCATTCATCGGTTCTGCCACATTAACTTATATAGTTGGTTTTGAAGATCTAGAAGATGAAGATAACACGGAAAATACATCTTATAATTTAACTGAAGATTTATCTTCTAGTGAAGATCTTGACATAACTTCTCCCTTAGAAGGAAATATTATTTCATTAACTGATGTTAAAGATGATGTATTTTCATCTAAAGTTATAGGTGATGGTGTTGCTTTAATTCCAACTGATGGAATAATTAAAGCTCCTGCTGACTGCACTGTTGTATCACTATTCCCTACACTACATGCTATGGGATTAAAATTAAATAATGGAGCTGAACTCTTAATTCATATAGGAATTAATACGGTCGAATTAAATGGAGAACATTTTAAAGCCTATGTAAAACAAGGTGATTACGTTAAAAAAGGTACCAAATTATTATCTTTTGATATAAATAAGATTAAAGAAGCTGGTTATGATACTACAACTCCAGTAATAGTAAGTAATGCAGGGGATTTTTTAGAAATAGGCCCATGTGAAAATAAACATGTAACTTATAATGATATAATTATTTCTTTAGAAAAATAATTTTTTGCTTACATAATCTCCTAAATATAAGGATTGTTTACTTAAATTAATATATAAATTTAAATTAATAAGCTTCATTAAGATTTATAGCAAATAAAATAATTCTATATAAGTCGCATTAAAGATCTTTCAATATACATTTTGCATTTGAGTTTATTGAAACTTGTGTGATGTAAGGAGATTATTGCAACTTATAACACCAATAAAAATAAAATTTTTAAGATATATATGTTGCAATAATGAAATTACATTTAGAATATTTTCAGGCTAAATAAATACCGGCGTATAAAATGTAGAAAAACAATTGCAACATATATAATAAGGAGGATTTCTATGAATACAATATTTCCAAAAAATTTCTTATGGGGTGCTTCATCTTCTGCATTTCAAATCGAAGGTGCATGGGATGAAGATGACAAAAAAATGACGGTAGCTGATTTTAATTCCTTTAAGAAATCTCATATACAAGCTGATACAAAAGTAGCTTCTGATTTTTATCATCACTTTGAAGAAGATATTGACTTAATGAAAGAATTAGGAATGAAAACTTATCGTTTCTCTATATCTTGGGCTAGAATCATTCCAGATGGTGATGGAGAAGTTAATCAAAAAGGATTAGATTTTTACAATAAAGTAATCAATAAATTAATAGCTTGCAATATTGTGCCTTTTGTAACCTTATATCATTTTGATTTACCTTTTGCTCTAGTAGAAAAATATAATGGCTGGGAAAGCAGAGAAACAGTATATGCTTATGAACGTTTTGCTAGAATTTGCTTTAAAGAATTTGGAGATCGTGTTAAGTATTGGCAGCCACATAATGAACAAAATTTAATTGTAAGAGTTGAAGAAAGAATTAATATCTATGATGAGAAAAATCCCTTGAAGATTGATAAGATGCGTGCTCAAATGGATTACAATATGTGCTTAGCCCATGCTCTTGCTGTTAACGCCTGTCATGAAATAATAAAAGACAGTAAAATTGGTGCAGCTGTATCATCTTCTGTAACCTATCCTCTTACCTGCAAACCTGAAGATGTTTATGCAGCCCGTATGAATGACAATTTTAAGGTTTACTATATGCTTGACATGCATTTTTATGGAGAATATCCAGGCTACTATTTAAAATATCTAAAAGAAAGAAACATAATGCCTCATACGGAAGATAGCGATAAAGCTATATTAAAGAAAGCAAAGATGGACTTCATAGCAGTAAACTATTATAGAACAAATTGTGCTGAAGCCTTGCCTGCTTCAAGTGATCATCCTTCTGGCACTAGAGAAGGTACTGTAGATTTCAGCCTGTATGGATATTTTAAGATGTCTATGAACCCTAATTTAAAAGCTTCTGAATATGGTGCAGCTATTGATTCATCTGGTTTAAGAGTTGCTTTAAATGAATACTATCAAAGATATCATCTTCCTATTATAATTACAGAAAACGGACTTGGAACACCTGATGTTTTAGAAGATGGAAAGGTTCATGATAAATATCGTATTGATTATTTAAAAGATCATATTAACGCTTGCGCCTTAGCAATAGAAGACGGTGTTGAAATGCTTGGTTACTGTCCTTGGTCTTTTATGGATCTTTTAAGCTCAGCACAAGGTTTTAGAAAGCGTTATGGTTTGGTCTATACAAATAGAACTGACCATGATACATTAGACCTAAAAAGAATAAAAAAGGATAGCTTCTATTGGTATAAAAAAGTCATAGAAACTAATGGTGAATTAGAATAAAATATAATTTATTATTGGCTTAATTTTTAATATGCCTAAATTAGATACTAAATATGTTGCAATTATTATTTTACATTCCATGTATAGCTATTTACTATACTTTAAAATTTATCAGATGTAATTTTAACATTGCAACATATATATTTATAATAACAACTATAATGATGAGATTGGAGTGCTAAGTAGTATGTATATTACCAAAATCTTAAATAATTCCTTGGTACTTGCAAAGGATAATACGGGCAATGAAATAATTTTAATGGGAAAAGGGCTCGGACACAATCGTACTGTAGGTTATAAATTGAAAAAAGAAGAAATTGAAAAAATATTTGTTCTTCATGATGAGACAATGAAAAAAAATATTATACAATTAGCTTCTGAAATTGATGAGGAATATTTTAATATTGCACAAACAATTATTGATTATGGAATTACAAAGTATAACATGAAATTAATGAATCATATATATTTGGCATTAACTGACCATATTGCATTTGCAGTAAAACGTTTTAAAGCTGATATTATAATAGAAAATCAATTTTTATCCGAAATTAAGGATTTTAATCCTAATGAATATGACATTGGAGTCTATGCGCTTAAAGTAATTAAAGAAAATTTAAATTTGCAGCTTCCTCAAGAAGAAATTGGAAATATAGCTGGCCATTTCATCAATGCACAACAGGATAATCCTTATAGTGAAAAAAATAAGCAAATATCTAAAATGATAAGAGATATATTAGAAATTGTCCATTATCATTTTGCAATTATATATAATGAAGATTCTTTTTATTATAAACGCTTTATAACCCATTTAAAAGCTTTTGCCCAAAGATTTCTTAATAAACAGCCTAATAAAGAACAAGTTGATTTCATTTATGAGCAGGTTCGCAATAATTGTAAAGCTGAATATGAATGTGTAAAAAAAGTAAAAACATATATTCATAATGAATATTCTAGAACTCTGCCTATTCAAGAGGAATTATACTTAATGATACATATACATAAAATCTTAGGAGAATTAGATGAAAACAATTAAAGTACCCTTTCTCAATTAATT
>Ga0209281_1001103_pt1 | contig 19691 bp, 18 predicted proteins | sample MedtruBG_FD_187514 | JGI IMG/M metagenome (GOLD analysis project Ga0209281, IMG submission 187514) | Root nodule microbial communities of legume samples collected from California, USA - Medicago truncatula BG (SPAdes) (version 2) | ecosystem: Host-associated > Plants > Roots > Nodule | place... | reverse complement strand
GGACGTGAAAATTATGCTTGGCCAGATCAAGGCCTATCGTATTGGCGATCATATCAGCGGCTCCTGTTTGAGTTGGCGCGTTATCATACGGCCAATCGGTTCGGAGCGGGGCCGTCTTCCCCATCAACGGACGACCGTCCGAGGCGAATAGTTTGTGACAATCAGTAAGCGCTTGAGACTGGCGGATCGACTGCGGCGCATGTAGATAGCATTCTTACTTTCTTGGATCGAAGGCGCCGATGGCGGTAACGCGACGACAAAGGGAAGAGCTCGCTGGTATTTCCTCCGCTCCCACACCGGAGCCGGTGACGACCTTTGCCGTCCAGATCATCGGATGGAAGAGAGAGTCTTTCGAGCGATATTTTCCCGACAGGCACTTCTACTTCCTGCCCATGAATGTCGGCGGGCGCGAATTCGAGCGCGTCTGGAAGCCGCGGATCCTGGCCGAGCAGGACCCCGAATTTCTCGCCTGGGGCCCGGAGCTGCCGCAGCCACTTGATGCATTAGCAAAAGCGCGGAACATTCCCGTCACCTTCATAGAGGACGGTTTCCTTCGCTCGGTCCGGCCAAGCGCCAGCCGCACGCCTCCCCTCTCCCTGGCGCTCGACGGCAGGACGCTCTATTTCGATTGCCGGCATGCCTCCGACCTCGAAGTACTGCTGAAGACGTATGACTTCGAAGCGCATGCGGCACTGATGGACCGTGCGCGCGCCGGCATCGCGCTTCTCATTGAGAGCGGCATCAGCAAATATAACGGCGGGCATCAGCGCACCGCCGAGGAGGTCTACGGCGAGAAGACGCGCAAGCGGGTGCTGGTCGTCGGCCAGGTGGAGGACGATGCTTCGATCCGCTACGGCTGCATCAGCCGCATGACCAACAATGACCTGGTGCGGCTCGCGGCTTGCGAGCAAGCGGATGCCCAGATCCTCTACAAGCCGCATCCGGACGTGCTGAGCCGCGCCCGCCCGACAAGGTCTGACCCCGCCGAAGTGGCGCATCTTTGCGAGCTCGTGACCGAAAGCCTGCCGCTCGCCGAGGCGCTGCGCACTGTCGACCATGTCTATACGATTACCTCGCTTGCGGGCTTCGAGGCACTCATTCGCGGCATCCCGGTCACGACCGCGGGCTGTCCCTTCTATTCGGGTTGGGGCCTAACGGACGACCGCCAGCCGAACCCGCGCCGCGGCCGGCGCCTGAGCATCGAAGCGCTTTTCGCCGGCGCCTATCTGCTTTATCCTCGCTATTTCGATCCCGAGACTGGAGCGCAGACCTCATTCGAAGATACCGTGACCGCGATCAGAAGACAGCTCGACGAGCCGCAGGGCCTTGGCCCGCGCCGGCCACAATGGCGCGCCTGGGGCCCTTACGGCCTCTTCGGCTGGCGCCATCTGTTGACCGCCTTCGTCACGCCGGCTATCCGCAAGATAGGCAGTGACCGCGATGTTGAAGACTTCAGGGCCGATCCGATCCGTTTCTTCCGCAGCCTGTCCGAGCGGAAGTACCGCATCATCGGCCGCATTCTTTATCCGTTCGGGTGACTGACATGGGCCATCTCACCACCCATTTCTGTGACGTTGAGCCCGTTTCAGCATGTCCGCAGGCGCCGCTCGTCGCGTCGCGTAACCATGACTACGGCAGACCCGTCCCCCTAGGATCGTCGGCCGGAGGCTACAATATTCTACTTAAAGCGTTGAACGCGAGACGCGCCACCAGAATCACGGCTTATCGAAGCAGGCTATGCGGTCGTTTGACCTTCTGAGTTCCTCTGCCGCCATTCAGTCTCAAGCCGGCCGCCAGCGCCGAAATGCGACGGCTAGTGGACACGATGGCACTCATTCTGACGTCTGCCGTGGGACGCATGTTTGGTCTGATGCTTCGAAACTTAACTTCAGCACCTGCATCAGAATTCCCGGCATTGTGCACTCTAGCAGGCTGTTGAAGAAGTCTCCCGTTTGGCCTTTAGGATGGCCTCGTCGCCATTATGATAAGCGAAAGTGATCTCGATCGAGCAATTGTCGAGCAATTCAGCATGACCGTCACCCGCGACTTCGTCCATTTCGTCGCATCCGGCCCATGTGAAGGAGACCATGGACGTGCTGTAGGCGAGATCGAGGGCCGCCTGCATCGCACCGAAGGCGATCTCGCCATGACCGTTAGCCCTGATGGTGATTGTGGCGGGCTCGACCAGGTCGAGATAGTCCCGATCCCACAGATCGGCCTCGACGATCCGCCAGCGGCCAATCAGGCGGCAATTCGACGCCGCGCTCATGACAGCACCGCTATCAGTTTCGGTAACCGCGCCAGATCATAGGCGGCGGCCGCGAAGGTGAAGGCCCATCCGACGCGGTCGCGGCCACGGAATTTCGTCTTGTCCTGTCGGGCGACGGTCTTTATCCAGCCGAACGCCTCCTCGATGCGCTTGCGGATGCGCAAGCTGACCCGATAGCCGGAATGGCGCGTCGTGCGTCCATCAATGGCCGAGCGGCGACCATTGATGTTCTGCGCCACATGGGGCGTGACTTTCATGGACCGCAAATCTTTGACGAAGTCCTTTGTGTCATAGGCCTTGTCGGCACCCAGCGTGATCGCTCGTGTCCGCTCAGTAAAGGGCCCGATCATATGCAACGCCGCTACCCGTTCAGCATATCCCGCTGGCCTCCGTCAGATAGGCATCGACCAGCAGGCTATGGCGGTTTTCCATCAGCCCATGCCCCATGAAGCACAGCTTGGCCTCCTTGCCTTTTCCCTTCCTATAAAGCTTCGCATCGGGATCGGTCGTTGAAGCATGCGTCTCGTTGGAGCGTCTCTCGCCATGGAAGTCTGCTTCCTTATTCCGACCGCCCGCATCCGACGGTGGTTCGCCATGATCGCCCCTTGGGCCGTCCTTCGGCTTGAAGCTCTTGATCGATGCCCAGGCTTCGATCAGCGTGCCATCGACAGAGAAGTGGTCCGTTGACAAGGATCGCACCGAGGAACTTCGCGGCGATGTCGCCTTCCAGCAACCGGTCGCGGTTCTTCGAAAACACCGAATGGTCCCAAGCTGGATCGTCAATGGCAATGCCAACGAACCAGCGGAACAGAAGATCGTATTCCAGCCGTTCCATCAAAAGCCGCTCGGAGCGGATCGAATAGAAGGCTTGCAAGAGCATGGCGCGGAGAAGCTTCTCAGGCGCGATCGATGGCCGCCCAATTGGCGAATAACGCGCAGCGAACTCCCTTTCCAGTGAAACGAGCGCATCGTTCACCATCTGCCGAATTGCCCGTAGCGGATGATCTTTACGAACGCGATCCTCCAGATCGACATAGCTGAAGAGTTCGCCCGTCCTCACATCGCCGCCGCGCATGCATCACTCCAAAAACCGATAAAGCGAGTGAATCACGGCGAAAGCCTCAAGGCCAGTTTCTTTTTCAACAGCCTGCTAGACCATCTGAAGGCGATGGCGCCACTCGGAGATTGCACGAGGACTCATACCAGAAAAGTGCTGAGACCTTGTAGGGTATTGCAATCGAAGGCCCCGGTCCGCTAGACCATCGGCGGAAGGACGGATACAATTATGGAGACGCAAGCCCGTATGGTGCAGGAGAACGAAAGTCATCGAGAGCAGCCCGCCAACTGCAAGAAGAGTGATGTTCTTTTATCTCTGGCGACCCTTTCTGATTCCGAATGCTTGGCGCTGCTGTGGCTCATGCGTCGGGGGAATCCGCACTTTATCGAGCGATCAGAGGAAATTCGTGGATTGTTAAGGAAAAACGTTGTGTTTCCCATAGATGACAACCATGAGATTTATATGGTTCGCGGAGACATCTGGGCCGCGAAGGAGCAGTATATGAATGCTCACAAGGATAAGAGAACGCCAGAACTGCACCCTTGGCGCAATTGTTTCTAATGTTGCAGTGACCGCGATGTCGAAGATTTCAGGGCCGGGCCGATCCGCTTCTTCAACAGCCATTCCGATCGGAAGCTCCCCACAATCCGCTGCATACTCTATCCGCTCGGTTGACTGACATGGGCTATTTCATCACCCATTTCCGAGTTGTCGGCGCCCTTCTGGTTCGCGAAATGGCGACGCGCTTCGGCTCCAAACCAGGCGGCTATGTCTGGGCGCTGCTCGACCCGGCAGCCCACATCCTGCTGATGACAGTAATCTTCCAGGCGATCGCCCGCGCACCGGCGCTCGGCACCAGCTTCATGCTCTTCTTCGCAACCGGCTATATCGCCTTCCAGTTCTACCAGGCGATGACGGGCTATCTGAACGCCGCGGTCAAGGCCAACAAGGCGCTGCTCAGCTACCCGAATGTCGCGCCAATCGACACCATCGTCGCACGCTTCGTGCTGCAGATGGGCACAACTTCGCTCGTGGCCTTCATCGTACTCGGCACGATCGTCGCCACCATGCGGGTTGACACGAACATCCACTGGCCCTCGATCCTGGAAGCGGTCGCCATGGCCTGCCTCTTTGGCCTGGGCGTGGCCATGGTCAATTGCGTGCTCTTCCTGAAATATCCGCTTTATGAGCAGATCTTCACCATCGTCAACCGGCCGCTCTTCCTCATTTCCGGCGTCTTCTTTCTGCCCGACTCGATCCCCGCGCCCTATCGCGATCTCGTGCTGATCAATCCGCTCGTTCACATCATCATGGGCTTCCGCCAGGGTTTCTATCCGGAATATCGGGCAATCGGCCTCGACATGGACTATCTCTACGGAATCGCATTTCTGACATGGTTTGCCGGAATGCTGCTCTTCACGATTTCCAGAAAGACGCTGAGAAACGAATGATCCGGTTTGAGCAGGCGACGAAATATGCCCGTACCAAGGGCATCAAAAAGCCGATCATTGAGGACGCATCGCTGACGCTCAACCGCGGCAAGAGCGTCGGCCTGCTCGGCCGCAACGGTGCCGGAAAATCGACGCTGCTGCGCCTGATCGCCGGCGCCATCAAGCTCGACAGCGGCCGGATCATCCGACGCGGCAAAATCTCCTGGCCCCTCGGATTTCAGGGCAGCTTTCAACCGACGATGACAGGAGAACAGAATGTGCGCTTTGTTGCACGAATCTACGGCGTGGAAACCGAGCGGTTAATCGCCTATGTGGAGGATTTTGCCGAGCTCGGACCCTTCTTTAAGGCGCCGGTCGGCACCTATTCTTCCGGCATGAAGGCGCGCCTCGCCTTCGGCTTGAGCATGGGCGTCAACTTCGACTATTATCTCGTCGACGAAATCACCGCCGTTGGTGACACAAACTTTAAGAAAAAGTGCCAGGCTGTTTTCGAGACCAAGCTGCAGGAATCCGACATTATCATGGTTTCCCACAGTACAGGCACGATCCGCGACTATTGCGATTGCGGCGTGGTGCTGGAAAAAGGCAAGATGACCTATTATGAGAATGTCGAAGACGCGATCCGCGCGCACAACAAGAATATGAAGGAAAGCTAGATGGCGGCAAGCAAGGACGCGGCAGTGAACAGGCCTGACCCCGCGCAGGCCGCCGACAAGCAGAACCCCGTCAAGGCTGCGGCGAAAAGCAAGGGCATCGCTGTCCTCGAGGGGCTTCTCGGCAAAGAGAGCGCACCGGTCATTCCGCTGCCAGGGCGCACCGTCGAACTACCCAAGAAAGCCGGCTGGCAGCCGAAGTGGCTAAGGAAGCTGCGCTGGCGCCACGCCATCATCGGCGCATCCTTCCTGGCACTTGTGGCCGTGCCTGCGACACTCGCCTCGCTCTACATGGCCTTTATCGCCGCCGACCAGTATCACAGTACGGCTTCCTTTGCCGTGCGCAGCATAGAAGGCGGCGTTTCGAGCGACATCCTCGGCATGTTCACGCAGGCTTCCGGCGGCAGCACCGTCTCGGACAGCTACATTCTCATGGATTATATCCTGAGCGAGCGCATGGCCGCAGACGCGGACCGGCGGTTCAAGCTTGAGGACGTCTACGCCACCCGCGGGCTCGATTATTTCTATGGCATCGGCTCCGATCTGCCGATCGAGGACAAGCTTGCCTATTGGCGCGATATGGTGAAGGTCAATTTCGACCACGCCTCCGGCATCATGCAGGTGAACGTCAAGGCCTTTGAACCGGCGCAGGCGCAGGAGATTGCACAATTCATTGTCGATCAGAGTGACAACCTCGTGAACAGCCTTTCGCTTTCTGCGCGCAACGACGTTCTGCGCGCCGCGCAGGACGAGGTGCTTGCCGGCGAAGCTCGGCTTACGAAAGCGCGCGCGGGGCTCCGTGACTACCGCGACAAGTCACAGGAAATCAGCCCCGAAGAAGGAGCGAAACTCGCCGTTCAACTGATCGGCTCGCTAGAGCAGCAGCTGACGCAGCTCAACGCTGATCTCGCGACGGCGAAAAGCCAGATGAGCGAGGACACGCCGCGCATTCGGGTGCTGAAGACTCGCATCGAGAGCCTGGAACAGCAACTCGCGGTGGAACGGCAGCGGCTAGGTGCGGGCGAAAAGAGCTCTTCGTCTGCAGACGACCCCAAAGCGCCGGACGTCGCTGGCCGAATCGCCGAGTTCGAGGAATTGGAGACCGAGCGCGAATTTGCGGAGCGCGCCTACACTGCGGCCCTAGGTTCTCTCGAAAAGGCCCGCATCGACGCGAACAATCGTCAGCGCTATCTCGCGCTGTTTATCGAGCCGACGCTTTCACAGATGGCACAGTATCCGAGTCGCCTGTTGAATGCGTTTCTCGTAACGCTTGGATTGCTCTTTGCTTGGGGGATTGGCGTGATGGGCTACTATAATATTCGGGATAGGGCATAGCTTACATACCGAAGTGCAAGGCCGTCGCTGGCTCGAATGGTGATCACCCCCACGCGGAACGTCGCCTAGGGGTGATCGGTATCCGGTTACAGTTCTACCGTAAAAGCATCCCTGCTCACGGGTGTGTTAATTTGGACGTCTCTTCGTAGTATCTTCCCCAGCACTCGATCAAGAAACTTGGGCGGCAGCCCAAATCCGGGCCTCACGCTTCTGACGGCGTCTGGCGTCACGATATCGCCGGCCTTGAGAGACTGTACGAAATAAAGCGATCGCCGAAACTTAACGTTGCCTGTTTCGCTCGACTTGTGGCCGTAATCAACGTTTCCGAGAGCTTCCCAAGCAGTCTTTGCGTCGCGACAAAGTGCTGCGAACTCCTGTGGCTCAAGTGAGAAGCTATCATCCGGTCCGCCGCCGCTCCTGTCCAGCGTGAAGTGCTTCTCAATCAGAGAACCTCCTAGGGCGACGCTTGCAATGGCCGTGGTATTATCCAGCGTGTGATCCGAAAGACCGGTCGCCAATCCGAAGCGCTTGATCATGTCAGGGATCGTCCGTAAGTTGTAATCTCTGGCCGGTGCCGGGTAGCCGCTCACGCAGTGAAGTATCGCCAAATCTTTGCACCCGCCACCGCGCGCGGCTTCGATTGCTTCCGCGATTTCTTCATCGTCGGCCATGCCGGTGGAGATAATCATTGGTTTTCCGGTGCCCGCCGCATAACGAATCAGCGGAAGGTCTACCGCCTCAAATGAGGCAATCTTGTAGGCCGGTGCATTCAAATCCTCCAGCAAGTCAACCGCAGTGTTGTCAAAGGGGGAACTGAAGATGGTGATGCCGGTCTTGCGGGCGTGCTCGAATAAAGGCGCATGCCATTCCCAAGGCATATAGGCCTCACTGTAGAGTTGGTAGAGTGTCTTTCCGCCCCAAAGACCGCCCTGAATGCGAAACTCTTCCGCATCACTGTCCAAGGTTATCGTGTCCGGCCGGTAAGTCTGGAGTTTTACCGCATCCGCTCCTGCTTCTTTCGCTCGATCTATCAACGACAGCGCGGTTTCAATTCGACCGTTGTGGTTAGCGGACATTTCGGCGATAACATACGGCGGGAAATCAGATCCGATCTCCCTTCCGGCGACTGTGATAACTCTGGTCAATTTTACTCTCCTCTAGGTACAGGAATGCTAGCAAGCATGTCGGCGCGCCTGTCTGTCCATTCGCGCACCAAAATGCCGAGGCGGTGTATGTCGTGGAACCGACCGTCGCGCTGATAGTGTTGGCGAAAAATACCTTCTTCCACGAATCCGAACTTCTTGTGAAGTTTTATAACACTTGTATTGAAGTCTAGAACTTCACAGGAGAGCTTGTGCAGCTTCAGGTCAAAAAATGCATGATCCAGGGCAAGGAATTCCATCCGCGAGCCGGTCCCCCTCTCAGCATCCGGAGATGCATAGAAAGCCCAACTCGCGTTTTCATTCTGCTTATCTATATTGTTGAAAGAAACGATGCCCTTGGCAGAATTGCGGTATTCGTAAATAAAATATTGACTATTGCCAGCCGTCTTCGTTCTTTCCCACCATCGCTGATGTTCCTCCTCCGAGATTTCATGGCAGGTATACATCTTCTCCCGTACTGCCGGAATATTGCGCCACGTTCTCATTATTGTCTGATCGGCATCAGTGGCTGCGCGGAGACGGCCATAGGTACTGTTCGTCATTCTCAGGAACCTCGCACTAGATACGACAACATAGGCGATCCGTAATCGCTCTCACCACTTCAAGGCCGCCTTTGCCATCGCAGATGGTCGCCGCTCGTTCAGACATCGCTTCGAGCGCTGTCGTGTTGCCAACAAGCCCCTCAACGACGCCTCTAAAGACGGAGACGAAATTTGGGCCGAGTTCAACGAGCTTCGCCGCGCCTTCAATGTCGAGTATTCGCGCGACACTGCGTTGATTCTCTGCGAGAATCATTAGAACTGTTGGCACGCCAAGGGCGCACCGCTCCCAAGATGTGCTGCCGGCTGCACCGATCGCAAGGTCTGCATCTGACATCAAACACGCCATGTCATCAACATTAAAGACGACACCGGCCTTCCATGGTAGCTGAGAGGCTATTTCACGGACGGATTTCGCCCATGGTGCGTGCTGCCCCATAATGATTGTGATATCCATATCCGGAGGTAGCGTGCATCGTTTGAGAGCATCCAGCACCCGTCGGGTGACATTGTCCTTGTCTATGCCGCCGAGGGTTACCAGCAGCCGCCTTGGCGGGGACGCACTTCGACGCCGAGCAAGGCTATACGGCCGCTTAAGCGCAAATTCAGGGCGAAGGAGCGCGAACGAGGCCCCGATGAGCATTTCGCAATTCGCGGGTACCAACAATAGATAGTCGCTTGCGGTTCTGCCTAGGTTCTGATCCAGCAAGAGATCACAATCATGCTCGCGATCTGCCAAATCATCGAGCACCATGAGCCGTCCGCAGAACGGTCGCATAGAGCGCTCCCATCGGGAATCAAGCGCATAATGGTCCACAATGAGCAGGTCCGGACGTGCATCACCAATCGCCGACGCAGTCTCGCATGCATCAGTCTGCCAGTCTGCGCCGAGCCAATCCATATGCCCAACGTATGCTGTTTCCGCTCTATCTCCCACTTCCCGGGGGAGCTCTGTCACCGCGAAACCCCTCTGACGAATGAAATTCGTTAGATTCCCCGGATGGGCACGACAAACAAAACGACACAGGAACCCTGCCTCGGCCAACATGTTAGCGAGCGTAAGGCAACGCATAACATGCCCTGTGCCGATCTGGATCGACGCATCGGTTCGAAATAGGACGCTGTATCTACGAGGCGGTGGCATCAAACTCATTTAAGGCCTTGAACATCAGCTCTGCCCGCAGCCAGTCGTCGGGCGTGTCAATGTCCTGCACACGATAGCGGGGCAGAACGAGGGCAGTAGCGGAGAGCGAGAAAACCGGTTTCCCCGACAGCCAAGCTTCAGAGCGTCCCCAATAGAACTGCCCAGCGTCATGATAGGCTTCCTCAAGATCCTGCGAGCGGATGCCGAACTGGTCAGGCATGAGCATTTCCACGCGCCGCTCAGGCGTCAACCGGATGGCACGCTGTATTGGAAATGCATAATTCGTCGCGGAAAAGACAAACTCAGCTCCGCTTTCCTCAAGGAGGTCGCACCCCTTGGCTATGTCATCTGCTCGGAGGAAGGGAGCAGTTGCATAAATGCAGCAGACTCGGCCCGGCATTCTGTCGTTTTGGGCCATCCACCGTATGGCATGGCGGATCACATCGCTCGTTCCAGTATGATCATCGGCCAATTCAGCAGGCCGAAGGAACGGAACCTCGCCCCCGAGTCGACGCACAGTCTCGGCGATTTCTACATCGTCAGTGGACACTATGATGCGATCAAAGCACTTGCTTTCAATCGCCGCACGGATAGACCAATCGATCATCGGCCTTCCGGCGAACTGCTTTATATTCTTACGAGGTATTCTCTTGCTGCCACCTCGTGCTGGAATGATGGCGAGATTCACGTTGCCAGTTCCGCAGTGAGCGCCGCCACGACCTGGTCCTGTTGCGCTTCAGTCATCGTTGGGTACAACGGCAGTGTGATCGCCTCCTCGTAATACCGTTCCGCTTCAGGATAGTCCCCCTTTCGGAAGCCCATTCTCGAATAATAGGGCTGTGTATGAACCGGAATATAGTGCAGGTTCACACCAATGCCCCTTGCACGGAGGCCCTCGAAGACCGCTCGGTGAGATTTAGAAATCTTCGTAAGTTCTAGCCGGACCACATAAAGGTGCAGGCCGGAATAGCTGTCAGGGTGCTGCCATGGCGTCACCACGGGGAGTTCGATAAGCGACTCATTATATCGCCGAGCCAAGGCGTGACGCCTCGCGACATATTCATCGAGGCGAACCATCTGACTCAGGCCTAAAGCCGCTTGCATATCAGTCAAACGGTAGTTGTATCCAAGGTCCACCTGCTGATAATACCACGGCCCGTCCGGCTCATGGGTCATTACTGCCGGATCGCGTGTAATTCCGTGACTGCGAAATAACGCTATTTTGTCTGCAAGCTCCCTGCTGTTGGTCAGAGCCGCGCCTCCTTCCGCAGTGGTGACGATCTTTACCGGGTGGAAGCTGAAGACGGTGACATCACTGTAGCGGCAATTACCGATGGGTTCGCCCTGATACATACCACCAATAGCGTGTGAGGCGTCCTCAATGATCCTGAACCCGTATCGCTTGCCAAGCTCATGGAATTCGGCAATAGCGCACGGCTGACCAGCGAAATGCACGAGCACAACGATCTTGGGAAGAGTTCCATCGCGTTCAGCAACGATTAGCTTGCGCTCTAGTTTGGCTGGGCAAAGATTATAGGTTCGCGGATCCACGTCAACGAAGTCTATCTTGGCACCGCAGTAAAGTGCACAATTGGCAGACGCCACGAACGTCAGTGGCGAAGTCCACAACCAGTCTCCTGGACCGAGGCCCATCGCCAGGCAAGCTACATGAAGTGCTGAGGTTGCACTGTTCGCCGCTAATGCAAACTTTGCACCCGTGTAATCGACAAGGGCGTTCTCAAAGCGAGGCACCGCTGGCCCTTGCGTAAGAAAATCGGAACGGAGCACCTCTGCAACCGCATCGATGTCCGCCTGCGTGATATCCTGACGACCATAAGGTATCATGTCTCAGACGCTTCCAATCTTTTCTGCGTTCGCAGCAACCCAGGCTCGCAGCTCCGCTGAGGTCATCCACGCAGTGTTGTTATCGCTGGTATAGCTAAACCCGGGCGGCACCCTTTTCCCGTTCTTAATGCGAGCCTCAGATGAGGTCCAATTGTGAATGGCTGGAAGAATCTTGAAGTGCTCTTCATACTCATAGGTGTGGAAAGAGTCTTCTTCGCCGATCATCTGTTCATGGAGCTTCTCCCCCGGCCTAATGCCGACGATGTCGAGCTCCGCTTCCGGCGCGATCGTGCGGGCGAGATCGGTAACCTTCATTGAAGGGATTTTCTTCACGTAGATTTCCCCTCCCTCCATGTCATCAAACGCATGCCAAACCAGCTCGACGCCCTGTTCGAGCGAGATCATGAAGCGAGTCATGCGTTCATCGGTAATCGGCAATACACCCTTGTCCTTAATGGAAAGAAAGAAGGGGATAACCGACCCGCGCGAACCCATGACATTTCCATACCGCACGACGGCGAACCGAGTGTCGTGTCCACCGGCATACGAGTTTCCGGCTACAAACAGCTTATCTGACGCAAGCTTCGTCGCGCCGTAAAGATTGATTGGACTGCTCGCCTTGTCGGTAGACAGCGCAACGACGCGTTTGACCTTCTTGTCGATGCACGCATCGATCAGATTCATAGCACCGTTGATGTTCGTCTTCACGCATTCGAAAGGGTTGTATTCGGCGGTCGGCACAATCTTGGTCGCCGCCGCATGCACGACGTAATCTACCCCGTCGAGAGCCCGATACAAGCGTTCACGGTCGCGCACATCACCAATGAAGAAGCGGACGCGCGAGTCGTCCGCGTATTTCTTGGCCATCTCCCACTGCTTCATCTCATCCCGCGAGTATATGATGATCTTTGCAGGATTATACTTTTCGAGCGTCATGGGGACAAACGCGTTGCCAAACGAACCCGTGCCGCCCGTAACAAGTATGGTGCTGCCAGAAATCATTATCGTCTCCTTCAATCTTTCTACGTAGCTGAGTTACCAGCACGCTCGCCTACATCGGAAATCATTCCCGGCAAGCCTCCAACAATTCTTGCACAGCAGTGCGCAAGCGACCTAACGGTTCTCGGTTCTGGCGCATTGGCGCACGTCCTGAATAGACTCTCTCCGATCACTGAGGCCTCGAAAGCGCATATTTTGATGACGTGCGCTCTCGGTCGGATCACAAGCGCCAGCAGGGATGTCGCCCGTCTTATGGGCGGACGAGGGATGGACATTGCTTCAAACCACTCTGAGAATCTCCGGGACTAATAATGGGAGGAGCCGCCGCTGACAAGCGAGCCGGCGAAAGAACACAGCATAATGCCGGCCGTTGGAACCGATCAGGTGAAGAATTTGTCAGCGAGCCGACTGATGTGAGCATCGCCCTCGGTCAGAAGCCGGTCGATCTCATCCATGTGCCAAAAAGGAACACCTACAGAATCGTTTGTGACCGGCCGATGGGAGTATTTGAACGGCACGCAGACGTCCTCCGTACCCATATATTTTAGCAGCAGAGCTGCCCGCTCCATCTTCTCAGGCCCAGGTCGCTCCCATTCACTGGAGCAAATAATCTTCTCATAATCGCTACGAGAATCCGGATAGATTAATTCAACGGGGTAATCGTGCTTGCCAAAGTGACTGGCCATGACAACCGGAATCCCCTGTGCGCACAATTCAAGCGAGGAAGTACCGTTCCAGAGGACAGCCAAGTCTAAATACTTTATAAGATCTTGATTGTTAAAGCCCGCATGCGGCAGGACAAGAACATTTTCCGATATATTCATGCCTTTGACCAAATCGAGCCAATATTCATTTAGATCTCGAGCAATTTCCGGTCGCAACTCATGGGGGTGTGGCTTTAACACAATTAGATTGGACGTCTCACCTGCAATTGCCACGGTATGCCGCAGCCAATCAGCAATGTTCTCGTGGCCTGGTCCTCCGTCGAAAGGAACAGCCATGTCGCAAAGGATCTTTCCATAGACTCCGATGATCTTTCGCCCAGACAGCTTTGCTTCGCGCAGGCGAACTTCATATGGAGACTCCGATGGCTCAGCCGTACGGCCCACGCGATTATAGTTCAGAATACGGTCAATTTCATCTCGGTATATGTCGTATAATCCGTCCTGCGCTAACCAGTCCTCGAACAGGTCAGGGCGAGCCAAAAACGGCAGCCTGTAAAGAGGGTATTTGGTCAGATTCTCAAGGCACACGGTGCTCGCAACCTTGCTTTTCAGATTACTGTAATAGTTCTCATAAGCTGGCCCCATATGGATAAAGCCGACGTCATATTGAGAAGCATGATGTAGAGCAAATGAGCGATAAACAGAAAACGGAGCAGAATGCGATCCAGCATTTATAAACCGAACCGGCATCCCTCTAGACATTACCTCTCGCTTGATCGACTTGCAGGCCGTCAGCGCTTTGTCACATCTTATCAAGTAATAGCGGAACCACCTGAATATCCACGGATCATTTATATCGAAATTGAACGCACGGAACTTCTGCGTCATTATTTCAAAAATCGCCTGGTAGAAATTGATCCCGTCAGCGATTATTTTGCGTCCTGACCAGTCGATCATCCATTCATTTTCCAAACCATCGGATATGTCGAGATCAGTGTGAATCACTCGTTCGATCATACCGGCGTGCTTGTCTATCCATGCAATTCCTGTCGGTTCATTTCTAAGCATTCCTTCGTCCAATTGAACGACTGCGTACCCTCGACGCTTAAGCTCTAGAAGAACCGGTACCACCATGGATATTGTGTTCAAACACCCGAATGACCCCAGGAAAACTACTCCCTTTGGCAATCTTGGCTGAGCTACAGCCTCTAAAATTTTCGATGCCTGCGACAGGAAGTTTACCCGAGCAAGCTCCTCGCGAATTGCCGCCAACTCTTTCTTGGGCGGACCATTTTCAGCCGCAAGCGCTACGGAGGAGGCGCGATTTAGCCAAGCCGAAGCCTTCTCCAACTCACCGCTGTTTGCGAAGATGGTCGCAAGCTTCCGCCTGTAGCTGTTCTTTTTGTACTTCTTCAGTAGAGAAAGCGCCAGCGCCTCGGCAGAAGCGTAGTTCCGTTCATAGGTGTAGCAATTGGAATCCAAATGGAGGTAGAACTCATCTGGCAGCTTTGCCTTTTGGCTACTCAGAAATGTTCGCGCACCCACATAATCGCGGGCCCTTATGAGCATATTGAAATAATCGCTCGTCGCCTTCTTGTATAATGCGATATCGCCACTAGCAACGACCGCAGATTGATCGAGTGTCGCCTTTTTATATGCATTTATGCCGGCGCTGTCGCCCACTGTTATAGCCATCTGCAATAGATGCATCCCCACCGCTCTGGGCATGCTTGTGCCACTGCTCGCATAGTGTGAGGTCACATTTGCCGCGGTACTCCTGTATATATTTGCAGCGATGTGTCTCTTACCCTGAACCGCCAACTCCGGTCGTTTCGAGGCCTTGAAAAGCGACGCCACGATGACCTGAGACAACTTTGCCAACTTCATGGCATCACCAGCATCGAGGCTGCCTAGAAGGTCCTCAGACAGCCATCGCATCTTGTCAAGCATCCGAAAATGCGAAAGGTGGTCGAACATTTGCGGTAATATCTCGAGGAATTTGTCGTCGTGCCGCAGCCAATGGAGATTGGTCTCGAAGAAGCGCCAAAGCGGCATCCCGTCGACCGGCTTCCGACCAAACTTTCCCTGTTCTGCACGAACCAATTCGTAAGCTGCCAATAGATGCATGAGATCACTTCCGGAGACGGTTTCCGGCAATAACTTCACCTTACGATTCAGAACTTGCTCGGCATCGTCGAACCTACCGATAAGCGTTAGGCAGGCCGCCAACTCGGCGGCATCGTCCAACACGAAGTTCTGCGGGTCGATATCCTTCAAGCGCTCGAGCGCTTGCGACGGCTCACCAGCGCGGGCAATGCTTCCGAGCTTCCAAAACACACCGCGATTGCCATCACCATCAAGAGCCCGCTGGATGAGGTAATCGACGACCTTCGAGCTATCGAGCATCGGGTCGGCAAGCATGTCAAACAAACCGCTCTGCCCTTCCGCAAACAATGCGGTCTCGTCCAGAAGATAAGGGTTCTTCTGGAGCGCATCGATAAGCCGCGAGCAAAGGTCGCCGCTGACTGCACGATGATCGAAATGACTTGCTATCTTTTCGGCAAGCGAGCGGGGAGCCCCATGTTTCTCCAAAATCAAAGCGAGGATTGCATGCTCAATCTCAGCGGCCGTCCCGAGACTCCCCACGCAATAGCTTGGATAAAGAATATAAGCGGCTGCAAAAAGCTCTTGAAGAGTTCTGGTTCTCCCGCGCCGAGCAATTTCTTGTCGATCATCAGTGAGACCCCAACCTGCGTAAAATGGCGCACCAAAAACGGTTACCGCTTTTCCGCGCAGCAAACTTTCAAAGCCGACGAGCGACGTAATGGTATAGACGTGATCAACTGAAGCGAGTAACTCTTGAAGATCGTAAGCACCCTCGATGATTGTGCAAATATCTTGAACGTCCTTAGGGTTAGAAAGCGCCGCTCTATGGCCGCCTAAAACGTCCGGATGTGGCTTATAGATGATCTCCGCATCAGGGTTTTCTTTGTATGCAGTTCGAACAATATCGTTATTATTATATCTGGTTGCGCTTCCGTATATGATTGAAGCATCGTCCTCAACCTGGCCAATGACGAGCACTCTCCGCCGGTCCGATGCGGGAATCTGTTTCAGCTTTACATTTTTGTGAAGGTTGTATTTTGTCAGCCCAAATTCCGATATCAACGATATACATTTGTTTGCTCGCTCAAGGATACAATCTCTGTGCGCTGGCTCGAATTCCGCAATCAAGCACTCCAAGTCTGACGGGCGTGTACTATCAAAATACATCCCTTTCTGATCAATCGCGAGCGATAACGGGTGGACATGTTCGGCACCCAGTCCGATTGATCTCAGGAAACCATCCTCCATTCTCCACACGGGGATTGAATGCCTCCTCGCGTATTTAATCGCAGGCCTTTTGCTATACATACCCCAAAAGATGAAACACTTGGGCCGATGTTGTTCAAGGCACGCTTGCAGCTTTCGCCAGGGTGTACTTTTGCGGGCGAATGCGACCCGATAGGAGGATAGAAATTCCGCGACTGGCTCACGCTTCCAGGGGTTGTAGCCAAAAAGGATTACAATAGGCTTGCTGGCACCTTCTTCGAGCCATGCCTTACCTACCACGTGAAAGGCTTCAAAACCTTCAATCCGTAACTCCGGCACCGCAGCGCTCGTCGTTTTTTTCGCCCCGCCATGACTGTCCGTAGCGACGCCTAGCCTTTTCAATGCATATCGTACGTGCCTCGAGTTGGCCATGTGACGAGATGCTTTCCGAAAAGTTCCATTAAGCCACTTAGGTTGCAGTAGATTGCGCACGCTTATCACCACTTCTGATTGTACGATTTCGGCTGTCCACAGCCCTTGCTCATCAAACCGCGGGCTCTGTACCGCCCCATACGCCTTCAAAAGTCAAGACGAAGAGAGCAACACTGATCCACAATATCGATGGCTCAGGGCCTATCCTCCCTTATTTCCCGCATCGAGGCCGTCAGCAGCAGCAACCCGGCGATGAAGCAAACAAAGGCGAATTCTATGAGATAGCCCTTGTCCAGCACCTCGGCTCGGTACTCCGGGTACATGCTTGCCCGAAACCACATGATGACGTGCACGAGCGGGTTGTGGAGGATGATATCCCTGAAAGAGTTCGGCAGCGATTCGGGCAGGAAAAAGACGCCGGACATCAAGAATAGCGGCCGGTTGATGATGCCGAAGATCTGTTCGTAAAGCGGGAAGCGGGCGAACATCACGATGTTGATCGTGCCTATGCCGAGACCGAGCAGGGCGGCAGCGCCCGCGGCTTCGATCATACCGGCGATGTTCATCGGCTGGGTGACGCCGCCGAGTTCGAGGATCATGGCGAGAATGAGGATCGTCACCAGCGTGTCGGTCATCAACTGAAGGATGAAACGCGAGACGATTGCATCGAAGGGGGTGACAATGGGATAGGAGAAGAGCGCCTTGTTCGCCTTTACCGTGCCTGCCATGAAGCTGGACATGCGCTGATAGAAGGCGAAAGGCAGATAGCCGCTGGCGAAGAACAGAGGGAAGCTCAGGCCCAGTGCCGGCATCCGGGCGATCGCCTGGAAGATCAGCGTCATCAATGCGACATGGGCCACCGGGTCGAAGATCGCCCAGAGATAGCCCCCCGGCTTGGAGCCGAAGCGCGTAGACATTTCGCGCACGATGAGCGCCGCTGTCACTCGCAGATGCTGTTGGATGAGATTCACGTCGGACCCCAAGTGAATTGCCGTCGATGGGTGACACTGCCCTTCCGCCTGCCGGCACCCCTCTCCCCGCAGGCAGGAGAAGGTACTCGCGGCAGGTCGGGTTCCGGCCCCTCTCTCCGCCTGCGGGAGAGGGCTAGGGTGTGGGACAGCGCCCGCATCTCGTCGCGATATCCCACAAACCGACCTTGCTGGCAAATCTTTGACCGTCTCCCTCGCAGACACAAAAAAGACCGCCCCGAACCTTTCGATCGAGGCGGCCAGGCGGCCCCACTGGGAGGTGAGCTCGTCTTGCTCAGCGCCCGCCTTGGAGTTCGGCCAGGAAAGCGCCGAGCTCTTTCTCCTCAATACCGACAAGATGGCCTTTTTCCGGATAGGCGCCGGAACGGACGTCGGACGCGAATTCGCGGAAAGCGGCGATGCGCTCCTCCTGCAGGCGGTCGTATTCGGCGGCGAAGTTGCGGTAGGTCCTGGCGTGGTGCGGATAGTGGCCGCGATTGCTCCCCAGCACGTCCTCGGCAAAGAGTTATTGCGCGTCACAGCCCGTCCCCGCCCCCATCGACAGCCTCAGCATGGAGTTGCGCGCGCTGATCGCGGCTGCGACTTCGCCCGGGACCACCTCGATATCGGCGGCAAATGCGCCCGCCTCCGCCTTCAGCGCCTGAAAAGCGGCGCGGATATAATCGTCCGCGGTGACATGGTCACCATATTCGAGGGCCGGAAAGGCGAAGACGGAAGGGGCCGCCTCGCGAAATTCCAGGCCGAGCAGCGCCGGCGGCACGGAGACGAGGTCGATGCGCGCCTTCTCCGCAGCCTCCGCCTCGTCCAGCGTCATAACCCGGAGAATGGTGAGCTGGCGCTTTCCTTTCATCGACAGGAGACCGGCAACGGTCTGCGGCGGTGTCTCATCTGATATCTCCGGTAGAGCGCTTCCAGGAAAAGTGAGCAGCGGTTTCCCGTCCGCAAGTGCGTCGTTTCAAAAATGGGGCACTCAGGCCGCCAGCAGCTTCTTGAGCCTGGTTTCCGGCGAGGCAAGCGCCTGCGGATCCGGCTTTGCCCCGGCGGCGATCAGCATTTCGGCAAGGCGGATGTCGTGGGCGACTGCATTGCCGGGGCCGATGCCGCTTGCGGCGATCAGCCGTCCCTCGCCATCCAGATGAAAGAGGATGAAGGCCCCCTCCTCCATGTCGCGCCGGACGGTCGTTTCCGCACCGTCGGCAAGCCCCGCGATCTGCAGCGTGAACTCGTACTGATCCGACCAGAACCACGGCACACTGGCGATATGTTCGCCCGCGCCCATCAGGTTGGCAGCGGCGAGCGCGCCCTGGTCCTGAGCATTGCGCCAGGCTTCGAGCCGCACCCGCCGTCCGCCATAATGCGAAAGCGGAAAGGAGCAGCAGTCGCCGGCGGCAAGAATGTCGGGGTCCGAGGTGCAAAGCCTCTCGTCGACGGCGATGCCGTTATCGATCGGGAGCCCAGCCGCCTCCGCAAGCTCGGTGTTGGGCACCGCGCCGATGCCGACGACGATCAGGTCGGCCTCGATGCCGACGCCGTCGGCAAGCAGTAGGCGTGCGGCGTCACCGGCTTCCTCGATGGCGGCAATCTGCGCGCCGCAGATGATCTCCACGCCTTCCTGCCGGTGCCGCTTGGCGACGACGGCGGCGATCTCCTCCGGTACGCCGCGGGAGAGAATGCGCGGCAGGCCTTCCACAAGCACGACCTCGGCGCCGAACCTGCGGGCCGTCGCGGCAAGCTCCAGTCCGATGAAGCCGCCGCCGATGATGGCAAGCTTGAGGCCGGGCGCGAGTGCGGCGCGGATCGTCAGCGCATCGGCATGCGTCCGCAGCATGCGGATGCGT
>Ga0209281_1001098_pt1 | contig 19810 bp, 23 predicted proteins | sample MedtruBG_FD_187514 | JGI IMG/M metagenome (GOLD analysis project Ga0209281, IMG submission 187514) | Root nodule microbial communities of legume samples collected from California, USA - Medicago truncatula BG (SPAdes) (version 2) | ecosystem: Host-associated > Plants > Roots > Nodule | place... | reverse complement strand
TTATTGCGGACGAAAATGCAAATGGCCGTTTTCAGGCAGACATCACTGTGTACACTAAAGACTGGGTACATATAGTCGACGATGTGATGGGTGCCATAGCGATACTGGCTGGTTTTATGACTGCAGGATGTAGTGTTTCCTGGCGCTCAGCCCTGGTTTCAGATGCTGAGGGAAGTGTTGCATACAATCAACTTGAGAGTGTAGCAACAGCGAGTCTTGATAGTGAAAGTGCATTTGAAAGTATTGATCTGACATCACTTGATCGTGAAAGTTTTATTGAAACGGCCGTGGAAAGCAGCTCTCCCGTGTATACTGAAGAAACCGCACTTTCGGAGCCCAGAGTGAATCCACCTTCAGATTGCTGGATGCGAGTAATCCAGGAATATTCGTATCGACTTGCTAACGAGGCTGTTGATGGTGGGTTAATTGCCCGGTTAGTATATGCAAACACAACCATGCCTGGCTATTCAGGTGGTGTTGTAAATGACCTGCCTTCTGTTGATTATATCGTTTCTGTTATTAATGAGGCTGTACAAATTCCTGCGACAAGTGGATTCATACCTTTAATGCATTTTTTATCCGGCGGCGTTATTATAGGAGGGAGGCTGGAGGGTTGAGCGGTTTTATTATGGAGAATTCGATATTTATTTTGTTTTTGTGAAAATAAATTGTTAATGTTTTTTTTGTTGCGGCGGGACCAGTGCGAAAAAGCACGAGAGTCCGGAAAATAGTTACACCCCCGGCTTTCAGTGTACGGTCCGGGGAAATAGTGAACACTTGTTCGGGGACATGGTAGACACTTACAACTAAGGCATAAGAACCCGTTTATGGAGCCGCTTATGCCCTGGGATGCGAGAGATACTATGTCATTACGCTCCGAGTTTGTTCTGTTCACCTCGCAACGCGGGGCGAACATCAGTTCTCTTTGCCGTCATTACGGCATTTCACCTGCCACCGGCTACAAGTGGCTCAGGCGCTGGGCTGACGAAGGAGCACCTGGTCTTCTCGACCGGCCCAGCATACCGCATCATTCCCCCAACCGTTCGTCAGACGACATCACTGACCTCCTGCGCATGCCCCATGCCCGGCATGAACGCTGGGGGGCCCGCAAGATAAAGCGCTGGCTCGAGGACCAGGGGCACAGCATGCCCGCCTTCAGCACCGTCTATAACCTGATGGCCCGTCACGGCCTTCTGCCGGGTACGGCACCGGGCATCCCGGCCACAGGCAGGTTCGAACATGACGCGCCCAACCGGCTCTGGCAGATGGATTTTAAGGGTCACTTTCCCTTCGGCGGGGGACGCTGCCATCCGCTCACCCTGCTGGACGACCACTCCCGTTTTTCCCTGTGCCTGGCACCCTGCACCGATGAACGACGCGGGACCGTGCAGCAGCAGCTGGTCAGCGTGTTTGAACGCTACGGTCTGCCGGACAGGATGACGATGGACAACGGTGCGCCCTGGGGCGACACGACCGGTGTCTGGACGGCGCTGGAGCTGTGGCTGATGCGCCAGGGTATCCGGGTGGGGCACTCACGACCTTACCATCCACAGACGCAGGGCAAGCTTGAGCGTTTTCACCGCAGCCTGAAGGCGGAAGTGTAGCAGGGGAAGTGGTTCACAGACAGCGGTGAACTGCAGCGCGCCTTCGACCACTGGCGAACCGTTTATAACCTTGAACGACCGCATGAGGCACTGGATATGGACGTCCCGGCCTCGCGATATCAGCCGTCTGCGCGACAGTACAGCAGCACCGTGACGTCACCGGAATACGACGAGGGAGTGATGGTGAAGAAGGTCGATATCAGCGGGAAGCTGAGCATAAAAGGCATCAGTCTGAAGGCTGGCAAGGCGTTCAGTGGAGAACGGGTCGCGGAGTGAAGGAGACGCAGGAAGATGATTGCTATGAAGTGTGGTGGTACAGCACGAAAGTGGGAGTGATCGACCTGAAGAAAAAGTCGATCACCATGGGTAAAGGGTGTTAAAAAGTGTTCACCATGTCCCCGAACGATCTGTCTACCATGTCTCCGGACCGTACATCGGGGGGGGCAGTTCACTTTTTTTCGATGGATGTTAAGGATTGTCAATCCACCCTGGATGTTATATTAAAATGCTTTGGTCGCATTAATACCCACCTTCAGCGAATTATGTGGCTGGTAAGTAAAAAACAACCTGACTATCAAAACCATACCCGGAATTATAAGAACTCGACACTAATGTTCCATCGTCCAGAACAAAGCAAGGTGATATATTTCCAAAGGAATAATGGCCATTGTCACTAGTTTCGAGAGTTATATAAATGAAATAAGTATCCTGTGCCAAAATCGTTTTGTCTTTATCTATGGAAAATGCAACCCATTCGTGTATGAAATCCGCACCGCCGAAATAATTAATAAATTTTAGCTGGCCTCCTGCAATGAGTGTGAGTAGCTTATCTGAGATGTCGACAAATTCACCATCATCATTTACTGGAGTTATGCATATTACCAAACATCTTGTAGTGTAACCCGAAGGATACAGTTGATTAAGTTGGCTTAAGTTTTCTTCACAAATTTCCATTCTGGAGAATGCTGTTACTTCTGAATATGCCATGATTCACCTCTTGAGTTTTAAGCTAATGAATAAGTAAAATTTATTGTTATGGTTCCCTTGTGTAAATTAAAAAAACAATCACAATTATTGGTGTGCTATTAATCTTCAGCTTTCTCAATTCTCTTTGTATGTATAGTTATAAAAATGAAATTCGTCAAATTATTCAGGAAAAATAACTGACCTAAGGTGTTCCCGATAAATGGTTCGCTACTAAACGTTATTTATCGGGCGTCTGCCGATGAGCCGTTTTATCCCTGCATGAACACCACCTCCTATGGAGGTGGTCAGCAACAGGTGCCTCATTGTCTTTGGATTTTAATCGTTCAGAACGGGCGCAATGCCGCCTGCTATGCAGGTGGTTTTTTTGCTATCGAGTTTTTGATCGGTAAGCGTTAAGTGAGGCTTGCAATTACCCACAACTTCTGCAAACCTAAAGATTCTTACTGGCTTGAGCTAATGAAATAATATGATTAAAATTCAATAGGATATAGGATGGTTAGCTCAGGGGTTGACGAAGCCAGTTTCAAGGACCGCAGACTCGGTCGGCGATTTCGTGAACTCATGGTGAATTTCTGGAAAAATATAGAAAGCACGATCCCGCTTGCCTGTCAGGACTGGGCTGGAACTAAAGCTGCTTACCAGTTTCTTTCAAATCCTCACGTTAATGAATCTGCCATTCTGCAGGGACATTTTGAGTCCACGCGGCAGCGCATAGCAACACTAAAAAATGAAACTATATTACTGCTTCAGGATACAACAGCTTGTATTTATCAAAGAGATAATCCAGATGTCATTGGGTATACCGGAACCACATCTGCATGGGGAAAGAGAAAAGATAAATTAAAAGGAAAGATTGTTAATGTGGTATTTTGATGCACTCCAGCCTCGCTATAACCTCGCGAGGTGTACCGTTGGGGTTATCAGCAATAAAATTTTGGACACGCAGGAAATTTAAAGGCACCAACGCCCTCAAAAGAAAAATCAATCCGACTCGCGTACCTATTGAAGAAAAAGAAAGCATCAGGTGGCTTGATAGTCTGCACCAGTCGATGACTCTATTGCAGTGCCCGGAACGTTGTGTCCACGTTGGCGACAGAGAAAGTGACATTTATGAATTGTTCTGTTTATCCCGGGAGCTTGACTCGTCATTTCTGGTAAGAACTTGTGTTGACAGACTTGCTGGCGATGGAAAACACACTATTTCTGATGAAATGCAGAATGAGTCAATAAAATATATGCATAATGTTGTTTTGTGGAACGAGAATGAGATAAGACATGAGGTTATGCTATCCGTCCGGTGGAAAAAGATATTAGTGAGGCCTCCAATAGGTGAATCCAAACAATATCCTGATATAACTTATTTGCCATTCATGCCAGGGAAGAAAATGATACACCAGGACGGAAACCCCTCGAATGAAAACTACTTACCAACATTTCGGTCGTCTGTAATGACGATGCTATCGAAAAACTTGAATGGTATGCACATCGTTGGAAAATCGAGACTTTTCATAAGGTTCTGGAATCAGGCTGTAAAGCTGAAGATTCTAAACTCAGAACAGCAGAAAGGCTGAGCAAACTGTTATCGTGTTTTTGTATTATAAGCTGGAGGATCTTCTGGCTGATAATGATTAGCCGTGAGTATTCAGATGTACCTGTCGAAATGGCCCTGACACAGGCAGAATGTGAATTACATTGATAATGTCATCAAAGATGATAAAAAAACTGAAAGTGCCGCGCCCCTACAGGGATATATTATAAAGCTTGCTCAGTTGGGCGGATATTTGTCCAGAGCCAACGATCCTCCTCCAGGTAATTCTGTGCTCTGGCGAGGACTACGTCGACTTAATGACATTCTTTATGGTTTTGAACTTTCTAGAGAATAGGTGTGGGTAATTACAAGACTCGCTGATCGCTTACCTTTGGTTTGGGTAAATATGAAGAGGTTTGCAATTACCTTAAGCGTGTTGTTTTCGGTCATTGCCAGAAACCCTGACATCCTCCCCGCTCTGAAGGACGGGGATACTGACAAGGAAAGACCGACAACCATTCAAGTCATGGTCTATGCCTGGTTTGTTGTATCCGGAGTACCTCATGCTCAAATGCAACCACTGCCCGAACACATCCCGGTGCCATCATGGGCCGGATTTCTCCGCCAGCGCATTTCGCACACACATGGATGCTGTCTGGTTCAGCGGCAAAATCACCGACGCTCAGTATGAATGTCTGACAGGTTTTGCCGCGGCGTATGTTTTTTATAACTGCATCCTCGGTCATCGTATCCCGGTGAGCTGGCTGGCCTGTGTCCTGGCGACCACATATCACGAAACGGCCTTCACCATGCAGCCCATCGAGGAGTACGGGAAGGGTGCCGGACATCCGTATGGTGAACCGTACCCGGAGACCGGCCAGGCTTACTACGGGCGCGGCTACGTCCAGCTGACCTGGAAGGATTATTACCAGAAAGCGCAGGACTGCGTGGTTAATCTCAACACTCTGACGTATGACGTGCCGCTGGTGATGCAGCCTGACCTTGCACTTACACCGTGGGTGGCGGCACAGGTCGCCATTAACGGTATTTCTCAGGGCTGGTTCACCGGCAAAAAACTCAGTGACTACCTGACCGACATCCGGACCGATTACGTCAACGCGCGCCGCATCATTAACGGCACCGATAAAGCCCAGACCATCGCCGCCTATGCTGAGGAAGCTGAAGCCGCTCTGCGTCTTGCGCACGGTGAAGGCATCACCCGCAGCCTGGTGCAGGCGGGCAGTAAGGGAGATGACGTGCGCGAGCTGCAACTGATGCTCGGAACAGACCCGGACGGCGTGGCCGGTAACGACACCATCAGTGCACTGACCGACTTCCAGCGCAGCCACGGTCTTGATGCTGACGGCAAGTGTGGCTCGCAAACGTGGGCAGCTCTCGATCGCGTGGTATACAACTTATAAAAACGCTCACATTAATTCTTGCCGCCGTATTGCTGAGCGGCTGCTCCGCCACGATGGTTAGCTATCAGGGCAATACTGTCGGTGCAAATTGCCCGCCACTGGTCAGCGTACACAGCTTTGGCAATACCGTAACCGTTTCTGATGGTTCTTCCTGCAAGGTTACTGAATGAAAAAAGTTACTTTCTGGCTTCTGACGCTGGCAATGGCCACCGGCATTGTTGCCTGCACCAATACCCTGACGTATTTCCGCCACGATGAAACCAAAGACAACGTGAAGTGCGGTGGAGAGACGGGGATGAAGCGCGATACCGCCTGAATACCACGGTGAATAAATCCGCGCCTGATTTATTAAATACTGCGCAGCAGCGTTGGTCAGCGTAAATAACAGCATAATCGCGCTGTTTTGGTCTGGCATGGTGTCGCTGAGCTACGGGGATATATTTCAATATCCAGCATAAAACTCTAATCGCCTCGCCCTTGCGGGGCGTTTTTACATCTGAGGGTGACTTAATGAGTGAAGAGGGAAAATTCTGGTTTCGCATTTGCCTCCTGGTAACAGTTGCATTTTGCACGCTTGTAGTCGGATGCGTGGTTAATGCCATCCATGAAGACAACGCGATTTCAGCCGCTATCGCGAAGGGGGTTAACCCTGTTGATGTTTACTGCGCCTATAACGGCGGCGGTGATAAATCTGAACCTCAATGTATATTAAGGAGCAACAAGTGAGTGAAGCAAAACCGCAAGACGGCAGCACCGTAAAGGGCTACCGCACACTTTCTCCTGCCGATATCGAAATGATGAATGAGGTAAAGGCTGTAAGTCGAGAATTCCTCAAAAAGCTGGATTTTAGAAAGCGATCCTGAGGCTGCCCCTCAGACTTTGCGCTGGCTCGCTATTGCCCGCACTGATTTGCAAACGGTTGTATGGCCGCGTGCTGTGCTATTGCTCGCCCTGACGATTACAGAAGCTCTTCACTGAGGGGCTTCGATTATGATCTATGTAACTCAGAAAGCTGGCCTTTTTAACTAAGTATTGTCACGTTCGCTCGACTCCTCTTGTGGGTTTTTAATGAATTCCTTGCTTTGAAATGATTACCGGAATCCAACGTAGTTGTTTTTTTTCGTATATCTGAGCGTGATTTTTCTGCCAGCGATTATTGGCAAATAGCACAAAAAGAAAAGTGAAGGATAATAATGCAATGATAATTATAACAATCTTTTTCATGGGGGGAAGCCTCTTCATTTTTTGATGATTGAGTGGTGTGTGCGCGTCATCGTGTTATGTACCAGATTATTATCGGTATCATAAATACTGCGAGAGATGTACTAAGCATGACAGATATTGCCGCTTTTTCGGGGTGTATATTGAGTTGACTGGATATGACAACTACATTTCCAGCCATGGGGGTCGCGACCATCAGTGATACGACTTCCAGAGTTTGCATATTAAGAGGGATTACGTAACTAAATAACAGGATGCCAGCAATGGGCATGGCGATATGCTTCCAAAGGAGAAGCAGCGAAGTAAATAAATAGTCTACTTCAAGCTTTTTATATGTTGATAGTGAAATTCCTATAACCATCATACCCAATACACTGTATGCTCCTTTAAAATTATCCATAGAGTTCAGTAATATCTCGCTGACCGGAATGTTGATTGCTTTGAGTGCAATGGCAACTAACGCAGCATATAATACAGGTATCCGTGAAACCTTGCGTATACTTTCATGCACTGAGGCTTGACCTGATGCAGAGAGAAAGTAACCTATAGTGAACTCGTATAAGTTAACGCCAATGACAATGAAAATAGCTATGGTTATCTGTTCCTGGTTAAATAATGAAAGTACAATTGGTAGTGCAAAATATCCGGTATTCCCTGTTCCTCCGGCAAATGCAAAAAGATTGACACGGGCATCGCTCCAGAAAAATTTGGCAACCACGAATGCCAGCAATGCTGAAAAAGATGAAAATAAAAATGCATATCCAGCATATGGTATATATTTTAAACTGATTGGGGACTGACTTATAGAGACAAAGATTACGACCGGAGATATAACGAAAACCAACAGGCTGGCAATATCATACGCCCGGAGTTTAAGGTTTCTTCCGAAAATGAAACCTGTGAATGAAAATGTAATTAATAAAATTATTCTCAATGAAATATCAAGTGTCATATGACTCTCCTGATTCGATATGGAAACTTTATGATGCGTTGTTATCTTTGATTTGTAATATATCTCCTGTTTTTATGGTTAACGAGCCGTAGCAACGTTGTAACCAACGCTCCCCATGAATGTGTTCTCGCGCGTGAACGCAGCGCAGGTTGTTAAATATCATCATGTCGCCGGGTTTCCACTGATGTTTAATTGAAACTCTATCTATTACGTCAACGAGATGATTAAACGCTAAAGTTGCCTCCGGAGTTAATGGCTTTATATTATGAGATGAAAATTTCATTTCATATATACCATCAACCCTGTCTAATACTGAAGCTATGGTTCCTTCGTTTAGTAAGGTGAAGGTTTCCGGAGGGTAATGTAAGAACTGGCGATTCATGAGTACATCAATCTCATCGTGAGTAAGTTGATGAATGATTTTTTCGACAGAAGCTATATGAGTGGCTGTTTTTGCCTGGTTAATAAGGCAGTAGAGGCTCAGTGTCCATGGCCGTATGTTTCTGCTCAGAAACGCTGCATCCGTATGCCATGGAAAGGCTTTTACACCATTGCTGGAGATTGAGTTCTCTTTTCCCTTTTCAGGCGTGATATCGTGAATTAAGTTGCCTTCCTTTTCTTCTTTATACGCAAATGGATGAAACCCCAGGGCTTCAGTAACCCCGAGTAACACTGATTCTGATATCTGGTTCTTGATGGTGAAGCTATCGCTTATTAGAGATGGTGAGGGGAGGTCTTGAGGTAACCCTTTTAATATAATGTAACCTTCTTTCAATATTAGATGTTTTTTTAATGCATTAACATCACCAAGGTAATCTTTAGCAATGTTCATTGCCCATGAAATATGTTCTCGAGTGTTCAGTGAATGAGGTGTTGTATCAATTAGCCGATTTTTCCACTCAATCATGTCTTGTGTGCTTATAAACAGGTGCATTTTATTTCCTTGATTTGTTGGTGAGATCAAAGCAAAGATAACTGTTATGGTGGTTAATAGAGATCGTGTCTATCACAAAATAACAAGTGGAAATATATTTTTTTCTGTTTGATATATTTTGACACTTTTAATTATTTCTCATGCTGCTTTTGTTTTTTTAAAATTAAATGGAAAAAATATTGCTTGTATTATTAAGTTGCTTTTTCGGATTTTTGTTGCACATCTCTGAAACGTGCGATTAAAGATAAGGGGTAACAGCTATGGCAAAGCTCAGACCTAAACAGGAGAGGTTTTGCCGGGAATATATCATCGACCTGGACGTTACTCAGGCAGCTGTTAGAGCTGGTTACAGCCAAAAAACCGCCAGCAACATTGGCGAAGAAAACCTGAGAAAGCCTGAGATCAAAAAACGTATCTCCGAACTGATCGAAGACCGCAACCAGTGCAATAAGAATGGCAGCGCGAGTTCCTGGAGGAAGCAGTACGCCGATCAGCTGCGGGATGTTGATCTGACCGCCGAAAACCCCAAATGGCCGGAGCCACCACCAGTTGTTCAGTAAAGGAGTAATCATGAGCACAACCACAATTACCGCCACGCCAGCCAACGGCTGACTGAGCGGCTACACCGGGCCGACGGATTGCCATCGAGAAGAGCACCGGAACGTCAGCGGCATATCTCGCCATCGACACGGTTGAGCCGGAGATTGCCACCGGACACCATATCGGCAACGGTGAGCTGAAAAACGTTGTACTGACCGACGGGGAAAGTACTTTAGCGCTACACGGACGGCCTGTCCCCGAATTCTGAAAACCTTTTCATGATTACGGACTGACTACCATGGGGCAGATTTATAACAGCGACAGCATTGCGTTTAGTGGAGCTGATGGGGACGTTTTTTTACCTGGATGGGGCGCACTGATGCGAGTCCCGCTCAGCGCCGACTACCCCGGAGATACCATCACGGGCAGTGGTAGTCTGCAATATGCAGGGGGTTGGGAAGTAACAGAAGGGTCGGCCCATCTTGAGACTTACGGTGGCACTATTCCCAAAGGTACGTGGGAACTGTGCGGTTACGTCTCCACGCAGGGGACTGGCGGTGACGCGGTGACACTTTGCCGTCGCATCGATGGCACGAACCTGATGCCGGCAGCACAGTTAATGCTAGTGAGTAGCAGGCCGTCATTGATTCGTAACCTGCGGTATGTGGCGGTTGATAACAGCGTAGTCAGTTGTGAGATCATGGTCAAATACAGGGAGATGAAACAGGATAACACTCACACCCGGTCATAATCTGGTGGCGGTACCCATTACGAGGATAAGGCCGGTTGCGCTCCGGAAGTGTAATGTAATCGCCATGTTTCGAAAAAAAAAAGCCCTTCTGAGGAAGGGCGAAATAATCAGAGACAGTATTAATAATGCCCTTTTTAACAATGAAGCCATGTTACTCTACAGCAACTAAATGATACGCATGATGTGGTGAGGAGTGCATCATGGTTGTTGTTTTTAAATAAATTTTAAATGAGGGCGAGTTGAAAAGGATATATTCTAAAAGTGTAAGCCGGTTAACAGTCCGGTGGGCTGAGCTTAAATCGCGAGCGATACTCTACCATTTTATTTTCAGGAATAAATTAACCATTTCCTTTAACAAAGCCCTGTCTTCATCATCAAGGTCGCTATCCCCGTCCAAATCTCCTACTACTGAAACCCGGTCCACCACATTATCGCGATCGGTATCTGCTGCCATTGCCGCTGTGACAGTCGTATCACCATCCTTGAGTTCAAGGAACACCCGTACTTCCTGCCCGGCAGTATCTTCTTTTCTCAGAATAACTTCTTTAGCCATAATACCTCCAGTTGTGGTTAGGTTTGCCTGACTGATGGAATTAATTAAAGACGGAAAATGGAATAATGCTAAATTTGAAAACGAATTTTGAGACAATTCCTGCCTCTGAATGGAACCTTACATCTATGAACTTGAAGGATCCATATGGCGACGCAAGCACAGCAGGTGCAAGGATTGCCAGGATTAAGGAATGACCCGCCGCACTTTCGTCATAGTGTGGCGATGGGATGCCCGGGTACCGCGCCCCATGCTTGTCTGCAAAACAGAACACCGGACACCCCATCATAATTCAAAAAAAGCCGCCCAACGGAGAAAAGGGCGGGGAAATACATCATCAACAATCCAGGCAAGAGGTTACAGTACCTCTACTTGAAATAGAACCGCCGCCCATCGTATGCAGGAATGGGCAGCGGCTGGTTGCCGGGTGTTCATGCCGGAGGCAACTGCGGGGGATTGTAGTTTACGAAAAACAAAAAACCGGCTCGTAGGCCGGGTTCTGGACTCAGCGCTGGCTTAGCTTGCTATCGCTACCTGCCGTGCTGGCTGCAATGGGCGCACCTTAGAGCAGTCTTCAATGCCTGTCGTCAGTTAAAACTGCCGCAGGAGACACTAAAATACTATCACAACTTTTGGGTTTAGCAATCCTTCGCTGGTGGTTTTAAATGATATGCTGGCTGAGGAAGCTCATACCCATTCCACATAAAACACATCTGTAAATCTCATTCATTTGTTCCCTGCCGGGTTTATTCGTGTAGTAAATTCTTTCACCTCCATCACCTTTACCAGGACAAATAGCTGTAAGCCGGTGAAAGGCAACGGTGTAAACCATGTCTCCCTTCACCAACGTATCACACCCAAAAAAATGCTTGGTTGGCGGCATGGATTGGGCTGGAATTTTGTAATGATAATTTCTCACGGAGGCTGGTTCTGCTGTACTGCATGCCACGACAGTCACCAGGTTCGCTCTGCCCGGCATGCTACCGGAGAGAACCATAACTGGCCTTGAAAGCTTGATCATCTCAGGTTCTTTGAAGCCTTGCGAGAAATCACACAGAAGGATCTGTCCAGGTTTCGGATGGTGTGTTATAGGCATGAATTGCCATGGCAAAATTCAGAATTGCTATATTTCACTCAATGCTAACGTGCAATCAACTGGTTAAATGGTTATGTAAGAGATTTTTCAGTTTCCGGCTAGAGGCCGCCGCACCGTCGTATGCAATCTATTGTCACCCCCATTTTTGCAAGCACAAACTTTGATGGCTTGAAGGTTTGCTTCAATCTATCCGGCGTCAAATGAGCAATGATGCTCGTGCCTTGATGAGTTCTGCACCTGATGAGCCTTATAAGAACATCGGCTTTATGAAGCCACTTGCATACACAGGCTTTTCGTCAGGTGGGGTTACCTTTAGTCATCAGCAGTTAGTCCCCGCAAAACCACATACCGCGGTACGCAGGCCGGAAAGCAACGGGATGGCAGAGAGCTTCGTGAAAACGATGGAGTGCGACTATATAAGCATCATGCCGAAGCCTGACGTGATGGGTTAAAGCAATAAAGAATCTTGCGGAGGCCTTCGAACATTACATCGAATGGCATCTGCATAGCGCACTGGAATATCGTTCGCCGCGGGAATATCCGCGGCGACAAACCCGTAATTGGTTAAATAATGAAAAGTTTATGGAGGTATAAGAACAATCCACCAGAATTAATCAAAACTCATAAACCAAAGCCAGGGCTACTGTATTATCCGTGGCGATATCGTTGTGTTTATAAAAATCATCATTGCCATCCAGCAGGTTGATTTTATAATCTACATAACTGTACATGTTTTTATTGAAGTAATAAGTTGCGCCGATGTCTATGTATTTAACAAGATCTTTATCGGAGTCGACGTTGTAATTATAGCTATTGAGATCTTTTCCCTTGGACTGCAGATATGAAATCGCAGGCCTCAGACCAAAATCAAACTGGTACTGGGCGGTTATTTCAAAATTCTGAGTTTTATTTGCAATAGTGTGACCATTACTATCGAGGCTATCATGACCTCCATATGAAGTCATATTTCTGGTTTCAGAATACATAGTGGCCAGATAGATGTTATTGGCATCGTATTTAAGACCAGCAGTCCATGCTTCAGCCCTGTCACCACCGGCTGTGGAATGATAGGTCTGCTCATTAGTGCGGTCAGAGGATGAGTACGCTGCACCAAAGTTTAGCCCCATTCCCAAATCATAGGTAGATGAAATTCCCCAGCCGTCACCGTTAGAGTTTTTTACAGTACGATCGGTTCCATTAGCTGTGCCTTCCTGACCATTCTGTTCTTCATTCTTCCCCTGATACTGAACAGCAAAATTTAGACCATCAACAAGCCCGAAGAAATCACTGTTTCGGTAAGTTGCCAGCCCATTTGCTCGCTGGGTCATATAATTATCTGAATAAGAGTAGGAGTCACCACCAAATTCCGGCAGCATATCGGTCCATGCTTCCACATCATAAAGTACGCCGTAGTTACGACCATAATCAAAAGAACCATAATCACCGAGTTTGAGGCCTGCGAATGCGAGACGACTCCATGACTGGTCACTGTGCCCCTCGGTGTTATTGGCCTGTACGTTATATTCCCATTGAGCATAACCGATGAGTTGATCAGCAATCTGTGTTTCACCTTTTAGCCCGAAACGCATATAGGTCTGATCGCCATCAACACCAGCATCGCTGGAAAAGTAATGCATGCCGTCAATCTTGCCATACAGATCAAGTTTATTCCCATTTTTATTGTAAATCTCAGCAGCTTGCACAAAGCCTGTAAATGCCAACAAGGGAACGATAATTGCCAGTGTTTTTCTTTTCATCCTGTCTATCCTGTTTATAACGTTTATGAACGATAACTGCAATACACTGTCAGAGTCTAAATTTGTTCTTTATAAATACAAAGTGTTTTTGGTTTAAAATTAAACCACGGGGTGTTCTTGTATAATTTTTTTGGTAGCATTGAACTGCTGTAGTGATACAGTACTTTTCATTTTATGCTAAAGCCTTCCGTTTTGGTGAGTGCTAACATCAGGAGGTGCTGTGAACCAACTACAGGATAGGGTTACGCTCTCTTTCTTTGGGCGCAATTACTGCGCCCGTTTTTTACCTCCTGAGACTAGCATAAAAGTTAATATAAGGAAGAAATATGTTATGTAGAAATAAAAATTATCAGAATGAAATAGGTGTAAAGATGGCAACATTCGCCGCAATGCTGGAAAGAAGGGGGGACTATGGGTCTGCCTGGAAATTATGGCTCGATTCACTCGATTATCCCTGTAATAAAAAAAATTTAACCTGGCGGCAAAACCGTGCCAGTTATTGTGAATATCGGGCTTTTAAAACAGTGAGCGGGAGTTTCCTTCCGCTAAAACAAAACCATCTGAGTGAACAATGAACTGTGGGTAGCACATAAGCACAAAAAATACGACTGTGATACTGATATTGACTGAAGGCTACCAGTACTACCAGTACTACCAGTACTATGATGGAAAAAGCTACTGAGTGAAACATGATTTACTTATACTAAGGCCAGCCGGTGTCGTTTTTTTGGGTGTTACTATCCTTGAAGCCCGGCAGGGCAGGCGTGGCATCAATAAAACCGTGATGCTGATCCTGTGTATCAGCATCGAAGGTAAGGAAGAGTTACCGGATATATCTGACTGAAAACGAGGGTGCTATGCTCAGACCAATGTGCTGACAGAATTAAAAACCGCGCTACCAATTAGGGCCGGATAAACACCAGCAAGCATACCCGTACTATCACCCTGTGCTGCTCTGACTCGCTTTCCGCTTGATAATGGCCAGCGTTTTACGGGATGTTACTCTGAAAGAAAAGCTACTTTTCCTTTATTCATCTTCTCCCCTTTGCATTAAGTTACTCTTCCGCAGCATTCTTCATGATAGCTTGGAAAATCCTGCTGCTTACCATGATGACGTTCAGCCTGATTCACGAAAGATACACTTCTGTGCAGGGGGGGGGCATTGCCCCATGCTTGTTGCGCTAAAATCTCTCCCGTATGCTTCTGGTGGCTTTGCAGGTGGTTTGTTACCTTTTCGCTTCCTGCGCTTTTTCCTTCCATTTGCCCATTCTGCTTGCAGAGCTGCGGAGTGGTACTGAAGGATCAGCCTTGTGTTTGAGTGTCGAAATCTTTTCTATAAATTCAGGGTAATAGTATGCACTTCCGTTGCTAAGGCCCGCCTCTGTCTCAACGGCACGGGCACTGAGTTTTCTGGTCGGGGGGAGCCGTCGGGTAGCCGGATAATTGCCGGGCAATAATATCGGACGACTTTTCTGGTGCTAAGTAGACAGCCTCTTTTGCAAAACGGTGTTTGAATTCCGCGCTGCCATTGTCTTCATTGAGCCATTTCCAGACCCCGGTGCGTATTTTTTCGTATACGGCCCGTTCACCTGCTTCGTAATTCTCCTGAAGCAGGCGCTCAGTTTTACCCAGCCTTGCCCGGTAGGGCCAGGCTATTTCCACAAGATTTACCGCGTGGCGCAATAGCGTATCCGCAAGCCGCTCGGGAATAGCCAGCGTTTGTTCCCGCTCCGTCGCCCCCGGGCGGCAATGTTTTCTGCTCAGGGTCACCGGGCTGAAACTTATGTCTGAACTGTCATATCCCAGCCAGGGAAATAATCGCCGTGCCTGCTGTATTGCACACAGAATATGCACCAGTGTCCCCGCGCTTTTTCTCTGTACCTCAAGGAATGAAAGGAACTTTGCCCATTGTACTGGTACATCGAGTGCACGAATGCTGTTTAAACCGCTCTCTGCCAGAAAGCGATCGCTCATTTTCAGACCCGAATTGCGTCCAATGATCGTCGACATTTTGGTCGGCGCACTGTACTGCAGATTTTGGGTAAACATCCATCCGTAACAAATAAGCTTCAGCTCATAGAGCAGGACTGGATAGGGCTGGAATTCGGAGAAATCAATTTTTCGGTGCGATGCGTTTTTGGTTGTGATCAGCCGTGAGCAATCCCAGCTTAGATCACCAAATTTTGCAATAACATTGCCGGACTCATCCCTGCAAATTGTAACCGCGTCCAGCCTGTTTTGCTGTTTCGCTTTGTGCAGGGCAATAACATCAAGTACCTCGGGGCATTGCTGCTCTTCGAGATCGTGAGGCAACAGAATTGTCAGTGTGCTTTTGCTCAAGGTGTCACCGAAGTGGCTTGCGGAAGAAAGGCAATGGGTTCCTGCCAGAGTGGATGTGGGCCGTCGTCCCGGAGTTTGAAGGTTGCTTCCTGCAGAATTTTCTTATCAATACGGTTCAGAATGCTGTCGATGGCAGAAAGGACAGAGGCGTAGTTCTGATAAAAATGCCGCTGGTCCACATGCCGGTAAATACTCTCTTCCAGGCATTTTTTAAAACTCATCAGGCACCAGATATCGCAGACTTCAGCGACAATTATCTGATGGGGGCAGGAAAAGCATTTCATCAGATCGGAACAGGCAAATTTCTCTGTAGAAAGTAGGCCGTGTCTGCGTACCCGCGAGAGGAACTTCTCGGCCTGTTCACCAAAGGGGCTTTGGCAATAGCTGCCATGAGCCTGCTTCATGGGGGGGGATGCATCTTCAGCAGGTTCTCGTAAGCCAGAATTTCTACCCCCAGCATTTCTTTTCGGCGACGTTTTGCCTGCTCCGTATTTTCGCCGTGTTGGGCTTTATCTGCCATGACAGTGACAGCATCCTGGAGCATAGACTGGTTTTCAAACTCACTCCTTTGTCATCCCGAAGTCCAAAATTGTCACGAATAAATTTGTTAAAACACGTTAGCTCACCTGACCTCAGAGGAGCCGCTTTCCCATGTCTGGTCGTTACCAGGAGTCCGGGAGGTGTATCTTCAGCCCAGTATCTGACAATAATGCATGAGACTTTCAGCAACAGAGTGAAAAATTCGAGAGAGTATTTAGGGATACTGAGTTGGCCATAATCGCCGAATCTGAGGGTGATCACCCTGAATGCCCGGCGCTTAAATACGGGCATCTGATACCATTTTTCTTTCGTGGAAAGTGTGGTTTCTTCTGGCCGTTGAATGGTCAGTAATGACGTGGTATTTACCCATGTGTAATAAGACAAAAGATATGTAGCAGCGGCCATCATTTTGCTGACTGCACCGTAAATATTAAATGTTGAGCCTTTCCAGGTAAACGCCATTGTCGGCCTGTTGTTCGCCGACAGGAGGTAAGCATCCGGATCCAACAAAAATTGTCCGGAGAGTTGTTTGAACGGCGCCCTCATCAACGGCAGCAGCTTTTTTAGATCTCTATCACTGTATGCCTTCCGTTGCCTGAGACTTGCCCAACGTCGGGATCGAATCGAACCAGTAACCTGGCTTGCCCATTAAAATAAAACACCGCCTAATCGATGAGAGGATTTGGGTGCAAGTGCTGTTTCGTAGCTGCTCAACTTTATTTCTATCAATAATGTGCCCGCCGTAGGTAAGCGCTGATTCATGAGAAAAAACAGACAATGAAGCATCGTCGCAAAATGCGACATATTTTTTGAGGCTGGCTATAAGGAAAAATTTTGTTGCTTCGGCATAGTCGGCATCCCGGAAGGCAAGGAACAGCGATTCAGCACTGACCGGACGTAGAACTTTTTGTGAAGGGCGGCAGAGTGCTTTAGGCGGAAATCCAAGGAAGTTGTAGCAATCAAAATCTATCGTCGTCTCACGATGACCGCCATCGCGAAGAGACAATGTCAGAGATGTGCTCTGTTGTGAGGCCATTTATAGATACTCATCATTATTAACTTCCAGGGCATGGCTCATGACGGTGTCCAGTACCAAATTCCAGTTTAAATGGTGCTTCTTTCTCACTGGAGATCACAAGGTGGTGGTTCTCTATCTCCCAGATATAGAATCGAACGACCTGCCCCATACAGCTGTTGGCGGTTGAGAACGCAATCCTGCCTTCTCTGGCTGCAGTGAGCAGATCATCTGACCGGAATCGATAGGTTGGCTTAAGCCGGTTAACGGGAGGAAAGCAGTTCCATTCCAGGTTTTCGCGCTCAAGAAATTTCCAGTAACGAAGCAGCGCTTTGGCTGCAGTGTGGATATCAATGAGCCTTTTGACCGTTTTGAGCTCCAGAAGCCATGATTAACAGGTTCCACAAAATGCCCGGTATTGTCGTAAAGCGCGGGTAAGCCATTTGGGCATGCTGCATCGGGAGTGCCACAGATGGTCCCATTATAAGTGGGAGTTGCTATCTCAAAAGTGATACTTGTAGAGTGTATTATTCTTGCCATACATCCCCTATTTGTGCAACGGTGTTTCACCTAATTCAACAAAGTACCAACCCGGATATAAGATTTAGGGTTAAGTCTATTAAGGCAAACGTGAGCACTTTTGCAAAAATCACTTAGGTGCACTGCCGGCCACATTTCCTTGAAGAAAGGCATCCGGGAGCGATGTGCGTGTTGTTATAGTTGAGTTCATACTCTTGGGTTGCTTTAGGAGGTACCTGGGCATATCTTTCAGGCTGACAAACATATTCTCCCTCTTTTTACAACTCCACTAAAAGAACCCTGCTTGTATATGAAGAGTATTGGATGGCGATTAACCAATTGCCCTAATATCAAATGTATAACGCCACAGAGGCATTAGTCATGTCGAAAATGAAAATAAGTTTTTTTTAAAATAAACTATTCAATTGCGCAAGTGGTGGAAAAAGACGTTACTATAAGTTAATTATCAAGATGAGGTCTTGTTTAAGTGAAGTGCAAGTGTATCAAAGTGTACATGTTAGTCAAGGTAAGATTATCCTGAAATTGGAGACTATGGTTAGTGTAATGATATTGACAACTTATATGTCGGTGTAAAAAATGGATGCTTTAATTAGTAAGGTTTAGTAAGGGGGCGCAAATTAAAACCAAGCTGAAATAATTTCCACTTAGAGGCGAAGTAACTTGTAATTTTAGTATCCAAAATCATTGGTGTAGATGACTGAACCCCTTTACATTAATAATAGGTAAGCGTTTTTTGGCATTTTCTCCGCTGATGGATGTTATTATTTCTATGTTAGTACTGACTTCTAAGGGTAGACGCAATAAATAAACCTACTATGAGTGATCAGTTATGAATTTGTTGTTTTAAAAAAACTTTAATAAATATATTTTGTCATTATGCTCAAAATATATAGGTTTGTATGTATTTCAATAAAATCATCTTAAGTATTCTTCTTTTGGAGCCTTTAGCTGCAATTTCGCACGAACGATGTGAACCATCATCCACATAAAATTGATAGATAATCGGAACCATAGAATCTATCTGGATAACAACTCTTTTTTTCATTTTCAGGTGAAAACATCTTGCAATGGCAACCAGGTGATTCTGATGTACTTTGTGAAAATAGAGTTATTAATACATCAGAGTAACTTTCAATAATTACTATTACGCCATTAAACCTGAAGGAATAGAAACAAAATGTATGGTTTCCCTATCCACAAAACAGGTGATACCCGCATATATAATCGATATATTAAGAAATGTATAATTGTCATCAAAGCGACTAACAAAAAAATTCGGGATATTTAGCTGTCCGTTGTCATCGAATCCGAACGTAATGTCCCTGAAAGCCCGACGCTTGATGACAAACATTTGATAGCATTTTTCTTTCGTAGAAAGTGTGGTCTGGTTTGTCCGCTGAATGGTCAGTGGTGATGTGGTGTTTTCCCAGGTGTAATAGAAAAGGAGGTAAGCCAACACAGCCATTCATTATCTTGCAGATGGTTCCGTAAATAGTGAAAGTCGAGTCTTTCCAGACAAATTTCGTTGCCGGTCTGGCAGACGCGAAAAATAACAACAGGGTCGTTCGGAAATAGTCCGGAGAGTTTTTTGAACCGTGCTTGAAGGAGGGAGGCGATGCATTGTATGGCGTAGCCCGAGATATAACCTGCGTCGGCGAACCAGTGGCCCGGTCTGCCCAGAATAATGAAGCATTGCTTGATCGCTAAGAGAATGTGGCTATTAGTTGTCATTTTCAGAAGACAGCAGCACGAAATGTCAGAAGCGGAGTGAACTGGCTACTCATGGCAATAACTCAGAGCCGATTAAGCAGTTTCTGTCCATCAGGCCGCAGCTCTCCTGTTGGCGAAATATGTCGGTATAATGTCTGTCGCGTAATACCCAGCTCTTTGCACAAATCGCCAACTGCTCACTGAAGGCTCCGGATAAATCCGCACTGGAGACAAACTGCTGCAGGGTTTGCGTCCGAACGTTGCGTGACCTGACAGCATCTGTATCATCGCTGCGCAGAAGGTCAGTAAAGGTATCCTGCTGCG
>Ga0209281_1001093_pt1 | contig 19846 bp, 21 predicted proteins | sample MedtruBG_FD_187514 | JGI IMG/M metagenome (GOLD analysis project Ga0209281, IMG submission 187514) | Root nodule microbial communities of legume samples collected from California, USA - Medicago truncatula BG (SPAdes) (version 2) | ecosystem: Host-associated > Plants > Roots > Nodule | place... | reverse complement strand
GAAGATCGAGCAGGCAGTCGCCGACGGGCAGTACTTCGACGCTGCGGCCGTCTACCGCAAGATGCTGGAGGGTCTTCAGGAGACGGGTGAATTCGACTTTTCCGATGCATGCTCGACGCGATTCTCGGGTTCCAGGCAGCTGCTCGAACTCGGCTTTATCGCGCCCATCCGCTATCCCTAAAAGCGGCTGCGTTCTTTCCGGCTTCTATTCTTCCCGAAATGCGCGGCTGATCTGGTCCGACAGGGGCTTGATCAGATAGGAAAGCGCCGTTCTTTGGCCCGTTTGTATGAAGGCTTCAGCCGGCATGCCCGGGAGCGGCTCAAGGGAGCCCAACCGGGCCAATTCCGCTCCGGGTACGGCAACGCGCACGACGTAATAGGAGAGGCCGCTTCGGGGATCTTCCGTAAGATCGGCGGCGATCCGGGATACGGAGCCGCCGAGCTCGGGCGTGGTTCGCTGATTGAAAGCCGATAGCCGCAGCACCACGTCCTGGCCGAGCTGGATCTGGTCGATGTCCTGTGGCCGTATGCGGGCTTCGATCGCCAGCCTGTCGCTGTCGGGGACGATGGACATGACGACGTCGGCCGGCGATATCACGCCTCCAACAGTATGGACGTTGAGCTGATGCACAATGCCGCCCTGCGGGGCGAGCATATCGATGCGTCTCAGCTGATCCTCGGCGGCGATCTTGCGTTCGGTGAATTCGCCGAGCTGCGCCTGCACCTCCCGCAGCTCGCGGCCGACCTCTGTCTTGAGATCCTCGTCGATCTGAAGGATCTGCAATCTTGTCTCGGCAATCCTGCCAGCCGCCTGGGCCTGTTGAGCGATTTTTTCGCCTCGAAGGCCCTCAAAGGTTGCCGCCCTCGTTTCCAGTTCGTTCAATCGCTGCACCGACACGATACCTCTCTCATGCAGGCTCCGAAGAGACGCGATTTCGGCATCGAGTATCGAAAGGCCCCGGTCGTAAGCCTGCTGCTGGGCATCGAGGCCGGCGATTTCATGCTGGAGCTGGACGATACGTTCGAGCAGCTGCGATCTGCGCCCCTCCCGCGACCGTCTGCGGTATTCGAAGAGCTTGCTCTCACCATTGATGGCGGAGGCGACGGCCCTTTCCTTCGCGCGGACTTTGAGTTCCGTGGGAAATTCCAGCTCGCCGCGGTCGTCCCTTTCCGCCTCCAGACGCGCGAGGCGTGCCATGAGTTCATCCAGGCGCTTCGTCACGATGCGGAGATTCGCCTTGGTCTGTGTCGGATCGAGACGCATCAGCACCTGGCCCGCTTTTACCCAGTCGCCTTCCTCCACCAGGATCTCACCGATGACGCCGCCGGTCGGGTGCTGGACCTTCTTGACATGGGAGTCGACGACGAAATTTCCCGACGCAACCACGGCCCCGGCCAATTGCGTGGTCGTTGCCCAGGCGCCGGCAGCTCCTATTAGTGCCAGGCCGACGGCCATGCCGATCGCGAGGTGCCGGCGGATGGACCGGGTAACGGCCTCAGCTTCAGTGCTTGACATCGGCGTTCTCCGTATCGCCCGCTTCGGCTATCGTTGGTTCGGTGCCGGTGTTCGCAACCACCTTGAGTGGCGCAAGAGTCCGCCCGGAAACGGAAAAGGAACGGGCTGCCGCAGGGGTTGCGTCGCCGTTCTGGCGAGGCGGCAGCTTCAGAACCTGGGAGAGGACCTCGTCCCTTGGGCCGAATGCCTTGACCTGGCCGCTGTCGACGACAAGGACGAGGTCTGCCGCCCCGATGGCGCTCGGCCGATGGGCCACCACGACCGCGATGCCTTCCCGGTTCCTCACCGACAGAATTGCGTCGATCACCGCTTTCTCACCGTCCGCATCGAGATTGGCGTTGGGTTCGTCCAGAACGACGAGGAAGGGATCATTATAGAGCGCCCGGGCAAGACCGATACGCTGGCGCTGTCCGGCGGACAAAGCGGAGCCGGCCTCGCCGATGCGCGTCTCATACCCCTGTTCGAACCTCACGATGAGATCGTGAACTCCCGCGGCCTGCGCCGCCTTGACGATGGCCGTCGGGTCGGGACTGTTTTCGAAACGCGATATGTTCTCGGCGATGGTCCCGTCGAAGAGCTCGACTCCTTGCGGAAGATAGCCGATGTGCCGGCCGAGTTCCTCACGGTCCCATTGCTCGTAGCTGGCGCCGTCAAGACGCACCTTGCCGCTGGCAGGGGTCCAGGCGCCGACCAGCGCGCGGGTGATCGTCGATTTTCCGGAGCCGCTTGGCCCGATGATCCCGATGGCCCCGCCGGCCGGGACGGAAAAGCTTACGCCGGCCACTGTAGGCTTCCCGCCGGAGCCGGGCGGAATGACGGTGAGGCCCTCGACGGCCAGTATCGATTTGGGGGCGGGAAGGGGCATTGGCGGATGTGCGGGCGGGATAAGTTGCAACAGGTTCCGGAGCCGGTCCCAGCTCTGCCGTGCCATCAGGAAAGGCTTCCAGGAGCCGATAGCGAGATCGACGGGAGCAAGGGCTCTTCCCATCATGATCGAGCTTGCCACCATGACGCCTGCGGATACCTGCTGTTCGATGACGAGCCATGCGCCGACGCCGAGGATTGCCGATTGCAGGATCATCCGCAGCATCCTCGACACCGAACCGAAGGCACCGGCTACGTCGGCCGCACGGCGGTTCGCCTCGAGGTACAGATGATTTGCGGAGAGCCAGCGTTGCTGCAGGTGCCTCTCAAGGCCAAGCGCCCTCACGGTTTCCGCATTGCGGCGGGCGGCTTCCATCAAGGCGTTGCGGTCGGTGCCGTATCGCGTCGCGTCTCTGGTCGGCTGCACTGACAAACGATCGGTCAGCAAGGTCATTGCCACGAGAACGAGTGCCCCGACGAGCGCCGTCATCCCGATCCAGAAATGGAAGAGGAAGCATATTGCAAGGTAAAGCGGCATCCAGGGCAGGTCGAACAGGGCTGTCGGCCCGGCACCGGCGAGGAAGCCCCTGACATTGTCCAGGTCGCGAAGCGGCTGCAGCCCGTCGCCGGGCATGCGCGTTTCGAGCGGCAGACGGACGATCGCCGCATGCACGCGCCCCGAAAGCCGATGGTCGAAGCTTTCTCCGATCCGGAGCAGAGCGCGCGAGCGCACGATCTCCAGCATCGCCTGGAAACCGTACATGAGCGTGGCCAGGACGGCGAGCCCGACAAGGGTCGGAAGGCTGCGGCTTGCCAGGACCCGATCGTAGACCTGCAGCATGAACAAGGGAGACGTCAGCGCCAGCAGATTTACAATGCCGCTGATGATTGCTAGCCCGGTAAAGGCTGTCCTGGCTGCCGGAATCACCGCCGCAGCCTTAAGCTGCGGCGGCGTCCGTTTGGAGTTTCCAAACATGCTGATTTCGAGTCCGCGGGATCAAGCGACGAATTCGAAATTGCCGGCGACCAGGGCAGTCTTGGTCACACCGTTCAAGGTGATGTCGCCGAGCGCGCCGAGGTTGATGACCGTGTTGGCGCCGGCCTGGGATGAGGCGGCATAGACCTCGGCGAAGCTGTCGAAGGCCGTGCTCTGCAGCGCGAGGCGCACGATGTCGCCCTTGGCACCGGCGGTAAAGCCGTTGACCGCGTCGTTGCCGATCGTCGACGACAGCGCACCGTCGATGTCCCGGTCGAAGACGAACCGGTCGCGGCCTGCGCCGCCGTTCAGCGTGTCGTTGCCGTCGAAGCTGTAGAGCCAATCATTGCCGGAGGTACCGTTCTGGACGGTGCCGACCTCTCCCAGATAGTCGAAAAGGCCGTCCTGTTGCTTTCCGCTTTTCGAGGTAACCCCGGTGAAGTTCGCCAGCGGGTCCGAGTCGACGTTGCTGTTGTGGGTCAGCGAATAGATAGCGCCGGTAAAGGTTTTGGACGGGCTCACGCCGCCGAGATCGATGCTCAGGTCGGTGTTCGCCAGATCGAAGCCCGATGAGGACGAGCTGGTGAGGCCCCTGCCGAATTCGAGGCTGTCGACCGTTCCCGTAAAGCCGGCAGGGATGATATAAGAGAAATTGCCTTCGAGAATGACGCCGCGGCTCCCGGCGATATCAACTTGGCCACCCGCCCATTCATCGTAGGGTGGAAGCGTCGAGTCGAACTGGCCGTTGCCCTCGTAATTCAGATTGGTGGCCCAGCCCTTAAGATAGTTGAGAAGGTTGGCGCTTGCTGCTGTCAGATTGATGGTTGCAACCATGGTGAGTTTTCCTTGGTTCTGAACGATGGCCGCAGGTTGATCCTGCGACAGTGTGCTGTGAGCAATTGTTCCATGTCTTGTCTCCCGAAGTGGCTTTTCGTTTCGATTGAACGGGAGCGATAGATGCGCCCCACGTTACGCATGTCGAACGGAACTTCGCCCCTCATCCGCCTGCCGGCACCTTCTCCCCGCGAGCGGGGCGAAGGGGACTCGCGGCGCCGCTCTACCCTCAGCCCCTCAAGAGCGAGCGGTGAGGCCGAGGCTTGTCCCTTCTCCCCGTCAGAAAAGGGGAGAAGGTCGCGGCAGCGGGATGAGGGGCATCCGCTTCGCTCGAAGAACCGACAATCGGGCGCGGCCGCTTCACTCGAACCACTCTAGAACTTGAAGTTCAGCGATACCGTCGCGGTCCGCCCCGGAGCGGGATAGTAAAAGGCACCCAATGCCGGCGCATATTGCTCGTCGGTAACGTTGTTGATGGCGAGCCGCAGCTTGGCGCTGTCCGAGAAGCTGTAGGAGCCGTAGATATCGAATACCTTGTAGCCCGCGGTGTTGAACAGGCCCGCCAGCTGGCCCACCGTGGGCTTTGAATCGCTGACATAGGTCGCGCGTCCGCCGAGAACCAGCTTCCGCTCGAACAGGCGGATGCCGGCATCGAGCGTGAACTTGTTTTCCGGCGGGACGAACAGAACCGATGGCACCGGCGTGTTGCCACTTGCTGCAAGCGGGGTCCCGGACGCGGTCGGCCCGGAGTAACTGTAGGTGTCGGCGTAATCGGTTTTCAGGTAGGTATAGGAGGCGCCGACATAGGCTGATCCCATGTCGTAGCTCGCCTCGATCTCGACCCCGTTCATCGTGGTATCGCCGTCGAGATTGACATGCTGGAAGAGGTTTTTGTCGAAGGTGGCGAAGTAACCATTTCCAAGCGTGATATAGTCCTGAATGGTCCTGTCGAAGTAGACCGTCTTGAGGCGCAGGCTGTCGCCGGCCGTGAACAGCCCGTCCCGTGCGATGTTGATCCCGAGCTCCCATGTCCGGCCCCGTTCCGGCTTGAGGTACGGGTTGGGGATATAGGTGGCGATGGCATCACCGGGATGTCCGCCCGACGTCAGCGCTTCCATCACGGATGGCGGCCGGTAGGTATGCGCATAGGTAACGAAGGGTTGAATTCCTTCGAAGGGCATGACGGCGATCCGCGCCGACGGAAGAAGCGCGCCTCCGGACTTGTCGATATCGACCCGTTCCAAGACCGCCTCACCGCCGCCGTAAACGGGGTCCTCGTCGTAATAGGCGCACTCGCCGTCGTCATAAAAATAGCCGCACACTCCAGGGACCACGATGTAGCGCGGCTTCCTCCCTCCGACTTCCGTGAACCCCTTCAGGCGGTAGCGGTCGTAGCGAAGGCCGGCACCGACCTCCAGCCAATCGTCATGCTCCAGGGTGGCGTTGAGGAACGCGCTCGTCATCGACCGGCGGCCGACCGGGTTCAATCCCTTGTAGCCGTAGGCCTCGTCGAAGCCTTGGTCGTCGACGAGAGGCGGCGTGGTCGTCTTGCCGTTGTCGGAATAGGCCTCGCCGCCGTAATTCAGCGAGAGGTCGCCCAGCGCCGTTTCGAAACGGCTCGTATTGTCGAGGCTGCCGCCGAAGCTCGTCATCGCATAGGTGATCGGAAGCCTCGGGGTATAATCGCGCAGTTCGTCATTGACCACGCGGTTGTACCAGAGGCGCCCCTTGAGATCGATCAGTTCGCTGTCGGGATCCCATTCGAAGGATGAGCTGACGGTGTTGTTGAGGTAGTTCTGCGGGTCGTCGCGCAGGTCGCCGAAGACGAGTCCGCCCTGTATCGCCTCCGAGTCGTTGCGAAGCCAGCTGAGGTCGAAGGTGAAATCGTCCGACGGCGAGCCCTCGACTTTCAGAAGCGTGCCGAAGGTTTCGAGACGCGAGAACAGGAAAGAATCGTCGACTGCGGTCGTGACCGCAAGATCGAGCAGCGGGGACTTGCCGTTCTGGCCGAAGTCGTAGTCGCCGACCCGCTTGCGGCTGATGCCGCCGAGAACCGAGAAGTCCTCCGAGAATCTGGCAGCTCCGATCAGCGAGCCGTTGAAGTAGTAGGCATTGGTGCCGGTCTCGGCATTGAGTTCGACGCCCCGATCCCGGTCCGGCGTTATGATGTCGTCGGCCGTCACCGTGCGGAAATTCACCGCGCCGCCCAGCGAGCCTGCACCGCCGACGCCGGCGACTGCGCCTTTCTCGACCTCCACCGATCGAAGGAATGCCGTGTCCACATAAACCCGCTGGCTGGCGCCGTGGCCGGCCCGCTGGAAATCCTGCCGCGCGCCGTCGATCATGGTGGTGACCCGGTTCTGATCCTGGAGGCCGCGCACATTGATTGCGATGCCGGGGTTCTGCGCTTCCGAGCGGTTACTGGTGACGCCGGCAACCGAGTCGAGCACGTCGTTGGCGTTGCGCGCCGCCCGGCTCTGCACAGCGTCACGCGAGACGACGCTGACGGAAGCCGGTTCCTCGTAGACCCAGTCGGGTGTCCCCTGAAAGCCGGCGCCCGAATTGGCATTTCGCCCGGTTTTGCCGGTCACGACAATCCGCTTCAGAACGGTCGCGCCTTCCTCCGAGCCAGGCGCGCCAGCGTCTCCTGCGGGGCCGATGACCGCAGCGCGATTGGCCGTGAACTGATAGTGCACACCGGTGCCGTCCAGCAGTTGCGCCAGCGCCTGCTCCGGCGTCATCCTTCCGCGCACCGCACGGGTGGTGACGTTCGAGGTCCTGCCCGCTGCAGCCTGGCTGATCTGGATGCCTGACTGGCGGTTGAACAGGGCGAGGGCCGAGGCCAGCGGCTGCGACGGGATATCGAAGTTGCGGACCGCCTGCGACTGCTGCGGTGTGGCCGCGATTTCCTGGGCCGCCAGTTGCGGCGCAGTGCAGACCACGGCGATTGCTGCCGAGGTAGATAGAAGGAAACCGCGAAGGTACCTTGTGGTGAATTGTGTGTCGCGCTTTGACGCTGCCCCGTATGCCATGAAATGCCCACTCTTCTGCTTGTCACAGGCACCGCCCCCGGTGCCGTCGACCAAATAGACAAAGCGGCAGATCGGTTTTTTCACGGGGTCATGGAAAAAACTTGAAAACGGATGTCATATTTTAGAAGCGAGAGATGACGCGGGCGAAGCTCGAGATTCTCCTCACCTTGCCTCCATAAGGGTCGACCAGAGCGCCGAGCGCTTCGTCCGGCGCCGTGAGGTCGTAGATGCCCGTTACCCGCTGGCTGCCGAGCACGGGATCCGGCAGGGATATCCAGGCTGGATGGTAACGTTGAATCCGTTCCACGACGGAGGAGATGGTGGCATTAACGACGTGAAGGCGTCCCTGTCGCCAGGCGCCGATAGACGCCGCGTCGATGTCGGAGGTCGTCATATCCTGCGCATCGCGGTCGAAGACGAGCGCTTTCCCGGGCGTGAGACGCCGCTCAGCAGATGCCTCCTTCCCGGACGGAGAGGCCGTGACCAGTCCCCGTTCAAGACTTACCCGGGTGCTTTCACTATCGACCATGACGTCGAATGCCGTGCCGAGAACTTCGATTTCGAGACCGCCGGCATCGACGACGAATGGGCGCGCGGGATCGTGCGCCACATCGAAGTACGCTTCGCCCTGGAGCAGCCTGAGGCTGCGTCGGCTCTGACCGAAGTCCATGGCGATCGCGCTCCCGGGCGCCAAAGTCACGGTGCTGCCGTCCTCGAGCTCGAGGGAGCGGGTCTCCGCGGTCCCAGTGTGGTAATCCGATTGCAGGACGATCAGCAAGCCGGGAACCCACGCTACGAGAAGACAGATGGCCATCGCACAAGCTGCGATCGCCAAGGAAGCTCGGCCGCCGCGCCGGCCGGGCTTGAAGTTGTGCGCCGAGGGCTTGTCCCGAGCGGCTGGCAACGCTCCGACGGACAACCAGAGCCGACAGGTCTTCTCCCATTCCCGCCTGTGGTCTCGGGAAGTGGTGACCCATCGTTCGAAGTGCAAACGCATTTCGGGATCATCGGGCGCTTCGCGAATGCGAATGAGCCAGTCCGTCGCCTCTTTCGAGAGTTCCGCTGCATTATCGTCAGGCGTCATGGTTCCATCATCCAGCTGCGCGTAGTCCGCGTCTCGCTCACTTTGAAGATAGACAGGCGAGAGATCGGCTTTTTTCAGATGTACCGAACGTTCATTCGTCATGGTCGAGGCCTGCCTTCAAGTGCTCCATGGCGTCCCTGACGAGGCGATGGGCCGTCGGTATCGAGATACTCAGTTCTTCGGCGATGTCCTTCAAAGTCGACCCCTCGAAGCGGTACAGTTCGAATGCCCGTCTCATGCGATCCGGAAGAGCTCCGAGCGCCTGGGCGACCCGGTCTGCGGCCTCGGACATCAGGAATTGGGCTTCCGGCGTCTCGACGGCCTGTGGCAGCGCCCACCACGGTATATCCGCGGACTCGACGACGTTGTTCTCAAGCTTTCGCCGCGACCGCTTGTTGAACGAAAGGTTGCGCACGATGCGAAACAGGTAGGTCTTCGGCGGCATGTGCTCGTCTGCCGTTTCCCGCACGAAGCGAAGATAGGCATCCTGCACGATATCCTCGGCATCGTCCTTCGATCCCAGCAGCGGCGCGGCATAGTCGATCAGGGACCTGCGGTGCCGCAGGTACATGTGAAAGCGGTCGCCCTTTTTTCGATAGTCATTGTCCAGCCAGATATTCCGAGATCGCCGCGCTGGCCGTCGGCCATTCTGGAAAGGACACCGGACGAACGCGCTAAACGAGCGGCTATGCTTATTCTGTCGCCCAGAATGCCGCAACAAAGTTGATTGAGATAATCATGTTTAAAGGCTGTTTTTCGTGGAAACGCCCCTCCAAAGCGAACTTTAAAAGCGAGGATCCTCAAACTGCTCCGAATTCTGCGAAAGACGCAGCGGCAGACTTAAATTCCGGCACTTCCGGCTCTATATGGCGTTCTATGACCTCTTTGCGGTCACGAAATAGGGAAGGATGGAAATGCAGCGTTTCGGACGAGTTATGGCCATTGCGGCGATTGGTTTGGCATCTGTACTGACACTAGCCGATGTCGCCGATGCAAGGCGGGCGGGGGGTGGCTTCGGCTCACGCGGCAGCCGGACCTTTTCCACCCCGCCTGTAACCCGGACGGCGCCCGCGCCGGCCGCGCCGATCGACCGGACGATGACGCCGCGTCAGAACGCGCAGCCTTCGACCTCCACCAACCCCGCTGCGCAGAATCGCACGACCAATGCGCGCCCGGGCTTCTTCAGTGGTTTCGGCGGATCGATGATCGGCGGTCTGATGATGGGCGGCTTGATCGGCATGCTGCTCGGCCACGGTATCGGCGGCGGCATCGGCTTCCTCGGACTGCTGCTGCAGGTCGGCCTCGGCGTTCTGCTGATCTCCCTTGCGATGCGTTTCTTCGGCCGCAATCAGCGTCCTGCCTATTCGGCGCCCTCGGCATCCGGCCGCTCTTCGGCGGCGACTGCGGGCTCGCCATCCTTCCGCATTCCTCGAATCGGTGAAGGTACGGGCGGTGCCGGCGCGGCGTCGCTCGCGACGCGATCGTCCGCTGCCGCACCGGCTTCCGGAAATGGCGATGAAATCACAGTCGGCCAGGAGGATCTCGATCGCTTCGAGGCGATGCTCAGAGATGTGCAGGCTGCCTACGGAGCGGAAGATTATGCGGCATTGCGCCGGCTGACGACGCCGGAAGCCATGTCCTACCTCGCGGAAGAGCTCAGCGACAACGCAACGAAGGGCCTGAAGAACGAGGTCCGTGACGTCCACCTCGTCCAGGGCGACCTCGCCGAGGCATGGAAGGAAAACGGTAGCGATTACGCGACCGTTGCCATGCGCTACGAGAGCGTCGACGTGGTGCGCGACCGAGCCACCGGCCGCGTCGTCAGCGGCGATGCGGATCGGCCGACCGAAGCGGTCGAAATATGGACGTTTCAGCGCAAGCCCGGCGCCGACTGGCAGGTATCCGCCATCCAGGGCGTCGAGGCTTGACCTCGAGGCCATGGCGGCCCGGTTCCGTCGGGGGGAGGCTCTTGGTCATACAGGCGTTGCGACCCTCGACGGGGAAGGGCGAAGATCGGCTATTGACGGCGCCGCTCTTTGCCGCTCTTTTCTGACATGCGAGCTCGCCGTAACCTATTGATTCCAGGGCTTCGTTGCGGCGGTTCGGTGCAGTGGCTGTTTTTTTGACTGCAGCCCGGTCCAGGAGCAGCGATATGAAGAAGCTTGGCATGACAACGAACAGCTCGGGCGGGGCAGCGTTCTTCGCCGTGGCAATCACGGTGTCGGCTTTGGCCTCCAGCGCTGCCGTGGCGGCGGATTGCAAGAGCTCAGCCAGAGCCGGGATCGACTGGCAAGACTGCAACAAAAAGCAGATCATGCTTGGCGGCAGCGACCTTCCGGGGAGCAATCTGTTCAACACCGACTTCACGATGACCGACTTGCGCGGGGCCAATCTCACTTCCGCAAATCTCGAAAAGGCGACGCTCGTTCGCGCTTCGCTTGCCGGGGCGAGGGCGGACAAGGCGAATTTCAGCAGGGTCGAGGCCTATCGGGGCAATTTTTCAGCGATTTCTGCGGAAAACGCCTCCTTTGCGAGTGCGGAACTGCAGCGCACCGATTTTACCGGAGCGCGTCTAACAGGCGCCGACTTCGAGAAGGCGGAACTCGGGCGCGCCAATTTCGACAAGGCTGTGCTGACCGGCACGCGTTTTTCCATGGCCAATCTTTCGCGCGCCAAGCTGAGCGGTGCGGTGCTCGAAGGGCCGATCGATCTGGATCGGGCCTTTCTCTTTCTGACCAGGATAGAGGGCGTCGACCTTTCCAGCGCGTCCGGGCTCACACAGGAGCAGGTCGATCTCACCTGCGGTGACGGCGCGACCAAACTGCCATCGGGTCTGGCCGCGCCCGGCAAATGGCCGTGCCCTCCCGACGACGATTGAATGGTCCAGGGCGGTTCAACGGTCAGCGTTCGGTGCTGCAAGCCCGGCGGATACAAGCCTGAGACCGGGTAGGGCGGCCGGTGACGACTCCGCGCCGGATCTCCGTTCCTGCCGACTGTCGTGCGCCGCCGCTTCGGCCAGCTCATAGCCGAGAGCCAAGGCAATTTTCTTCAGCATTTCGCGGGCGCGAAACTCGTGACGGGTGATGGCCTGGCTCTCGGTGACGTAGTAGGCGGCACTGACCGCCTCGATGAGATTGAGGGCCGCGAGATTGACGACGGCGTATGTCTCGGCGCGGATCACAGGGCGCCTCCGAACTGCTGGCGGGAATTGTACGTACCGAGCTGCCGCTGCACCTGGTTCGCATCGGCGCCGCTGCCGAACTCGCGCTCGCGATTGAGTGCGAAGAAGGCATCGTCGACGAGGTCCGTCGCGGGCTGAGCTTCACGCTGGAAAACATGTCCATCTGCACCAAGGTGCCAGGCGAGCGAAGCCAGGCTGGAATAGGCGGAGGAGAGAAAGCACTTGAGCGCCATCTGGTTCTGCGCGTCGCTTGAACGGAGGAAATCGGCGGCGAAGAGTTCGTCGACCTGGCCATGAAGATCGGATCTGATTCGGGGGAGGGACATGTGGGTCTTATTCTCCTCGATTGACTGCCGGCGTTTCTCCGCCGCGCAATTTTTCCCTGTGTTCACTCAACATTGCACCTGACACGATACATGTCAACACGTTTTGTGTTGAGCTGACCGCCGCATCGAGGATGTCGTCGAGGTGCCGTCCAAACGAAAGGAGATCGTAACGGAGTTCGTATCGCTCAGGCGTTGCCGGCGAGCGCGATATAATGGACCGAGTGAACGGTATTGGCTTCGAAGCGCAGCTCCTTGTGAGGGTTGAACTGCTCGAGAACCAGTTCGGAGCTGTTGTGGCGCACGAATTTCTTGACATAGGCCAGCAGGGCGCCGCCTTCCTCCAGCCGAATCTGGGCGATCACATAGTCTCCCTTCCGGACGCGCCGGCTCGGATCGACGAAGCAGACCTCGCCGTCTTCGTAGCGCGGATACATCGAATCGCCTGAGACCGAGACCGCATAGGCGCCCGAGATATCCGAGAGTATCGGCGGCGCCATGACTTCGTACAACACATTGCCGTTCATTATGAATTCACCATCAACCCCGCCGACTGCCTGACCGAAGACCGGGATCTTTTCCCCCTGGCCGATGACCTTGGCGCCGATCCGGGCGTTCGGTACGTCGATTTCGGTCATTGTCGAGCCAAGCGCCGAGCCTGTAGGGATTCGGCGGTCGGTGCCGGTCAGCAGCCAAAGCGGGTCGACGTTGAACTTGCGTCCGTAAACTTCGGCTTCGCTGAGTTCGAACTCATTCTGCCCATTCTCGTGGGCGCGATAGGTCGAGGCGACGATGCCCAAGGCATTCGCCGCGTCGGAGGCGAACCGATAGCCCGCTTTGACGCGCGCCTCGCGCAATCTTTCAGCTCTTTCGCTCATGACACGGACATAGCAATGTTGAGAACACAAATCATGTTGACAACACGACATTATAGATGTCATGGATAAAGTCAAGTCGCGGCTGCGCTTGCTCCGTGACTGCTGGGAGCGCCGGAAAGGGAGTAGGAGAAGCGATGGTGGAGAATTCTGAACTGGCAAGGCAGACGCGGCACTATCTGGCCGTGCGGGAGCGGTTGGCCCGCCCGGGCGACGCGGCGGGCCGATCTGCTCGCATCAAAGAACTCGAAGGGCAGTTGGCCGACCTTGCTTCTGACAATGAAGCGAAAGGGCGGCGGATCGCGAGACTGGAAGCCGATCTTGCCGATGCGGGAGCCCGGCTGCTCGCGCAGGCCCGAATCCTGCTTGGCGGCCGCGATACCGGTGCGTCGAACGAGGACGGCGGCGACAGAGCGCCGATCGAGGAGATCGTTGCCGCCGTGCTCGAGGATTTTCCCGGTGTGAGCTGGGACGACATCATCAGCGTGCGCCGGGAGCGCCGGCTGGTGAAGCCGAGGCATGCCTGCATGCGCGCGGTCTATGAGCGCCGCCGGGATCTCTCGCTGGCGGGGATCGGCCGCATCTTCCATCGAGACCACACGACCGTGCTTGCGGTCGTGAACGATGGCGGTGCCGGAAGCGGAACAGCTTCCTGAGATGACACCTTCAGCCGGGCCTGGTGGCGGGCTCGCGTTCCATATCCACCCTCAGTTCACCTCGGATACCGTCCCGTCCCGCTGCTTCACGGCTGGTCGTCCGCGACGGATGTCTCAATCACCACGCTCGAAAGGATTCCCATGTTGACCAAGGCCCAGAAATTGCGTGCAAAGCGCAAGGCACAACTCGGACGGCCGCGGAAGGCCAATGCCGAGCGCTTTGCCTGCGGCAAGATAAAGCCGGAGTGGTCCAAACAGGAAAGCGAAAAGGAAGCGATGGCGGTGGCGCTTGCAGCGCGCAAGCGCATGCATGGCCTCGAGGCCAGAGGCGCCCTTGCCGGCTACACGCTCGGCCGGTTGTTTCTCGATGGTCGGATCACCGAGCAGCAGCGGGAGGCGGGCGACGACTACGCGGCGACGATGGTGCGCTATTATCATTTGACGGGCATTCCCTTTCCGAGCGTCAGGGCCCAGCAGATCGATCACGTAAGAGGGCACTCGGGCGAGCCAAGCGAGGCTCGCGCGTTGAAAGCGAAGAACGCGGCGGAGAGGATGATGCGGCTTGAAGGCCTGTTGCTCGGATGCGAGGAGGGGCGGCAGGTGAAAACCACCGTCTTCAATGTCTGCGTGATGGATTACGAAGGGTTAAGAATGATGCCGGAAGCCCAATTGGATTGGCTGAAGCGGGGCCTGAATGTCCTGCTCTTTGAAAAGGGCTTGCGTCAATATGGGAAGAAGGATAATTCGTTTACTCCATTATAGGAATATTATCCTTATCATGCGCCGCGCAAGAATGCCGGGCATGCCGTTGTCCCAAAACCGCTGCACTTTTGGGCGATTGAGGTTAAATGCTTTCAATGGATCCGCCTCGAACGAGCATGTCGAGGCGGATCGTTTTCTCCGAGCAGAAAGAAGGTGAGGTCCGTGAAAGCTTCAGCAACGCTCGCCTTAGCGGTGATTGCCGCAGCGATAGGTATGATACCGGTACAAGCCCAGACGTGCAGCACGGGAATTTGCGCCGGTCGTCCCGCGGGCAGCAGCAACCACAATCTCTTCATCGAGAGGGAATACCGCGACTTCCTGCAACAGCGATATCCGAACTACGGCTCCCGCTATCGCGGCAGGGCTCCTGATATCGGCATAGGCCCCGGTGCGACGGTAGGTGGCCCTTCGCCCGGAGCGGTGGACAGATCGCGCCTGCGCCAGAGGCAAAGGGTGCAGTTCGACGCCAATGCGCATCTTCGCTGGTGCCAGGAGCGCTACGCCTCGTATCGCTTGTCGGACGATACGTTTCAGCCCTTTGATGGCGCACGCCGGCGGTGCAACTCACCTTACAATTGACGTGCTGGACAATTGCCGTGCTGGGAATGCCTCAGCGTGTGTTCCGCAGAAGCTTCATGGCGACGTAAGCCGCGGACTGTGCCAGAAGCTGGGTACTGAACTGACCCTCCGCCGGATAAGTGACGCCGCGATAGCTGAGCACGAAGGCCCAGCGCCCGTTCGTCCGCTTCTCGACCTTAATTTCGCCGTCAGGTTTGTTATCTGAGTTCAACGCAGGCTTCCTCGATCGTCGTGCCGTGCCGGAAACCGCCGGCGCGAGTAACTTGCGCATCCGGCGGCGAAAGGCAAGGGCTCACGTCGACCCGGCAGCTAGCCCAGGCCAGTGCTGGTGAACGCCCTGTTTTGACGACTGTCATTCAACCGCTTGCGCAGGGCCGAAACGCTCCATGACGAACGAAGTCTGGATGCCGCCCTGGAGGCGGTCGGTCTTCTCGAGTTTTACGGTGGCGAACTGGTTGGACGATTCAGGTGTGCGCTGCCAGGCGGTTGTGACAAATAGGCCTGCACCGACGATAAAGCCGATGGCGACATAGATCCAATGATTGCGCATGGACAAAGCTCCTTCTCTCGGGAAGGCAAAATGCATCGCGGGCAGCTGTGGTTCCCCGGAACGACCGGAATGCGGGACTAAAATTCAGTCTTTAAAAATAAGCGTTCAAAGCAATGTGTTCTCGCCTCGGCACGCAGCGCCACCCGACATCGAGCACCGATGGCGAATTTGTTGCTGCCTTTCCTGCGAGGCATTATTAGTATCGGAGTATATACCCTAGCCCTTGAGCATCAGCCTGGTTGGATTGAAGCAGAGGCCAATGTCTTATGCAAGGAAATTATAATATACATTTGTACAACAAAATTTGAGCAGCCTCTTTCGGGCTGCGCGGCCGCAGCAGACGAACTCACCTTCTGCGGTCCGCTGTAGGACATAGAAATGATTTCCCGTGGGTAATTCGAAAAACGACCGCGGTTCACGTGACGAAGGCTTGCGCACCGAGGGGCAGTTGCGCTATTCCATAAATCAAGGATAGGAATTTTATCCTCTTCCGGCTTCAGCAGCGTGACTTGTGAGATTTCGGAGTACCCGCCGCGGCTTGTTTGATCTCCTCATCACTGTGCTCGTCATAGGATCCAGCGAGACCAAGTCCTTGGGCTGGAAGAACTCTTCCCGCGCCGCAGACGCGGCGCTGCTGGATCTCTGTGACAAGCACAGAGATGAGGGATTGCAGTCCTGCTCTGATCCTCCAGAGGCGATCTCGAAGCGTCCGGCGCTCCCCCCGGCGCGGCGTGCTCCCTCACTTCCGATTCATGGTTCACGGCGATGCTGCGCGTTCCAAACGCCGCGGCGCCGTGTACGGCCGGCGATGCGCCTTCCGCGTCTCCCGAATCCGCGAGGCGGATTCGGCGTGACGACGCGTCGATCCCAAACTCGCATGATCCAGACGCCGCAATCGGCACTGAGCGAGTGGCGGCATCGCCGGCCGGAACAAGAACGCATCAGCGCAGATCTTCGAGTGCGATGTAGAGCGTTCCGAATTCGACGGGGCCTTTGTCGGCCAGCTGCGCCGGGAGCCTGTAGTAGAGAATCTCGGCATGCGGCGTTCCGTCTCCGATGAATGCTTCTTCCGTTCCGTCGGCGAAGACGCAACAGGGGGCGGGAGCGTCAGGATCGGTGTGGACGCGGAGGCGATAGCTGTTTCCGGTAAGGAAAAGTTCAGCCGCAGCTCGTGACTGGCGAGTTCCAGGGTGCAGAGATCATTGCCGTCGCACCAGCCTGTCACATGTTCGAAGCTGTTGTCGAACTTCTGGACCCAGGCCTTGACGAGAAAGCGGGAGTCGCCGGTTCGCCCGGCCGCAGACGCGGAGACTGCAGCGGTGGCGAAAAGCATGAAGACGAGTGCACGCAGCATGTTTTCCTCGCGGAGACGCTTACAGTCGCGGAGGCTCGGGCGCCGAGTTGGGCTTGCCGAGATACTCGACGGCTATGACGAGTTTGCCGAAGGGTGTTCGCCCGGGATCGCCCGATATTCTCGGGGTGTAGTAAAGAGGAACGACGCGGGGACGCCCGCTCCAGAGGCGCAGCGCGGGAAAACCGGTGCGGGTCACACAGCAGGCATCCTGCTGCGAGGGGTCGGTCCAAAAGCTGAGCGAATACGAGGAGGCCGTCATCTCCCGCAACCGGATCACGTGCTCACCGATCGGCACGAAACAATCATCTTCTCCACCGCACCAGCCGGTCGTGTGCTCGAAGCTCCTGTTGGCCATTTGAAGCCAGGCTTTCACGAAGTAGCGCGGTTCGCGCGGCTCCCCCGCAAAGGCGGAGACCGTCGAGGCGGCAATGATAAAGGCGGTGGCAAAGTTTCGGCGCATGTTCCCTCCCGGTGTGGCGGTTAACTTTTCGATAATCGCGGTGGTGCAGTCCCGTTGCACCTCATCTGATCCGCGATTCTGGCGCAATTACGGATTGTATACGATGGAAATAATTTGCAGAAGTTGCGGGCGTATGTTGCCGGCTCCGGGATAACGACGAGCGGAGAAGTTCTTAATGAATGATCAAAGCGCCACGCCGGGAGCGGAAGCGCCGGACGACGCGGCGGGAACGCCGGCTGCGAGAGGTGAGGGCAGTCCGTTGGGAGGCAGCTTTCTGGGAGCCGTGCAGGCGGACTTCGCCCGGCATGGTGTCAACGTAATCGCTCGTATTCGCGAGGAGAAGCCGGAAGCCTATCTGAAGCTCGTCGCATCGGTTCTGCCGAAGGACCTGAGTGCCGCAACCGGCGGGGTTGACGATTTGTCGGACGAACAGATCATCGACCGGATCCGCGCGCTGGACGCTGCGATTCGGCCGTTGCTTTCACTAAGGAAGAGGGCAGGCGGCCTGCGAAAGCGCGTGCCGCCTGCGAAAAGGTAACTTTATAGGGCATATACACATCTGATCCTCTCGCGGGACCATTGCCTTGAGGCACGCGATAGACGGTTTGACCTTCGCATGCCCAAAACGATGCCGCGGACGAACGCAGAAGCGGAGGCGAGGGCCGCCGCATATATTCTCCCCCACAAGGGGGGAGACGACAAGCGGCTTGACCTTCACCTATGAATCTCAACAGGCCTTAGTTTAGTGAGTCGGCGCCACTCTTGCCGAGACAGACGCTTCGCTGCTCGAGAAGATGATGACGGCAAAGAGCAGAACGCCGGCGAAGGCGATGAGCGACGATATGGCGACGATCGGCTCCACGGCGGTGTTTCCGGAGAGCAGCAGGTAAAGCGATGGGATAAGCATTGTCACGCCGAAGGTGTAGACGGCGTACTGGATCATGGCCAGCCGTCTTGCCGCCTTTTGAGGATTGAGCGCGTGATAGCCGCCGAAAATCGCCATGGTTACCCAACCGAGCAGATTAGCGTGGGCATGGGCCCCCGTTGCGGCATGGTTGCCTGTGATCGACATGTGCAGGCCGATCGAAATGCCGAGGATCAAAAAAACAATCGCCGTTCTGAAATAAAGATTTGCAATACGTGGCATCGGTTTCCCCTCCGAGAAACGAGAAAATTAGCATGATCTCACCCATATGAGAACATCTAGATAAAAGGGCCTTTCACGCGGCCTCGCTGTTCCGGATGTGACAACTCGGAAAATGAAGACCGGGCTTCGAAGGAAACTGCGCCTTCTGATTGAGTGTTGCCCATATATGGGTCGCGAGGGGCGTGGAACATATTCTGCCTTTTCGCATTCGGTAGAATGAACGATGTGCTTTGTAGCGCACCCACGACTTTGGAGGCGCGCAAAAGTCGCTGCAGAAACTCGGTTTGGCGCGTGATTTCGTTCGCGGAAATTTCGATTGTGCAAGGGAGAACCGCAATATGCTTGGCACCGTCCTCCTCATTATTCTGATCTTGCTTTTGATCGGCGCCTTTCCGGCCTGGCCCTACTCGTCCGGCTGGGGTTACGGCCCTTCGGGAATTCTCGGCGTTCTGGTCGTGGTCCTGTTGATCTTGCTCTTGATGGGCAGAATCTGAAGGCCCGAGACAAACAGAGCCGATTTCACCAACTCGCGCCGTCGATGAGGCGGTGCGGGATATCTTCCCAGACCGAACGCTCGAAGACGCGCATGTTGACCCCCATGCGCGGTGAGCTGCGGCCGACCGGCGACCAGTGGGTTATGCAGCCGCAAACGCCGCAGTGATGCATGGTCAGGGTCCTGTCGCCTTGGACATATCCGACGAGCTTTTTCTCAGGATCGGTGATGCTGACCTCGCTGGAAGGATAATAGCCCCAAAGCGTTCCGAGCCTGCTGCAGAGCGAGCAGTTGCAATCGCCGAGCGTTTCGGGGCGGACGGGGACCGCGACGCGGACCGCCCTGCAATGGCAATGGCCTTCGATCATGATTTTCTCCCATCGGCGCTACGTATGTCAGCGGCAATGCGGACATTATTGATCTTATTCCGGCGCAGTCCAGCAAAGACGAAGCTAAGCTTACGCCGGCTACGACGGCAATTCGCAGCATATAGAGGCATGATCACGGATGAGCGTATCCAACCCATCCGAGGGGACCATTGCGTCCGGCCTTTCCGCGATGCTCAGGGAACAGATGCTGCTGATGGCGGAGCTCCACAGGCGGCAACGAACGAATATCCTCGCCGGTTACCGGCCCTATGCCAAGCAGCGGGAGTTCCATGCGGCGGGCGCGGCCTTTCGCGAGAGGCTGTTCATGGCCGGCAACCAGCTCGGCAAGACGCTGGCCGGCGCAGCGGAGGCGGCGATGCATCTGACCGGGCGCTATCCCGACTGGTGGCAGGGCCGGCGGTTCGACCGGCCGATCGTCATGCTGGCGGGCTCGGAATCCTATGAATTGACCCGCGACGGCGTGCAACGGCTGCTGATCGGTCCGCCGCTGAATGAGGAGGAGTGGGGCACCGGATTTCTCCCGAAGGCGGCGATCAAGGCGACGACACGCCGCGCCGGTGCTTCCGGTGCTCTCGACAGCGTGACGGTGCGGCATGTTTCCGGCAGAGCCTCGACCCTTCTCTTCAAGGCCTACGAACAGGGGCGCGCCAAATGGCAGGCCAATACGGTGGATTATGTCTGGTTCGACGAGGAGCCGCCCGAAGACGTCTATTTCGAGGGGATCACCCGCACCAATGCGACGCGCGGCGCGATCGCGGTCACCTTTACGCC